>Ga0182030_10001774_pt1 | contig 44988 bp, 35 predicted proteins | sample 812S3MmetaG_FD_121299 | JGI IMG/M metagenome (GOLD analysis project Ga0182030, IMG submission 121299) | Permafrost microbial communities from Stordalen Mire, Sweden - 812S3M metaG (Illumina Assembly) | ecosystem: Environmental > Terrestrial > Soil > Wetlands > Permafrost | place: Sweden...
GATTGCGAGCGCGGCTGGCTGGATGGCGAGGCGCAACGAGGGAGCATATTCGGGAGAAATCTGTGACCGAGGCGCAACGACGCCAGCCGGCCAGCCCCGCCGCAGGACGCCCCGGAGTATTTTCAAGACAGGCTCTTAGACCCTCTCACGCGAGCCTGCGGTGAGCGCATCTTCTTGACTTTGTAACGCGCGTGAATATAATAATCCCGCTTTCTCCGTCGCGCACGCGCCGCCTCTGGTGGACGCGCCAGGCGCGCGGGGTGGCATACTGCCAGCAATTCCGGGAAGAGATCTTTATGCAATGCCGCAAATACGTCAGCGCCGTGGTCGGGACCGTTCTCGCGCTCGGTTTGTCCGTGTCCCTCACCGCCCAGGAGGCGAAGGAGGCTGGCGCGGGGGCCAAGAAAGCCACCGAAGCCGAGATGATGGGGATGATGATGGACATGGCCAAACCCGGCGACGCGCACAAACGCCTCGCCGAGGGGGTGGGCGAGTGGTCCTACGTCTGCAGGTGGTGGATGAACCCGCAGGCGCCGCCGTCCACCTCGACCGGCACCTGCGTCAGCCGCACCGTGATGGGGGGCCGCTATTTCATCAGCGAGAGCAAGGGGAAGATGGCATTCCCCGGCCCCGACGGCAAAACGATGGAAATGGACTATCAGGGGACATCCACGGAGGGGTACGACAACGCCAAGAAGAAGTACGTCGCCTCCTGGATCGATAACCTGGGGACCGGCATCATGAGCCTCGAGGGGACCTACGACGAGCAAGCCAAGACCCTGACCTATCTGGCCGAATACGAGATGATCCCCGGGGTGAAGACCAAGATGCGCGAGGTGATCATCACCAAGGACAAGGACCACCGGTCGATGGAGTTCTACGAAGTCCGCGGCGGGAAGGAAGTCAAGATGATGGAGATCGATTACACCCGGAAGGGGTAGGCGCGCGCCGGTCTCGCGCTCGGGCCCCGGATTGGCGGTCCCGGAGGGACCATTGAGGTAAGCCCAACGTTTCAACGTTGGGTAACGTCCCCCTATAACCAGCCCCGTCCCGGAGGGACGGTTGACGCAGGTGCGTGAGATCTGCCCTTGGACCCGGCCTCCGCAGGGTCGCATCCGGCGCGCCGTTCCTCGGCGAGGGGGCTCAAGCGTCCCTCCGGGACGCCGGTCCTCCTTTTGCTGGAACCCCACGATGAATCGTTGGGCTTTGGTTCGGCTGTCCCTCCGGGACAGGGGCTTCCGTGCGGCCCATCGGGTTCACGCTGTTTATCCTGTCCAAAGGACCACCCTTTACCACCCTGCGTCCCGGAGGCGCCCGGCGATTAAGCCCGCGAGGCCATCTCCGCCCGGCCCCGTCACGAGTAGGGTTGGTTTCGGCGCAAAACGCTGGTCTGGTCGGCCGGGGCTCCAACTTGACACCCCGGCGGGAATGGGTAAGGTGCCCCCATGACCACCACCTACCAACGCCTGAGCACCGTTCTTCTCGGCGCGGCGGCGATCCTCGTGCTTCCCTGGTCGTCGCCGGCCCAAGTGCCCGCCGACCTCGCCAACGTGAAAGACTTCGCCGCCGGCCGGGCCTCGAGCACCGACCCCCGCGGACGCAACGGCGACGCCCGGAGCATCGAGCCCGGCCAGACCCTCACCCTCATGGATGTCCAGGGGGCCGGCCAGGTCACCCACATCTGGTTCACCATCTCATCCCCCTCGCCCGAGCATCTGCGGGAACTGGTATTGCGCATGACGTGGGACGACGCCTCGCACCCGGCGGTGGAGTGCCCGATCGGCGACTTCTTCGCCCAGGGGCACGGCAAGTATGTGGAGTTTCAGAGCGGCCCGGTCGCCATTGGCGCGAGGAACGCCCTCAACTGCTACTGGCCGATGCCCTTCAAAAAGCACGCGGTCCTCTCGGTCGTGAACCAGGGCGAGAAGAAGGTGAACAGCTTCTACTTCAACATCGACTACCGGCTCGAACGCGAACCGCAGGCCGCCATCCGGTATTTCCACACCCAATACCGCACCTGGTTCCCCGCGCCGCAGGGCAAGCCCCTGGTGATCTGCGAGACCAAAGGGGCCGGCCATTTCGTCGGCACCTTCATCTCCGTGATGGCCAACAGCGACGGCTGGTGGGGCGAGGGCAACGACTACTGGTACGTGGATGGCTCGGAAAAGCCGGTCATCAGCGGCACCGGGAGCGAGGATTATTTCTGCGGGGCGTGGGATTTCGGCCACGCCTTCTGGACGCCGAACTTCGGCGTGCCGTACTACGACAACGGATCCAAGGGGGGCGAGAAGCGGGGCATCCTGAACACCTGCTACCGCTGGCATATCCAGGACCCAGTGCCGTTCAAGCAGAGCCTGCTGCTGAATCTCGAACACGGCCGCAGCGGGTGGGACGAGGACCGCAAGCCCCTCCGGAACCACTACACGACCGTCGGGTACTACTACCTGGACAATCCGGAGGGCGACGGCCCGGCGATCCCCGAGTTCAAGGACCGGATTCCGACGCTCCTGCCGTTGCCGGCGGAGGCGGCGAAGTAAGGGCGGGGCCACGGACGGGGCATCCCGAAGTCCACGGGTCTCGCGCGAACACGCGAAGGCGCGAAGGGGTTGCCAGGGGGAGTCGGGGCGGGGCATCCGGGCCGGAACCCCTTCAGGGTTCTTGGCTTATTGTCGCGGCGTACCCAGGGTAGGCGCTGGCGCGCCAACCCTGGGCTTTGGGGCCGGAATCCCGTTGGGATAGGGGGTTGCCGGGCGCCGTGGTTGTGCCCGCGCGCAAGCCGGTCGGATTCCGCTCCCGGAATAACCCTCAGATCATCGCGCGCACGCGGGGCCAGATCACCAGCATCGCGGTCGCGAACTCGTGGGGTCTTTCCGCCAGCCAGCGATCCACTTGCGCAACCGAGAACCAGCCGCCGCCGTCGAGTTCGTCCGGATTCAGGGCGAACGGCCCCTCGGCGTCGCAGCGGTAGATCCAGACGTGCTCCTGGTCGGTCTCCGCGCTGGGCGGGAGCTTGAAGAGCCGGCGCGGGGCGACGGCGGGGACCAGGCCGATCTCCTCGCGCAGCTCGCGCACCGCGCAGGTGTCGTAGTCCTCGCCGGAATCGACGTGGCCCGAGGCCGAGGAATCCCACACGCCCGGCTGGCGGTCTTTGCGCATCGAGCGTTTCTGGAAGAAGACCTCGCCCTGCCGGTTGAACACCAGCACGTGCGTGGCCCGGTGGAGCAGGCCGCGCCGGTGCACCTCGGAGCGCGGGAGGCGGTCGATCACCTCGTCGCGTTCATTTACCACATCGAAGATTTCGTCATTCATGATCCAAAATGTCAGCGGGCGGAACCGGGGTCGGGTCGGCCGTTCCGCCGGCTAATAGTTCGGTCAGGCGGGCGAAATCCGCAAGCGAGACCCGCTCGGCCCGGATCGTGGGATCCACGCGCGGGGCCAGGGCGGCGATGGCGGCGTCGAGCCGGTCCACCGGCCAGTCGCATCGGAGCAGCTTGCGCATCATCTTCCGCCGCTCGGAGAAGGCCCGCTTCACGATGCGGAGGAACGCCGGCTGCAACGCGGCGGGGAGAAGCGGACGCTCGCGGCGCGCCAGGCAGACACAGGCGGATTCCACGTCCGGCGGCGGGAAGAAGCAGGACGACGGGATCTTGAACGAGCCCCGCGCCTCGTAGTGCAGGCCCACCAGGAGCGTCAGCAGCCCGTAGTCGTCGTCGCCCGCCGCCGCCATGAGCCGCCGCGCCACCTCGAGTTGCAGGGTGGCCACGAGGCGGTCGGGACCGCGCGGGGCCAGGGCCAGCTCGACGAGGATGGGGGAGGCGACGGAGTAGGGGAGGTTGGCCACCAGTTTCCAGCCGGTCCAGTCGCGGGGCTCGCGGCGGAGGAAGCGGAGGGCGTCGTCGTGCAGCAGGGTGAGCCGGTCCGCGCCGGGCTGGCCGGGGGCGAAGCGCTCGCGCAGCACTTCGACGAGCCGGCGATCCATTTCAATGGCCAGCACTTCGGCCGCTTCGCGCGTCAGCGGCTCCGTCAGCGGCCCGAGTCCGGGGCCGATCTCGAGCACGCGGTCGCCGGGCTGCAGCTCCGCGGCGGCCACAATGCGGCGGATCTGGTTCTCGTCGTGGAGAAAGTTCTGGCCGAGCGACTTGGTGAGCTGGAGGTCGCGCGCGGCGAGGATCTCCCGCATTTCGGTGAGTTTCATTCCAGGCCGAGGCGGGGGCAGAGGGCGCGCAGCTCGCAGCCGCCGCAATCCGGCTTGCGCGCCCCACAGCGGCGGCGGCCGTGCCAGATAAGCCAGTGGCTGAAGAGGGTCCATTGATCGCGCGGCACGAGGCGCATCAACTCCTGCTCGATGGCCACGGGGTGCTTGCCGGCCGCAAACCCGAGCCGGTGCGAGAGCCGCGCCACGTGGGTGTCCACCACCACTCCCTCATTGATGTCGAAGGCGTTGCCGAGGACCACGTTCGCGGTCTTGCGTCCCACCCCCTCGAGGGCGGTAAGCGCCTCCATGGTGCGTGGGACCACGCCGGTATGGGCGGAGACCAAGGCGGCGCTGCACGCGCGGAGGTTCTTCGCTTTGTTCCGGAAAAAGCCGGTGCTCTGGATCAACTCCTCCAGCCGGCCGGGCGGCGCGGCCGCCATCTCCGCCGGGCCGGGAAAGGCGCGGAAAAGCGCCGGCGTGACGAGGTTCACCCGCTTGTCGGTGCATTGGGCCGAGAGGATGGTCGCCACCAGGAGTTCGAACGGTCCGCGGTGGTCGAGTTCGCAATGGGCGTCGGGATAGGTGCGCGCCAGGATCTGGCACACCTGCCCCACCCGCTCCGCGCGGGCCGCCTGGGTTTCGCGCGGCATGGCTTACTCGAAGGCCAGCCCGCTGGCGGCGGCGACGCTGTTCACGTGCCGGGCGGCGGCGACGTATTCGTCCGCCGTGGCGAGGTGCTCCAGCATCAGCGGCGGGCGGTGCGGCAGCGCCGCCAGCCGGCGCAGGTAGGTCGCGTAATCCAGCGATCCCTTGCCGGGGACCACCTCGCGGAAATGGACGTTCATCTCCACGTCCCACGTGAGGTCCTTCCCGTGGCAGCTCACGATCCACGGGCCGAGCTTGTCGAAGCACTCGTTCAGCAGCGCGGTGTTGTGATAGAACTTCTCCGGCGAGTTGACCAGGTTGCAGGGGTCGAGGTGGACGCCGAACATCTTCCGGTCGATGGCCCGGATCAAGTCGAGGTAATGGTCGGGGCTGTCGGGCAGCGCCCAGCCGAGCACCTCGTAAGTGAACCGCGCCCGCTTCGGCTTCACGGCGTCGATGATCTTCCGCGCGTTCTCGACCGCGGCGTCGAAGAAGCGCGGGGTGAGGTTGTCCGGATGCGGGCCGAACCATGAGGCCGGGCTGAACGAGCCGGCGATATCGACGCAGTCCAGGGCGCCGACGGCATCCGCCAGCGCGAGGCCCTCGGTGACGGTTTCGAGGTTTTTCCGGCGCTGGTCAGGGTCGGCGTCGAGCAGGTTGACCCAGCGGCCGACCTCGGCGATCACCACATCGTGCTTGGCAAAAGCGGCTTCGACGGCGCGGATGCGGTCGGGTTCCTTGAGGCTCAGCGCGGGGCAATAGGCAGCCCGGTAGCCGAGTTGGCGGTGGAGGGCGGCAAGCGCGTCGGGATCGGCGGGGGCGTTGAAGACCGGCCCCCCCAGCCGCAGGGTGGTGCGCGTCCCGTCCGCCGCCCGCAGGCAAGCGGATGGTCCCATGACCACGGCCGCCGCGGCCAGCCCGAGGGAGTGCCGGAGGAAGGTCCGGCGCGAGGGTTTTTTCACGGCCCCTTTGTAGTACAAAACCGGCGGCGGTTCAAGCGGGGTTTGACGCGGTGGGGGCGGCGGACCGGGCGGCCCGGGCTGGGTTGATTTGGGCGGCGCAGCAGTGCCGCCCTACCGGGATTCGGCAGGGCGGCGCTGCTGCGCCGCCGAAAGATCACCCCGCTCCTTCGAAACGACGCCCGCCCCCCCGGCGATCTGTCCCCGCGTGACGCCGAGTTGATTCACCAGTTTCAGTTCGCGCCAGAGCTGCTGGCTGGTGATTTCGCCGCGGAGAAGCTGCCGGTAGCGGGCGATGGCCCGGCCCACCACCTCGGGCGTCTCGGTGAGGAACTCGAGCCGGAACCGCCGCGCCCCCAGCCCGAGCATCTGTCCGAGCCAATCCGCTCCGGTCTGGGCCAGGGCGTTGAACACCGTGTTCCGGCATCCCGCGTCCGCCTTCACCGGGTGCTCGGCGCCGACGCGGTCGCGCAGCCTCAAATCGTGGTGATCGCACGGGCGGCCGCAATTGGTGTAGTCGGTCCCCTTCGAGAGGAAGGCGCAGAATACGCAATGCTCCATGTGGAACATGGGGATGTGCTGGTGCAGGGTGATCTCGAACCACTCCGGCGGCGCCGCGCGCAGCAGCGACTCGAGCTGCGTGAAGTTCAAATCGTAAGAGGCCGTGATCCGCTCCAGCTTGAAACGGCCGTGGAAATACTCCGCCGCCAGCCGGTTCGCGATGTTCAGGCTGTAATCCCCCACGCAGCGGTCACCGGCGAAAAAGGCGAGCTGATCGAAATTGCGCACCAGCCAGCCATCCGCCTCGCAGGACCGGACCTGTTTCAAGACCCACTCCTCCCCCGGCTTGAAGATGCGGGGCGGCGCCGCAAAGACCGCCGCGCCGGGGGGGCGTGGGCCGGGCCAGTCGCGGAAGCGCCGCACGGCCTCGCGGTAACGCTTGGGATCCTCGAAGTCCAGGTAGATGAGACCGGCCCCGGCGGCGAGCGCCGCCTCCATCTGGGCGGTGTCCCGCACGAGGATCGTCAGTTCGGGCGCGACCTCCGCCGCGCGGGCTCCGGCGGCCTGCGCCAGGGGTGCGCACGGGGCGGCCGGCTCCACCACTTGCCACCGCTGCGGCCGCGCGCGCAGCACCTCCAATTGGGTGGCGACCTCGCGCCGGAGGCGGTTCAATTCGCTCACCGGCAGCAGTACCGCGCCCTCCAGATGGTTGGCCAGCGCGCCCAGCCGGAACGGCGTGCCACCCAGGCGCCCGAGCTGCTCCCGGAGGCGTTCGGTGGTCAGGGGGTGATGGTCCGCCGGGGTCAAGGGCATCACCGATTCCACCCGCACCACCGATCCTCCGTCCCGGGCGATGACCGTCAGCGGCAGGCCCGCGCAGCCGTGGGTCTCCAGGTCGATCGGGCGCTGGAAGCGCGGTTTCTCGCCGGTGTAGGTCTGCCGGATCCGCTTTTCCAGCACCGGATCGCTGGTCTTCCAGAGCCGGTCGCCGAGGTTCACCCGGCGGAAGTCGACGTCGTCCCGGCCGAACGTGAGCAGCGTGCCGGGGGATTCTCCCCCCCCGCGCGGCGCCGGCAGCGGGCGGATCTCATAAATGCGTCCCCCCTGCTCGGTTTCCTCGGGATGGCCCGAGTCGAACACGACCCCGTCGCCGGGCCGGGCCGGGCCCGCGAGCCGGACGACGACCCCTTCCGCGCGCTTCGCCAGGATCGCGCCGAGGAAAACCCCCCGCTTCTTGCCAAAGCGGGCGTGGACGAGGGCCTGGTTGTTCACGCCGCCGAACCAGCCGGTGTGCAGCCCGCGGGAAAAGGCCATCTCCATTTCGTAGGTGGCGGTCTGCTCCGGCCCCGCGGCAGGTCCAACATCGGCCAGCTGGTCCAACGCCTCGCGATAGATCCGGGTGATGTTCGCCACATACCCGGGGGCCTTCAGCCGCCCCTCGATCTTGAGCGAGGAGACGCCCGCGCGGACCAGGTCGGGCAGCACCGGGAGCCCCGCCAAATCCTGCGGGCTGAGCAGGTACTTGCGGTCGCCGAGCTCGACCAGCTTCCCATCGGACACCAGATCGTAGGGCAGCCGGCAGGCTTGCGCGCACTCTCCGCGGTTGGCCGAGCGGCCCCCGAGCGCCTCGCTGGTGAGGCATTGGCCCGAATAGGCCACGCACAGCGCCCCGTGCACAAACACCTCGACCGGCAGCGGCGGGTGGGCCGCGCCGGGCACGGGGGCGGTGATCAGACTGATCTCGCGAATCGAGCATTCCCGGGCGAGCACCACCAGCTCGCAGCCGAGTTCCCGGGCGAACTCCATCCCGGCCGGGCTGGTGACCGTCATCTGCGTCGAGGCGTGCAGGGGAAAATCGGGCGAGAGCGAGCGCAGCAGCCGGCAGATGCCGACGTCCTGCACGATGGCGGCATCCACGCCGGCGGCGATGATCGCGCGGCCGAAACTGGCCGCGTCGGCCAGTTCGTGCTCGAACACCAGGGTGTTGAAGGTGACGTAGCCCTTGACCCCGCGGCGGTGGAGGAAGTCCATCAAACCGGGCAGATCGGCCTCGGTGAAGTTCTGCGCTCGCATCCGCGCGTTGAACTTCTCCAACCCGAAATAGACCGCGTCCGCGCCGTTTTCCACGGCCGCGCGCACGCAGTCCCAATCCCCCGCGGGAGCCAGCAGCTCCGGGAGGGCGCGCGCCGCCCGCGCCGGGCGGACCGGCGCCGCGGAGGAAATGGTCTCATCCGTGATCAACGGGATCAAGCTAGCCCGCCCTACGGTGCCGCACAACCGGCAATCGGGCCCGTGCCGACAGACGGAAAGCGCGGGGATGCCGCGCAGTCCAAGCGCTGCGCGAGGGAGGGACACGCGTCCGGCGTCGCCAAGCGCCTGGAGTGCGGCGCATTCCGCCGCTTTGGCCCGAGCTTTGTCAAATGCGCCGTGCCGCACGGCAGATGTCCAAACGGGGTTCCAACGCACGGGCCGGACTTTGTTCGAGCGCCTCCGGTACAACGGACGCCTGCCGCACTGCTGTCCGGTCCAAAATGAGAATTGCTGGCGGCGGGGCTTGCGGCGAGTTACCTCCCAGCCGGCTTCTTTCGATTGCGCGCCGGCGCGGCGTTTGATTAAAGTCGCCCCATGCAAACACCTGATTTCCGCCCCCGCGCCATCGCGGACTCCGGCCTCAACCGCCGCGGGTTCCTGAGGACCGCCACCACCGCCCTCGGGGCCGCCGCCGCGGGCCTCGGCAGCGCTGTCACCGCCGCCGCCGGCACCGCGCCATCCGGCTGGCCGCCGGTGCCGAAATCGCTCGTCAAGAAGGGCGACGTGATTCTCTTCCAGGGCGACTCGATCACCGACGCCGGCCGCAGCCGCGCCACCGCCGCGCAGGCGAACGACCAGGCCGCGCTCGGCTCCGGCTACGCCGGCCTGGCGGGGGCGGAACTGCTGATCAGCCGTCCCGACGACGACCTCAAGATCTTCAACCGCGGCATCAGCGGCCACAAGGTGCTCCAGCTCGCCGAGCGCTGGCAGGCGGACTGCCTCGATCTCCGGCCCGACGTCCTGAGCATCCTCATCGGCGTGAACGACTATTGGCACACGCTCAACGGCCAGTACCAGGGGACCGTCGAGACCTATGAGAAGGACTACGTGGCGTTGATCGAGCGGACGCGCAAGGCGCTGCCGAAGGTCAAGCTCGTGCTCTGCGAGCCGTTTGTCCTCAAATGCGGCGCGGTGAACGAAAAGTGGTTCCCGGCGTTCGACGAATACCGCGCCGCCGCCGCGCGGGTCGCGACCAAGTTCGACGCACTCTATCTCCCGTACCAGGCGATGTTTGACACGGCGGTGAAACACGCCGCGCCGAACCACTGGGCCGGCGACGGCGTCCATCCGACCGGCGCGGGGGCCTCCCTCATGGCCTACGCGTGGCTGAAGGCCGCGGCGGCCTGAGCTGGCCACGCTGCCAGCCGGCCGGCCCTTGGGAAGTCCGACGCCAAAGCGGCGGAATGCGCGGCCTTCCCGCGCTTTTCGTCTTGCGCACCGTGGCCCAGGGAAGCGCTGGGATGCGCCGGATGCGGAACGCTCCGCGACGTCGGACGCCACCGAATTGCGCGGCGCTTGGGACTCCACGGCATCCATGTCCTTCCCGTCGCGCCCCCCCACGCCGCCCGTCGGCGCCCCCCGCTTCGTGCTTGCCAGCCCCCCCGTCCCGCAGGCATTCTCCCACATGGCAGCATGCCCGCAACTTGACGCCCTGGACTCCCGGTTTTACCAGCCGGCGGATTCGTTTTTCAACGCGTTCAGCCACCTCGGGCTGACCTTCGACGACGTCACCCTCGCGACGCTCTACTCCGAGGTCCTCCCCCGCGACACACACCTGGAAGTAACCCTCGCAGAGGGCCTCCGGCTCAACATTCCCGCGATCTCGTCGGACATGGACACCGTGACCGGCTCGCGCATGGCCATCGCCATGGCGCTGAACGGCGGTCTCGGCCTGATCCACTACAACATGACCGAGAAGGAGCAGTTGTCCGCGGTCACCCGGGTGAAGAACCACGTGCACGGCCTGATCCAGGACCCCATCAAGGTCTCGCCTGACGAGCTCATCGGCGACGTGCTGGCGATGATCGAAAAGAAGCGCTTCGCGTTCGGCACCTTCCCGGTGGTGGACCACGACGGGCGCCTCGTCGGCCTGCTGCCCGGCCATGTGGTGAAGCACCGCTACGCCAAACGGAAGGTGGCGGAGGCGCTCACCCCGCGTGCCCAGGTGCACACCATCAACAAAAAGGAGCTGGCCGGCGACCCCATCGCCCGCGCGGACCGCTTCTTCACGGACTTCCCCGGCATCCACAAGCTGCTGGTGGTGGATGACCAGGACCATTTGCAGGGGTTGTTCACCCTGAGCGACCTCGAGCGGATCACCCAGGAGCGCGGCGCGCAGTTCAAACCGGCCCGTGATTCCCAGTTCCGCCTCCTCTGCGGCGCTGCCGTGTCGGCCACCCGCAACGCCTTCGGCGAACTGGATCGCGACAAGATCCTCGCGCACGTCGGATCGCTGGTCGAGCGCGGGCTCGATGCCGTGGCCGTCTCCACCGCGCACGGTCACACCAAGGGGGTCGGCGAGACGGTGCGGATGTTGCGCACCGCCTTCCCCGCGCTGGCGATCATCGCCGGGAACGTCACCAGCGCCTCCGGCGTCGAGTTCCTGGCGGATTCCGGCGCGAACATCATCAAGGTCGGCCAGGGCCCGGGTTCCATCTGCACCACGCGCATCGTCGCCGGCGTCGGCATCCCGCAATTGACCGCGCTCTACGTCACCTCCCGCGCCGCGCGGGCCAAGGGGGTGACCATCCTCGCCGACGGCGGCATCACCAAGTCCGGCGACATCGTGAAGGCCCTCACGATGGCCGAGGCGGTGATCTGCGGCGGCTTGTTTGCCGGCTGCGCCGAGGCTCCGGGCGACATCATCGAGATCAGCGGCAAGACCTACAAACAGTACCGCGGCATGGGGAGCATGGCGGCGATGAAAGCCGGTTCGGCCGCCCGCTACGGGCACGCCGTGGACGTCAACCGCAAGGTGGCACCCGAGGGGGTCGAGGCGCTCAAGGAGGTGTCGGGGTCGGTGGACACGGTGCTGGCGCAGTTGATTGGGGGCATCCAGGCCGGCATGGGCTACGTGGGCGCCGCCACGCTCGCGGAGCTGCGTGAAAAGGCGCGCTACATCCGGGTCAGCCCCGCCGGCCAGCGCGAGGCCTCCCCCCACGACGTGGTGGAGCTCAAGACCGGGGTCTGAGGGGGGGCCTGCCTCAGGCCCGGGCCGCTTCCTCGAGAAACATGACCACACACGCAAAAAGGTGATATGGATGACTTCGCTCTCTTCCTCAGCGTGCTGGGCGCGATCCTTGGAATCATCTGGTTTGCGGTGGTGTATCTCCGAATCAAGGACATCCGCGATGACATCCGGATGATCCGGTTGCTGATGCAAGGGGCGGATAAGGGGCAAGGGGCTCAGGTGGCTCAGGTGGTGCCGCCGGTGCTGGGGCCAGGGGAGGGGGGGGCGGCAGCGCCAGTCGCGACTCCAGTCGCGCGTGCGTGGTTCGTGGCGGTGGGTGGGTTGCCGAGCGGGCCGTATTCGGCGGTGGATTTGGAGGCCATGCTCCGGTTGGGGGAAATTTCGCCGCGGACGTGGTGCTGCCGGGACGGCGATGCGGAGTGGTCGTCCGTCGGGGCGTTGAGTGGGGAGATCTGGCCGGAAAACGGACTGCCGAAGGCGTGAGCGGTGGCGGCGGACGCGGAGCTGGGGTGGAACCTCTCGGAATGTTCCACGACTCACCCTCCATACCTGAGCGCTCGCCGGGGCCTTCGGATGTCGTTCCGCGGGCGTTCGTAGTAATTCCGAACCTCCTGAACAAGGCAGCGGGATTGTTCATTTCCAAATCAGGTAGTTTTCCTCGGCTCGGCGAGGCACTCTTTGGCGCGGTTGCATCCCAGCGATTTCGATGCGACCCTCCCGGCTCCACTCCCCAGTCCATTCCTTCAAATCACTTTCCCATGCCATTGGTTGCGAGAGGGCTAATGTCCAGGCATCGTCGTAAAGCAAACGCCGGTTCGACTTCAATGCTTTTAATACTAAATCACGCGCTTTCGCCAGGTAACGATCGCGCAACGATTCGTAGTGAGTGGAATCGTGAAGCACTATGCTATCAAACAGCTCGCTTTGCCCTTTGCTCGCGACACGCTTGCGCTGCTGCGCCTCCGCTCTGGCCCGTTCCTGCACCTCCATCGCTTTCTTCTCCGCGGCCTTAAATACCTCGATCCCTTTTGGATTTCGTGTCAGGTAGATCAGGTTGAAATGCGTTCGGTCCATGTCCGGGTGTAGAACGATAGCGTTGCAGCCAAACGGAAAGCCACCGACCTTCTGTGCGTTTCTGGTGTATTCCTCGACTGCGGCGTCTTCGCGATCAGGCCCCGCGAGGCCCTGGACTTTGGCCCTGAAAGTGTCTGAACCGAACAGCCGTCGAAAACTGTCCTGGGTTTCCTCGCCCGGCGAGTCCAGAAACCGGCGGATGTGCTCAGTCATGAAGTTGATCAGCGCCTCGCCGGGAGTCAATTGCAGGAGCGGGGCGATCGTCTCCATTCCGAAACCGCTCCAGCCCGTTGGATCAATGAAGATAAACGGGAAAGCTTTCGAGCCTCCGCGTCGCACAAAGTCGATGATGTCATGGACGGACTCCTCTAAAGTGGCATTACGCGTCTCGATTGTAGCGTCCGTTGCGCGGCCCGCAAACGCGCTGAGCTTCGCATAAGCATCGCGGTCCCTTTCCAGAAAAAAACACCGCAGCCCGATGCTCCTGCCCCTCTCCCTGGCCAAGGCCAGCTTCGCGTTACGGAGTTCCTTCAGGGCGATGGCAAACGAGCTGTCTTCCAATTCCTCTGAGCGCGTATTCCACGGACCAGAGAAGCAATCCACATACGTCAGAGTGTCCCAGTGCGAGCCGACGATGTGCGCGAACCGCTCCAGATATTTCTGAAGAATGAAATGCTTGACGAGCGTTTGTTCGCGACCGCAATAGTGCTGATCGATGCTCATCGTTCAGCCCCCAGGCGATATTCCGCCTGAACTTCCCGGAGCAGCGAAAGCCTCTGGTGCTTTTCCAATGCCACGCCCTCGGCAAAGGCCGGAAACTCATCATAGGTTCTCCCATCCAAGCGCCGCCCGGCTTCCTTCTTGCGCGCACCACCCCACTGCTTGAAGAAGAATGCGACCCCGGCTGCGTGGCACTGGTCACGAATACCTCGCACCCAGTCGCTCAACATGGGCCGTGCGCCCGGCCCGCTCTCCCCGCCGACGATTACCCAGTCGATGCCGCGCAAATCAACTCTGCCCAAGTCTTCCAACAAAGGCTCAACCGACAGGAACATAACTGCGGGCCTTGCGTTGCGCAGCTTGACGATGCGGGGGAGACCATGTTTCCGATCCTCCACGCTCACGCCCCACCAGATATGCGAGGCCTTTGCGGCGCCTCTGAGCTTGCCTTGCAGCAACGCTGCCATTCGGTCCCCCCGTTTGGTGAGGATCTGGTAGGTATGCCAATTTGCGGCCACCATCACGCGGCAGATCTTTTCAATGTAGTCGTCCGGCACGCCCTCGTGAAAGAGGTCGCTCATGGAGTTGACAAAGATCTTCTTCGGCTTCGACCAACGGATTGGATCGCCCAACTTCTCCGGCACAAGGCGGAGGTCGAACCCAAACTCGAATGGGTGCCCCGTCACACCGCGAAACCGCTCCGCGAAGGTTTCGGCATAGCAGTGGAGGCAGCCGGGGCTGATCTTCGTGCAGCCGCGCACTGGATTCCATGTGGCGTCCGTCCATTCGATTGTTGAATGTTCACTCATGTTGATGTCATTTGGTTTACCAAATGTATGATCGCTCCATTGACAAAGGCTGTCCAACCACGAGGGCGTTCTCACCCCCCCTCCGTCCATCTCCCCAGGTGAGCGGGGGTGTTTCGGCGGCTGACGGAAGGACCCTCGCTGGAGGGCGGTTGGTGCTGATGAGGCGCCAAATGGCAAATCGTCCCTCTCAGGTCCTGGTCCAGCGTCCCTCCGGGACAGTTCCTGCATTGACACCGTGCTTTAACGCGGTGGTTTGCGAGGGATGGAGAGTCCGCGCCCCATTCCTCGATCTTCCGGACGAGGTCCCGGCGTATCACACCACCTCCAACTCGGCGACCTTGCGAATGGCAGGAATCTTGCCACCCGACAAATCCACGAAGAGGTCGCGCAGATGTTCCTGGAGGTCCTCCAGCGACTCCCCTTGGGTCAGGTAATCGGGATACTCCTCGAGATAGCCGAGCCAGAACTGACTCTCCTGCCAGTAAACGTAGCGCAGACCTTTCATGAGGTGAATTTACCCCGGTGCCCCAGTTGGGGCAAAGCCTTTGTTTCCACCGAGCCCGAAGGTGGGGAGGATGAGAGATGCGGTGGAGTGGGAGCTCCAGCGGCCTTGGTTCCATCTGCACCGCGTGCATCGTCGACCGCGTCGGCATCAACAAGTCCTCCGTGTGCGCTACGGCTTGGGGATGGCCCCTTTCGCGCCGCTTGACCATGGTGCGCACGGCGCGGAAGCCTCGCCGCCCGATGCAGAGCCCAGCCCGGCCCCGCACTTCACCCGCCCCGCCAGGAGCCGGGCGCGTTACGCCGTGGGGTTGGGGCCCCGGCGCTTTCCCTGGCTGCCGCCCGCTGCGCTCGGGAAGTAACACGGGGATGTTCTGTGGTCGCTGATGGTCTTCCTGGGCTGGGGTTTGTTGCTCCGCCGGTGTGCCACCCGCGGCGTTCTCAGCCTGACCCAGGCCACCGGGCCGGGGGTGGAGTTCCTGAAGCTCTACCATGCCCCGGGGCTGGAAGGCTTCCGGACCACCAGGATGGGGCACCTGCTGCTGGGGCACTCGTTCTCCTGGCTGATCCTCATAGCCTACACCCTCGGCGGCTTCCTGGGGGGGTGCTCGGGGAGGGGTCGGGGGCCGAGCGGCGCTTCGCCTTCCGGGGCGGAGCCGGATCGTTTCGATCATCTCAGTAATACTCACCTGTGAGCCCGCCCCCGGCCGCCCCGGCGGGTAGGATTGGCAACGCCCTAAAGCCGTTTTCGCCTGCGGGTAATTGAACTTGACAGTCGATTCAGACCGTCCTCCGTTAGGCCATCGCGCAAATCTAAGTAATGAAATTCCCGCAAAGCGTCCGGGACCATTCCCGGCTCCGCACCCGGCAAAAGAACGGGTATGATCAGCTGGTTCCGATGTTCACGATTCCGTAGCGCTGAAACCAGCTCATGCTCTAACCAGCCTCCGCGCCTAGAGGGCCCGACACAGAGAAGAAATGCTGCCGCAGAAGCGATGGCATCGGAGAGAGAAAGCGCGATCGAATCCCCAGGGCGCAGTTCCCATTGATCAAACCACACGCGAATCCCTCTCTCTGTAAGCTTCTCCGCGAGAGATCGAACGAGGCTCATCTGCTCGGAGGCATACGAAATAAAAACGTCAAAGCGGCTGTTGCTAGCAACTTCTTCAGCTTCTTCGTTTCGGCCGCTCTTCTGGAGTACGCGTGCGAGATTTCCCTTGATCCTCGCAGCGATTGGGCTGTCTCCACTGGAACCCGAATGAACATTCTCAAGCGCTCGGCGAAGCAGTGCCTCGGCCTCGGTTCCTCGCTGCTCATCTACCAGGATGTCTGCAAGATTATTGAGCTGAGTTGTGGTTTGCGGGGATTTCGGACCGAAAGCCCTTGTGGCTACTTCAAGAGCACGTTGGTACCACCGAACAGCGTCGCTTCTACGTCCGAGCTCCCGCAGGAGCTCGGCCATATCGTTGTAGGTCGCTAAGGCAGCTCCTTGGCCACTTCGCCCGCCGGCCTCGGCCGCTCTCAAGGCACGTTCATAGCAGGCAATCGCTTCGTCCGTTCTTCCCATTTCACGGTAAACACGGGCCAGACTATTATAAGTCTTCAGAACGGCCGGGTCCGCACGGTGGCCACTCGTGTCTGTCGCTAGAAGCGCCCGCTCATACCAGAGAATGGCGTCGGATCTTTGACCCATTTCCCGATGAACTCCGGCCAGGTTATTGTAAATCTCTAATACGGCACGATCACCGGGGGGGCCTGTCATCTCTGCCCTGTGCAGGCCGCGTTCGTACCAGCGAATAGCGTCGTCTCTTCGGCCCATCTCGCGGTAAACTCCGGCTAGATTATTGTAGGTAGAAAGCACTGCAGGATCACCAAAACGCCCGGTCATCTCTGCCAACTCCAGCGCCCGCTCGTACCAGCGGATGGCGTCATCCCTCCGGCCCATTTCGCGGTAAACGCCGGCCAAGTTGTTATAAGTCGCGAGCACAGCTGGTTCGCCTCGACTCCCGATCATTTCTGCCATCTGAAGCGCTCGCTCATACCAGACAATCGCCTCTTCGCCCCGGCCCATTTCACGGTACACTCCGGCGAGGTTGCTGTAAGCAGCAAGCACGGCAGGGTCACCGGGGCGCCCAGCCATCTCAGCGAAATCAAGCGCCCGGCGATACCAACTCAATGACTCATGCAGGCGTCCCATTTGTCGGCAGACATTTGCAAGGTTCGTATAAGTCGCCATTCTCTCAGGCGCGTCTGATTCCGAGTCCGTTTCAGCGATCTGCCTATATAGAACCTCCGCCTCATCTAAGCGCCCCGTGGTCATCAACAGTTCCCCCAAGTGACTCATGACGGAGCGAACCACTGGGTGAGCCGGCCCGCGCGGGTCCGTAATCATCGCTAGAGATCTTCGAAGGTACGGCTCCGCCGAACCGAACCGTTGCTGACGCAACAGAGAAACTCCCACCTCGGCTAGCAGCTCAGAGAAGCGGCTGCGGTCCGCGAGATCGTTCTCGATTCGTGCGAGAGATCGTTCAATGGCTGGCTCATCGAGTGGCACGGACGCGAGCAATGATCGCAACTCGGCTATACTGCCAACTCGCTCGATGCTCTCTGGAGCCACTATATTCTGCGCATCCTGAAAATCGCTTACTAGGAGCCTCGCAGCGTTTTCTAAGTAAAAGCCGGGAAACTCCGGGTCAGAAATGCCCTGGGTGATGACCGGCAGAGGCTCTCCGAAACTAAATTTTGTGACGTAAGGCACTTTAGTCAGCTCGAGGATCTGGCGAGGGTTAAGTCCCCTCGGAAGCCAATCGTCGTAGAATGGCTTTAGCTCCTGCGCGAATCGTTTTAGCCAGGACAACGCCTCATCGACCTCGTCCCGCCCGTCAAAACGACCCGGAAGCGGAAGCACCGCTAAGGGCGGCCGCGGGGTATCCAGGTCCCGTCTTGCTTTTTGAACACCGCTCGCAACCTGCACACCCCGTTCAAAGCTCTGTTCGTTTGCTGAGAAGACGAGCACCAAAATGTCCGGCAAGTAGATGGTGCAAACTCCTCCTGTGTTCGTAATTCCAGTTCGGCTGTCCACGAGTACGAAGTCGTAGTCGGCTTTCCATTCGCCCCTCCACCGATTTAGGAGCTCGCCGCCCGCATGCTTTTCAAAAAAGGAGTTCCACGAGAAACTTCGGACCCGTTCAACGTAGTCGGGCGATTCATCTCCGCTTGGGATGAGGTCAATCGGCTCGCAGCCGGGGATCGTTACCTTCGTGACGTACGGTTGCCAAGTTAACTGCGAACTCGCCTCTGCTTTGCTAAGGAGGTGGATTAGTCCTTCCTTCCCAAGAACGCCAGGCTCCAAGTAAGGCTTGAAGTAGCGATGCAAGCCAGGCGCCTCAAGATCCCAATCCATTAAGAGCACTTGCTTCCCCCGATTCGCTAGCAGCACCGCGATGTTTGCGAGCGCGAAGGTGCGGCCAACCCCGCCCTTATACGAATAGAATGTGATGATGCGGCTCATGGAATTGGCAGCATAAGTGAAGGAACGGTTTTCTGGGACTGCATGTGAATCCGGAACACCCCCTCAAACTGCTTGTGCGCAACTTGCTCCCACGCGGGGTCAAACGCAGGCGTTGCCTCCAACGCACGTTCAATCGAGGCGCAGAGCTTGTTTCTGAGCACTTCGGCCATGGCTTCCTGTTTCGGACTGTCCGGACGCATGAAGGGGTTTGCAAAGGAGTGGAGGGGCTCTCCCTGCATCGCTTGCACCTCGGGCGGAAAGCAGGTTCCGTCATCGATCACCACTGGAATGATAAGCCCCCATGGGTTTGTGGCGGTTCTCAGATTGCCTGATGTCTCACGGTGATGCATTAGCGCCAGCTCAAGCCTGCACCAATCACTTTGGAAATAGTCACGGCTTAAGACCGCAACCATTATGCGAGACCGAGAGAGACTCATGGCGAGGTGATTGGGCCAGGAGGCGCCATCCTCAATGGTTTCGTCCAGGAAGACTTTGAGCGGCCCCCGCCGAACTCTAAGTAGTGAACTCAGCGCCCGAACAAAATTCTCACGCGTCCAGCGTACCCAGTCGACGTCAGAGCGCCTGTAGCTAATGAAGATGTCGTTTTCGTAGTCGGCCATAATGGTTCTGTGGAGCTTTAATTCAGAGCCTGGCGCGTTGCGCCTCGATGGTGTCGGAGCTGCATTTGAGGAGGATGAGCCCGAGGGCGGCGTGGCTGCATTCCGCCGCGTCCGGGTCGTTCCGCAGCTTGCGGGCGGTGAGCCAAAGCCTGGCCTCGATGCGGAGGTTGCCCACGCTGGCGCTGGCGGAGGAGGGAGATTGAGGGCGGGCCATCGGTTCGATTATTCGTCGGACGAATCCACGCTGCTGTCCGCAAGAGAATTTACCAATGGTCGCGCTGGCTGGGTGGGCAGGTACCCCTTGCCGCCGCCCTGCGTCACGAGCCCATCGCGATACCCCGGCTCGCCGGGGTTCTGCGAATCCCGCTTGGTGGTTGCCGCGCGCTTCATTCCTCGGATGACTTTGTAGTTGTAGGCCATAATACCGCAATCCACCGAAGGCGCAAAGAATTTGTGGCCGTCGGCCGTCGGGCCATGCGGTCACGCCAGCCGTTCAAGCCCCATGAGGCGGCTTTGCTGCCTTCCCCCCCCCGTTGATTATGCTGCTGGAATTGAACAACAGGTCCCTTTTCACTTCTTACCAAGAATCCCCGGCATCAAGTCTGGTGCCAGCGACGGATGCCCTTTCCACGGCCCGTCAGAACACTTGAGCGTTGGGGGCTCTGCCCGCTGCGCCCATCCGGGACAAAGCGCCACTGAATCCCCGAAAGGTCTTGCAGTTGGCCCGGCCGCGCCAAGACGCCGCGCGCACCAGTGTCCAGCGATTCATGAGCCGTGCGCTTGTCGGTGCTTCAGTACCCTATCGCATGAGTCCTCACACCCGGAGGTCGTTTCTAAAGTCTGACCTTGGGCATGCATACCACCCCGCCTGCGCCACTGACTACCGGGAGACAACCGCCTGGAACCGCATCCCGCTGATGAAGGGCGCCTGCTCGGGGCGCACCTGGCCGTTTTCGCCGACACACCCGTTCGGGTTTTGGCCGGTGAGGCAACCCCAGGCCCACCAGTCGCCGCCGATGGGTTGTTGGTTGCCCGAGAACCGCAGGCCGCCGGGCGCTTTGCCGTTCAGGTAGTCGAGCAGCGTCGCTCCCCACGCCCGGCTGGCGGGGGAGGCCATGGAGGCTCCCATCTCGCCAATCCAGACGGGCGCGACGTTTTCGGTGATGAGCCAGCCCCACGTCTTGTTCATCCGTTCGATGTAGCCCGCGCCGGATTCCGGTCCGGGATAGGCACCGATTTCCTTGGGATATTCATGCACGGAATAGACCAGCTTCGCGGGACGGCTGAGCACCACCGGCAGGCGGCGGACCGGGGAGAGGTCCCCTTCATAGGCGCCCGTCTTATAATTGATGATCCCTTCGCAGATGATGAGCGCGTCCGGGTTCACCGCCAGGATCGCGTTGCCGACGGCCTCATACATCGCGTGGATGTCCGTCGGCCCCTGGCCGCCCCAAAGTGCCGGGGTTCGCGTATGCGCACACGGCTCGTTGCGGAGGTCGAAGCCGATCACCGTCGGGTTCCCGGCCCAGTGGCGGGCGAAGGCGACCCAATCCTCCTGGAACTTGGCCGCGCTGACGGTACCCCTGGTGCTCGCGCCGTCCGTTCCGTCCGTCCCCGGCCCGGTGTCGAACCAGAGCCCGTTCTTTTGCTGGGCGGCGTTCTCCCAGTCCGCGGGCGTGGCCTCGTTGTTGTGGTTGTCGAAAACCACCTTCAATCCGACTTTCTGGCAGGCGGCGACGAAGGTGTCGAGCTGGGCCATGGCCCGGGGGTCGTCGAGGGTTTTGTCGATCCAGTCCACGCGGACACAGTTCAAGCCCATCCCCCGCATGGCGGCGACGTGGCCATCGATGCCTTGGAACGGCCCCGCGAGCTGCAGGCGTCCGCGCACCACGTTCATGCCGGTCAGGCCGACGCTGGCGATGCGCACGGGGATGCCGTCGGCCCCGACGATCTGGCTGCCGCGGGCGCTCAGGAAGCCAGGGGGCAGGAGCGCGCCCGGGGAGTTCGTCGAGGACTCGGCGCCACCGGCGTGGGGCGGGAAACTGACGGCGACGGCCAGGATGAGCGAAGCGAGGAGGGGAAGGGTTTTCATGGATAAATCCCATCTCAGTCAAGCAGGGCTCGGGGTTGACTTCAACCCCGATCGGCGGAGATGTGCCGCAGCCCGTCGGGTGGGGTGAGGCCGTAGAAAAGCCCCCTCTGTGGCCGGGACGCGTGGTGCGGCGCCCCCGGCACTCCGCGCCCCTGCGGTCTATCCTCGCCATCCATCCAGCCGCGCTCGCAATCCGCCCGTCGGCCTATTTTTGAGACATGCTCTTCGATTTCATGACTCCGCAAGAACCTTGAGCGAATGAAGACCAGTTTCGAAGTGTTTGCCCATCATTGAATCAACGTCGGCAAAGATACTCATCAACCTCAAAATCAGCGGAGCTGTGCCGCGCATGGTCCAAGTAACCCTGGTCACCTCCCCGTGCCGTTCGAGGATGAATTCATTCACATTGTGCGCGGAGAATGGCCTTACAAAACGCACTGTCACGGTGATCTTGCCCGGGGCCGCCGACTCGGTGATTTCCATCCGCCCTGCGCCGGCTCTTCCCTTGCTGGTCCATTCAGAGCACGCACCCTTGCCCTGCGCCGCCCCGCTGAAGGTCCTCGTCATTGTCGGGTCCATCTTATCCTGGGGTGCCCAAGCCGGCCAGCGACGGAGATCATCCAGGTACGAAAACACCCGATCGGGGGTGGACTTGATGTCGGTGGCGCGTTGGACGGTGATCACGTCAGGCTTGGTCAGGGCGAGGAGGAAAACGCCGGCCAATGCGGCAACGACCAGAAACGCGATTATCATAATGACATGTCTCCCGCCCTCTCGAACGCGCAAATTCCGCCCGGGCCATCATGGCTGATGAACCGTCCCCCGCCGGTGTGGCAGCTTGAAAGGGCGGTGTGGTGGCCGTTCATTGGGGTCGCGGATGGCCCGAGCGGGCAGAGCCGCAGGAACGGCCCCGTCTGCGGCGGAGTGCTCGCTCCGGTTCGAGACGCAAGGGCAAAAGGGCCGGCACACCATGAGCGGCAATAAACTCTATCTCGGCCTGGATGTCCACCAGGACCCGATCACCATCGCTATCGCCGGACCTCCTCCCAACGCCTGTCATTAACTCTATCCTTGGCGGGACGGTTGGCTTGGTTTAGGCGCATAACCTGCGCCTGGTCAACCACCTGAAGTGGTCGCGTTGCGCCGGCAACCAAGCGTTCGCCGAGGCCGGGGTGGCCGGGATCGCCGGTTGCGGTGGCCATTGTCCCGGAGGGACATCTGAACCAAAGCCCAACGATTCATCGTTGGGTGCAAGCCATAGAAAGACCCGGCGTCCCGGAGGGACGCTTGACACCCTTGCCAGGCCAACCGGTTCTCGTATGCCAACTTGCGTTTCTGCAGCATCAAGGGACCTGTGGCACCGGTTTCCGCCCGGAGCCCGGTTACGGTCGTCGGCCGTCCCTCCGGGACGGAAGGGAAATAAGGGCGACGTGACCCAATGTTGAAACATTGGGCTATGCTCAGTGGTCCCTCCGGGACCAGCCGATCGCGGAGCCCCGGGATTCCTGATCCCCCGCAGACCCTTGCCCGCCTGGGGAAACCCCCTCCACGCAGCCTCGAAAGACGTGGTTCATGACCAGCCAAGGGCGGGGTCGGGACGTGGTCAGTTTCCCCTGGCTGGTGGCACCCGTGCAGGGTGCTGGTGCTGATCGCGGCAAAACCCTGGACTGCGTCCAGGGCTGCTGAATCTGGTCCTTTCAGGACCAAACTCGGCGGTCCGAAGGGCCCGGCTCGCGCCGCTGCCTGGGGACCAGCGTGTGAAGGTCCTGGGAGGACACCATTCATCAGCCCGGGGCAGGCAAGTCCGTGAGCGCAGCGCCGGGTAGGCCGGACCAGAAAACGCCTGTGCCCTGCCTGGGCGCCGCCGCCCGAGAGGGTGAGGCGCCACCGAGGGGCTGGGCTCGCGCCCGCCTGCGGCCTCGGCTACGAGCGGCTCCTCCCCCGGGTGGGAATTCTTGCGGGCCGAGGTTGACCTCCTCGGAAGCCGTGACGGGTGGTATTGCCGGGATGGGGATGCGGAGTGGGTGACCATCGGCGGGTTTGGCGGGGAGGTTTGGCCGAAGCGGGGGTGGCGAAGGGGTGATAAGCGGGCGCGGGGGGCGCTGCGCGGTGCGTGGGTGGTGGTGGGGGAGCGGCGGAGGAGATCAGCGGCGTTCTTCCGAGACGCCGCTACGGCTTTTGGCGGGGACGGCGGCGCGGGATCTCCGCCTAACCTCCTGGGCGTCAGCATGGGGATTATAGGGGAGCACAAGCCGTGGAAGCATATTCTATGCCACTCAGTCACAACCCCGCCCACAAACACAATTTACAAGCTGTAGTACGTTGTCTGATTGACAGGGACCGTCAACAGCGCTACAGCCTTATCATGAAACCATGCGAAGCAGGAAAAGCACAGCGAGCCGGTGGTCTGGGGCCAACCAGCCATACTTGCCTCCGGCGTCCCGTCGGCACCTGCACCTGGAAGCAACGGGGAATCCTTCTAGCGCTCGTCCTCTGCGCGGCCCAGACGTGCAGCGCAGCCATTTTCACCTATGCTTCCGTTTTGTACCAATCTGTTGCCACCGAAGCCTCTGCGCCGTCGGCGACCTGGTATACCGACCTGGGTCACGTCGTGCTTTCCGGGCCGCCGGGGTATGGAGTGTCCTATATTCAATGGGAGACTTACCCTCCGCAGGTGACCTGGCAGCAGATTACGGATTCTATATCGTATGATCCTAGTAAAGAGGTACCGGAGGTCAAGCAAGTTAATCAGACCACTCAGACGGACTCTTACATATCCTCGCTTCAATACACCTACACGTATTCCCCCTCGTCATTTTCGGATCCGATCGGGTCGTACAGTGTGACTTTGAATTCGACTTCGGCCGATTATAACGCGCTGTCCTATTATTACACGGTGGACCTTGTCCCGATCCCGGAATGCGGTTGGAGCACACTGGCTCCGCTCGGTATGCTGGGCATTTGTGGGCGGGCACTGATCCATCGCAGCCTCCTACGGCGTGCGCGCCGGGGTGTGGAACTTCCAGGGGGCGGGGTCAGACGGTAGAAAGGCCCTCACTTTGGGCTTGGCGCGTGGTGCTGGCGCGATGGGGATGCGGAGTGGTTGGCCATCGGCGGGATGAGCGGGGAGGTTTGGCCGAAGCGGGGTTGGCGAAGGGGTGATAAGCGGGCGCGGGGGGCGCCGCGCGGTGCGTGGGGGGTGGTGGGGGAGATCAGCGGCGTTCTTCCGAGACGCCGCTACGGTTTTTTTGGCGGTCTCCGCGGGGGTGATCGCGTAAAGTGGTGGAAGAGCCGCCTGAATGGTTCACCCGGGCAACGCCGGGTACGTGCCGCGCGAAAAAGCAAATTCCTATCAGTTAGACCGATGCCGACCAAATTCTCGAGCGGGCGCGGGGGGACACGCGCCAAGAGCCACTTTCTCACCACGCGCTGGACCCTGGTCTGCCGCGCGGGGGCCGAGCAATTGTCCGCGGACGATGAGCGCCAGGCGCTCGAGGAGCTCTGCCGGGCTTATTGGTATCCGCTCTACGTGTTTGTGCGCCGGCGCGGCTACGATCCGCACCAGTCGCAGGATCTCACCCAGGCCTTCTTCGCCCGGCTGTTGGAGCAGCGCTCCTTCGCGGTGGCGGACCGGGAGCGCGGCCGGTTCCGCAGTTTCCTGCTCGCGGCCCTCAACAACTTCCTCGCCAGTGAATGGGAACACGCCCGGCGCCAGAAGCGCGGCGGCGGGCAACCGGTGCTTTCGCTCGACGCCACCGAGGCGGAAGACCGCTTCCAGCATGAGCCGGCCACCACCGAGAGTGCCGAAAAAGTCTTCGAGCGGCGCTGGATTGAGACCTTGCTGGACACTGTCCTGGCGCGCCTCGCGGCGGAGGCGGCTGAACAGGGTTTTGCGGATCGCTTCGGTACCCTCAAGCTCTTTCTGGTGGAAGACCGTGGCACCGTCTCCTTCGCCGAGATGGCCACCCGCCTCGGACTGACCGAAGCGGCCGTGAAAGGGGTGGTCCGGCGCCTGCGCGGCCGTTACCGCGAGTTGGTCCGTGAGGAGGTCGCCCAGACCGTCGCCAGTCCCGATCAGGTGGACTCGGAGATTCGATATTTGATGAGCGTTTTCTAGCCGGCTCGGAGCGGTGTCGCGGAAGATAGCCCCTGCGCCGAGGCGGCGCAGCACCCCAAAGGCCTGAAATCCCCGGGCCAGGCGTTTTGCCGCGGTCCGGAAACTCCTTTTCGTGGTAGTAATGGTGAGACCCTGATGTCCAACGCCGCGGAAACATGCAAGAAATGCGGACGTGAGCTTGAAAGCACGTCCCCGGGCGGACTTTGCCCGCGATGCCTGCTGGGCCGGGCGCTGCTGACTGAAATCGAAGAGGAGATCGCCGAGGAGGAATGCCAGCGGGTGGGGGATTACGAGATTCTCGGCCGGATCGCCCGGGGCGGCATGGGCGTGGTCTATCGCGCGCGCCAGCGCGCGCTGAACCGGACGGTCGCCCTCAAGCTCATCTCGGCCGGCGAACTGGCCGCGCCTGACTTTGTGGAGCGCTTCCGCATCGAGGCCGAGGCCGCCGCGTCGCTCTCCCACCCGAACATCATCCCGATCTACGAGATCGGCGAGGAACGGGGCCGCCACTTCTTCAGCATGAAGTTCGTGGCCGGGGGCACGCTCGCGGACCGGCTCAGCCGCGGCGACCGTCCGCCGTCGCGGGAGGCAGCCTCCCTGATCATCCGGCTGGCCCGCGCGGTCCACTACGCCCATCAGCGCGGGGTTCTCCACCGCGACATCAAGCCCAGCAACGTTCTCCTCGACACGAATGCCGAGCCGCTGCTCAGCGACTTCGGCCTGGCCAAACTGGCGGACCGTGACTCCCAAATCACCCACACCGTGGCCGTGCTCGGCACGCCCTCCTACATCTCGCCGGAGCAGGCGGCGGGGGCCGCGGGGCAACTGACGACCGCCGCGGACGTCTATGGCCTGGGGGCGGTGCTGTACGAACTTCTCACCGGCCGACCGCCTTTCGCGGGTGGCACCACCATGGCCACCATCCAACTCGTCATCGAAACCGAGCCGGAACCCCCCTCGCGGTCCAACCACGCCGTGGATCGCGACCTCGAGACGATTTGCCTCAAATGCCTGGAGAAAAGCCCCGCGCGCCGCTACGCCTCGGCGGAGGCTCTGGCGGCGGACCTGGATCGCTGGCTGGGTCATTCACCCATCGAGGCCCGTCGCGCCACCGCCGCCGAGCGTTGCACCAAATGGGTCCGACGCCATCCGGCCTGGGCCGCGGCGCTGCTGGTGACCGCGGTGGCCCTCGCGGGGGTTGTGGGCATCGCCGTCCACTCCCGCGAACGGGTGCTGGCCGCGCTGGCGAACGCCGAACTGCACCGGCGGGAGGCGGAGCGGGAAAGCCGGGAACTGGCGCGCCGTCAGGGTGAGATCACGGCCCAACTCAGCCGCGCGTTGTTCCTGGCGGGAGTCAGCCACGGCGATCGTGATCAAACTGCCTCGGCCCTGGCCGAATGGGCCGGGGCCCTGCGACTGGAGCCCACCAACTACGCCGCGGCCTCGCGCATCTTCCATACCCTGACCCGGAACCGCTTCCTGCTGCCCGCCTTCGCGCCCATGGAACAACACGGCCGGATCTACTCGTGCGCCTTCAGCCCCGAGGGGAGCCGTCTCGGGATCGCTTCCTTCGGCGGGAAATACCAAGCCTGGCTCCGCGATGCCTCCAGCGGACACCTCCTCCACGGCTTCGAACTGGGCAAACCCTGCATGTGGGCGGTCTTCAGTCCGGACGGCAGAACGTTCGGCACCGTGGCCGGACTTTGGGGTCACGGCACCGCGATGATCCGGCAGTGGGATGTGATGTCCGGCGCGCCAACCATGCCGGAGTTTGAAGTTCCCAACGGGGCGCTGGACATGCAGTACAGCCCGGACAACTCGGCCCTCGCGGTCACCATCATCATGGGACGGTTGTACGTCTTCGACACCGGCAGCGGCCGGGTGCGGTTCGCGATCCCCAAGGAACTGCCGGAGCAGTTCAGCCAGCACCATGTGGTGTGGGCACGGGATTCAAAGTCCCTTTTTCTCACCGCCGCGCGGAGACCGCTTGTGCAGATCGACGCGCAGAGTGGTGCCACCCTGCGCACCCTTGATTATGCCAACTCGTGGGAACAACAAATGGAGGTGTCGGTGGATGGACGCTGGCTTGCGGTGTGCCACGCCACGGCCGTGCCGGTGTTCGCCGTCGCCACCGGTGAACGGGTGCTCTCGCTGGCGCATCCGCAGCCGGTAAGCCACGTGGCCATCGCGCCGGACAGTCGCCGCCTGGCCACCTGCGCCGAGGATGGACGGGTGCGGCTCTGGTCGCTGCCTGAAGGTCGTTTGCTCACCACTTTCAATGCCGGCACGCCCCAGATCAGTGCGGTCTTCAGCCCGGATGGATCGCGCCTGGCGACGCACGGGACGGATGAGGCGGCGCGCGTCTGGGACCTGACGTCCGGCACGCCCTTGTGTGAGCCGGCGCGGCACGCCGCGCGCGTGAGTTCGGTGAACTTCAGCCCCACCGGCGACCGCCTGGTGACGGGCTCATTCGACGGGAGCGTGGCGGTCTGGAACCTCGAAGCCACCCACGCCAGCGAGGTGCGACTCCGGCATGACGCGGCGGTCGGCTGCGCACTGTTCTCCGGGAACGAACGCTGGATTGCCACCGCTTGCGCCGACGGCCACGCGCGGGTCTGGGACCGGCGCAGCGCGCGGGTGCTGGCCACGACTCCCGCTCTGCCGGGGACCCCCGTCGCGGTTCAAATCTCGCCGGATGACCGCTGGCTGCTCGTCAGCCTGGAGAATGGCGCCCGCGTCTTTTCGGCGGAAACCGGCGAAGCGGCGGGGCCGTTGCTGGCCGAGCCTGGCCCAGGTCCGGCCACCTTCTCGCCCGACAGCCAGACGGTGGCCACGGGAGGACGAGACCGGCTCGTGGAGGTCTGGGATTGGCGGACCGGCAAGCTGCGCTTCCCCGGACTGGAACATGGCAGCCCGGTGATGTCGGTCGCCTTCAGCCCCGATGGTCAGCACCTGCTCACCAGCAGCATCGATGCCCGGCTGGAGATCTGGAACGCCCAGACCGGGGCGCCCGTTCGATCCATCCCCCTGGTCAACTCTCCCTACAACGTGCGCTACACCCACGGCGGCCAGCGGATCATGGCATCGGCGGGGTACACCCTGCGGTTCTTCTCCGCCGAGACCGGCGAACCCGTCGGACCGAGCAGCACGCGTTATGCCGAAACCCAGATCGTCCAGGCCAGCGAGGACGGCACTCGCGTGGTATCGACGGCGCGCGACAATTTCATCCGGGTGTTCGACGGCGCTTCCGGGCTGCCGCTCTACGAACCCGTCCCCCACGGCACACCCACGAGCCAGCTCGTGATCGATCAGCGCGGCCGCCGCTTCGCGGTCGCCGGCCCTGATGGTCGCGCCGAGGTGTTCGATCTTGCGACCGGCTGCTCGCTCACGGGCCCCTTGTGGCACGATACCACCCGTCGCCCTGATTCGCGGCTGGCGCTCAGCGACCTGCGCTTCAGCCGGGACGGCCAGCAACTGCTGACCGCCGGCGAAGACGGCTGCGTGTGCCTCTGGGACCTCGGGCCCACGCCGGAGGAACCCGTTCCGGACTGGGTTCCCAGCCTCGCGGAGTCGATTGGCGGGGTGCGTCTGGTGGGCTCAGCCACGGACAGCCATGCCCTGCGCGCGGTTCCCATGGCTTATGTTGAGCGCGAGGCCGCGCACCGCGACTTTGCCGGGATCGGCGCCACCAACTCCTGGGGAAAACTCGCGCATTGGTTCTTCGCGCCGCCTGAGACCCGCGCCGCCAGTCCGATCTCGCAGGAGCGGTAAAGACCTGCGGGCCTGGCCATCACCCCCGACAGGGGATGCCAGACGGTAGCCGGGGTGTCGCTTCGCTCAGCCCCCGGCTACCGTCTGGCACCCCTCCGGGTGGCGACCCGAGGCCGCCAGAAGCGAGCCGAGCCATCGCATGGTTTTGTTTCGGCGCATCCCCCCGGGTGGCGACCCGGCATCGCCCGGTTAGTCCAGCACTCCTCCGTCTCCCCACCAAGAAACTGACGCGCCCGCAAACTTCTCGCGGTCCGATCTCCCCTGTTCGCGGTAGTAACGGATGAAAACGACTGGCAATGATTATGAAACACCACATGACACCCTCCTTCCCGTGGCAGCGCGCGCTGCTGCTCGCAACGGCCTGCACCGCCCTGGCGCTGCCGTTGGCAATCCCGGCCCAAACCACCGCCTTCACCTACCAGGGGGTGCTGACCGACAGCGGGGCGCCGGCGAACGGACATTACGACCTCACCTTCTCGCTGTATGACGCGCCCACGGCCGGAAACCAGCAGGGCGGTCCGTTCCCCGGCTCCGGTACCGTCGTGAGCAACGGCCTCTTTACGGCCACGGTGGATTTTGGTTCCGCGGCCTTCGGAGCGGGGCCGCGCTGGATCGAGGTCGGGGTGCGGACGAATGGCAACACGGGCGCGTTCGCCACCCTCGCGCCGCGGACCGCGGTGACGTCGGTTCCTTATGCCATCAACGCCTCGACGGCGCAGGCCTATGCCGGGCCGATCAGCATCACCCAGTTGCCCTCCGATGTGGCCCGCGTGGACGCGTCCCAGAACTTCACGGCTCATTCCACCTTTGCGGGCGGCCTGCTGCTCTCCGGGCCGGACAACAACTTCCCGCTCACCATCACGGCCAACGACGGAACCAACAACAACCTGCTGGGCTTCGAGGACAGCAACGGCGTCCTTCGCTGGCATCTCACCGATGTCCTCGGCGGCCTCAACTTCGTGGAGAGCAGTGTCGCTGATTTCCGTCTCTTCCTGCAGCCAGGCGGCAACGTGGGGGTCGGCACCTCCAGCCCGGATACGCTCTTGCAGGTGGGCAGCTACTATGGCGGCGACACTTACGCCACCGTGGCCAGCTCGGGTGGGAATGTGCACAGCACCGGCATCAAACTCCGCCATTACGACTCAACCTATGGCTGGACGCTGGAAAGTCATGAAGAGGACAGTTCCTTCCGGATTTACTCCCACTTTAATGATCCGAATGGGGTGATACGCCTCTACATGGATCGGTTCTCCGGCAACGTCGGGATCGGCGTGACGAATCCCGCCACGATGCTGTCGGTCGGCGGGGACATTACCTGCACGGCGATCAACCTCACCAGCGATCGCAACGCCAAGACCGGCTTCAACGGGATCGAGCCGGGCGACATCCTCGACAAGGTGGTCCAACTTCCGATTTCCGAATGGTCCTACAAAGAGCAGCCGGCGACCCGTCACATCGGGCCGATGGCCCAGGATTTCCACGCGGCGTTCGCGGTTGGCCTGGATGAAAAGCACATCAGCCCGATCGACGAGGACGGCGTGGCGCTCGCCGCCATCCAGGGGCTCAATGCCAAGCTGGAACAGAAGCTCGCGGAAAAGGACATGGCTCTTGCGCACCTTCGGGCAGAGAACCAGGCCCTGGCCCAGCGGCTCGAGAAACTCGAGCGCCTCGCCGGGTTGCCCGGTCAGGCTGAAAACCCGGTGCGTTAAGGCGCGCCCTTCTGGAGTGTTTATGAGATCCAACCTGATTATCCGCCTCGCTGTGGCCGCGGCCGCGCTGGTCGCGGGAGCGGCGCTGGCGGCGCCGCCGACGGACGCCAACGGGGCGAACCCGCGCCCCTTCTACATCGTGGCGCACAACCCCAACACCACGGCCGACGTGGACGACGCGCTGGCGGCCGGCGCCAACGCCCTCGAACCAGACATCACCAAAGCCTACTTCCTGGGCATCGAGGACACCTATCCCGACACGCTGGAGTACCTGGTGGATTGGGATTCCAGCACTCCATACCGGGCCGGCACCCTCTCGGACACCCCTTTCAGCGGTTGGCTCGCTCATGTCCATGATGTGGCGGCGGCCAATCCGAACAAGATTGCCCTCATCCTCTTCGACACCAAGCCCTCCGCGGCGAAAACCGATCTGGGGCCGGTGATCCTTGACGCCGTCCGGAACATCCTGAACACCAATGGCGTGAACATCCCCTTCGTCATCAGCGTGGGAACCACCAATGACGGCGCGGTGTACGACGACATCCTCACCACGCTCGGGCCGACGGAAGGGGTCCAGGTGGATGGCCAAAACGACCCGGCCGGCGTGCTGCTCTATTTCTCCGGCCGGGGTTACCTGAGGAACGTGACCATCGGCGACGGCGGCGCCGACGCCGAGCTGCCGCTGGTCCCGACCAGCTATTGGACGGACATGGATTCCGCCGCTTATCTGCGCGCCAAGACGGGCAACCCCAAATCCCTCCCCTACCTCTATATTTTCGACAACGCGCTGGACCAAAACAAGATCGTGGACGGCGGCGAGGATGGCATCATACCGGATGTGTTCACGGTCCCCGGCGCCGACGCCCCGCCCTTTCATCCCGAGTACATCACCGCTCTCTACCAGGCGATCCAAAACCGCCAGGACATCCGCCTGGCCACTGCCCTCGACAATCCGTTCCAGCCCCGCGATGAGGCCTACACCCTGGAGGTGGTCACCGGGACCGATTCGGGCGCGGGCACGGACGCCGTGCTTACCTTCACGCTCATCGGGGCAAACGGGTCGTCCAGCATCCTGGTGGACACCAGCAAATCGGGCCGCATGGAGTCGGGGAATGTCAACCAGGTGACCATTCCCAGCAAGGACCTGGGCCAACTCCAGTGGGTGCAGGTCTCCAACGACGGTTCGGGCACGGGACCGGATTGGGAGGCTTACAGCATCACGGTCTTCAGCGCCCGCTGGCTGAGCCCGGTCTCCGGGGGCTTCTTCTACACGGCCAACTCCAGCGTCACCAGCACAGTCCTCAATGACTGGGTCGGTTCCGGCCAGACCTCCGGCTTCCGTCTGGTCGCCCAGGGCAGCCAAAGCTACTACTCCAACGCTTGGGCTTTTGCCAGCTCCGCGGCTTTGCCCCCGGATGGCAGCCAAACCCATCCCTGGCCCGAACTCTACAGCGGCTACAACTTCATGCGCACCAACGGCACGCTCCATCTGGGCGGAGGACTCTACAACGAGCTCGGCCGCCTCGATAAACCCTGCCGGATTGTCTATGAGCCCTCCTACAACACGAGCGCATCGGCGCGCCTCACGGCCCCCTAAAACCCCTTATCCCGCACGGCTCATTCTATGAAACACTCACGGCTCCTGATCCTCCTTGCCGGCCTGGCCTGCTCCCCAGCCCAGGCCGACCAGTACACGCTCCTCTGGTCCACCACGACCAGCGGAGCGGCGAACGCCACCGGCGGCTCCTACACGCTCGCTGGCAGCATCCCACAACCGCCCGTCGGAGCGCTGGCCGCGGGAGGTCCCTACAGCATTTACTCCGGCTCGTGGGGTTTGTTCCAGGCGCTGCCAACCCCGGGGGCACCTCTGCTGCGCATTGAGCCCGTGGCCGGCGGTGTCCGGGTCTCCTGGCCCTCCGCCGCCACCGGGTTCATCCTGCAAACCAGCCCCAGCCTCGCCGCGAGCAACTGGACTAGCGTGGGGCTCTCCCCGTCGTATGACGGCGTCCGGTGGAGCGTGGTTCTAACACCTTCCCCTGGCATGGCCTTCTTCCGCCTGGGTCGGCCGTAGCGGCACACGGGCGGGGCCAGACCTTAGCGCCGGTGCGATAATTATTTCCGCGCTCCCGTCGGCGGATGCCCCCAACAGCGCCGGAATACGGCGCACTCCAAACGCTTCGCGAGTACCTCCACGGCTGGCTGCCTCGCGGAGCGTTTGGAGTGCGGCGCATTCCGCCGCTCTTGGAGCCACGCGCAATTTCGCAATGCTAGAATAACGCCTGGAATCCGGCTTTTGTTTTTGCCTGAGTCCTTGGAAAAGCCCCCCGCCTGGGCTCGTCGCGCCCCGCCATCCAGCCACCCGGCCTGTCTGCTCCACCGAGGGAGAAAGCAAACTCATTTGCGTCCCGATAATGGCGCCAAACTCGACAATCTCTTCCCCGTGGAGTAGCGTGTGCGGAAATGCGCCGCCCGCCCGGTCACGTCGAAGCATCCCCTCGCCTGGCTGTCGGAGGCCGGCGCTGAGCATTGTCGCATGAAGATCTCGGTCCATCAGTTCAGGTGCCTATGTTTGCTGGCGCTGGTCGCCCTCCGCAGCACGGCTGCCGAGCCGGCGACCAACGCCCCGGCCCCGACCGCAGCCAAGGCCGACTCCAAGCCCGGCGACAAGCCGGAGGGAAAACCGGACAGCAAGTATTTCGAGGAGCCCGCCCCGTCCGTCACCGCTCATTCCATTAAGGTCGGTGAACGTACTCTCAAGTACCACGTCACCGCCGGGTACATCGTCTTGAAAGAAGAGGAGGGGAAGGGTGGAGCTGGCGGTGGCCGGCCTGCCGAGGGGAAACCCGAGGGCAAGCCCGGGGACGAGCCAGAGAAGACCAAGGACGGACTGAAGCCCAAAGCCAGGGTCTTTTTCGTGGCTTACACGCTGGACGATGCGGGGGACATCACTTCCCGGCCGGTCACGTTTGCCTTCAATGGCGGTCCGGGCTCGTCCTCCGTGTGGCTGCACATGGCCAGCGTCGCGCCGCGTCGCGCCGCGCTGACCGATGAGGGCGAGGCGCCGGCCCCGCCGTACCGGTTGACGGACAACGAATCGACCTGGCTTGACCTGACCGACCTGGTCTTCATCGACCCGGTTTCCACCGGCTACAGCCGCCCGGTGGGGAAGGAAGACGCCCGCCAGTTCCACGGGCTGCGGGAGGACATTGCCAGCGTCGGCGATTTCATCCGCCTTTACACCTCCCGCAACACCCGCTGGCTGTCGCCCAAGTTCATCCTGGGCGAGAGCTATGGCACGACGCGCGCCGCCGGGCTCTCGGATTACCTGCAGGACCGCTACGGTCTCTATTTCAACGGCATCGTCCTGGTTTCCTCGGCCCTGAACTTCCAGTCGCTGGAGTTCTCGGCCCAGAACAACGAACCCTTCTTGCAGTTCCTCCCCACCTACGCCGCCGTTGCTTGGTACCATAAGAAGCTCCCGGCCGATCTGCAGGAGAAGAAGGTGGAGGAGGTCGCCGACCTCGCCCGCAAGTTCGCCGCCGGCGACTATGCGGTGGCGTTGGGACGAGGCGACCTCCTGCCCGATCCCGAGCGCCAGCGGATCGCGGTGGAACTGAGCCGCTTCACCGGCCTCCCCGCGGCCGACCTGTTGCTCTGGAAGCTGCGGGTGAGCGACGCCAACTTCTTCAGTTACTTCTTCCGCAGCGCAGGGCGGGCGCTGGGCCGTTACGACGCCCGGTTTACCGGCTTCCGTTACTCCCCGGGCACGGAGAGCTTCGAGTATGATCCCAGCGATGAGGCGGTCACCGGCCCCCTGGGAGCCGCGTTCAACGATTACATTCGGCGGGAACTGCAGTTCGAGAGCGATATTCCTTACGAACTGGTTGCGAATGTGCACCCTTGGAATTTCGGCTCGGAGGGCGGGGGATATCCCCAGACGGTGGACGACCTGCGGCGGGCCATGACGCGCAACCCGTACCTCAAAGTTTGGGTCACGTGCAGCTATTATGACCTGGCGACGCCATTTTTCGGGGCCGAGCGCGTGATCGCAGGCATGAACCTCGATCCGCATATTCGCCCCAACCTGCGGTTTTCCTATTACGAGTCCGGCCACATGCTCTACATCCACAAGCCGTCGCGGGTGAAATTCAAGGCCGACTTTGCGGAGTTCCTCAAAGCCGCCATTGACCAGCCGGTGGTACATAGCGCTGCCCGCGGAGGGCTGTGAGCGGGCAATGGGTGGGCGCCTGTTCCCGGCGTCCTGGTCCCGTCCTGTTTTGCGCCGCTGGACCACGGTGCGGACGGCGCTTTAGGATTGCCCCCCGATGGAGAGCCCCAGCGCGGACCCGCACGCCACAAGCCCGGCCAGAAGCCGCTCGCGTTACGCGCTGGCGATTGTCCTCGTGATCGCCGTGGGGATGGGCTCCCGGCGCTTTCCCTGGCTCCTGCCCGCCGCGCTCGGGAAATACCCCGGCGATGTTCTATGGTCGCTGATGGTTTTCCTGGGCTGGGGTTTCCTGCTCCGCCGGTGTGCCACCCGGGGCGTCCTCATCCTGAGCTTGGCCACCGGGCTGGGGGTGGAGTTCCTGAAGCTCTACCATGCCCCAGCCCTGGACGCCTTCCGGCCCACCGCGCTGGGGCACCTGCTGCTCGGGCACTCGTTCTCCTGGCTGAACCTCGTGGCCTACGCTTTGGGTGGTTTGCTGGGGGCGCTCGGGGAGGAGATCGGGCGCCGTGTGGGGGCCTCGCGGAAGGCGAAGGCGACTCCGCCTTCCGGGGCGGAACCGGACCGCTCCGATCGTGCTCACCGGTGAGCTTGCCCCCTGCCCGGCCGTTTGCGTCAGGAGACGACGCTGTCGGTAAGACCGACCGCCGAGCATCTGCGGCTCGGGAAGCCCAAGGGCGAGCGAACCAACCTCCATGGATTCATCAGCCGTGCTGGCGTTGGCGCGTCGCCACCCAGTTCCATTGGCGATGGTCATCACACGCAAAGGGCCTTTCTCCGGTCAGAGCCCGGCCATGGCAGTGGTCGCGGGACACAAGACTAGCCACCGGCGAAGACGGGCTGGAACCCGGCCCGGGTCAGAATCCTGGCGGCCTCGACACGCTTGTCCCCTTGGATCTCAATCTGACCGTTCTTGACCGTGCCACCGGTCCCGCACGCCTTCTGCATCGCCTTGGCCAGTTGCTCCTTTTCCGGCAGGCCGATGCCGATAAAGTTCTTGACCACCGTTACGGTTTTGCCGCCCCGGCCGGCCTTCTGCCGTACGATATCAACACGGCCACGATGGCTCCGCACCAGCTTCGCATCCGCCGGGGAATCCGCAGGCGCCGGTGGCAGGCCTTCATTGGACAACGCTTCAAAGGGGTTGTGGACAAAATCCTGGCCGTTTTTCATGGGACTGTGGGTGGAGCGGCTCATGTGTTTGATGGCAATCGTGTTTCCCATGATGACTGGATGAGAAGGCATCCCTTTGCCTCAATCTTCCGCACCAGGTCCCGGCGCTTCACACCACCTCCAACTCGGCGACCTTGCGAACGGCAGGAATCTGACCACCCGACAAGTCCGCGAAGAGATCGCGCAGAGGTTGTTGGAGGTCCTTCAGCGATTCACCTTGGGTCATGTAGTCGGGATACTCTTCGAGATAGCCGAGCCAGAACTGACCCTCCTGCCAGTGAACGTAGCGCGGACCTTTCACGAAGGGAATTTACGCCTGTCCCCAAGTCGAGGCAACGCGTTTGTTCCCATGGAACCCCGGGGGAACGAGCCGGAAACCGAGGAGAGGGGGCGATCGTGACGGGGGACGGAAACGCGGCGGTTCGCGTAGGAGGGGTGGACGGGACCGGGAGCTGGAGGCCGGGGCGGCGGGAATTAGTGCTGGAGGAGGCAAAGTCGTGGCGGGAACCGGGACCGCCATCCGGGCGAACCGGACCGGGGCTGGGTGGGGGAGCGGCGTTGGCTTGGGGCCGGCTTCCGGCTTGAAGTGTTACCACCCGGCGGTTTCGGTGCGAGGCGCGTCACCCGAAAACCACAAGCGAATGTCAATCGGCACGATCCCTGCGTTGGTTTCGACAAAATTATCCTCGCGCGCATCACCCAGCCAGATCTCGAATTCAGGATAGGTTCGTTTCCATAGCCAGTACCGCTGCTTGACGGCGGACATCCCCGCTTCGATCAAGAATGAATCCACGGCTGCTTGCGTGGGATTTGGATGCGACGGATCTTTGGCGGTGATGAACTTCTGAACTGAGACGATTTGCCCGCGGTCAGTTATCCCCAAATCACGCGGATCGCCGGCAAACAACTTCTTCCAGAGGTGCAGCCGGATTAGATATTCCAGCGGGGAACAATTCCTTTGGTTTACTTTCCCGGCCGCGTCGAGGTAGTAGGACTCGCCGTAAATGCCCGGCCGCGTCGCTTTGAGAACGTTTGCATTGGCTCCGTCCAGAAAGACCAAGTGTTCCGAACCTTCAGCCAATTTGGGAAATGAAATTTGGCGCTCAATGGTGTGGCTGCAGTTCGCAACCCACTCTCCAAGCGCGGTGACCTGGCTGGCTGCTACTTCTTCGGGGGTTGGGCTTGGAAAGTCCGAACCTGCTGCAACGCTGCCGAAAAGGTGACTGATCGGGGTGACGCCGCCACTGCACTTTGCACACGGCCACGCACGCCAGCGAAGTCCCGGACCACCTGCGGCGGGACAAGGACTCGAACCGGCGTCGGATGTTTTTGCGTGTAGCTCACTCGTTCAGGATACGGAAAAACCCAAAATATGCAAGTAATTGAAGGGGTTCATCCTGGAAAAACGACCCTTTCACACACCTTCGCAGGGTGGGGTGCCGGGATTCCGAATGGCAAAGGGCTGCGCACTCGCGCAGTAGTCCTGGGCCGTCCACCGGGGGCGGAGTCAGACCATCGAAAAGGCCCCCTCTTCGGCCCTGGTGCCTGGTGCTGCTCCCGCACCTGCGCGAGGATGCCGAAGGGGTGACGATCGGGCACGGGGGCCGCTGCGCGGGGGCGTGGGCGGTGGTGGGGGAGCGGCGGAGGAGATCAGCGGCGTTCTCACGACACGCCGCTACGTTTTTTGGGGTGGCCGCGTCGTGTTGTTTCAACGACCCTCTGAGCGCTGGTTCCCCCTTGCCGGCCGCCCGCCCCGCCGGGAGATTTGGCTTGCCAGCACCGTCGCGCTCGCCTTTCATGGGCGGCACACACTGCGGCGCGAACGGCATGAAAGACAAACCGGCGGAGAAGTATTGCGGACTGTTGTCCGGCGGAAACTGGATCATCGACCAGGTGAAGCTGATCGATGTCTATCCCCAGATCGAGCAGCTCACCAACATCCGCGGACAGTCGCAGGGCACCGGCGGTGCGCCGTACAATGTCTTGGTGGACCTCGCCCGTTCGGGCGCTCCGTTTCCGCTCTTCGGCGGCGGGCTCGTCGGCAAGGACCCACTGGGCGACAAAATCCTGGGCGTCTGTCGTGACCACGAGATCGACTGCCGCTTCCTCGGCGTCACGACCAAGGCTTCGACGTCCTTCACGGATGTGATGACCGAGAAGAGCAGCGGGCGCCGCACGTTCTTCCACGAGCGCGGGGCCAATGCGCTGTGGGACGGCTCGAACCTCGATTTCGCCGCGCTCAAGCCGCGCATTTTCCACCTTGGCTACCTGCTCCTGCTGGACGCCCTGGACGAGCCGGACGCCAAGTTCGGCACGCGCGCCGCCCGGTTGCTCGCCAAGGCCCAGGCCGCCGGGGTGAAAACGTGCGTGGACGTGGTGAGCGAGGACAGCGACCGGTTCGCCCGCATCGTGAACCCCGCGCTGCGTCATGTGGATTACTGCATCCTGAACGAGATCGAGGCGGGCAAGACGACCGGCTTCCCGATCCGCCTCCCGGACGGCGGGCTGGACACGGTGGCCCTCCGCCATGCGGCCGGGACGCTGCTCCAGCGCGGCGTGCGCGAGCTGGTGGTGGTCCATTTCCCCGAGGGTGCCTTCGCCCGCAACCGCAAGGGCGAGGATGTCTGGCAGCCCTCGCTCAAGCTACCGGCCGGCTATATCGCGGGCAACGCGGGGGCCGGCGACGCGTTTTGCGCCGGCGTGCTCTGGGGGCTGCACGAGGGCTGGGACCTGCCGCGCTCCCTGCTGACGGGGGTCTGCATCGCCGCCGCCTCGCTGGCGGATGCCACCTGTTCGAACGGGGTCAAATCGCTCAAAACCTCGCTGGCGTTGGCGAAGAAGTTCGGGTTCCGCCCGGTGCCGGGGAGTTGACGGGCCACGCCCTGCCGCAGGGGCTTGTCATTGACCACATCTTTAGGTGGGCTTGGCCTCCTGTAGGCCCGGTGCCCCCACCGGGCGTCTTCGGCTTCCACGTCGAGCGCGATGATCTCGACGTGCCCCCTTCGACCGGGTGGGCGGCCTGGGCCGGATGTTTCAGCTCTTCGGCGACCAGGTGGACCCGTTGCTGACTGGACTCAACGAGGCGTTGGCGGGATGCCCCCCCCCGGCTTTCTAACGACAAGCCTGATGCTGTAGGCCGCGTGTCCCCACGCGGCGGCGGCTCGAATTCGCCGGGTGAGGGCACCCGGCCTACAACATGAGCCGCTGCCACTCAATTACTCTGCAGGTTTCTCAGGATCCCCGTGATGAAGACGTGGTTCAAGACAAGTCCTGGGGGGAGAGGGTTGGGGCGGGGGCGGGCGTCCACTCCAATTCCCTGCCGATTTCTTGAGGTTCCCGTTCTTGGTCGGGCAGGGCGGCCCGCCCGGCCAACAAAAAAGCCCGCACCAGGCGGGCTCGAATGTCATTGGTGGCGCTGGACGTGGCTCAGGCCCGCTCCATGTATTTGCCGGTGCGGGTGTCCACCTTGATCTTCTCGCCGGTCTTGATGAACAGCGGCGCCTGCACGGTGATGCCGGTCTCCATCGTCACGGCCTTCTGCACGTTGTTCGCGGAATCCCCGCGGACGCCCTCGGGGGCGTCCGATACCTTCAGGATCACACTCGACGGCATTTCGATGGTCACGGCCTTCTCTTCCACGAAGGTCACCGTCACCACGCCGTTCTCCACCAGGTAGTCCTTGCCCTCGCCCACGATTTCCGGCGGGAGGGTGACCGTCTCATACGTCTCCGGGTCGGAGAAGACAAAGTCCTGGCCGTCCTTGTAGCTGAACTCCATCTTCTTCGTCATCATCGGCACGACGTCGATTTTCTCGGTCGAGCTGAAGCGCACATCCGAGGACTTGCCGGTGCGGATGCTGCGAAGCGTGGCCTGCACAAAGGCGCGCAGGTTCCCCGGCGTCCGGTGCTGGCTGTCCAGCACCACCGAAATGTCGCCGTTGTAGTTAATCGCCATCCCGCGGCGAAGATCGTTAGCTGTTGGCATATGCGAAAAAAACAGACACAACCGGCCCGCTCGGCGGGACGGAAGGGACGAACTATACCATTGATTCCGGCCGAGGCAAGCTTCTTTGCGAGTGCGTGGATTTTCGTTTGCCAGTTATGGCCTCACGGATCGGTGTCCGGACCCGCGCCGCCGTCCGCCGGCCGGTCCAGGGTGCGGAAGGGGTGGATCCAAGGGTCCATGCGGCAGATCGCCTGGTAGTCGCAGCGTTGGCAGGCAGTTTCCGCGCCCTTGCGGTAGGGCAACACCGCCGCGTCACCTGCGAAGATCCGGGCCCCCATCCGCCGCAGCGCCGCCTCGGTGGCGTCGAGCAGGGCCAGGAAATCCCCCGACGCCATCACTTCGCGCGATCCCTTGTGGACCTGCCCGCTCTTGGTGATGCGGAAGTTGAACTGATCCCCTGTGACCACGCCGACCCGCGCATCGAGCCGGTCCAGCGCCGAGGCATCGAGTCGGCCGGCGTGCCGGTAGGCCTGCCGCTGATCCGCCGCCGGGTCCGCCAGGGCCTCCCGGCGGTCTTTGCCGCGCTCGAACCGGCCGCGCAGATTCACATAAAAGACCCCCGCCGGCACCAGCCGGTCCACGCCGAAGAGCGCCCGGGGCGCCGGCCAGCGGCGCAGCACGTTCAGATAGGCCGGTAGTTGGAGTTGCAGCCCGTTGGCCACCAGCAGCGGGTCGAGCTTCTTCTCGCTCGATTTGTAGTCGATCACCACGCACAGCGCCGAGCCATCCCTCACCGGGCAAAGGTCCACACGGTCGATCCGCCCCTGCAATTCCAGGCGCCGGCCCCCCTCGAGCGGGATCGTCCAGGCGGGAGACGCCTGATCGCCGCCGAAGGGCAGCTCCACTTGCACCGGGTCGAATTGATACTGGCCGCGCATCCAGGCGACGATGGTCTCCACAAAATCCTGGAGCGACTCGATCATCCGCTCCGCGAGAAAGCGGCTTTGGCCGCCGGTCTGGAGCAGGCCCTCGTGGTAGGTGGCCGAAAGCGCGCGCGCCACCGCCGCGATCCGGGTGCGGGCTTCGGCGGGCGTGAGGTCGCGCCAGCGCCGGCCCTGCCGGCGCAGTTCCTCGTGAAACTGGGCCAGCGCGTCGTGCTGAAAGCTGCCCTCCTCGCGGCGGTCCAGTTCGAAGCGCTGGCGTTCCTCGGCGCGCAGGCCAGAGTGGACAAAGAACTGGAATGGGCAGGCGGCGAACTGCTCGAGCCGGCTCACGGAACTGCGCAACGCGGGGCCATAGAGCCGGTCCGCGAGGGCGGGGTCGAGACGGGCGGCCAGGTCGGGGGTCTGGAAATGCCGGAGACGGTCCAGGATGGAGGCGAGTCCGGGCAGGTCGGTGAGCCACCGCTGCGGTGGGGGCGTCTCCCCCGCGGGCAGGGGGGTGGTGGGGACGGCGTCCGGCCACCGCGATTGCAACAGCGGCGCCATCAAGCCGCCCAGATGCTCGCTCTCGCGCCAGTCGGGGGCGCCGGTGATTTCCTCGATCTCCAGTTGCGGGAAGATCCGGCGGAGGTGCGCCAGAAACGGGGAGGGGTTCAGGGCCGCGCCGTCCGCGTTGCGGCGGGCGGCGGTGAGCACCAGCCGCCCGCGGGCGCGGGTGCAGGCGGTGTAGGCGTGGAACCGCTCGCGGGCGATTTGCCGCCGCGCCGTTGGTCCCAGCCGGACGCCGCGTTGCTCCAGCTCCGTCCGATCCGCGTCGGTGAGCAGCACGCTGCCGTCCGGCGGGGCGGGGAAGACCCCCTCGTTCAAGCCGAGCACCAGCGCCAGCCGGATCTCCGGGTGGCGGGAGCGGTCGATCGCCCCGAAGAGCACCTGGTCCAGCGCGGGCGGGATGACGCCGACGCTCAGGTTGGCGAGGCCGGCGTCGAGGATGGGGAGCCACTCGCGGGCCGGGAGCGCTTCGTTCGGAAAGGCCAGTTCGAGGTTCGCCAGCCAGGTGTTCATCTGCTCCCAGACCGTGGCATGCACGGCGCCGGGGGGGCGGCCTCCTCCGGCGCGGGCGGTGCCGGCGGCGGCCCATTCGGCGAGCTGCCGCGGGACCTCCAGATCCGCCCAGAAGGTGCGCAGTGCCTCGGCGAGCGCCGGGCCGGTCGGCTGCTGGTTGGCGCGCGCGAGGGCGAGCGACAGCCGTTCAAACGGGGGAACCAACCGCAGGCGCAACCGCTCCAGCTCGGCCTCCCAGGCCCGCTGGCGCGCCTCCTGATCGGGGCGGCCCGCGGCGGGCAGCCGGATCGGCTGGCGCCAGGCGGCACCATGCCAGCCGCGGGCCAGCGCCTCGTTTTCCAGGCTGTCGATCTCCCGCTCCCCCGCGCCCGCCAGGCCGGTCTTGAGGGCCGCGAACCAATCGTCGCGCTGCCAGCCGTGCACCACCGTGCGCAAGGCGCTGCGCGTCAGCTCGGCCAGCGGGTGGTGGGCCACCGACTCCCGGCGGTCCATGAAAAGCGGTATCCCGTACCGGCCGAAAACGCGCTGGAGCGGGTCATGGTACAGGGCGGGATCACGCGCCAGCACCGCCACTTCGCGGAAGCGTCCGCCGGCCCGCGCGTGGCGCAGGATTTCCCGCGCGGCCACGTCGGCCTCGGCCTCGGGATCGTTGCAGAGGGCCACCCGCACGGCGCGCGCCAGCGAGGCCGGTTCGGCGGCCGGTCCGGCGGCCGGCTGCGGGGAGGCCCAGTAACGCTCCAGATGGTCCAGCACGGGGTTGCCCTGGAAGCGCCCGCCAGCGGTACCCTGGCGGGGCAGGACCTCGATGGTCAACCCGGTGTCCGTCAGGGCCCCCAGCCGCCGGCGGGCCTCGTCGAAGGAGGACCGCGCCGCCGACCACGGCGAGAGCCACGAATCCCCGCCCGGCGGGGCCGCCTCGAGGCAGAAAGTGACGGCGGCCCGGCGGCAGCGGGGCAGGAGCGCCGCCAGCAGGCCCAGTTCCTGGGGCGACCACTCCACAAACCCATCCACCCAGACCTCGTCGAACCAGATTCCCTCCGCCGCAGGCCCGGCCAGCGCGGCGGCGGCGTTGTCCAGCAGGCACTCGGCGTCCTGGAGTCCGCGCTCGGCCAGCCACGCGAGGTAATGTCCGAGCATGGTCCCGAGGTCGTGGAGTTTGGCGGCCAGGGCAGGGGAGCCGGACGCCCCTCCGGCCAGCGCCCGCAGGGCCGCCTGCCCGATTTGCTGCCGCTGCAATTCCCGCAACGCCAGGCTGAGCTGCCGCGCGAAACCGGTCAGCCGCGCGCTCGCCCGGAACAGCCGTAACTCCCCGCGCCGCCGCGCCAGCAGCCCGCGCAGCACCATCAGCCGCCCCTCTTCGTCCAGCAGCTCCGGCTCGGGGAGTCCGAGCCGCTCGAAGACATGGGCGGCCAGCCGGTCGAAGGAGAGGATTTTCAGCCGGGTGTAGCCTGCCAGGGCACCCTCCCCGAGGATCTGGCGTTCGAGTTGGTAGGTGGCCTGTTTGGGGGCGATGAAGAGGAGGGCGGGGCCGTCCGGGGCCTGCGCCAGCGCCCGGCGCGCCTCCTCCAGGCAGCGGCGCGTCTTGCCGCAGCCGGCGGGTCCCAGCCAAAACCGCACGTTCACCCGCGCAGTCTTGCCCAACACAGCCCGCCGCGCAAGACCGCCAGGACCGAGCGGGAGATGATCTCACGCGAAGACGCGAAGACGCGGAGACGGGGTTGGAGAGCCCGCGATACGTCGGACGGGAAAGTCCGCGTTGCCAGCGGCGGGCGCCGCACTCCGCCGTAGCGCAGACTTCCAAATCCGCTGTGTCGCCGACTTCCAAGTCGGCAGGCCGCCCGAAGGCTGCCGGCGTCCGGAGTGTCGAGTGAGGAGGACTTGCTGGACGCCAGAGGTTTCCCGACGGTTCGCAGGTTTGGAAACCTGCGAGACGGCAGATTTGGGACGCTGCGCTCCGGGAGCCGCCGCCGCACGCCTTGGCCCACAATGTCAACCGGTGTTCCATGCACAACCCATTCCTCCTCCCGGTCCGCCTCGTGCCGCTTGCCGTCATACACCTTCGCGTCAGGCCAGTTCGCCGCTTGCTTGATTTGGTGATCGAAATTCGTCGTGATCCGCACGTGCCCCTGTTCCCCCTTCACGCTCTTCTCGAATCCTTGCGCCCGGCTCTTGTTCCAGAAATGCGCCTTGCTCCCCGCGTGGATGCCCGCCTTGATCTCGTGCCCCATCAAATGCTGCTCCATCACCGTGCGGCATGCCGCCGCCAATTGCGCGTCTGCCAGCTCCAACGATTGCAACTGCGCCGCGCACACGAACCGTGGCGCCACCGTTGGTATTCCAAACCCCGACCCCGTCTGCTCCCGCTTCAACACGCCGCACCCGAACACCTTGCTGTCGTGCGCCAGCCTCAACTCGGCGTGATTGACTTGGAACTCCCTTTGCTCCGACCGGCTGAAGGCCCCGCTGGTCGTGATATGCTCCTGCCGCCCCCCCGCGTTCACGCAGATCCCGCTGAACCCATTGTGTCCGGTTGGCGGGAGGCGGAACCGGGACCGGCCGCAGCCGTCTTGTATCCCGGAGGGATGGTCGAGATAAGCCCAATGCTTCAGCATTGGGTTGGTTGGATAAAATGAGATCAAGCCCCGGAGGGGCGGCCGAGCCGGTGAGGGCTCAGTCGTTCCTTCGGAACACACGCCCTTTACACACGCAACCCAACGTTGAAAGGTTGGGCTTATTCCGGGTGTCCCTCCGGGACAGGGGTGGGGTTGTGCCGGAACCAGCCCGCCGTACTCCCGCTGGTCGTGAAATGCTCCAGTCGCCCCCCCGCGTCCATGCAGATCCCGCTGAACCCACTGTGTCCGGTTGGCGGGAGGCGGAACCGGGACCGGCCGCAGCCGTCTTGAATCCCGGAGGGAAGGTCGAGATAAGCCCAATGCTTCAGCATTGGGTTGATTGGATAAAATGTGATCAAGCCCCGGAGGGGCGGCCGAGCGGGTGAGGGCTCAGTCGTTCCTTCGGAACTCACGCCCTTTACACACGCAACCCAACGTCGAAACGTTGGGCTTATTCCGGGTGTCCCTCCGGTACAGGGGCGGGGTTGTGCCGGAACCAGCCCGCGGTGCTTCCGCTGGTCGTGA
>Ga0182030_10001775_pt1 | contig 44984 bp, 36 predicted proteins | sample 812S3MmetaG_FD_121299 | JGI IMG/M metagenome (GOLD analysis project Ga0182030, IMG submission 121299) | Permafrost microbial communities from Stordalen Mire, Sweden - 812S3M metaG (Illumina Assembly) | ecosystem: Environmental > Terrestrial > Soil > Wetlands > Permafrost | place: Sweden...
CTTTGACGATCGTTGCCGCCCCGACAAGGCTGGATTTGGTTTTGGAAGGAAACCTGCTACAAAGATGCCGCGCCGACGGCGCTGGAACCGAAAGGCGGAAGACAATCGAGTTAGGGTTCCGCCGTCGCCAAGGCTTTGGCGGACAGGTCGACAGAGTCTTACCGGAAAGCGGAGGGGAAAGGCTAAATGCTGAAGGCTGAAAAGAAAGCGCCATGAAGGTTTGCGCGCCGGGGGGATTCCCGGTATCTTTTAGTCAACGTTGTATGCTGCACGATACGATTTCAAATATCGAGGGACGCATCCGGAATTCCCGGAGCGTGGATGAAACTCATCGCGCCGAGTTGCTAAAGTTGCTGGGCCAGTTGCGGGGGGAAATCGCATCCCTTTCCAAAACGCACCAGGAGCAGGCCGAAAGCATTACCTCTTTCGCCGAAGTGTCCGCGCAGGAGGCGACTCGCGCGACAAAAAATCCCGAGGCACTGCGGCATTCCATTGGCGGATTGACATCCTCGGTGGGAGAATTTGAAAAGACGCACCCGCAATTAGTCGGCATCGTCAACCGGTTGGCCGGCATGTTGGCCAATATGGGCATTTGATCAGCCAGCCAGGCTGGGTGCCAGGAGAACATCGCGCTTGGTAAAGATTTGGAAAATCATATGGATGGCAATCGAGGGCCTGGGCTTCGGGATCGGGAAAATATTTGCCGGCAAGGCCATTCGAAAAAGGCGCGGCACCAAAGTGGCGGTCAATGCCAGAGAGGCGCAGTTGCTTGCGGCCGCGCGGCGGGGCGAGGTGGAGGCCCAACTCCGTCTGGCCACGATTTATGCGGAAGGTGATGGTGTGGCGCAGGATTACGGGGAAGCCGCCCATTGGTATGGGGAAGCCGCGCGCCGTGGCGACGCCGACGCACAGTTCAGTTTTGGCATTTGCAATGCCAACGGCCAGGGGACAGGACAGGATTATGAGGCGGCGGTGGAATGGTTCCGGCGCGCCGCGGAGCAGGGGATTTCCGGCGCGCAAGTGAGCCTGGGCCTTTGCTTGCAAAAAGGATTGGGCGCGCCCGCCAACCAGCAGGAGGCCGCGCAATGGTTTCGGCGCGCCGCGGAAAAGGGCGATGCTGCCGGGCAGGTCAGTCTGGCCGCGGCCTTGCAGCACGGACGGGGCGTGGCCAAGAATGAAGGGGAAGCGGTTTGCTGGCTCTGCCAAGCGGCGGCGGAAGGTGTGGCGGAAGCGGAGTTCAATCTCGGGAAATGCTATCAGGATGGCGCGGGGGTGGATGTGGATGCTAAAAAGTCATTCGATTACTTTCGCCGCGCTGCCGAAAAAGGGTTGCCGCAGGCGGAATTTGAGCTGGGCCTTTGTTTTTATCACGGTCACGGCACGGAGGTCGATTTGGTCCAGGGTTATACGTGGATCAGCCTGGCGGCGCAACGGGCGGTGCCTCCCGCAGTGGGAGTGAGGGATGAGTTGAAGGAGCAATTGTCCGCGGAGCAGATTGCAGAAGGCGACCGGCGTGTGGCACAATTGGCGCCGGGCCGGCCCAAGATCGCTGCGGTCAGCCCGGAGACGGATGAAGATTTTAAATTTCCAAATGAGGAATGAACGCAACGGGTTCTTGCGCCCTACGGCGCTGGCGCAATGGCCTCTGCTCTTTTTATGCGCGGGGCTCCTCTTGCCGGGAATTCTGCACGCGGCCAAATCCGACGAAGACAAGGCCTTCTCGTCGGCCCGCGCCTTGTTTGATGACCATCAATACAATTTGGCGGAGACTTATTTCAGCAACTATCTGGCCGCACCCACCAATTCCTATCGCCCCTACGCCATTCTTTATCTGGCGCGCGCGCGTTTGGAGCAATCCAATTATGACAGCGCGATTTTGTTGTTGAGCAATTCCTTGGCGCAATCGGGCGAACTGGCGGGGGAATACACCTTTTGGATGGCCAGCGCGCGGCTGGATAAAGGCCAGTACGCGCAGGCAGCGGAAGGGTTCGCCCGCGTCAGGGACCTTCCGAATAACGCGCGGCAATTGGAAGCGGCCTGCGATGAAGCGGAGGCCTATGCCAAGATGGAGAACTGGCCGCGCGTGATTGAGTTGTTGCAAAAGCCGGACAATGCTTTTTCCAGGCTGGCTGCGGTCGATCCTAAAAACAGTATAGTCACTCGCGGATTGCTGCTTCTGGGCCAGGCCTACCTGGCCGCGGGCCGCTACGCCGAAGGCCAGGACGTGATCCGTAAATTGGATCCGGGCGGCGTGGGACTGGAATGGCAGTGGCCCCGGCAATATTTGCTCTGCCGCCTGGAACTGGCCGGCGGGCGCGTCGATGAGGCCTGGCAAAACAGCACCAATCTGCTCGAAACCGCCACCGGATTGAGGCAGGAAGCGGCCAGCCGGTTTTTGCGCGGTGAAATTTTAGAAAAGCTGGGCGGCCACACGGCTGAAGCGCTGCAATCTTACACCAACAATCTGGCGGCCGCATTGCCGCCCGACGACCAGCGCCGCGCACTTTTGAAGGGCCTGGCGCTGATTTTGGCGCAGAATCAAATCCAGGATGCCGTGCAGTTGCTGGAGAATTACGTCACGCAACGCACCAACGGCGCGGCGCTGGATTTGGCCCGTTTGCGCCTGGGCGAGTTGTATTTGAAAATTTATTTTCATCCCGCTCCCGATGAGAAAACGAATGATCTGTCGTTGGCGGCCACGAATTTTCTGGCGGAGGCGCAAACCAATTTCGAGATTGTCATCAGTAATTTTCCGGCCAGTTCAAATTTGGTTGCCCAAGCGCGTCTGGATCGCGGTTGGTGCGAGTGGGCGCAGACGAACATGGTCGCGGCGAAAGCGGATTTTCAGGCGGCCGTAACCGGTTTGCCCCGGCCGTCGCCGGAGCAGGCAGTGGCGCTATTCAAATTGGCGGATGCGGAATTTTACCTGCAAGACTTCAAGGCGGCCCTGACCAATTATAATTCGCTTCTGCAACAGTATGCCGGTGTGGAGAGCGTGACCAATGGGTTGTTTGACCAGGCTCTTTATCAAATTGTCCAATCCAGCCTGGCGGTGGGCGATCTGGCCGGAGCAGAAACCGCGTTGCGGAAAATACTGGACTGGTATCCCAACAGCCTGTTTGGCGACCGCAGCCAGTTACTCATTGGCGAGAGCAAACGGTATGATTACGCCATGGCGAGGCAGGTTTTCAACAATTTACTGCAAAGGTCGCCTCATACGCCGCTCCGGCCCGAAGTGGAATTCGCCATTGCCCGCACTTACGAGCAGCAGGGGAACTGGCAGGAAGCCGTGCGGGAATACGAGCTTTGGCTGGGTCGTCATGCCAGCGATGTCCCTTTGCTGTTGCCGCGAGTCGAGTACTCGCGCGCCCTGGCTTATGGCAAAGCTGGAATGGAAACCAATGCGCTGGCCTTGTTCACCAACTTCGTCGCCAGATTTCGCTCGAATAGCCTGGCGCCGTGGGCGCAAAATTGGGTGGCCGATTATTACTACAACCAGGGCGACAATCAATCAGCCGAGCAGAATTATCAATTGCTGGAAAAACTTCCCAATGCCGGCGATCTCGCCTCCCAGGCGCTTTTAATGGCCGGGCGGGCGGCCCTGGCCGGCCAGCGCGCCGGCGATGCTCAACGCTATTTCGCCGACTTGGTCAACAATACTAATGCGCCCTCCGACCTGATCGAACAGGCTTACTTCGCCTTGGGCGACACCATTCTTCAACAATGGCAGGGCAGCCCCACCAATGGCGCGTTGCTGGATCAAGCCATCCAGGCGATCAGCAAGTTGACCAATGGCGCCCCTACCAATGACCTGTCCATCCAGGCTTATGGCCGGTTGGGCGACTATTATATGCAATGGGCCGACCGGCAATGGGACACGAAACACGACGTCAATATTTACACCAATGCCGCGCAAATGTACGTGGCCCTCCTGAGTTTTCCCGCCGCCGATGTGGATGCAGCCACTCGCAGCCAGGCCGAAGTGGCGCTGGGGCGGATTGCGGAGCAGCAACAACAACCCGAAGAAGCGCTGGCCCACTACTGCAAGGTGCTTTACGGGGACATGGACCATTTCGATCCATTTTGGGTCGAGCAAGCCGGCAAAGCCGCCGCCCACATTTACGAACAGCGGGAGCAATGGGACCGCGCGATCACGGTGTATCAGCGGGTTCTGAAAGCCGTGCCGTCATTGCGCCCGACCTTGGAGAAGGCCATCGCCAGCGCCCAGACCCAGGCGGACCGGGCGAGGAATTAGAGCGGTTTACATCATCTTTAAAAGAGTGTCGGCCATTTCCGAGGGGGTGACCGCGACGCCAATGCCAGCCTTTTTGAACGCCTCAATCTTGGCCGCAGCGGTTCCCTTGCCGCCGCTGACAATCGCTCCGGCGTGGCCCATGCGCCGGCCGGGAGGCGCGGTTGCCCCGGCGATGAATCCGGCCACCGGTTTGCGGCAATTTTTTTGAATCCACTCCGCGGCTTCTTCCTCAGTCGAACCGCCGATCTCGCCGATCATGATCATTCCGTGCGTGTCCGGGTCGTCGTTAAACATTTTAATGATGTCCAAATGCGAGGTGCCGTTCACCGGATCGCCCCCAATGCCCACGCAGGTCGATTGCCCCACGCCGCGGCAGGTTAGTTGCCAAACTGCTTCATAGGTGAGGGTGCCGCTGCGGGACACTACGCCAACGTTACCTTTTTTCTGAATGTAGCCGGGGGCGATCCCAATCCGGCAGCCGCCGTGGGAATCCGGGCCGGAACCGGGAGTAACGACGCCCGGGCAATTGGGGCCGATGAGCCGGGTCTTTGATCCCTGCATGGCGCGTTTCACTTTGACCATATCGTTGACAGGGATGCCTTCCGTGATGCACACGATTAATTCCAGCCCGGCATCGGCGGCTTCCAGAATGGCATCGGCGGCAAAGGGCGGCGGGACGAAAATAGCGGAGACGGTTGCGCCGGTTTGCCGCGCCGCTTCGGCCACGGTATCAAAAACGGGCACTTTATAGCCGCCTTGCTGGAAAATCTGTCCGCCTTTGCCGGGAGTGACGCCCGCGACGACCTGGGTGCCGTAAGCAAGGGAAAGTTCAGTATGCCGGGCGCCAAAACTGCCGGTAATGCCTTGAACAAGGACTTTTGTGGCTGGTGTAACGAGGATGGACATGGGATTAATTTTCCTTTTGACGTTTTTTAATTTCCTTCAATTCTCTGGCTGTGATGCGGTCATGGTCGCGGTCCATGGCTTCCTTGGCGCGAATAAGCGTGTCAATATCCATGATGCGGCACTTGCCTGCGGGAAGTTCCACTTCGACTGAATGTTTCAAAACTTCATCAAAATTTCCCACCGCGAGGATTTCTCCGAGGCAATCCACTCTTCCGAGGTCGGTCTTTAAATACAGATTCTTCAATTGTGCGCAAAGCTCCGACGTCAATTGCAGAGGCAAATCCGTTCGCGGAAAATGCACAGGATGCAAATCGGCGAACGCTTCTTGAATCCGCATCAGATTTGCCTCGGAAAACCGGCAGCAAACGTCCACATCGCGCGTGGAGCGCATGACGCCATGGGAGAGAGCGGCAAACCCGCCAACGAGGACAAATTCCACATGCGTTGCAATCAATCTTCTCATGAGTTCAGCGAGATTTTGCATTTCGCTTCTCCATGGCGGCTCGCAATGAATCGCCGAAATTCACTGCGTCATCGTTGGCCAGAATTCTCTCCCAGGGGGACATGGCCAGGCTGTCTTCCAACATCAATAAATCGCAATTCGCCGACATGTCCCGGTATTCCGAGGGTGATTCTTTTAACACGTCTTGTTCGGAATTTTCGCCCATGCGTCAGAACGACATTTTTATGAACGCCGATTATTATCGCCCACCGCCTTCACCGCTTTCTGCGCCGCGTCGGCCATGGAATCTCCGTGGATGATCGGCAGCCCGGAATCTTGGAGGATCTTTTTGCCAAGCTGCACGTTGTTGCCCTCCAGGCGCACGACCAGCGGCAGGTTCAATTGGGTCTCCTTGACTGCCGCGACGATTCCGGTGGCGATAATATCGCATTGCATGATGCCGCCAAATATATTGACCAAAATCCCCTTCACGTTTGGGTCGCTCAGAATAATGCGAAAGGCAGCAGTGACTTGCTCTTTGCTGGCTCCGCCGCCCACGTCCAGAAAATTGGCCGGGTGGCCGCCAAAATGCTGGATGATGTCCATCGTGGCCATGGCCAACCCGGCCCCGTTGACCAGGCACGCAATGCTGCCGTCCAGTTTGATATAATTGAGATTGTGTTTGCTGGCCTCAATTTCCAGCGGCGCTTCCTCGGCCAAATCCCGCATGGCTTGAATATTGGGATGCCGATACAACGCATTGTCATCCAGGCTCATCTTGGCATCAACAGCCATGAGCGCGTCCTTGCCTTCGCGCCCGGCCACAATGCACAGCGGGTTAATCTCCACCAGGCTGGCGTCGCATTCCCACCAAGTCTTGAAAAGTCCGCCAAAAAATTTCGCGCCGGCGGCGATCAAATCGCCTTTTAATCCGAGAGCGACCGCCAGTTTGCGCCCCTGAAACGGCAGCAATCCCAGCGCCGGATCAACTGTTTCCTTGATGATTTTGTCCGGTTGCTCCGCCGCGACTTGCTCAATGTCCATTCCGCCTTCCGTGCTCACCATGATAACGGGGCGGGATTGGGCGCGATCCAGCAGCACCGCGCAATACAATTCCTTTTTGATCTGGGGCGCAGCCGCGACCAGCACCTTGCTGACCGGACGACCTTCCGGGCCGGTTTGTTTCGTGACAAGCACATTTCCCAGCATGGCCCGCGCATTGTCAAAAACTTCTTCCGCCGTTTTACAAAGTTTAACGCCGCCCTTGAACCCGTTCTTAAAGGTTCCCTTGCCGCGTCCCCCGGCGTGGATTTGCGATTTGACGACGGCCAAAGTTTCGCCCTGGGCAAAAAGCTTCGCGGCAAAGTCGCGAGCGCCCTCCGCTGCGGTAAAAACTTCCGCCGGCGGCAGAGCGACTCCATATTGGGCCAATAGTTGCCGGGCTTGATATTCGTGGATGTTCACAGGCTTCTTTCTACATTTCCTTGTCGAAGACCAGGACGTAACCGTCCTTGGGCAGCAGCAAAGTGTCGCCTTCCGTGATTTCGACTGGCGCATTTTCAGGCTTCGAACCCGGAAGGGTGACTTGATAATTTCCGTCCTTTTTCCATGTGCCGGTAGCGACCACCGTAGCCGCGCCGCTGCTGGGCGACTGTTTTTTCAGAATCATCTGGTTATCCGTCGTTGCAGTCAGAGTCAGGTCCGCGATGACCGGAGCCAGTTGTTCCCGCATCTTGCCCAATTGACGGGGAGTCATGCCCGGATGCCTTTTGCGTTCCTCGGCAAAAGTCGCGTGGGGATCAATCGTCCAAACTCCCAGAATGGTTTCATCGTCGAATTTAGCTGACTTTCCCGTGGTCAAATACTCCTGCAAATCATTGAGATCCTTGCCCATTATGCCGTAAATCTCCCCGGTCAAGTCCGCATTGGTGACAATAGCTTCCACCGGCGGATATTTAAGCATTTCACCGATGCTCGCCTGCCGGTCCAGCATTTCCAAAAGCGTCACGTCGTTGGCCAGCGCTTGAAATTCCTTGCGTTGGCCCAGGGTGAGGAACGGCGGATAATGCGAAATCCGGCTTTTCAGCAGCGGATTATGCAACACCAGGTCCGCAATGTCGCTCGCCTGATAAACCTGCGGCGGCGTTGGATCATAAGCCCCCAGAACCCGGTCCAGTTTCAGCTCGTGCAATTCTCCCCGCGTCTTGGTTACGAACTGCGCCCCGGCCGGATTGTTCCCCTCCGTGGCCGCTTCCGCGGTGAAGTACCCTCCGATATAAATCGGCAGCATGATTATAAAAAAATATACCGCGCCGTTGAGCAACCCCACGCAAAGGCCCAGCCGCGCATAAAGCCGTTCCCAGCTAATGATTTTCTTTTCGTCCGCTTTGTACTTGAAATGCAGGCTCAATTTGCGATGGACCACGCTTCCGACAATAATAAAAATGATCAGCACAATCAGAAAAGCCAGCGCCTGGGGAATGAACAGTTGCCAGAGAGGATGCGCCAATCCCAAAAGCGGCAAAAGGTGCTTGGTCAACGGCGAAAGCGGCCCGGCCAGCACCGCCCCAAAAAACAGCCCCAGCAAGGAAAAACCGGCGCGAACGGGTCCCGAATAATAGCCGGCCAGGCCGACTAGTCCAAGACAGGCAAATGCGATCAACCACACCATGCCCGCAAGCTAGGCGATTTCGTCAAAAAAAGCACGTTTTAAATTGCTCAAATCCGTTTGCCTTTTCGGGCCGCTCCCCTAACGTTGACAGTCCATGAACGTCCCGTTACTGCAAAAGATCGACCGCTGGGCCGGGGTGCCTCTTTGCATCTTGCTGACGCTGGGCCGCAAGCTTTTCGGCAAGTCATTGCCTCCGGGACCGGCGCGCGCGCGCAGTATTCTCTTCATCAAACTGGCCGAACAAGGTTCCACCGTGCTGGCCGGCGCAGCCATCGCCCGCGCTGTCAAAATGGCCGGGCGCGAAAACGTTTTTTTCATTACCTTCAAAGAGAACCGTTTTATTTTGGATTTGCTCCAACTGATTCCGGAAGAAAACGTCATTACCATATGCCGCGACAGCGCCCCCCGGCTCCTTTCCACCACCTGGCAAGCCATGTGGCGCATGAGACGGTTGAAACTCGATGCGGCGATTGACATGGAATTCTTCTCGCGCGGTTCCGCCGTCGTTTCGTGTTTGAGTGGCGCGCCCGTCCGGGTGGGATTCCACTCCTTTTTCGGGGCCGGCCCCTACCGCGGCGATCTGATGACCCATCGCCTTTTGTATAATCCCCATCTGCACACATCCTCCATGTTCCAAGTGCTGGTGGAAGCCCTGGCTTATGATCCGGCCCGCCTTCCCACTCTGGATTTCCAGCCGCCGGTAGCCGCCCAAGTTCTTCCTCCCTTTGCGCCGCGCCCGGAGGAAACCAACACTGTGCGCGCCATGCTGCCGGATGGGCCTCTCATTCTGCTCAATCCAAATGGAAGCGATCTTCTTCCGTTGCGACGATGGCCGACCGATCGCTATGTGGAGTTGGCCGGCCGCCTCCTGGCCCGATTCCCGGAAGCGAGCATTGGCTTCACTGGCGCCCCGGAGGAAGCGCACGAGACGGAACGCCTGGTCCGGGCCGTCGATTCTCCCCGCTGCGTATGTCTTGGGGGAAAAACGACCCTGCGCCAATTGATGGTTCTTTACACCTTGTCAGAAATATTAGTGACAAACGACAGCGGCCCGGCTCATTTTGCCGCTTTGACCCCGATCCACGTCATCACCCTCTTCGGTCCGGAAACGCCCGCCCTTTTCGCCGCGCGCACCCCGCGTCATGAAGCCCTGTGGAAAGGCCTGGCCTGCAGCCCCTGCGTCAACGCCTTCAACAACCGCCAATCTCCCTGCCAGGATAATGTCTGCATGCAGCAAATCACCGTGGACCAAGTTTTCACCGCAGTGTGCAGGATTTATGCGCAGCGCACGAATGCTAATCTTAGTCCAAAATGACAGATTACGAGTTTTCGGTCTTTGGGTCATTTGGCCCCTTATGTCCTCGTTGTCCCATTAGTCCCATCCCAATCCCTCACTCCTTAAACAAAATCGTCTTCTCCTCGCGAGTCTCCAGATTCTTTAGTTTGACAACCAGTTCCCCCTCCGCCGCGCGCTCCAGCTTGAAAGTATAAACAGCCTTCGCTTCAATGGCCCGCTTGAATTGTTTGTCAGACTTGGCCGGAACCAGTGTGTAATCCACCGAGTACCCCGCATCGCGCAGGTGCTGCACCAATTCCAGCGACGCTTCACGCAGCGTTTCATCCTCAATCAGGCACCACCCTGCAATGGCCGCGTCAAATTTGGGCAGCAGTCCCCGCGCTTTGAGCAATTCCAGCAGCACCACGTCCCCCATGCCAAATCCCAGCGCCGGCAAATCCACCTTCCCGCCGCTGATCAGATGCAACAACTGGTCATAGCGCCCCCCGCCCGCAATCGCCCGGAAATTCCCCTTTTTGTCAAACGCCTCAAAAACCACCCCGCTGTAATAAGCCAGCCCGCGAATGACATGATAATCTATCTTGACAAAGCTCGCCAAACCCCGCGCCTGCAAGTTCTGCACAATCGCCTCCAGTTGCGCCGTCGGCCGCCCCGCATTGATGAACTCATTCACCTCATCTGCCGAAATATGAAGCGCCGCCAGTTGCTTCGCGCTTTCCTCCGGCGATTCCCGTTCCAGCTTGTCGATGATTTGGTAAAATGGATATTCGTCTTCTGTCTTCGAGGAGCGTTGGCGGAAAAAATCCTGCCAGGCGTTGCGGCTGCTCAGGCGCACCACAAAGTCCTCCGCCGTCAGGCCGAAACCCCGCAAGGTATCAATCAACAGCGCCAGCAATTCCGCGTCCGCTGCCGGCCCCGGTTCGCCGATCAAATCCGCATTGAACTGAAAATGTTCCCGCAGCCGCCCTTTTTGCTGGCGTTCATAACGAAAAAGCTGGGGAATGGCGAACCACTTGATCGGCTTCTTGTAATGACGCTCGTGCGCCGCGACCATGCGGGCCAGGGTAGGCGTCATTTCCGGGCGCATCGCCACCGCGCGCCCGCCCTTGTCAACAAAATTATAAAGCTGGCCGACAATCTCCTGCCCGCTCTTCAGCGTGTAGAGCTCCAGCGGTTCGAGGGGCGGCCCGTCATATTCGCGAAAGGCATAACGCCGCGCCACCGCCCGCCAGCCGTCAAAAATATAATTGCGGGCCTCCGCGCTCCAGACATCAGTGTGGGGCAGCGGCTCAGGATAAAAATCGCGAAATCCAGGCAAACGTTCCATAACAGGACTGCGATAAGAAGGCACAAAACCCGCTGCTTGAAAACTAAATTATCTGTTTATTCGCCGTGTGTCGCCTCGTCCTTAAGCCCTGTTCGTCCCTCCTGTCTCCTTTCATTTCCCATGCCCCTTTAGGTGGTGCCAAATCAAAAAGAACAGCAGCACTTGAATAATTACCGGCAAAATCGCCCACAAAAAAATCGTACGCGCCTTGCGCAAACCGCGTTTAAACGGCGTGGAAGGTTCCAGGCGCTCGGAACGGCCTGTTACTTTAACTTGCGTCGGATTGTCCAGCGCGCCTTGCATCTCCACTGCCGTCGCAAAGCGCTTGTCCGGGTCCCGTTCCATGGCCTGCAACACAATCTCCTCCGCCTGCCGCGAAATGGCCGGATTCAACCGCCGCAGAGGATCCGGATCGCCCGTCACCCGCGCATTCATGATGGCTGTCACGTCTTCCTGATTAAACGGAATCCGTCCCGTCAGCATTTCGTAAAGCATCGCGCCCAGGCTGTAAATGTCCGTCCGCACATCACCCCGTTTGCCGTTGACCCGTTCCGGCGCCATGTAATGCGGCGTCCCCGGCGCAAAACCGATAAATGTCATCCGCCGCGCATGAGCCAGCCGGGCAATGCCAAAATCCATCAACCGCATCGTCCCGTCGGTGCAGAGCATGATGTTTTCCGGCTTGAGATCGCGATGCAGAATCCCGCGGTCGTGCAGATATTGCAGCGGCTGGCAGATCCGGCTGGCCAGCGCCAGCGCCTCTTCCTCCGGCAGTGTGCGGCGTTCCCTCAACAGTTGGTAAAGCGTCTTCCCCTCCAGATATTCCATCACCAGATACATCCGGCTCTTATTCTTGACAGGATAGAACTTCAAAATAGCCGGATGCTCCAATTCCCCGCCGATTTTTTCCTCCGTCTCGAAACGCGTAAAAAGGGTCGGGTCCGCCTCCACCATTTGGTGCGGAATTTTTATGGCGACGACCCGCCCGCCGCTTTGCAAATCATTGGCCTTGAAGATGGACGCCATGCCGCCGTTGCAGATCACGTCCGTGATGGAAAAGCGGTCGTCGAGCAAACTGCCCGGCCCCAATCCGCCTGCCAGCCAGGTTTGTCCCTGGGCGCGGTTGACCTCCGACACAACTTGCACACCGAGTTTCACGCGAGAAAGCCTGCCGGTAAAAACCCCGGGAGGAAAATCAAAAAAAGGAGCCGAAGTATTAAAATTTCGTTAAAAATCCTGATCCAATTCAGCATTCAGCTCTTGGCATTGATTTCCAGCGGTCGTGCAAACATCACCCCTGTCAATTTCGACGACCAATTCAGGCATGTGCTGATCTCCGGTTCCAGTGTCACCTTCATCCGGCGCCGCGACGACGAAGCGTCCATGAAATGCACGACCCCTTGCTCGTCTTTGATGCAAAGGCCCGTGTGCGCGATGTCGATGCCTTCTTCCGTCGTAGTCACCCCAATGATATCGCCGGTTTTTAGCAGAGGCTCCGCGGCCTTCAGCTTATCCATCGGCAGATATTTCAGCGACCGCCCATTGATCTTGTCCTCGGTCAGTCGAAGGGCCGGAATAAGCTCCGGGTGCGCTTTGAGTTGCCGGTAATTCTCCGGATGTTGGGACATGATGCCCACTTTTTGGGTGAACGGTTCCGTCCCGGGCAGATCGGGCGTCAGAATTTTGATCACGCCTTTTTGTTCATTATCCACCAACCAATCCGTGGTGTAATGCAGCCGCGTCGTGAAATCCCCCATTTTCCCGCCGCGATAGCGTGTTGTTTGCACCTCGCAAATCAGATCGCCTGGCGAACTTTTTCCCTTCTTGATCATGCGGGCCATGCAGAGAGAATCTTCGAAAAACGTGACGCAATCCAGACCGCTAAGATTGACCACGCAGCTTTCCGAATCTTTGGAAACTTCCAGTGTAAATCCGACATACGGGGTGCCCTTCAACTCCATGGCAATTTTGCCCATCAACTCCCCGATGGGCAGCTTCCTCCAGTTCTCCGCCGAAGCTTTGTCCATTATTCGCGTAAACACATCCTGCCCTTTAAAGTGCTGGAGTTGTTCTTGCACCCACTCCACGCTCGCCCCGATGGCCGACGCCCCAAACAGCCCAAAAGCTCCCAACGCCGCATATTGCAACAGCTCACGCCGTGTCATTCCTGATCGACTCATTGCAGTTCTGTGGGAGATGGACCAGCCGTTTTTCGTCGCGTTCATATGGTCCTCAAAGTAACAGGCGGCGAACGAGCATTTCAAGCCTTGAGCGCATCCGGTGCTGAGTCAATTCGCACCGGGGCGAAATGGGCGCATCACCTGTGATTTCCCGGGAAATCCCGATCTCGTCGATGGGGCGGGCAGCTATAGCGCGAGATCGGAATAAATCACGGTATGCGAACGCGATTGCAGGACGCGCCCGCACGGGGTCCGAGCGCCAGGCCGCAACGACTGGCGCAAAGCTTCCTCCTTTCCGGCGCCCGAGGCCAGCAACCACACATTTTTTGCCGCGGCAATGACGGCGTAACTCAGGCTGATTCGATCCGACGGCGGTTTGGGCGAATTTTCAATATGGAGGTAAATCGCCCGGGTGCGCACGGCGGACTCCGGAATATTAGGCATCAACGAGGCCACATGTCCGTCTTCGCCAAGACCGAGAAAGATCATGTCCAGGATCGGCAATCCGTCACTATTCTTTGGGCCGATGCGGGCAAGGGCGGCGCTGGCCTCTGAAACCGCGGCACTCGGCGAAAGTTCGCCTTTGACCCGGTGGATTTTATCGTCCGCTATGCCTAACGGCTGCAAGAGGTTTTCCCTGGCCAAAATGTAATTGCTGTCCGGATGTTCAGGCGGAACGCAACGTTCGTCCGCCCAAAAAAAATCAACGCCTTGAAACGAGACTCGCTCTCTTTCCGCTCCTTGCGCCACCGCGCAAAAAAAAGTCCCGGCAATGCGCCCGCCGGAAATGGCTGCCAAATGGCCTGCGGAAGATTTACCCAGAAGGGCCAGCCAGTCTCGGGCAGCGTCGGCAGCCAACTCCGCGGCGCGGGCAAAAGTTTTTAGTTCAAAGTTCTCCATGGCAGAGGGCGCATTCTGGCAATGCAATTTAACCATCCAGCCGGGAGCCGTCAAACAACGACGAAATGAGGTGGTGCCTTGGAGTCCAACAATTAAAACAGAACTACCCGCAAGTGAAATGCAGCCCGTGCCTTGTTGTAACATGGCGCTGTGCGCCGATTTCGAGCCACAGGCTCGACGCCACATCAAATTCGGGTGCCCGGGCTGCGATGGCCGTTGCCGTTCCTCAGCAACGCGTGCAGTGCCGCCAGGAGTTTGTCCGCCGTGTAGGGTTTGGCTAAAAATGACCTGACGTTCAGCGCCGTCAATTCGTCGGCCCGAAAGCTCCCTCCCCGCTCCGTCCCCAACCCGCTCGAAGCGATAATTTTCAGGCCCGGATGAATTCTTCTCAACACCCGGATCATCTCCACGCCGTCCATCTCCGGCATCATGACGTCGGTCACCACCGCGTTGATGGCCGTATTGTGCCGCTGGATCACCGCCAGGGCTTCCACCCCGTTTTTGGCCACCAATACCCGGTAATTCTGTTTCTCCAGCATTTCGCTCATGCCGGAAACTACTTCCGGTTCATCGTCCACAATTAATACCGTTTCTCCGTCCCCTGCCGGCAATTCCGGGGCCACATAGGGCGCCATTCCTTGCACCGCCTCGGGCGAGGCTGGCAGCAGGGCCCAAAAGGTTGTGCCCCTGCCCGGATCGCTCTCCACCATGACGGCCCCCTGGTGGCTCTTGATGATGCCCAGCACGGTGGACAATCCCAAACCGGTGCCTTTGCCAATTTCCTTGGTTGTAAAAAACGGATCAAATATCCGCTCCCTATCCTCCAGCGCAATCCCGCAACCGGTGTCAGATACCTGCAGCAACACATAAGGCCCGGGCCGCGCAGGCGCCGGCAGAGCCGGCCTTGGTTCTGTCAAAGTGATATTTCTCGCCCGCAACGCCAGTCGTCCGCCCTGGGGCATGGCGTCGCGAGCGTTCACGCATAAATTCAGCAGGACTTGGTGGATTTGCGTCCTGTCCCCAATCGTGGTCCAAAGCCCCTGCTCAACCGTGGACGTCACTGCGATGTCCTTGGGAAAAGTTCGGCCAATCATGCGCGCCACCTCTTCCATGACTTCCCCAAGATGGATCGCGGCTCGTTCCCCGTTCAATCCCCGGCCAAAAGTCAGCACTTGCTGGATGACGGCCGCGCCGCGTTTAACGCTTACTTCGATCCGGTTGATGGCTTTCTCCTGCTCCTCCGGAGTCAGGTTCCAGCGCAACGTTCCGGCCGAAATAAGGATCGGGGCCAATATGTTGTTCAAATCATGGGCCATGCCGGTCGCCAGCGTGCCGATGCCTTCAATGCGTTGCGCCCGCAAAAATTGCGCCTCCAGCTTTTTCCTTTCCGTAATATCGTTGGCCAGTGCCAGTTTCGCCTCCCGTCCGGCGAAGGTTATGACGCGCGAACTGATTTCCACCGTGATAATGGTGCCGTCCTTCTTGCGCTGCCGGCTGACGTAGCAGTTGGCTGGACGGAGCTCGTTGCCTTTCGAAAATCGTTCCATTATATCCGGCAAATCTTCGGCGAAATGGAGATCGTTCACCGTCATGGCCAGCATTTCTTCTTCGGTGTAGCCGTAACTCTGGATGGCGGCCTGGTTGACCGCAAGAATGCGGCGGCTCTCCACATCAAGAACCCACATCGGCAGCGGGTTTTCCCTGAAGAGCAATTGGTAGCGCTCATCGCTTTCCCGCAGCGCTTCGGTGGCTTTTTGCCGTTCCAAGATTTGCGTTTGCAGGTGTTCGTTGGTCTTTTGCAGCGACCGCGTGCGCTGCTCCACTTTCATTTCCAAAACGTCCACTTTATTCCGGGACTCCCGGACCAGCCGGTATTTTTCCGTCAAAGCCGCGGCCAACTGCAGCACCTCCACCGCATCAAACGGTTTTTTCAATATCAACAGGCGGTCGGAATAACTCAGCTTGGAGATCATCTCGTCCCATGTGTAATCCGAATAGGCGGTGCAAAGGACGATTTGCGTATCCGGCGATGCCTGCCAAATTTTTGCGGTTGTCTCCACCCCGTCCCACCCGGGCGGCATGCGCACATCCACAAAAGCCAGGGCGTAGGGCCGTCCTTCATCCCGCGCTTTTTCCACCAGGGCCAGCCCTTCCTGCCCCTGGTAGCTCGAGTCGATTTCATAGGCCGGACGCTGCATGGAAACCGGTGAGGCAAAAAGGGCCGCTTCCATGTTTTCCAATTCCGCCCCGTTGACCGCGCAGAGAATTTTGCGAAAATCCGTATGGATGGCCCGATTATCGTCGACGATCAAAATCCGCCGGTTCCTGTTTTCGCCGACGTTGCCCGCGAACTCGCCCAGCCCGGCTTGACTCAGAATCGGCGTCGCCGCCTCAGCCGGCGCGTTTCCTCCTATTGATATTAGGTTGGCCGTGGACATCATCTTTATCATTGCCATCGGCGCTTCGGCCTAAAAGCTTGAGAGCCCCTTCCGGCGGGCTCCCCAGCTTTTAGGCGCAGAGGCTTGCCATCCCCGCAGCCTGGCCAAGTTTAAGGGCAAATGTGGGTCGAAGAGACAATATTGCAGACGGGCTTGACGTTGACCGCACTGACCGTATAGCTCGAGGTAAAGGTCTGCGTGGGATCGGCCGGGCAGGAGGGCAGCTCGCCCGTTCCGCCGTGGCCGAGGTACGGCTGCAATTCCAGCGCTCCAGCCGAAATGGAGGCGGTGCTCTGCTGACGTTGTTCCAGCGCCCACTGCTGTTGCGCGCCGTCAATCAAGCGCAGATTGTTAATACACGCATCCTGCTGCGAGGTCGTGCGGGCGCGCACAAAATTTGGAATGGCAATGGCAGCCAGCAAGCCGATGATGGCAACCACAATCATTATTTCCACGAGCGTGAATCCCTGCTTTCTAACAGTTGAGTTTTTCATAATGCCTTTCAGTTGACACGGCATGAACAATTGCAAAGAGCGGTTATTATAAAAACTGCATGTTCATTTATTGCTCTTTACAGACCGATGCGTAACACTGAGCACCCGGTGTGCCAGCATCTATATGGCGGGGTTTCCCTTACGTCGTCTTCCGCACTGCCCCCAATACCCTCAATGTGTCCACAATGCGGGCACTTCTGCCCTACATCGGGAAAAAATCACCTGGAATCCCAACAAAGCAGCCCGGCTGGTTTATTCTTTCGCCCGCCTCTTGCTCCGCCTTCCTGGCCGGAACAATTCCATTTGGGGCTCCTTAAAAAACTCGTAATTCTTCAGCACGCGGATGATCTGCAACAAATCGGACTTGTCGTAATTCCGGTTCACTTCAGTCTGCGCGATCAGATCGGCCAGCATGGTGCCGAAGGGAATCGCTGCATCGACCCCTTTGGCCCGCAGCACCTGGATGCTTTGCGCGCGCGCCGCCGCCGTTTGCGCCAGCGCGGGCACCACCAGAATCTTCAAGGGCGCCGCATCCGGGCTGAATGCCCGCGCCGCCTGCTCAAAAACCGCCGGCTCGACAAACCGGAACATCTCCGGCGAATTCTCCAGCAGCGCCGGTCCAAACGATTCCGTATGCCAGCCGCGCACCACCACGATGGCCCGCGTCACCGCCGCCAAATCCGGTGTTGTCAACAGGAACGGCAACGGGGTTTGCCCTTCTCGGCCCTTGGGGTTCCAGACGAAAAAATCAATCCCGTCCTTCTCCTGTTTTCCCCGCGGCACGTACTTGCGTTCCTGCCGCACCAGAAAGCCATGCAGCTCAAAATATTCCCGAACAATTGTTTCGCTGACGGAAGCCATGATTTTAGGTATTAAGCGGGGCCCGCCTGCTTTTTCTCAAAACCTTTGCGATCAACGCCGTTGGCGCTTTTTGCCCGGGTTCGGCGTTGCCGAGGCGTGACGCCAAAACAAATTTGATCTCTCCCCCGCTCACTTTCTTATCCAGCCGCATCGCCTCAAACAATCGCGCTTCCTGTCTCGCGGTCAAGGGAATCGAGACGGGCAACCCCGCCCGCCGAAACAGAACCTCCACGCGCTGCGCGTCATCCGCCGGCAAGCCCATTACTTCAACGGACAATTGCGCTGCCGCCACCTGTCCGATGGCGATGGCCTCGCCATGCAGAAATTTGCCGTATCCGGAAATGGCTTCTATGGCATGTCCGATCGTGTGCCCGAAATTCAAAATCGCCCGCACCCCTCCGTCCCTTTCGTCCTGCGCCACCACCTCCGCTTTAATTTCGCAGCAGCGCGCCACTGATTCCGCCAGCGCGGCCGGATTTTTTTTAAGCAGCAGTCCCAAACCTTTCTCCAGTCGCCCAAAAAAAGCCTCGTCGCGAATGATGCCGCACTTGATGACCTCGGCCAGCCCGGAGCGAAGCTGGCGCATGGGCAAAGTGTTCAGCGCGCTTAAATCGCACAGAACGAGCCGCGGCTGATGAAACGCCCCCACCAGATTCTTGCCCGCCGCCAGGTTGACCCCCACTTTGCCGCCCACCGAGCTGTCCACCTGCGCCAGCAAAGTGGTTGGCGCCTGCACGAAATCTATCCCGCGCAAATAAATCGAAGCCACAAATCCGGCCAAGTCCCCCACCACGCCCCCGCCCAGCGCGACCAGAAACGAATTCCGTTCCAGCCGATGCCGGGCCAATTGGTCGCAGCAGGCTTGGACCGTCTTAAAACATTTGGAAGGTTCCCCTGCGGGCACCGTAATCAAGACCGGATCGAAGCCCCCCTTTTTCAGCGCGGCCATCGCCGTTTTTGCATAACGCCGCGCCACGTTGGAGTCCGAGATCACCGCGCATCGGCCTTTCAACCCCGCCTTGGCGCATTGCTGGCCGAGGCTGGGCAGCAAATTGCTCCCAATCATAATGGGATAACTCCGGGCCCCTAATGAAACTTCAACCGTGCGCATATCCTCAAGGAATAGGGCCTTGCCCGGCACATGGCAAGCCCGCCTGTTGAAAACGGCCTGTTCAGGCTTGCAGTTTATTCGAAAGTCGCCGAAAAACGCGAAGCGTCCCCGAGTGCGGCGGCCCTCCGCCGCTCTTGCCCGGCCCGTTAGCCTCCGCCCTGGCAGCAAATGACTGCCATTCCTATTTCATAACCAAGTCTTTGCCAATCAATGCCTTAAGTCATTGTTTCTAAAAAATATAACATTTCTAAACAATTTATTAGAAAACTATTGACTAAAACATATAACACGTTATACTTCTCCTAACGAATAAGCTCGTCAGGGCTCTGGCAAATGAGAAAGAATCAAATGATGAAGCATAAATCCAAAACACCATGCCGCGGCCGCCCGGCCGGCTCGGTCACCCGCAACGGCAAAAGTGCCCGGCTGCCCCGCGCGCTCCGCGACAAATTAAACCATCACCTGCAGGACGGTGAAAACGCCGGTTTCAATTTTCATGACTTTATTTGAAAAAATCATTAAGACAATCTATTGCTTAAACATCATAGCTCTCTTAATTAATACATGAGAAAGGCCAAATCGGCGGGAATAATCCATGAAAAAAATCAAAAAAACAGCGCAGCCCAGGTGGCCCGTGCCTTGGGAATTCCACGGCAATGTGGCGGAAGGCATGAATCGTCAGGGCAAAATTGGCCCGCTGCCGCCAGGCATTCGTGAAGAACTCAACCGCCGTCTGCAGAACGGGGAAGCGCCCGCCGGTCTGGCGGACTGGCTAAATGGACCCGTAGCCCAAGCCGCGCTGTCCGGCGCTCGTGGCCAACAGAAGGTCACTTTGCAGGATCTGGCAGCATGGGAAAAAGGCGGATTCCGCCGCTGGCAGGTCAAAAAAGACACCGAAACGAAAATCGCCCAACAATGCCGCGTCTGGGTGCTTCAGTCGCAGACGCGGGAAAAGCTTTTTGGACGTCGTTTGAGCTATTTTGAAGCCATGAATGAGATGCGCGCTCTTGACGGCCTGTCGCCGTTAAGTCGGGAAGATATTCCTCCCGATGAGGATTGGGACACGATTCGGACAGACAGGCCGACAGCCGCGGAGCGAGAGGAGATTTGGAAGCAAATTCTTTCTGTCGATGACGGCGAAAACGAAGACGAAGCAAAACCTTAATCCAGAGAATATGAGAAAGCCACGAAGCAATTCCAATTGGAACCAACTCACCAGCCCGCAGCGGGACATGGTCGATAAATGGTTGTTCGAAGACCATTTGAGTTACGGCGACACGGTGGCACGCGTCAAAAGTGATTTTGGCCTCGACACCTCGCTCGCCAGCGCCGGCCGCTACTATCGCCGCCGGGCCAAAGAGCGGCAAGTGGCCGACCTGGTCGAGGCGCAGGCCCTGTCTGACGCTGTGGCCGCCCCTGAACTATCCATCGATTCGATGCGGACAGCGGCAATAAAGCTCGTGGCCAAAACGACCTTGAAGCTGGCCTGTGAGAGGCCGGAGCAGTTGAAGGAATTGGAATCGCTGGCCAAGATCCTCTTGCTCAGCGAGGACAACGACATCCGGCGGGCACGCCTGAAATTGGAGCAGCAATATTTTCAATACGAGGCCGCAGTCGCCGCCAGCGCGGAATTGCCCGGCATGGCCTCCTTGCTCCTTCAGATCGAAGAAGACGAGGCCCTGAATGAGGAAGCGAAGCTGGAAAAGGTCCATGCCTTGTTGTATCCGGAATCGCCGCGGTTGGGGTTGCACAAAATGATCGAGAAACAGCCGGATGAGGCGGTTTAAAAAAAGCAAGAATCACTTATGTTCGCTCAAACTCGCATAAACTCGCTTATGTCCGTATTTGCAGGAACTTGTGGCCCCCGGAGCCGCTTTCTTGAAAAACTCGCTTGATTTGCGCCAACTCCGTTCTACCTTTCGCACCATGTCTGATACATTGACGACATCCCCCAACGCGTCCATTCCAAGCCGCCATGCCGTTCCTTTGCTGGAGACGGCCCACGAATTCGTCAGCCGCCACATCGGCCCGAGCCCGGACGAAAAATCCCGCATGTTGCAGGAACTCGGTTTCGCCGACATGGACGATTTCATTGCCAAAGTTGTGCCGTCTTCCATTCGCCTCAAGAAGCCCCTTGGCCTTCCCGCCGGCGGGAGCGAATACACCGTCCTGACCGAATTGCGAACCATCGCCGCCAAAAACCACGTTTACCGGTCGTTCATCGGGATGGGTTACTCGGATTGCATTACCCCGCCGGTCATTCAGCGCAATGTTTTTGAAAACCCGGGCTGGTACACCCAATACACGCCCTATCAGGCCGAAATCTCGCAGGGCCGCCTCGAAGCGCTGCTCAATTTCCAGACCATGACCAGCGACCTGACCGGGTTGCCTGTGGCCAACGCGTCGCTGCTCGATGAAGCCACCGCCGCCGCCGAATCGATGCACCTTTGCCAGAATGTCCATCCGGATCGCAATGTCTTTTTCGTTTCGGAAAAATGCCATCCGCAAACCATCGAAGTGGTGCGCACCCGCGCCCGGCCTCTGGGCATCGAGATCGTGACCGGGGATCATCAGACGTTCGTGTTTCACGACAAAGTGTTTGGTGCTCTGGTCCAATATCCCGCCACCGACGGCGTGATTTTTGATTATGAAGCTTTTGCCTCCCAGGCGCACGCGGCGGGCGCCTTGCTGGTGGTCGCGGCGGATTTGCTGGCCCTGACCCTCCTGCGCCCGCCCGGAGAATTTGGCGCGGATGTAGCCGTGGGCAGCGCGCAACGATTCGGTGTGCCCCTCGGTTACGGCGGCCCGCACGCGGCCTTTTTCGCCACCCGCGACGCCTATAAACGATTGATGCCCGGGCGTCTGGTGGGTGTTTCCAAAGACGCCCAAGGCCGGCCCGCCCTGCGTCTTGCGCTGCAAACCCGCGAGCAGCATATTCGGCGCGAGAAAGCCACCAGCAACATCTGCACCGCCCAGGCGTTGCCTGCCAACATGGCTTCGATGTACGCCGTCTGGCACGGCCCGGCGGGACTGCAAAAAATCGCCCGGCGCATTCATTTATTGACAGCCATTTTGGCCGGGGGCCTCAAACGGTTGGGCCACAGCGTGGGACCTTCCGGCGACCGGCCATTTTTTGACACACTGCAAATCCGCCTCAGCGCCGGCAGCAGCGCCGATTTCGTCAAGGCAGCCGAGGCCCGGCAGATGAGTTTTCGCGTCTTTGACCCGCAGACTCTGGGAATCTCACTCGATGAAACAACCACGGACAAGGATCTGGCGGACATTCTCGCCGTCTTCAACACCGGCACGGCGGCGGATCTTTCCCTCGAGGATTTGACGGCCAAAGCGACCTCCGATTATCCCGCTCCGCTGGCCCGGACCACTTCCTTTCTCCAGGAGCCCGTCTTTAACAAACACCATTCCGAAACGGAAATGCTGCGCTACCTGCGCCGGCTCGAACAGCGGGATTTATCGTTGACAACTTCGATGATTCCCCTCGGCTCCTGCACCATGAAACTCAACGGCACCGCCGAAATGCTGCCCGTTTCCTGGCCTGCCTTTGCCCGCCTGCATCCCTTTGCCGCCTTGCCGCAAACGCGTGGCTATCAAACTATTTTCCGCCAATTGGAAGAATGGCTTTCGGAAATCGCCGGCCTGCCCGGCTGTTCGCTCCAGCCCAATTCCGGCGCACAAGGCGAATATTCCGGCCTGCTGGTCATTCAAAAATTCCATGAAATGCGCGGCCAGCCCGCCCGGCGCGTCTGCCTCATTCCCACCTCCGCGCACGGCACTAATCCCGCCAGCGCGGCCATGGCCGGATGGAGCATCGTGCCTGTGAACTGCGACCCGCAAGGCAACATTGACCTGGCGGATTTGCGCACAAAAGCCGAGGCTCACAAGGACGATTTGGCGGCGCTCATGGTCACCTACCCATCGACCCACGGCGTCTTCGAGGAAGGCATCACGGAAATTTGCCGCATTGTTCACGAACATGGCGGTCAGGTCTATATGGATGGCGCCAATATGAACGCGCAAGTGGGCTTGTGCCGGCCCGGCGATATTGGCGCGGACGTTTGCCACATCAACTTGCACAAGACGTTTTGCATTCCGCATGGCGGCGGCGGTCCCGGCATGGGGCCGATTTGCGTGGCGGACCATTTGATCGAATTTTTGCCCGGTCATCCGGTGGTTAACCTTGGCGGAGAAGATCCCATCGGCGCGGTCGCCGCCGCTCCCTGGGGCAGCGCCAGCATTCTGGTGATTCCGTGGGTTTACATCTCGCTCATGGGCGGACTGGGCCTGGCCGAAGCGACCAGCACAGCCATACTCAACGCCAATTACATGGCGCACCGGCTTCATCCCTACTTTCCTGTGCTTTACAAGGGGAAGAGCGGTTTCGTGGCCCACGAGTGCATTGTCGATCTCCGGCAGTTTAAAAGCGTGACGGTCGAAGACGTGGCCAAACGCCTGATGGATTACGGTTTTCATTCCCCGACCATTTCATTCCCCGTGCCCGGAACAATGATGATTGAGCCGACCGAAAGCGAATCCAAGGAGGAGATGGATCGTTTTTGCGAGGCGCTCATTGCCATCCACGGCGAGATTCAGGCCATTGAAAACGGCCAGGCCGATGCGCACAACAATCTCCTCAAAAACGCTCCTCACACCGCCTGCGCCATTGCCGCCGGCCATTGGAAACATCCCTATACCCGCGAAGAAGCCGCCTTCCCCGCGCCCTGGATAATCGAACAAAAATTTTGGCCCGCCGTCGGCCGGATTGACAATGTATGGGGAGACCGGAACTTGGTCTGTACCTGCGGGTGAGGCTGCGGTCAAGCGGTGGATTATTTAGAAACGATGCTGTGAGGACCGATTGAAAATGAAACGACTACGTCATGATCAATCACGAACAACACGCGGTATCGCTCAGTGATCCAAAGATCAAAGACTTGGTGACCATGCCAGAGCAAGCCTTCCAACTTGTGAGCACGCAACGAAGGATGCCGCCAATTCCGACTGAACAGTGCGAACTTTGCGCGGGCGACATGTTTAATTTCCGGCGGGAGCAGAGCGAATTCACGTTTAAAGCGGACACTCCGCCGGAAGGTCATAAATCTTTGACCATATCCTGCATAGTGGCGTGGTCTTTCGGCTCGACGGCATCGTCCAACCCCTCCTTGGCATCTGCCACATCTTTGGCGGTTGGGGACCGGGAAGGCACGCTGACTGCAAAAAGAATCGGATCAAAAGGAACCTCCACCTTTGCGGATTTCTTTTCCTTCGCTTTCATTGCACCCAGAGTAATCCCTGCATGCTCTAACCTCAAGTCAAAAAATACGGTCAAAATTTGCCCCACTTGAACTTCGCAAATTATCTGCGAAGTTAAGGCGTGCGAGATTAACAAGGGCAGTTGTGAATTAATAATTGTATGCCAGATCAAGCTCAAAAAAACAGGCCCGTTGCCCCGAGCGGCGGCGGTGGAGGCGAAGGACCCAGCGCCCCTAAAGTCGATAAACCCAACACGGAGGAATTGCTCAAACGCATGCGCAAGGTCGATCCCGACCAGGCCAAACGCTATCGCCAGCGTACGGGGCAATGAGCCTTCCAAATCCGATTGCCGGCGATTTCCTTTCGCTTTTGGCCGAGCATAAAGTCGCGCCGGTGCGTTTGGATTCTGCTTCCGGCGGGGTCGTCCAAACTCAAGCCACCACCGTCTTCGCCTTTCACTTTGCCGACGGGGTCCTGATGGCGGGGGATCGTCGTGCCACCGCCGGTAACATCATCGTGACTGACCGGGTGGAAAAGATTATCGAGATCGATTCCACTTCGCTTCTCGCGATTGCCGGCGTGCCAGCCACCGCCTTCGAAATGGCCCGCGTGTTGCAAACTTCTTTCGAATATTACCGGCGCAGCCAATTGCAGCCTTTGAGTCTGCCCGCCCGCGTGCGCGCCCTGGCCCGTCTCCTGCGGGATAATCTTCCTATGACCATGCAAGGCGTGGGTATTGTCGTCCCCTTGTTCGCGGGGGTGGATCACACCGCCTCGCCGCCGAAGGCGCAAATATATTTTTACGATCCGTTGGGCGCCCAGTTTCAAGCGGTCGGCTACGCCGCTTCCGGTTCAGGTTCCGGCACTATCCGCAGCGTTCTCAGTTTTCAGGAACAATACGGCCAGCCCCTGCCTTCACGCATGAGTTTGCCCGAGGCAGTCAAATTCGCTTCCCGGCTCCTTTCCACGGCGTCGGAGTTCGATTCCGCCACCGGCGGCGTCAATCCTGCCACCAATACTTTCGCCACCATTAAAGTGCTAAAGCCCGAGGGCGTCGAAACCATAAGCGAAGAGCAGCAAAAGGAGATTCTGCGCGGATGACTGAGGAGCCATATCGTTGGTTGGAGGCGATTGCCAATCGCCGTGAATACGTCGGCGAGCAACTTAAGAGCGGTTCGCCCGTCCTGGCGGCCAGTCTGCCCGACGGGATTCTTCTGCTCGGCGTCGGCAGCGGGCAATCCAAAGTATTCGAATTATTTGATCGTCACGCCCTGGCCGGCCTCGGTCATCCAGCCGACATTGAAAAAGTTCGCCAGGCTGCCATCGACGCCGCGCATGTCGAAGCCTTTACCCGCGCTCCGGAGGATGTGAGCCTCCGCCGGCTGGTCAGCTTTGGGCTGAGTCCTCAACTCAAGACAAACTTCGAACAAATCTTCAGCGCGCCTTTCCTGGTGGAGTTGCTTCTCGCCGAATTGGGTTCCGAGCCCGCGCACGATCTTTTTTTCCGCCTCCACTATGACGGCTCTTTCCAAATCCAATTCGGCGGTGCCGTCATCGCCGCCAGCCAGTCTGAACCGGAAGCCGCCGCCCAGAAATGGCTCAAGGATTCCATGCAAGGCAAAACAAACCGGAGCGAAGCAGCCGAGGTTCTCCTCCAAGCCTGGTGGTGCTTGTCGGACAATAAACCTTTTACCGATCAGATCCCCGCGGAGGCGCAACGCAAGGCCGGCTGGCGCGACTCCACCAAAGGCAAAGTGATCGAGATCGGCTGGCTGGCCCGCCAAGGCGCGCGCGCGGCCCGGTATCAAGCTTTAACCATTTCCGACCTGGGGTTATGAATCGCATCGTCGGTTTGGAGACGGAGTACGGATGCTTGACGAGCGATTTTCCCGGCACGCCCACCGCCATTACCCGGGTGCGCGACTGGATTTTCCGGGAACATCGTTTCGGCTTGATCGACGTGCATCAGCGCGATTGGGACGAACCGGCTGGCAACGGCGGTTTTCTTTTCAACGGCGGCCGCTGTTACATCGACATGGGCCATCTCGAATACTGCACCCCGGAGTGCATGAGCCTGCTCGACGTGCTGCGCTATGATTCGGCCGGCGACGCCCTCCTTATGCAAGCCGTCAAGGCCATGCATCTGGAACGGGAGATCAGTTTCATCCGCAACAACATCGACCACTATTCCGGCGCGACTTTTGGCTGCCATGAGAATTATCTGGTGCGCCGCGCCGCGCCATTGACCGAAGCCAATGTCCATTCGCTCCTGGCTTTTTTGACCTTGCGGATGCTCTACGTCAGCGCCGGCCGGGTTGGCTCAACTCTGGCAGCCGAAACGCGCGGCGAGATGGCGCGCATCGGTCAGGAAGACCTTTTTCAAATCAGCCAGCGGGCCGATTACATCAACAACGACCTTTTCGAATGGGTGCAATTCAATCGCGCCATCATCAACACCCGCGACGAACCGCTGGCCGATGCCCGCAAATATCGCCGTCTGCACCTGCTGCATGGCGACAGCAACGTCCTGCCCGCCAGTCTGCTGTTAAAGGCCGGCACTACTTCCCTGGTGCTGGATTTGCTGGAGATGAATTGCCTGCCCAAAACCGCCCTGGCCGACACCGTCGTCGCCTTCCGCAATTTATCCCATCAGCCCGACGGCCCCTGGCTCGTGCAACTGGCCGGCGGCCATTGCGCCGACGCTGTCCATTTGCTTTCCCAATACCATCATGCCGCCCTGTCTGAATTGGGCGGGCGCGACACTGAAACCGACGTATTATTGACAGTATGGGGCGAAGTGCTGGACGCGCTCGTCTCCGATCCCGAATCGCTGGTCGGCCAGGTGGACTGGATTACCAAACGCTGGCTGCTGCGGCAATTCTGCGCGCAGGAATCCATTCCCTGGAGTCACCCCTGGCTGAAATCCCAGGATTTGGAATATCACCAAATCGATCCCGCGCGAAGCTTGGGCCTCTCCCTGGCCCGCACTCCGTCCGCCTGGGAAATCCCCGGCAAGGAAATCGCCCAAGCCGCCGCCAAGCCCCCTTGCAACACCCGCGCCGCCATTCGCGCCCAAGCCATGCGCATCCTGGAGCAGGAAGATTGCGCCTACTACATCGATTGGGAAATCATCGGTGCGGAAGGCGGCAACTCCCTGCACTTGCTCAACCCATTTGATGCTGGCTCAAAAGACACCGACACCTGGCTCCAATCGTTGACAGAAACCAACAGCAAAAACCACCGCCGCGGCAAAGCCGTCAGCGGCCCATAGCTTCACATATATTTTTCATACATTTTGTAATTGCCGAATGTTTGACTCGTCGGTAATCTCCTGTCCATGACCTCGAATGCTTTTCCTCATTCGTCCGATTTGCTTTTCCCCACGACTCTTTGCCTGATTCAAGGATAAGGAACCAAAATGGAAATCAAAGTACTGTGCAACTGCGGTCAGAAGTTCAAGTTTGATGTCGAACCGGTTAACGGAAAAATGCCATTCGCCGTGAACTGTCCTGTTTGCGGAACGGACGGCACGACGACAGCCAACGCGATATTGGCGCAAACGCTCCCGATTTCACCCACGGCATCTCCTGCCATTCCGGTTGCCGCCCGGGTTCAAGTCCGCCAGCCAGTTGCGACGGCAGCGCCAGCCGGCGCCACCCCGCCACCCATTGCCATGGGAACACCAGCGTCAGTCCGGGTCGCGGCGTCATCGCGGAAAGCGGCCGGGGAATTCAATATGGGCCTCGGCATCTTAGGGGCGTTGCTCGGCGCGGTTCTTGGCGCGGGGGCCATGTATGGGTTTTACCAATGGGCCGGCTTCCGCTTTCCCCTGCTCGGCGTCGGCATCGGCGTCTTGACGGGATTTGGGGCAAAGCTGCTTTCCAGGGGCACCGACAACACCTTAGGAGCGATTTCTGGAGGCATCGCAATGTTGGCCGTCATTGCGACGCTTTATCTCATGTATGGCGAGTTCCCGATAATCAGCATCATTTCGGTGGTCATAAGCGTGAGCATGGCCTATCGAATCGCTTCCGGTTAGATACCGGGTCGAATGTTGCACCCATGTTGCAGGAATGTTGCACCAAACATTTGGTGCTACATTCCTGCTACTTGGGTGCTACATTTTGCCTCTTCACCCAAAATCTGGCTAAATCTAGCCATTTTGCAAAGGCCCACGATCTCAAAAATTACCGCTCTCTATAATGAAGGCCAAGCGAACGAGCCGGACATCCGTTTGCGCATTGAATCTGGTAGAGGAGTCTCAAACTTCCGACGCGGGGAAAAGTCAGAGTCTCGTTACCTCGACTCCGACGGTAGGTAGAACGATGGAGAATTCGACGAATGGAAACGTGGCCTGAGCGACCTGGCCAAAGCCGCCACCAAGAAGAAAGCCCAGCAAACTTTGAGAGCGGAAATTGACGACGAAGCGTTCAGCCGCATTTACGGCCACACCAGCCATCCGTTCCCCGTCAAGAAAGGCCAAAAGATCGCCGTCCGGGTCATCAGCCAATTCGGAGAAGAGACAACCAAGGTGTTGGCGGTCTGAAAACCCGGCCTTAATTTTTCGCGTCGAGGCAGTTGCGGACGATTTCGAGCAGGGTGGAGGGGCGATAGGGTTTGGGTAGAAAATGTTGCTCGTCCACGTCGGCCAGTTGTGTGCCGGGCACCCCGGCGGTGTGGCCGCTGGTGTATAGAACTCGAAGTCCGGGATCTTCCGCGCGCAGCCGCTCGGCCAACTCAAATCCAGTCATGCCGTCGGGCATGGTCATGTCGGTCAGTAAAAGGTCAATGTGGCGACTGTGATGCGACCACTGTTCCAGCGCTTGCTTGCCCGAGGCTGCCGCCAGGACAGAATAACCGCGCGCTTCAAGTACTTGCACAATCAAATCCAATAAATCCGGTTCGTCGTCCACAACCATGATGGTTTCGGCGCCCGGTTTGGAGATACACTTTTCCGCGTCCTGCGGACATTGCCCAACTTCATTGCTGGTATTCATTTGTTTGTCGTTTTTGCGGCCGTCCGCGGTTACTGCTTTGAAGAGCTTTGTCTATCTGGTTCATCGCTTCTTCGTTGCAGTAGTTACATCGGCAACCATACTGGCAGACTTTACCGCTAGCCGAAGTGGGCTGATAAACGAAGGCCACTACTAATGGTGGAGACGTTCAGTGGAAATCAAAACTCGCGTTGGCGGATTAATTTCGATTTACTCAGGGTTGAATGACTCCTGATGAGAATTCATGGCTTGGGTTGCTGAAGCGTTATTTTGGGTTTGCTTCGTTCCGTCCCTTTCAGCGCGACATCATTCGCGCCACTCTGGAAGGACGCGATGTTTTCGCGCTTCTGCCCACCGGTGGCGGCAAATCGCTTTGCTTCCAATTGCCGGCGCTGATGCGACCGGGTTTGACGGTGGTGGTTTCCCCGCTCATCGCGCTGATGAAGGACCAGGTCGATGCCTTGCAGGCGGGCGGGATAGCCGCCACGTTTCTTAATTCCTCGCTCAGCGCGACCGAATCGCGCAAACGGCTGCACGGGTTGCATCAGCACCAATATCGCCTGCTCTACGCCGCGCCGGAGCGGTTGGTGCTCTCGGGAGTATTGGAGGATTTGCAAACCTGGAACGTCAATTTGATCGCGGTGGACGAAGCGCATTGCATTTCCGAATGGGGCCATGATTTTCGGCCAGAATACCGGCAACTGGCACAATTGCGGGCGGCCTTTCCCAACACGCCGGTAATGGCTTTGACGGCCACGGCCACGACCCGGGTGCGCGAGGACATTGTCAAACTATTACAGTTGCGCGAGCCGAAGTGTTTCGTGGCCAGTTTCAACCGGCCCAATCTCAACTACCGCGTCATCCCCAAAGCCAAGCCTTCGGCCCAGGCCCTGGCTTTCGTGCGATCACGACCGCGCGAGAGCGGCATCATTTACTGCCAAAGCCGGAAAGGCGCAGAGAAGCTGGCCGCGCAATTGACCCAGCAGGGCGTGGCCGCGCGACCTTATCACGCCGGGTTGACGGCGGGCCAGCGCAGCGAGAACCAGGAACTTTTTTTGCGCGACGAAGTGAGGGTGATCTGCGCGACGATCGCTTTTGGCCTGGGCATCAACAAACCCAATGTCCGGTTTGTCATCCATTATGATCTGCCCAAGAACATCGAAGGCTATTACCAGGAAACGGGCCGGGCGGGGCGGGACGGGTTGCCGGCGGAATGCCTGTTGCTTTTCAGCGCGGGCGACATGGTCAAGCAACAGTTTTTCATCGAGGAGAAATCACCGGCGGAACAGCTCATTGCCCGCGAGCAATTGCAACAAATCGTGCAATACGCCGACTCCGGCGGATGCCGGCGCGTCACTTTGCTGGGCTATTTTGGGGAGAAATTCGAGGCGGCCAATTGCAGCGGCTGCGACAATTGCCTGGAGCCGCGCGACACGTTCGACGGCACCCTGGCCGCGCAGAAGTTCCTCTCCTGCGTCTATCGCATCCGGCAGAAGAGCGGATTTGGTTTCGGCTTGAACCATGTTGTTGGAGTATTGACAGGGGCCGACTCGGAGCAAATCCGGCGGCGCGGCCACGAGGCGCTTTCAACCTACGGCATAGGCCGGGAACACAGCGGCCCGCAGTGGCAGGCCATAGGGCGGGAATTGGTGCGCCTGGGCTATTTGCGGCAGCCGGCGGACAAGTTCAACATCCTGGAACTGACGGATGAGGGCCTGGCGGCATTGCGCGCCCGCCGGCCAGTGACGCTGACCAAGCCGATGGCTGCGCCGGCGGCGCCGGAGAAAATGCCGCGCGCGGGCGCGATCGCGTGTGATGAGGAATTGTTCGAACGGCTGCGGCAACTGCGCAAGAAGCTGGCCGATAAGCGGAATCTGCCGGCTTACATTGTTTTCTCCGATGTCGCGTTGCGGCAAATGGCGCGCTATTACCCGGACGGCAACGAGGATTTTGCGCGCATCAGCGGAGTGGGCGAAAAAAAGTTGGAGGAATTTGGCGCGGTGTTTCTGGCTGAGATTGCGGCGCATTTGCAAACCAGCCCGCGCCAGATTTTTGCGGATGATTCCTTCAGCGCCGCGCCCCGGGGCCAGACGTTGAAGCGGCGCTAATTATGAAAAGTCCGAATTAGATTGGAATCAGCCCCCGAATTGCCGAATATCCAACCGAGACAAAAACGAGCAAAATTATGAGTGCCATTGCTGAAAACAGACAGCCCCCCGCCCTGACCACACTGCCTTCCGACGATTTGCGCCAGGTCATGTGGCGATTTGCGGATCGTTACGAACTGCACATGCTGGTGCAAGCCGTGCGCGGCGTGGCCCGCGGGCCGGTGGCCAGGCTTGTCGCGGGCGGTGCGCGTAATTCGCATGATTGGACGCCGGAAAAAGCCAGCCTGCTGCCCCATTTTGACGAGAGCGGAATCACGGCGGCGTTCCTTGATCCGGAGCAGGGCGGGTTCATCGCCGGCCCCAAGAATCTCGCCCTGGCATTGATCGCGTTTGAACTGTCGTGGGTGGACGCGGGCGCGGCCACATGCAGCCTGGCGGGCAACCTCGGCCTGGCCCCAATCCATGAGCGAGGCACACCCGAACAAAGGGCCAAGTACGTGGCCAATGCCGCCCCGCTCAAGCCCGGCGAAAGCCGCAAACAAGTTCGCGCCGCCTTCGCGTTGACGGAACCGATTCCGTTCGTAGGCGTTGAGACCGGGATGTTGGCCGGCAAAGTGCGCGTCGCTGAATGGAAGGAAGGTGAGGAACCGATGCTGCAAGTGGACAAACGCGGCCGCTTCATCACCAACATGGGTTTTGCCAACGTGGTCACGGCGGCGGTCCAGTCCGATGACCCGAAGCTTAAAGGCAGTTGCATGGTGATTTTGGAAGAGGGCGATCCGGGCGTGTGGGACCGCGGCATCCCAACCAAAAAGCTTGTCCACCAACTTTCATCCACCCGCGATCCGGTTTTTAATCTGAAAGTGCCCGCGAGCAGAATCGTGGGCGGCTACTCGATTAAGGACGGCGTCATCATTCCGAAATATTCGCACAGCGAGATTATTGAAGCCGTATTCCGGCGCACGCGCGTGACCGTTGGCTTGATGACGACGGCAAAACTGCTTTCCGCCATCGAGCCGGTGATTCTTTATCAGCGGCGGCGGTTTCGCGGCGGCCCGGGGGCACCGGGCACACCGCGTTACGAATTAGGCATCCAGCAAAAGGAGGATGCGCTTCATCGTTTGGTGGACATCTGGGCCACAGGCGAGGCCAGCGCGTCACTGGGCTTCGAGGCGGCGCGGCTCTTTGACCAGCTTGACCCGCTCGAAGCGGAAATGGACCGCATCCTGGCGGAAAAACAGTTGACAGGACGGGCTGCGTTCAAGGAAATGACCAAAGCGCAAACTGACGCGTTGGAAATGCTCCAGTCGCACAAGCCCATTGAGGGTTCGCTGGCAAAATTCGCCTTGCTGGATTCATTGGCCAGCGTGCTTTGCCCCGCCTGCAAGCTGTGGAACACCGGCCACGGCGCGAACATGATGCGCGAGGCTGTCAGCCTGATGGGTGGCTATGGCGTGACCGAGGATTGCCCGGGCTTCCTTGGGCAGAAATGGATGGATGCGCAACTGGAGGCAACTTACGAAGGGCCGGAGGCGGTGCAGCGATTGCAACTTTCCATTACGATGACCAACGAGTTGTTCCTGGCCCAGTTTAAGCAATGGATTTCCGAAATGAAGGCCACTGCCGCCGAACGTCCCGGCACCGGAGCCTGTGCGCTTGGCACGGCGATGCAGCTTTGGCTCTGGACGCTGCAACACGTGCAGACAGCCACCGACGCCGACGGCGCGAAACTTTACCACAAAACGCGCCAGGGTGTGACTTTTCCGCTGGCCGATGCGCTTTGCTGGCTGCTGGCCGCGCGACAACTCATTCGCGACGTGATCGAATTGGAAACAAAGGGAGCGGAAAACCCGGCGCTGGCCGAGGGACTGGCCGGGACGGTGGCGTTTTTCACTGAGCTCTGCCATGTGCAATCGGCCAGGGCTGCGGGCGAAGTGGGGCGCATCACTGCTGAACTGGTTCATGGCTACAATCGGCATCCCGCCTGGGACGAAGCGAGCTGCCATGCCTGTTACGGCGCTGAAGAACTGACCGCGCTGGAGGGAATTATTCCCGGCATAGACGCGTTGGCCCGCGGTTTTTCCGACGTGGCCGAGGCCGGCCAGTCGCATCCACTCAAGGCAGGTCCGTGCGTCAAAGCCGATGGGCTCGAGACATTTGTCGCCCTCCGCGCAAAGCTGGACACGTGCCTGACCGGCTGCCGTCTGGCCAAAGATCGCGCCGCCGAAGCTCTGACCCATGTCATGACGCGCGAGGCATTGGATTATCCGGCATGAAATACGCGACACCCCGGCGGCGACAGGCAGTAAATTGGGTTGAATTTTTTTAATCGTGTCCAAGCCGATTTCCAAACCCAGCCTCTACGTCAGAGCTGGCCCGAATGGAGCGGGAAAGACGACTTTTGCTCAAACGTTCCTTCCGCAGTTCGTCGATTGCCTGCATTTTGTGAATGCCGACTTGATCGCGGGCGGGCTGTCGCCTTTCGCGCCCGAACAGGTGGCTTTGCGCGCAGGCCGCCTTATGCTGGAAGAGATCAATCGTCTGGGAGTTCCCTTGCTGCGGGGCTTAAGACAGGCAGGTTATACGATTTATCTGTTTTTCCTCCGGGTCGAAGATGTCAAACTTGCTTTAGCCCGTATTGCCAGCAGAGTAGAACATGGCGGACACAACGTGCCTGGGGCCGTTGTAAGACGGCGGTACGATCGAGGCTTGGTAAACCTCGCGCAACTTTACCGGCCACTGTTAGACTCGTGGGCGGTTTTTGACAATTCGACTGAGATGCCCCGCTTGATTGTCTCGGAAGAAGGTGGCGTTTTGTCTATCCACAATTCCGGATTGTTTGCTAAACTGGTGAAAGTGGTGCCCATCAAATGAAAAAACGAGTTTCTCAAGAGACGGCCAAGTCACTAGTCGAAAAAGCGGAGATTGCGCTACGTCAGGCGGTGGCGGGTGTAATTCGTGATCATCGGCGGCTTGACGAGCCCCTGGCTATTTGGCGTGATGGCAGGGTCGTTATGTTGTCTCCGGATCAATTGGGGTTGCGAGAAGAGCCGGTGGAGTACCGCACAAAGTGATATCGAGTTGATCTCCATTCAAATCTGCAATGAGCGAATCGAATCCGGACCAAATTTCACCAGCCACTGATCGCCCGCGCATGGATGCGGATATTGTGTGCGTTGGATTCGGACCGGCGACGGCAGGGTTTCTCTCAACTCTGTCTAAACAACTCGTCAATGCTGATGGCACGCCGGTTGTGGAAAGCGCCGTCGCACCCGGTCTCCCTCCGCAGGTGCTTTGCTACGAAAGGGCGGATGATATTGGCGCGGGCGTTTCCGGCGTGGTGACCAAGGCCCGCGCTTTGCGCCTTAGTATTCCGGATATTGACAAGGCGGGCATCCCAATGGCCGCGCCGGTCGGCGAAGAAAAAGTGTTTTACCTGCTTGACCCGGGCCATGCCAGCCGGCGTTCCGTATTGCTTCGCCTGGCTGACAAGCTTATTCACGCCTGCCGCTGGGCATTGCCATTCGAGCATGAGGCGTTAAAATTGCCCTGGACACCCGACTTCCTCCACAAAAAGGGCGGCATGGTGCTGTCGATGGGACAGTTTATGCAGTGGGTCGGCGCGCAGGTGCAAAGCACGGGGACAGTCCAGATTTGGCCGGGCACGCCTGTCTCGCAAGCACTGATTGAAGAGAACAAAGTCGTCGGCGTCAGGCTGCTGGACCAGGGCGTAAACAAGCAAGGCGCACCCGGCGATGGTTTTACGCCCGGCATGGATATTCGCGCCGCGTTGACAGTGATCGGCGACGGCCCCATCGGCCCCATCGGTCAACAATTGGACGAGCATTTCGGGCTGCCCGAAAACCATCATGGGCGCGACTGGGCGATAGGCATGAAGTTTGTGGTGGATTTGCCGGAAGACACCGCGCTCAAACCCGGAACGGTGTGGCATACTTTCGGCTATCCTGAGCCGGAGATTTTCGGATTTCTTTATGTGCATCCGGACCGCGTTGCGTCTGTGGGCATCTTTGTTCCGTCGTGGTTTGACAGCCCGGTGCGCACGGCCTACCGCTATCTTCAGCATTGGATGCTGCACCCGTATCTGTGGCGTTATCTCAAAGGCGGCAAGCTGCGCTCCTGGGGGGCGAAAACCCTGGGCGAATCCGGGCGGCGCGGCGAACCGCATCTGGCGGGGGACGGCTTTGCCCGCATTGGCGAAGGCAGCGGCAGCACCAACGTTCTCACCGGATCGGGCGTGGACGAAGCCTGGGCCACGGGCACCCAACTGGCCGAAGCCGTGCTCGAATTGCTCAAGGCGAAAAAAACCTTTACGAAGGAAAATCTGGACGCAACTTATGTGCAACGCCGCCGCGCCAGTTGGGTGGAGGAGGAAGCGCGTGAGGCGGAAAAATCACGCGATGGTTTTCAAAAGGGCGTGGTCGCCGGAATGATCGGCATGGCGCTGGCGGGATTAAGCGGCGGACGGCTGGCGCTGCCCGGCAAACCATTGCGGCCCTGGGAACGCATTCCTTTGCTGGAAGATTATTTTCGCGGACGAATTCCTGTTGACGAAGTGCGGAAGATTCGCGACGACTGTTACGCGCGGGGCGTTTCCGCCCACGCCGCGCTCATGGAGCGCGCAGGCTGGGCGGCCATTCCGTACGACGGCCAGTTGCTCGTCTCGCATCAGGACGCGCTGCTGATGGGCGGGAAAGTGCAGGCGCCGGCGGGTTACGCGGATCATGTGGCGTTTGTATTTCCCACGCACTGCCAGCGCTGCGGCACCAAGCTGTGCGTGGAAGTGTGCTCCGGCCAGGCCATCACGCCCGGCGAAAATGGCGTGCCGAATTTTGACCGAGAGAAATGCGTCCATTGCGGCGCGTGCCTGTGGAATTGCCCGTCGGCCTCGCCGAAAAACCCTGCACGGGCGTCGATTGAGTTCCGCGCCGGCACGGGCGGATTGCATTCGGCGGAGAATTGAAGCGATAAAAGTTGGGCGGATGGGAGGGGATTTTTTCGTGAATATTTACGGAAATTGCGGGTGTATTATAGTTGACTAAAACAATCTTCCAGAGAAAGCCGGAGTGGTCAAAATGCTCCCCGCCGTTACCGGGGGCAAATCAGTTTTTGACGGAGCACTCTTCCTCGGGGGTGGGGACGGCGCGCCGAGCCGTCCGAAGCCGCCTCGGCGAGGCGGCTCTACCAAAAGCCGATTTGCGCCTGTCGTTGCCCATTGCTTTAACTTGTGCTCGCTACACATCGGATGATCTGGTAGGAAATCCGGTTTTATGAGCGTTGCATACCAAATTATTGTCTGCGGCAGTGTCGTGCCGGACCCGCTTCAAACTTTGGAGCCGGTGACGGCGGCGGGCGGCCCCGCGTTGAAGAATGAAATGATGCTGCCCGCTGTCCTCGATCCGTGGGCCAGCCACGCGCTTTATGAGGCGGCCAACCTGGCCAAAAATGCGCCCGGCAGCAAGGTGTGGCTGGTCAGCCTCGGACCGAAGGCGAAGTTGCAACAGGTCATGATGACGGTGGCGCAGAAAGTGCCGTTTGAACTGGTGGCGCTGGACGGCCCGGCCAGCGGGTTCACGGAAGCTGCCGAAGTTGCCGCGGTTTTGGCCCAAGCCATTCAATCGATTCCCGGCCTGGACAAATCGAGGCTGCTGGTTTTCGGCGGTTGGGAATCCGCTTCGCGCGGAGCGGGGGCCACCATGCAAATGGTCGGGGAACGGCTCGGCATCACGGACCAATTTCAGGGCGTGGACGAGTTGAAGGTGAGCGGCGACGGTTCGCTGGAAATTTTGGAACGCATCGAAGGCGGCAAGCATCAGGTTTCGAAATGCGCGGGGCCGCCGGCGTTGCTGGGCTGGGCCACGGGTAATTTGCCTGAACCAAAAAATAATCCGCAGGTCGGGATGACGAACATGCGCACCGTCATGCCGGCATTGCAAAAGGCCCGGCCGACGAAGCTGGCCGGCGAAGGATTGACCTTCGCGAGCGTCACGCTGCCGAAGCAGCTTCGCGCCACCCAAATTGTCAAAGATAAATCGCCGGCCGATATCGCCCGGGAAATTGTGGAGTGGATTAAGAAATGAAAAAAAATGAATTGCCAAAATCAACACCGTTGCTGGGCTAAAAGCCTCAATCCCGTTGGGATTGCCGAAGCCGGTCAAAAAGTCCCGTCAACAATTGTGATTCCCTCGAAAACAGCGAAGAATCCTTCGCGGTATAAAATTACTTGAAAAAGCAATACTTGGCACCGTCGTAATACACAAATCATTAGCATGGAAACTATACTTCTTCTCGCCCACGTCGAAGCGGACGGTTCGCTGGCCAAATCCGCCCGCGAAGCGCTACGCGCGGCACGCACTTTAAACAAGGCCATTGCCGGGTCGAATTTGTACGTCGGGCTGATCGGCGAAAACGTCCAGGCGGCGGCGGATTCCATCGGAGCCAGTCCTGTCACGAAATATTTTGCGGTGACTGGGGCGGAGTTTGGGCAGTCGCGCTATGGCACGGACGCCGCGGCGGCGGAAGCCATCTGCAAAGCGGCGCAGGCCACGATCGTGGTCACTCCGGGAACTTCGCGCTGGGCGCGTGTCGTGCCGGGTGTGGCGCAACGGCTGGGGGGACGTGCCGATACCCATGTGGCAGGCGTGGCGGCGGAGGACGGGAAGATTTCCGTCAGCCGATGGTATTATCGACAGCGCATGGAAGGGACGCTGACGCGGACGCAACGGCCATGGTTTATCAGCGTCGATCCGGGCAGCCAGACGGCGTGTGAGTGCAAGCCTGGCGCGGCGAAGGTTGAACTGGTGCCGGTGAAATTAGACGCGGCCGCCCAGCGCACGACAGTTCTCGGTGTGCGCGAGCCAAAGGCTGACGCGCAGACCATTCGTCCGGATGCGGCGCTGTTGTTTGTGACCGGCGCGGGTTGGACAAAAAAACAGGCCGACGGCCAGACGCATGTGCCCGAGGCGGAGAAATTGATTCTGGAGTTTTTGAAAAGGACCCGCGCTTCGTTGGGCAGCAGCAAATCGCTGGTGGATTTGGGCGGCGAAGGGCAGGCGGTGCTGCCGTTTCTGTCCCATTTAAACCAGATTGGCCAGACCGGCGCGACACCGCGGCACGCGAAAGGATTGAGCACCTGCTGTCACGGCGAAGAGCCTCATACCGTTGGCTGGCGTTTCATTGGCGAGCGGCGCGCCATCAGCCTTGACCCAAACTGCGGCTGGGCGCGCGGCAAGGCGGACGTGCTCTATGTGGCCGACGCATTCGCCGTGGTGGCCAAAGTAAATGAATTATTGACAGCAAATCCGGGATAATGCGGTTCAAAGACTGATCTCGGGCAAGTCCCACTTCCAGTCGCGGATTTCGGGCATGTCCTGGCCGTTTTTATTGATGTATTGCTTGTGCTCGATCAGTTTGTCTTTGAGCTGCTGCTTCAGGTAAATGCCGGCCTCGCCGGTGCGCGGAACACGATCAATGGTGTCCATCACGAGGTGGAAACGGTCGAGATCGTTGAGCACTGTCATATCGAACGGAGTGGTGATGGTGCCTTCCTCCTTGTAGCCGCGAACGTGAAAGTTGCGATGGTTGGCGCGGCGGTAGGTCAGCCGGTGGACCAACCAGGGATAGGCGTGAAAGGCGAAGATGACCGGCTTGTCGGCCGTGAACAGTTCGTCGAAATCCATGTCGCTCAAACCGTGCGGGTGTTCGGATTGGGGCTGGAGCTTCATGAGATCCACGACGTTGACCACGCGGATTTTCAGGGCGGGCAGATGGCGGCGCATGATCGAGACGGCGGCGAGGGTTTCCAGGGTGGGAACATCGCCGCAGCAGGCCATGATGACATCCGGCTGGGCGCCCTGGTCGTTGCTGGCCCATTGCCAGATGCCGATGCCCTCCGTGCAATGTTTGACAGCGGAGTCCATATCCAGCCACTGCGGGGCCGGGTGTTTGCCGGCGATGACGACGTTGACGTAATGGCGGCTGCGCAGGCAGTGGTCCATGACGGAGAGCAGACAATTGGCATCGGGCGCCAGGTAAACGCGGACGATTCCGGATTTTTTATTGACAACATGGTCGATGAAACCGGGGTCCTGGTGGGTGAAGCCGTTGTGGTCCTGGCGCCAGACGTGCGAGGCCAGCAGGTAATTCAAGGAGGCGATCTTGCGCCGCCACGGCAAACCCGAAGTGATCTTCAGCCACTTGGCGTGCTGGTTAAACATTGAATCGACGATATGGATAAATGCCTCGTAGCAGTTAAAAAGTCCGTGCCGGCCAGTGAGCAGGTAGCCTTCAAGCCAGCCTTCGCATTGATGTTCGCTGAGCATTTCCATCACGCGTCCGGCGGGAGCGAGAAATTCGTCATTGGGCAGTGTGGCGGCCTCCCATTGGCGCTTGGTAACTTCAAAGAGGGCTTCCAGGCCATTGGAGAGCGTCTCGTCGGGACCGAAGACCCTGAAGTTGTGCTGCTCATGGTTGAGCTTGGCCACGTCGCGCAGGAAGGAGCCCAGAACATGGGTGTCGCCGATGCCGCGCGCGCCTCTTGAAGTTGATTTTACGGCGTAGTCTCGAAAATCCGGCATGCGCAAGTCGCGCAGCAGGATGCCGCCGTTGGCGTGAGGATTGGCCCCCATGCGACGTTCGCCTTTTGGGGCGAGAGCGGCGAGTTCGGGTTTCAGGGCGCCTTCATCGTCGAAGAGTTCCTGCGGCTTGTAGCTTTTCAGCCATTCCTCCAAAAGCTTGAGATGCTCTGGATTGGTGGCCGGATCGGCGAGCGGCACTTGATGGGAGTGGAAGGTGCCTTCGATCTGCACGCCGTCGATCTTCTTTGGGCCGGTCCAGCCCTTGGGTGAATTGAGGACGATCATTGGCCAGCGCGGGCGGGCCACGTTGCCGCGGACGCGGGCGTCCTCCTGGATGTTTTTGATCTGTTCCACCGCCAAATCGAGTGTCGCGGCCATGGCTTCGTGCATGAGGGCCGGTTCGTGGCCCTCGACGAAATAAGGCGTCCACCCGTAACCGCGCAGCAACTGTTCCAATTCTTCGTGGGTTATTCGGGCGAGAACGGTTGGATTGGCGATCTTGTAGCCATTGAGATGCAAGATGGGCAGGACTGCGCCGTCGCTGGCGGGGTTAAGGAATTTGTTGGAATGCCAGGCTGTGGCCAGCGGGCCGGTTTCGGCTTCGCCATCGCCGACGACGCAGGCGACGACGAGATCGGGATTGTCGAAGACCGCGCCGAAGGAATGGCTGAGCGAATAGCCCAACTCGCCGCCTTCATGGATGGAGCCGGGGCATTCCGGGGAGGCATGGCTGGGAATGCCGCCGGGAAAGGAAAATTGAACAAAGAGTTTGCGCAGGCCGCCCTCGTCCTGGCTGATGTTGGGATAAATTTCGCTGTAAGTGCCTTCGAGATAGGTATTGGCCACGACAGCCGGCCCACCGTGACCGGGGCCGGAAACGTAAATCATATCGAGGTCGTATTTTTTGATGACCCGGTTCAAATGCGCGTAAATGAAATTCTGACCGGGGGTGGTGCCCCAGTGCCCCAGAAGCATGTGCTTCACATCCGTTAGCGTCAGCGGCCGTTTCAGCAGCGGATTATCGTATAAATAGATCTGCCCGACCGAGAGATAATTGGCGGCGCGCCAGTAGGCGTCTATTTTGTTGAGCAGTTCGGGAGTCAGTGTGTTTTTCGGAGCACTCATGGTTTGATTCCTTCCGTTGATTCACCAGATTTCGACTTTTTTTTAATGCGTTTGTCCGCTTTCATTGCCCGCGTGGGACTCCAGAAGGCGGCAGACGGACCGGGCAATCATCAGTTCTTCGTCCGTGCGAATGATGCGGACGGTGACGCGACTTGACGGCGTTGATATTAGCGGCGCGTTCTCCGCATTGCGAGCCTGATCAAGTTCAAGGCCGAGAAAGGCCAAGCCTTCACAAATGCGCGCCCGGACGGGAGGCGCATTTTCGCCGATGCCGCCGGCGAAAACAATGGTATCCAGACCACCGAGCGCCGCGGTAAATGAGCCGATCCATTTTTTTGCCTGGTAACAAAATAGCGCGACCGCCTCGGCTGACCGAAGATCGGCGGCTTCCTGGGCGAGCAAATCCCGCATGTCCGAACTGGTCTCGGAAATGCCGAGCAATCCGGATTGGTGATTGACCATTTCGTAAAACTGTTTTGTGGTCATCTGTTCGGTGCGCAGCAGGTAGGGCGCGATACCTGGATCCAAATCGCCTGAGCGGGTGCTCATCACCAACCCCGCCGTGGGTGTGAAGCCCATACTGGTGTCGATACTCTTGCCGTCCCGCACCGCGGCCAGACTGGCGCCATTTCCGAGATGGGCGAGAATGACCCGGCCTTTGCTGGCCGCGGGGTCGCCAAGGCGGGCCAGTTCTTCCATCAAATAGGCATAGGACAAACCATGAAAACCGTAACGTTGGATGCCTTTGGCGTTAAACCGGCGAGGCAACGGCAGCAGTTTGGCCACTCGCGGCATGGACGTATGGAAGGCGGTATCAAAGCAGGCCACTTGGATTAATTTTGGATGACGCTGTCGGAAGGTTTCAATTAATTCAATTTCGCGGGGAAGATGATCCGGGTCGTAGGGTCGCAGCCGATGCAGTTCATCCAACAATTCCTGGGTGACAATTTCGGGGGCGGTGTGTGTCATGCCGTGAACGACCCTATGGCCGGCAGCCTGGACCGAATCGAAGCTTTCTTGGGTTTCGAGCCAATCCATAAGAAAATTCGCCGCGGAGGTATGATTGGGGGCGGCACAATTGCGGGTAGCTTGATGATTTCCGATCGGATCGCTGAATGATAAGCTTGTGCCGCTCAAGCCGATGCGGTCGACCGTTCCATGGAGTCCCCGCTTTAGCGGTCCGCCCACTTGAAAGAGTGCGAACTTGATGCTGGAGGAGCCTCCATTGATGGTTAGGACGGACTGCATAGGTTATGGAACTCTTTCATTGTTAAAGGCTTGGAAAAATCGGTCCGACTCGACTTGGCGAAGATTGACTCGCCGTCGGGCCTTGCGCAAGCGCAAATTAAAGGTTTAAACCAATTTTTTCTTGCTAACCGGCTGCCGTTTCTGCTAAAGTTACTATCATTGACAACCGATAGTCTTCTTGCAATGGGCGTTTTTGAGAGCGCTTGAATTCTGTACGTTGTTGGCTGTGTCCGCGTCATGAACCGAAAAAAATAACCTATATACTGCTCAAAAAACCCAACCAAAGAAATATGAAAAAAATACTAGTAATCGCCCCGTGCCTGTTTTTAACCCTACTCGCCCGAAACGTCCAGGCAGGAGTTTCGTATTGGGACAATAATGGAACGGCCACCCCAACCAGCGGCACGTGGGACACCACCACGGCGAACTGGACTACTAGTACGACACTAACTGCTTCGACGGTTGCCTTCACCAGCGGCAATTTTGCTATTTTTACGGCTGGCAGCGGCGGCATTGTTAATCTGACCGTTACCGTGCCGGGCGCCGTATCCTGCGATGGCCTCGGGGATGCAACTACCAGCACTGGGACCGCTTCCGGCGCGGCAGTGACCAACCTTACCTTCTCTGGTGCGGGGTCGATTAGCCTTCCCAGCGGGGCGTGGCCCTTCGAATGCGGTAACTCTGCTCCCGCTCCTGCTATAATCATCAATGTCCCTATTACCGGAACGGGTGGAATCATTCAGCACAACAATGGCACCCTCGCCTTGTATGGCAATAATACTTACTCTGGCGGGACCGAGCTTACCGGTGGGCAGGTCATTTATTACAATAATAACAATTCGTTTGGCACGGGTCCCATTACGAACAATGCCGGCGCCGGCGCGCTGGTGGGCACCGCCAGCACCGCTCTAACCATCCCCAATAATTTTGTTTTCACGGGGAACTATTCTTTGAATCTGGCCGGCGGTCTGCCTGTGGGAGGGGCTCCCGGCACGACCTTCACCGGCAATTTTTCCATGCCCTCAGGGTCAACGGTCCTCTACACCTCTTCGACCACGGGTGAATTGATTAAGATTTCCGGCATAATAAGCGGCTCTGGAGCGGGAATCAACGTGCAAGATAACGGCATTTTGCAGTTGGCCGGCGCCAACACCTACACTGGCCCAACGACTGTCACCAGCCCGGCCACCCTCGCCATCGTTGGATCGGGTTCGCTGGGGAGCGGTTCGTATGCGGGACTGATCACCAATAACTATATATTCAATTATGCCAGTTCCACCCCTCAAACCTTGTCGGGCATAATCAATGGATCGGGCAATCTATTTGTCAGTAACAGTGCTGCGTTGACCTTGACGGCGGCCAATGCCATTACGAATAATTTGTCCATTTACTCAGGCTCGCTCACCATTGGCGGCACGGGATATATAAGCAATGCCACTTACGCGGGCAGAATGACCAACAATGGATCATTCATCTGGAATAGCACGGCTTCGGAAACGCTGTCGGGCGTCATTAGTGGAACTGGCACGGTGAGTGAAAAAGCCGGCACGCTTACTTTAAGCGGGGCAAACACTTTCAGCGGCGGGACTACTATTACCGGTGGCACCCTGGTTATCACCTCGGATGGCAACTTGGGGGCCACCAGCGGCCCGTTGACCATCAACGCCGGCACTGGAGCCGCCAGCGGCGCCGGCCTCAAATTCAACGCCGCCAATATCAGCCTCAGCGCCAGTCGCAGCGTTGTTCTCGGCGCAAATGGCGGGACTGTCGGCGTCCCGGTGGCCGATGGCACATGCGTCATTCCAGGCGTTATCTCCGGAACGGGCAGCTTTCAGAGCGCTTTCAGTTACAATTCCCTTTTGGGCACTCTCAAACTCAGCGGCGCCAACACCTATTCTGGCACAACCACTATAGCCGGTGGCACTTTGCAGTTGGGCGTCAACGGGGCGTTGCCTTTTGGAACACCTCTGGCGCTTTGCCCGGATAACACGGCTGGCGGAGTTTTTGACCTCAACAACTTCAGCCAGACCATCGGCCCGCTGACCACCAATGCAGGCATCGGTGCCGGAACAAACGCAGTGGCTAATCCCAGCATCAAACTCACCGGGACGCTGACGGTTCTCGAAACCAACAGCACTGTATTCAGCGGGACTATCACCAGTTCTGGCGGCACCTTGGCGGTCATTGGCAGTAATAACATCAGCGGCCCAACCACTTTGACATTGAGCGCCACAAACTCTTATGCGGGCAACACGACGATTAGCAACGGCACGCTTGCCTTGGCCAGCACCGGCTCCATTAACAACAGTCCTCTATTGATGATCTATCAGAGCGGCACTTTCGATGTGTCCGCCTACAGTTCTTATAATTTGAGCGGCAGTACCGCGCTCTACGCCGCCGGCGCCGGAGCTGCCCAGGGAACAACCGCCGCCGCCATCAACGGCGCTTCCGGCGGTGTGGTGAGCCTGGGCTCGCAGCCGATTAACTTATTCTACACGCCAGCCTCCTCCAGCGGCGATGCCGCACATCCGGCTCTTGAGGTCCTGCGAGGCGCGCTGACGCTGAATAACAACCAGATCGAAGTCAGCAACACCACCGCGATTCCGATGGGCATCGGCACTTATACAGTGATCCAAGTGACTGATGGCGTCAGCGGCATCATCAATGGCACCCCCAACACCAATATCATCGTCATTGGCGGCGGCCAGGGCCCGGGCAGCGGTTTGGCTGCGGGCACTGTCGCCACTGCTTCGGTGGTCAATTCC
>Ga0182030_10001776_pt1 | contig 44976 bp, 46 predicted proteins | sample 812S3MmetaG_FD_121299 | JGI IMG/M metagenome (GOLD analysis project Ga0182030, IMG submission 121299) | Permafrost microbial communities from Stordalen Mire, Sweden - 812S3M metaG (Illumina Assembly) | ecosystem: Environmental > Terrestrial > Soil > Wetlands > Permafrost | place: Sweden...
ACAACGCCGAGCACCAGGCGATGGTGCGCAAGCTCGAGGAGAGCATCGACGCCTCGGAGGGCAACGCGATGGGCGTGGACGCCGTGCCGTCGGGCGAGGAGATTGCCGCCGAGCTCGAGCGCTTCCTTCGGGGCGAGGAGCAGTAGCGGTGGGGCCGGTGCAGTCGGGGAGACGGACGAGACGGACGAGACGGACGAGACGGACGACACGGGAGGGACGCGGCCAGTGAAGATCGACGGAGGCATCGGGTTCGACCCCACGGGCATCGCTGAGCAGGCGGCCAAGGCGGAGGCGAGCGGGTACGACGGGGTCTGGTCGGCCGAGACGTCGCACGACCCGTTCCTGCCAATCGCCATCGGCGCGGGCGCCACCGAGACGCTCGAGTTCGGCACGGGGATCGCGGTCGCGTTCGCCCGCAACCCGATGACGCTCGCCGTGCAGGCGAACGACCTGCAGCTCCTGACCCAGGGCCGCTTCATGCTGGGCATGGGGAGCCAGATCAAGCCGCACATCACCAAGCGCTTCTCCATGCCGTGGTCCCACCCCGCGCCGCGCATGCGCGAGCTGATCCTCGCCATCCGGGCCATCTGGAAGGCGTGGGAGACCGGTGAGCCGCTCGCCTTCCGCGGCGAGTTCTACACGCACACGCTCATGACCCCGTTCTTCAACCCGGGCGAGAACCCGTACGGGAACCCCAAGATCCTGCTGGCCGGCGTCGGCGAGCACATGACGGAAGTGGCGGGTGAGGTCGGCGACGGGTTCCTGGTGCACGGCTTCACCACCGAGCGCTACCTACGCGAGGTGAGCCTGCCCGCGCTCGAGCGTGGCGCGGCGAAGGCGGGCAAGACGAGGAACGACCTCACCGTGTCATACCCGGGCTTCATCGTCACCGGGCCCGACGAGCAGAGCATGGCCGCGGCGGAGAAGGGGGTGCGCGAGCAGATCGCGTTCTACGCCTCGACCCCCGCCTACCGGCCGGTGCTCGAGCTCCACGGCTGGGGCGACCTGCAGCCGGAGCTCAACACCTTGTCCAAGCGGGGCGAGTGGGTGAAGATGGGCGAGCTCATCGACGACGACGTGCTCAACGCCTTCGCCGTGGTCTGCCCGCTCGACAAGGTCGCCACCGAGGTGCGCAACCGCTTCGAGGGCCTGGTCGACCGCTTCAGCTTCTACGCCCCCTACAAGGTGGAGCCCGGGCTGTGGAAGGACGTCATCACCGGCTTCCACGGCTGAGCCGGCCGGGACCGGCGGCGGCGGCCGCACCCTGGGCGGGACCGGCCGTCCCTCAGACGACGATGTTGACCAGCCGGGGCGGCCGGGACACGATCCGCGTCGGGGTTGCCCCGTCGAGAGCCTCGATCACCTTGGCCGACGCCAGCGCCACCTCTTGCGCGTCGGCCTCGGAGATGCCGGCGTCCACCTCAATGCGGTCACGGACCTTTCCGTTGACCTGCACCACCATCGTGACCGTCTCCTGGCGCACCAGCTCGGGGTCCGGCGTCGGCCAGGACTGCAGGTGGACCGAGGGCTCCCCGGGGTGGCGGCGCTCCCACAGCTCCGCCGTCACGTGCGGGGAAAGCGGCGCCAGGAGGCTGAGGAGCGCATTCAGCCCCTCGTTCCAGACGTCGGCGTGCACGCCGGCGGTGTTGCCGTTGCCGTCGCTCCCGCGTGCGTAGCGCTGCACGGTGTTGAGCAGCTCCATGCAGTGCGCCACGGCCGTGTTGTAGGACCAACGCTCCAGGTCCTTCGTGACGTCGGCGACGGTGCGGTGCACGGCGCGGCGCACCGCGCCATCCTCATCGGTCTGCTCGCCCGTGCGGAGATCCGGCTCGGAGAGGCAGGTGCGCCAGAGCCGGTCGAGGAAGCGGCCACAACCCTCAATGACCTGCTCTGTCTGCTCGGACCAGTCCATGTCGTCGAAGGGCGGGCCGGCGAAGAGGTGGAAGAGGCGCAGCGCATCGGCCCCGACCGTGTCGAAGTAGTGCTCCGGCGCGATCAGGTTGCCCTTCGACTTGGACATCTTGGTGCCGTCCATGCGGATCATGCCCTGGGCCAGGTAGTGCTTGAAGGGCTCGCGGTCGACCCCGGGCGCCAGGCCCACGTCGATGAGGGCGCGGGTGAAGAAGCGCGCGTACAGGAGATGGAGGATGGCGTGCTCGATCCCACCGATGTACTGGTCGACCGGCATGAAGTGCCGGGCGGCCTCGGGGTCGAAGGGGCGGTCGGTGCTCCAGGGGTCGCAGAAGCGGAGGAAGTACCACGACGAGTCGACGAACGTGTCCATCGTGTCCGTCTCGCGTCGGGCCGGTCCGCCGCAGACGGGACACGTGGTGTGCAGGAACCCCTCGTGGAAGGAGAGCGGCGACTGCCCGGTGGGCAGGAACTCGACGTCGTCGGGAGCCACGATGGGAAGCTGGTCCTCGGGCACCGGGACCACGCCGTGCTCGTCGCAGTAGACGGCAGGGATGGGACAGCCCCAGAAGCGCTGCCGCGAGACGAGCCAGTCACGGAGCCGGTAGTTGACCTTGCGCTCGCCGAGGCCCCGCTCTTCGAGCCACTCCGTGGCGCGCGCCTTGGCCGTGACGATGTCGAGGCCGTCGAGGAAGTCGCTGTTGATCTTGACGCCGTCCCCCGTGTACGCACCGCCACCGTTCGCATCCCAGTCCCCGGGTGGCTGGACCGTGCGCACGATGGGCAGTCCGTGGAGCGTGGCGAAGGCCCAGTCCCGCTCGTCCTCGGCCGGCACGGCCATGATCGCCCCGGTCCCGTACCCCATCAGGACGTAGTCGGCCACGTAGACGGGGACGGGGTCGCCGGTGAACGGGTTCACCACTCGGCTCCCGGTGAAGGCGCCGCGCTTGTCGAGCGCCGAAGGATCCCCCTCGGCCATGCGCTCGATCTCGGTCTCCTCCGCCGCCCGGCGTCGCAGCTCCTCGACCGCACTGCGCTGCGCATCGGTCGTGAGCTCGTCCACGAGCGGGTGCTCGGGGGCGATCACCGCGTAGGTCATGCCGAAGCTGGTGTCGGGACGGGTGGTGAAGACGCGCACACTGAGATCGGGCCGGCCCTCGACCTGGAGGTCGAACTCGGCGCCCTCGGAGCGCCCGATCCAGTTGCGCTGCATGACCTTGGCCCGCTCGGGCCACTCGAGGTCGTCGAGGGCGTAGAGCAGTTCGTCGGCGTACGTGGTGATCCGGAAGAACCACTGCTCGAGGTCACGCCGCTCGACCACGTCGCCCGAGCGGTCGCAGGTGCCGTCCCCGAGCACCTGCTCGTTGGCCAGGACCGTCTGGCAACCCGGGCACCAGTTCACCGGGGCCATGGCGCGGTAGGCCAGGCCCGCCTCCCAGAGCCGGAGGAAGATCAGCTGGGTCCACTTGATGTACGCCGGCTCGTGGCTGTGCACCTCCCGGCGCCAGTCGTAGACGGCACCCAGCCGGGTGAGCGACGCCCTGAGCTCGTCGATCCGGGCGTCGGTGAAGACCCGGGGGTGCGTCCCCGTCTTGATGGCCGCGTTCTCCGCCGGGAGGCCGAAGGAGTCGAAGCCGATCGGGCTGAGGACTCCCTTGCCCAGCATGGTCTGATAGCGAACGACCAGGTCACCGAAGGTGTAGTTGCGAACGTGGCCCTGGTGCGCCGGCCCGGAGGGGTAGGGGTACATGCACAGCGCGTAGAACTTCTCGCGAGGATCGTCGTTGTCGATCTCGTAGGTGCCCTCTTCGGCCCAGTGGCGTTGCCACTTGCGCTCCACCTCGTCGACGTCGTAGGCCCGTGCCATGCCACAAGGGTAGGCGACGACCCGGGCGCTCCCGGTCCTGTTCGACGGGCCGATTGGGCCTCCGCCGGGGTCGGTGTGGGCCTCCGGCGGGCCGGGGCCCGGTGCCCCGACTGCTAGCGTTCTCCTCCACCACTGGGGGCGTAGCTCAGCTGGTAGAGCGCCTGACTGGCAGTCAGGAGGTTCGTGGGTTCAAGTCCCATCGCCTCCACAAAATTTTCCTGATCGGAGGGTCCTCCATTCTCCGATGAGAATTTCCCTGTGCGATTCGGCCCGCGAGATCCCGCGCGACAACTCGCCCGCCCGATTGCCGTGCTGCTGCGAGTGACGAGGGCAGATCGCTGGATCATGGCCCAATGACGCCGCTGCAGCGGACACCGGCACACCTCGCTGCGCCATCGGGTTCGCAGCAGTATGGCGAAGTGCGTACCAGTGGCCCACGACGGCAAGGCGAGGGATCCGTCCAAGGTGGGCGAGCCCGAAGTGAAGATCACCGGTGAGCGAGGACCCTGGACGACTCACGGTCGCAGGGAACGCATCGCCGGAACGGGGGCGGGGCCGTGGAACTTCTCGTCAGGGGGCACCCTTTTTAGGACCTTCTCCCCTACGGCGAACGCCGGAACCGCTTCAAGATCGCAGGGTCCGCAGTGTTCGGGGAAATGGAGGATCGGATCGATGGTCTCGAGATTCGATCGCCGCACACTGTTAGCCGGTGGCGCTGCCGCCGCAGCGGGCTTCGCGGGGGCATCTGCGCTCGGCATGGGTTGGGACGGGATCGTCGGCGCGACGACGAACGGCCCTGGACGCAACGGGGTCACCAAGGCCACACCGAAGAGGGGCGGCTCGCTGGTCTTCGGGGTCGATGCCGAGGAGCAGGGCTTCGACCCCACGCAGGCCCAATTCGACGAGGTGGGCGTCATGTACGCCCGCACCGTGTTCGACCCCCTCACCATCATCTTGACCAATGGTGACTGGGCCCCCTATCTCGCCCAGTCGGTCGTGCCCAACTCCTCGTACACCGCGTGGACGATCACCCTCCGTCCCAACGTGGTGTTCCACGACGGGACGCCGTGCAATGGGGCGGCGCTGCTGACCAACCTCCGGGCGCAGTCCAAGTCGCTGCTCAACGGCGTGGTCATCAACCCGACGCTCCTGTCGATCGCCCAGACCGGACCGCTGGCGGTGACGATCACGTTCAAGTCACCCTGGGTGCCCTTCCCCTACTACCTGGCCGGAGGCATCGGTGGCCAGATCGCCTATGTCGTGGCGCCGTCCATGCTCGCCAGCAAGACCGGCACCTCGAACCCCGTGGGCACCGGGCCCTTCGTGTTCAAGGAGTGGATCCCCAACGACCACTTCACCGCCACCGCCAATCCCCATTACTGGCGACCGGGGCTCCCGTACCTCTCGCAGATCACGTTCAAGCCGATCCCCGACGAGAGCGCGAGGTCCGAGGCGCTGGAGTCCGGCACCATCGACCTGATGGTGACCGACACGACGCAGATCATCAACCAGTACCGGGGCAACCACAGCTACTCCTACATCGACGACAGCACCCACGTCGCCGGCGAACCCGACATGAACTGCGTGCAGCTCAATTGCCTGGCTCCGCCGTTCAACGATGCCAACGTACGCCTGGCCGCCGCCATGGCCATCAACCGCCGTCAGTACGCCCAGGTCATAGACGAGGGCGTGCTCCCGGTGAGCACCGGCCTCTTCGTGCCGGGCTCCCCCTATTACTCCACCACGCCCTACCCGGCCTACGACCCTTCGCGGGCGGCCGCGCTGGTCAAGCAGATCGAGAAGAAGACCGGTGGCCCGATCTCCTTCACGTTGGGCAACACGAACGGGCCTGTCAGCGTGCGTCAGCAGGCGTACCTCCAGCAGGCGTGGCAGTCCGTGGGATTCCACGTCAAGACCCCCCTCATCGAGCAGAACGCCTTCATCAACAACGCACTGGCCGGCGAGTATCAGGCGCTGAATTGGCGCCAGTTCGGGGCCGTCGACCCCGACCTCAACTACATCTTCTGGAGCACGACCACCGTGAGCTCGGGGTCGCTGTCCATCAACATGGCCCGCAATGCGGACCCGACGATCGAGACCGCCCTTCTGGCCGGGCGGTCGAGCACCGAGCCGAGCGTCCGCCAGGCGGCCTACAAGACCGTCAACAAGCGCCTGGCCGTCGACCTGCCGTACCTGTGGCTGGATCGTGCGGTGTGGGCCGTCATCGGCGACCCGACCGTGCAGAACTTCAACAACCCGACCACGCCGCAGGGCCAGCCCGCGTTCGGGATGATCGGTGGCTCCATTTGGCCCACCCAGATCTGGATCAGCTGAGCCGGAGGCTCGTGAGCGGACGTCCGCCCGGACTACGGCCTCGACCCCCAACCGGCGGCGGGGACACTCCGGCCTTCAGCGAAGAGGAGACGGCCCTCCCGCCTGGGTCCAGTGGATGATCATCCGGAGCTCATCCGGCTGAAGCCCTCGATTCGTGTCATGAACCCAGGCAACCGTGGCGATCCCGATTTGCTGGTCCTCTCGGTACAGTGCGACCCCCTCATCGGGTTCGATGGTTCCCCACACATTGGACTCCATCGGCGCTGTACGGACGACAGCCCTTCCTCCTGAACCTGAAGCAGGTCCGATGGCCACGACGGGCGCCGACTCCCCCGAGGACGGTGGGTCATCGGCGCGGCACCACGCAATGCCATCACGGTCACGCTGGCCAGTTCCGTAGCGGTCAAGGTCTTCGTCATCGTCGAAGGTGACTTGCGGCCCACTGCTCGATACGAAGTCATGATCCGTATCCTCCCAGGCCCAGCCGGGCCGAAGTGCCCCGCCGTCCCGATGATGGGGCAGAGTGGACAGCTCTCGACCGATCCGGGCGATCCCACCGGATACCCGCGTAGCATTCACTGAGTCCGCAACGATCTTGGATCGTCCAAATCTCCTGCGGGCCCGTGCTCCGCCAATGCGAGAGGAACGATGACCATGCGCTTGGGATATCACTGGGCCTCGTAATGCGTGACGACGTTCGCCAATCGTTGGCCATCGGCCCGTCCTCGACGATGGAGGATCGCACGATCGACATCACCACGACGGGCCGGAGTTCAGGAAGGGCCCGACGGATCGAAATCGTCTTCTACCGGATTGAAGACTCCATCTACCTGAGCGGGATCCCGGCACCACGTACCCGGGATTGGCTGGCAAATCTGAGCGCTGAGCCGCACTTCACGTTCCACCTCAAGCACGGGGTCGTGGCCGATCTGCCTGCGGTCGCCACGGTGATCACCGATGAGGCTGAACGTCGCACGTTGCTCGCCCCACTCGTCGACCAATTCAACGAGCGCCGTGGCGACGACAGCGACTGGCCGCGAGCTGAACTCGACGAGTGGGTTCAGGGGAGCCCGCTCGCGAGAGTCGACTTCGTCGAGGTCGACTGACCCACTCTCCTACCCGGCAGCGAACTGGGCGCTCTCGAACTCCGTTCCGCCATCCCGTCACGGTGTGCCCACCCTTCGGATCAACCAGCTCCGTAGGCGTTCATGAACGCCGCAGCCGCCGTCCTGGCCACAGGAACGAGATCATGTGTCGACGCGTAGTCGTCGTCACCGGTGAACATGGCCTTGTTGACTGGAATCCAGAACAACATGCCGACGAAGTGCTCCGCCGCCGCAGTCGCGTCGTCGACCGCGAGTAACCGGCGATCTGCAAGGGCTCGGAAACTGCTTGCGAGTGCTGCGAGGACTCGTTCGAAACCCTTCTCGTACCAGGCGCTCGAGATCTCGGGGAATCGATCGGCGGAAGAGATCACCAAACGCCGGAGTCGCAGCACGCGTGGCTGCATCAATGCCACGAGGAACGTCTCGGCCAGGTGCTCCAGGTCTGCGGGGAGGTCGGTGGTCGCCGGCAGTTTCTCGGCGATGATGCCGATCAGGGCACCCATGTCGTCGGTCGTCGACAGCACGATGTCGGCAAAGAGGTGCTGCTTGTCGGTGAAGTGCTTGTAGACGGTCTGCTTGGAGACCCCGGCCCGCGCCGCGATCTCCTCCATCGTCGTGCCCTCGTACCCGCTGGTGAGGAACGCGCCGATGGCTGCTTCGCGGATCTCGCGGTGACGCCTGTCCGAACTGCGCTCGGTATGTTCCGCAGGGTTCATTCCCGCCATCTCCTCAAGGGTACTGGACAGACCAGTTCCAATAGAGTACTATACGGTCCAGTTCCGTTATTTCCGACCGTAGGAGGCCGACCGTGAATCTCGAGGCGTACCTGTTCTTCCCCGGCAACACCGAGGAAGCGATGCACCACTACCAGAGCATCCTTGGTGGCGACATGTCGATCACCCGTCGCGGCGACGTCGACCCGACGGCACCCCAGGACCAGAAGCACCTCGTCATCAACGCAGCGCTCGACACCGGAACATTCACGCTGCGAGCGAGCGACCGGGCCGACGCGACGAACGAGGTCCAGACCAGGATCGAACTGACCATCGTCGGGACCGACGAGGGCGACCTGCGCAGGATCTTCGATGGTCTGAGTGATGGCGGGACCGTGAAGGCCCCGCTGGAGAAGATGTTCTGGGGTGACATCTTCGGTGGCCTCATCGACAAGTTCGGAATCGGCTGGCAGGTCAACGTCACCGCCAGCTGAGGGTGCTCGACAACACCGACGCGGTAGCTCGGCGGTCTGCGCAGCCGCACGAGCAACGAAATCCCCGGACGGATCGAAGATTTGGGACCTTCTCCCCTGGTCCCGTGTTGTCGGGTTCCCCATCCTGAGTCACTGAGACACTAGAACACAGACTGTCTCATTGATGCGGTGCGAGACAAGGGGGTACGGCATGTCACTGGGACTGGACCTGGGCTATCTGGAGCGTTCGGCTCGAGGCGAGTTCGATCTGGGGTGGCTGCGGAACACCGACTCCGAGTGGGGGGTCCGCGCGGTCCCCTCGAAGACGGGCCTCACCCTGCGGGACATCTCCATCGGCTCCTACGGCGTGATCCCGGAGCACGCACCGCGGCGCACCATGGCACCCCGAGGCTCCGACATCGAGAGCGACGTGCCGGACATGGGGTACACGGTCAACGACAAGGCCGAGGTCTGGTCGGACAACGTGCTCGACCTGTACGAAGAGGCGGTCAGCCGCCAGTGGAGCGCCACCCGGGACATCCCCTGGAGTGAGCTGGTCCCGCTCGACCCAGACGTGGAGCACGCCATGTGCCAGCTGGCCACGGTGCTGTCAGAGGTGGAGATGGTTGCCGCCGACTTCCCGGCCAAGTGGCTGTGGCGGATCAACCACGACTTCGTCGAAGCCAAGATGTTCCTCTGCACCCAGGTGATGGACGAGGCCCGGCACACCGAGGTCTTCCGCAAGCGGGCGCTCGCCAACGGCGGCGGCCTGGGCCGGGCGACGGCCGTCATCGAACGGTTCCTGCAGCTGATCCTCGACGCGGAGACCTACGACGAGGGATCGGCGCTCATGCACCTCCTCGGTGAGGGAATCGTCCTGTCGCTCTTCCGGGCCGGTGCCGCCCTGGCCCCGTCGCCCGTCGAGCAGCAGATCTTCCGGCTCTGCATGCAGGACGAGGCCCGGCACGTGGCCTACGGCACCATGCACCTCCGCTACCGCCTGGCGAAGGACCCGTCCATGGCCGCCGACTTCCACGACTACCTCGACAGGGGCGAGGAGATGATCGCCATGATCTTCTCCACGCCGGAGATCGTCGAGCCGACCGCCATCCTGGCCGCCGGGAGCGTGGAGGCAGCCTGTGCGCTCGGGGCCGAGGCGGGCGACGTCCTCCGCCACCAGATCATCGGCGACTACCTGAAGCGCTGTGACCATGCCGGCCTCGACCGACGGGGTCGGCTCCATCTCCCCGACGCCATCATCGAGGGCGTACCGGGGGCGAAGGCGGAGGTGGCGGCCTGATGGCACCCATCGCGGCACCGTTCCCGTCCGGCCCGTGGTTCGAAGAGCTCGTGGCCAGGGCGACGGCCGACACGGCGGCCATGGAGCGGCTCGGCATCGCCGAGTTCCGCCTCGGCGCGGAGGTGGTCGGTGCCAGCGGCGCCCGTCGCCTGTTCGGCCTCGAGTTCGACGGCTACGACATCACCGCCACCGGGCCAACCGACGAGGCGGCCTTCGCACCCGACGTGGTGTTCTCAGGCTCCCTCGAGGCCTGGACCGAGATGATCGGCTGGATCGAGGCCAACGGGCCCGCTGACAGCGCGCACTCGCTGAACGGCCTGTCGATCGCCGGCGTTCCCTTCCAAGTGCGGTCGTCCGACGCCATGGGCAGCGACAAGTTCTACCGCTACATGGGGACCCTGCAGGCCGTGTTCGATGCGGCCTCCGCTGATGCCCCCGTCCCGGCCGTCGCGAACTGACGTGGCGCTCGAGATCAACATCGAAGAGTGCCTCGGCTGCGGCGCATGCGAGTCGGCATGCCCGCAGGGGGCCGTCAGTCAGGGCAGCGCCTTCCCGGTCGCCTATGAAGTCGAACCGTTGCTGTGCAACGACTGTCAGAAGTGCCTCGTGGTCTGCCCGGTCGACGGACTGGTTCCCGATGCGGACTGGACCGTGTGCCACGGGCGCGGGTGCCCGCTGTCGTCGAGCCGCTACGCCGGCACCGAGTGCAGCGAAGGCCGGCAGGTGTGCCCCACGTGTGGCTCCATGCTGTGGCGGATCGGCGGCGGCGACTGGACCTGCCGGGTGTGTGCGGCGGCCGCCGACGGGCTCCGGGTGGCGTCGTGCCCGAAGGTGAAGCGGGCGCACCGCCTGCTGGCCGACACGTCCACCGAACGGTCCTCCGAACGGTCGGGGATTCCGGCGACCACGTAGCATCCGTTGCCGATGGAGCAACTGGAAGGGAAGACGGCGGTCGTGACCGGGGCCGCGAGCGGCATCGGCCTCGCCATTGTGGAAGCTTTCGTCGCCGAGGGGATGCGCGTCGTCATGACCGACATCGACGTCGAGAACCTCGCGACCCAGTCGGCTCGGCTCGCTCGTGAAGGCGCCTCCGTGCATGCGATCGCTGCCGATGTCGCAGACCCTGACGCCGTCGACGCGGTCGGTCGAGCCGCCATCGACCGCTATGGGCAGCTCAACGTCGCCGTGAACAATGCCGGGGTGGTCTCGAGGGGGTACTCGTGGGAGCTCCCCCTGCAGGACTGGCAGCGGGTGATCGACATCGACCTGTGGGGCGTCGTCAATGGCATCCGCTCGTTCGTCCCCCTGATGTTGGCGTCCGGGCAAGAAGGCCACGTGGTCAACACTGCGTCCATGGCGGCGGTCCTCCCGATGGACCGGCTCGGCCCCTACACCGTGGCGAAGCATGGGGTGCTCGGGCTTTCGGACGTCCTACGCGCGGAATTCGAGGTGCTCGGGGCGCCGATCGGTGTGAGCGTGGTCATGCCGGGAATGGTGAAGACGGCGATGAACCCCATCGGGACCATCTCCGCCGACGTGGTCGCCGCGCACGTGGTCGACGCAATGCGTCGGCAGCGCAGCTACGTGTTCACTGACGACCAGGGCGAGGCCGGACTGAGGGACCGCCTCGGACGCATCATCGCCTCGAAGGCGGAGGAATCGGGCTAGCTGCGCCCCGGGCGAGGGCGGTCCTCCCCCCGGCGGACCACTCACCTCCGCCGCTTCGCGTAAAGAACTCCTGAAAGAAACCACCGCGTCACGCGCCCCACAGCCGGCCTTCAGATCTCCGACCTATGGTGCGAATCACGCGACACGGCCGGCGCCCGCGCCCCCTCCCCCCCGGGGTGGCGCCGGCCGATTCGCGTCCCGCAGGTCTGGAACCGGTCGGAACGAACGACCTCGCTTCGGCGGGTCGGTTCGGCCGGAGGGTGGAAGGCCGGCCCGCAATGTACGGGGGCGCCGGAGGACCGGCGACACGCGGGGCGAGTTCACGGGATCGTCGCGCACGACCTGGGACTTTGGTGGGCCTTGAGACTCCTCGTCCGCCATGGGTATGTTCGGCCTCGGCGAGGCGTGCGGCGAGCAGGAGTCGTAGAGATGCGCAAGGTCCATCACCCGAAGATCGTCCAGCAATCTGATCGCCGATGGGTGGTCGTGTGCGAAGACTGTGAGCGGAACGAGAAGTCGGCCATGCCCATCGGCATCAACACTCCGGTCAACTCCCGGGAGAAGGCGGAGTTGATGTGGGAGAACCACTGCGAGTTGCGACGTAGTGCTCTTCGTCGGGGATCCTGACAGACGACGATGACCGTGGGCGGTACCAATGGCGGGCCTCCGTTAATCTGAGCACGAGCGCCCGCGTTTGCCGGAAGGAAGAACCGTGAACGAAGAAGGTTGGTACCGAGACCCCTACGGGCGGCATGCGGCCCGATGGATCTCAGACGGGACGCCTACTGCACTCGTTCGTGATGCCGGAGTCGAGTCGCAAGATCCGCCCCCCGACGAGCCGATCACGGTCGAAATGGAGCGGGTCGCCGAGACGACTCCCGTCGGCGGCGACGATCTCAAGCGTGCGGACGACCTCGAGGGCCAGCAGTTCGACCCCCAAGCGATGACGGATGCGGCCGAGGAGGGCATCGACAGCAGCTGGTGACCCGGCGAGGTGTGACCGGTCGCGCCCGCCGATTTCGGTGCCGTCGCCATCTTTCCGGGCCGTTTGTCGGCCCGGTTCACCTGTTTGTCACACCCCTTCAGAGCGCAGTCTCCGACTGCTACCGTCCCAGATCGTGCACACCTGGAAGGTGGTACTCGTCGTCGTTGCCGTCTGTGCATGCGCAGGTTGCACGACAAGCTCGCACGGTGCGACGAGCACACCGGCCGGCTCCACGTCGGCGCCGGCGGTGAGCACGAAGGTCGTCTCGGTGGACCCTTCGAGCCAGCTCGGGGACGAGGTGACGTGGAGCATGACCAACAAGACCCATCGGCCCCAGCTCGTCACCTGTGAGGTCCTCGTGCTGAACGGCTCGACTCAGCTCGGCGACTATGGCCCCGTTCAATTGGCGGTGGCCGCGGGAGCGACTGCGGAGCAATTCAGCCAGGTCACCACCCTGGCGGGCAGCAGTGCAGGAGACACGGCCCAGATCGTCTGCCAGAAGGGACTCATTCCGGCCGTCGGGTGACATGGCCCGACGGCCGCCGGTCAGCCTGCCGTACGTCGCTCGATGTGCTGCAGCTCGATCCAGAGTGGGATCAGGAACCAGATGTAGGCATTGGTCAGCGTGTACTCGTTGTCCTGGTAATGGGTCACCATGGAGCCGATGTCGGTGAGGCGCACGCGGTCGTCCTTGCCCTGGTACGCCCTGACCCGGTCCAGTAGGTCCACCAACTCCGCCTTGGTGGACACCTCCATCCCGAAGTGGTCCATGTTCGGAGTGACCATGAACTCGTCCTTCGCCGGGAGCAGGTAGAGGAACTGGCCTAACGACCCGGTGTAGAGGATCAAGGGATTGCCCTTCTCCGTGCTGTTGTCCCCCTCGGACCATCCGAAGATCTCCGAGTAGAAGTCGAGGAGCGCGGCCCGTCCCTCGTCGTTCAGAACGTCGGCGTCGACGCTGATCGCCACATGGTTGATACGGGGAGCAAACGGCGTCCCGCTCATGACGACAGGCCTGGTCGGACCATCACCTTGCCGGGAATCTCGCCCCGAGAGAGCCGTTCCATGGTGTCCATCACCTCGCTGAGCGGAATGTCGTTGGGTTCGATCAGGGACTCGAGAGGCAACGTCCCGCTGTCGAGCAGATCCACCGCCGGCTGGAAGCCGTCGTCGTTGTAGTTGTAGGCCCCGACGATCTCGAGCTCGAAGATGATCACGCGGTTCTGATTGATGCGCGGCGGATCGAACCCGGTCCCGACGATCACCAGCGTCCCGGCGTAGTCCAGCTGGCCGAACGCTGCCTCGATCGCGCTGGCGTGGCCCGAGCATTCGAAGACCACGGTGTAGGGCTCCGCCACGCGCATGGTCATCGCCGGCTCCTGCAGCGTGTCCGGCGTCACCGCCCGGGTGGCACCGACGTCAAGTGCCCGCTGGCGCCGGATGGGCGACGGCTCGCTCACCGTGATGTCGGAGATCCCCTGTGCGCGCAGCACGGCGACGATGAGCAGACCAACGGGACCGGCCCCCGTCACCAGCACCCTGTCGTCGGGCCCGACGCCGGACACCTGCAGCGCGTGGAGGGTGATGGCCGTCGGTTCGGTGAGCGCGGCCACCCTGGTCGGCAGGGAATCGGGGATCCGGATCAGGCTGTCGGCCGAGACCGTCTTGTACCGGCAGAACGCACCATGATGCCCGAGGAAGTTGGCCGGGGCGCGGTTGAGGCACACTGCGGGGCGCCCCCGCCGACAGGGCCGGCACACACCACACCCGGGCGGCGGATTGTCCACCACCCGATCGCCCGGAGACCAACCCGAGCCACGCGGCGCCGACGCCACGATGCCCGACCACTCGTGGCCGAGGATGGCTCCCGGCCGGGCGTAACGCTCCAGGACCATGTGCAGATCCGATCCGCAGATCCCGCACTCGGCGATCTCGACGAGCACCTCTCCGGATGCCGGCTCGGGGCGGGGGACCTCCTCGACGACGATCTTGCCGTCGCCGACGTAGACGGCCGCGGGCATCAGTTCGGAAGGCACGGCCGCAATGCTAGGGACTTTTCCGGGCGAGCGCCGTAGTTGCGCACCGCGAGGCCGACGACCGGCGGCCGGCGGCCGGCGGCCGGCGGGGCGCATCTCGGGTGGGCCAAAGACCGGAGCCCGCACACGCGTGCTCTCCTCTTGCGGTGGCAGCGCGGCGAACACGACCGTGTCCGCCCGTCGGCTGCCTCAGTTGCGCCCTTCCGTCCGCGCCGCATCCGTAGGAACGGGCGCGATGGTTCTCACGAGAGAGGTGTAGGCGACGATGTTCGAAAGGTAGTGGCCCGTCTGGGAGTCGAACGTCCCACCGCAGGTGACGAGCTGTAGACCGATAGAGCCATGTGATCCGTACACCTGTTGCGCGGGGAACTGATCCTTGGGGTACATCGCCACCGACGTGACTGCGAAGTCCGCGACCACGCCGTCGGCCAATGTCACATCGACAGCGTCGCCAACGACCAGCTGCCGTATGTTGAAGAAAACCGCTGGACCCTGGTAGGAGTCGACGTGTCCCAAGATGACCGCAGAACCGACCTGGCCGGGAGATGGCCCCAACCGGTACCAACCCGGCACTTGGAAGTCGGTGGGCACTTGGACGGTCTGGTCGGGATTGAGCCCGAGTTGTGACACGAGCACCGAGACGCCAATGGCCGGAATGCTGAGCGCCACCGGTGCCGATCGGGCGACCCCCGTGGGTGCCGCCGGTACGGTTGTGGAGCTACCAACCGTAGAAACGACATGGTGGGGCCGAGTCGGCAGGGCGAGCGAGACCCGGTGTCCCCGAACCCCCACCCAGAGACTGCACGCTCCCACGAGCACCAGGACGCCGGCCAGCACCCACCAACGCCACCTGGTTCCCAGCGAACCCGACAGGTTCATTCACCCCCATCGGACTCGCCTCGTCCGGCCAGCTTCCGAGGTCGCCGCACGGCCAACCCCACCATCGCTGCGGCTCCGACCAGTGCCAGTATCCCGACAGCGATCAACGCCGTGTCATCGGCACGCGAAGCTCCGCCGGCGCCCGTTTGGGGGGCACCGAGGGGAATGAGCGTTGCCACCGGCGCAATCGACGTCGTCGTGACCGACCCTGCTCCTGATCCGGTGCCCGATCCCGTGCCCGATCCCGATCCCGTGCCCGATGCCGATCCCGACGGTGCGGTCGTCGAGGTGGTCGATGATGCCGCCGTCGTCGTGGTCGTCGGCGCGGCCGCGGCAATGAAGTTGTTCGTGACCGTGGTCGCGCACGTCACCGCGCTACCCCCGCCGGTGGCGGTTCCATTGCATTGGTTGACGGTCACCGGCAGAGCCGTCACCGCACCCGTGACCGTGCAACCGACCGTCAGCTCTCCGTCGTATGTTCCTCCCCCGGTTGCCGAACCGTTGCATTGCGTGACTGTGGCACTGGTCGTACTGCCGCTGGGCGCGCACCCTTGAGTGCTGCCTCCGCCAGTGGCGGATCCAATGCATTGGTTCACCGTGACGTCCGCTGTCGCGGTACCGGCAGGGACATTGTTTGTCACGTTGACATTGCAGTACACATTGCTACCACCGGCGGTCACGATCCCGTTGCACTGGGTGACCGAGGCGACGAGTTGGTTCGACGAGGTGCTGCTGGTGATCGGCCCGGAATTCAGTGGGCACGAAGGGAACACGACTCCCGCGGCCGCCAAGCATGCGCTCGTGGTGACAGTGGAACTGGTCGCGCCCGTGGAAGAGGTGGTGTTCACGACAGTGACGGTGCACGTCACCTGGTGATCGGCTGTGATCGGAAAGTCCGGCTGGTTGCACTGGTTGATGGCCGGTGCCGTGTCGATGGCAGAGGGAGAGGCAGCACCACTCTGGGGGGTGGCAACCGCAAGCCACGCCAAGGTCGAGAGGATTGCGAGTACGCCAGCGAGTACGAGGTGTGCTTTCCGAGTCAATGTCGACGGAGCCGATCGGCGACCTACTGCGCCGGAACTCCTCAATCGGGATGCACAAGGACCTGCTCCGACAACTTCGTGGGCCAACACAGCGCCCCCCCCTTTTCTCCCCCGACCCTTTGGCGATTGTCGAAGTACCGCCGACTTTGGAATAGGGCCGAAAGTCCCAAACCCGGCTCCGCAGGCATGCGCCCAACGGAAGCCGGTGCCCCGGAGTCACGCGATCGGACCGTTGTCATGCCAGTTGCGGAACCGATCCTCGTCCTGAAATCGCGGATCGAATACGGCGCGCCGAGTCGATCCGGGCGCCCACAGGGAGTCCGAGGCGGCGGTCATCTCGGTTTCGAATACGAGCAGCACCGTGCGCGGGACCCACGTTGTCGGAGGGACGACGGGAGCACGTGTCGCGGTCGTCGCGGTCTCCTGTGATCCTTTTGATCGGGATGTGTCACACGATGCACGGCCGCACGTCCGTCCTCAACTCCACGCGTTCACCGATCTGCTGCACCATGAAGAACGGCACTCCGAACGCGGCCTGACCGGCGGGGCCCGCGTCAGCCGGCCGTCAAGCGGGCAAGGCGCTTGCACCCGTTGCCCGCGGTAGCCTCCGGCGATGTCTGCCGACGCCCTCGCTGCCGAGTTGCTCACGACCGTCCTCGACGAGGACCCGCTGAGCGGATCGCTCTATGGCCTTGCCGGCTACGACGAGCTCCTCCCCGACTTCAGCGAGGCGGCCGAGCGCGACCGGGCCGACAGGCTCGCGTCCGTCGCCGCCCGGGCGGAGGAGATGTCGGACGAGGGCCTCGGCGAGTCCGAGGTCCAAACGCTCGACTTCGTCCGGTGCCTGGCCGGTGAGATGGCCGACGCCGCGACAGTGCCCGCCATAGAGTTCACCATCAGCGACACGTTCGCAGCACCGGTCTGCAATGTGTTGACGATGCTGCCGAAGGTGCCGCTCGACACCGCCGAGCGGCGCGCCGGCTACCTCACCCGCCTGCATGCACTGCCCGACATGCTGGCCACCGCGGCCCAGCGGCACAAGGAGGGCACCGCAGCCGGCCGGACGGCCGTCAGCCGGCTGGTGCAGGCCGCGCTCGTGCAGCTGAATCTCATGATCGACGATCCGACCGTCGGTGCCCTCGCCAGGACCGACGTGAAGGACGACGGCTTCCCCGATGCGGTCTCGGCCGCCGTGGAGCGCTGTGTCCGCCCCGCCCTGACGACCTACAGGGAGGTGCTGCGGGACGAGGTGCTGCCGTCGGCCCGTGACGACGACCACCCCGGCATCTCCTTCCTCCCCGGGGGCGACGCCATGTACCTGGCCCTGGCCCGGCTCCACACCTCGACGACCTACTCCCCCGACGAGTTGCACGCGATGGGTCTGGAGATCGTCGAGCAGGTGCGCGAGGAGTTCGCCGAGACGGGCTCGCGCCTGTGGGGCACGACCGACATGGCGGAGATCTTCGATCGCCTGTCGAACGACCCGGCGCTGCGTTACCAGAGCCGCCAGGAGATGCTCGATCACGCCAGACGTGCCGTCGCCGCCGCGGAGTCCGCAGCCCCCAGATGGTTCGCCACCGTGCCGGACGAGCCGTGCACCGTCGAGGCGGTGGCCGAGTCGGAGGAGGCCGGCACGGCCGCCGCCTATTACATGCCCGGTGCGATCGACGGGTCGCGCTCGGGGACCTACTTCCTCAACACCTCGAATCCAGAGGAGCGGCACCGCTACGCCGCCGAGGACATCGCGTTCCACGAGGCCGTGCCGGGGCACCACTTCCAGCTCACCATCGCCTTGGAGTCCCAGGAGCTTCCCGCGGCGCGACGGGTGCTCCACGACACTGCGTGCGCAGAGGGATGGGGCCTCTACAGCGAGCGTCTCGCCGACGAGATGGGGCTCTACAGCGACGATCTGGCCCGCATGGGTCTCTTTGCCGCCGACTCGTGGCGCGCCGGGCGCCTGGTCGTCGACACGGGCCTGCACGCGATGGGTTGGTCGCGCCAACGGGCCGTCGACTGGTTGGCCGAGCACACGCCGATGCCCCGCATTGAGGTCGAGTCCGAGGTCGACCGGTACATCTCGTACCCCGGACAGGCGCTCGCCTACATGGTGGGACGTCGTGAGATCGTCCGTCTCCGTTCGGCGGCCGCGGAGGCGCTCGGAGCTCGCTTCGACCTGAGGGAGTTCCACGACCTCGTGCTCCGGGCCGGGATCCTCCCCCTCCCCGCCCTGGCGCGAACGGTGGAGCGCTGGGTGGATCGCAGCGCTCCGTCGCCCGGGCTCACCTGATCGGGCTCGACCTCACCTGCTCGCGGAGGGTCGGGACCTCACGACGTGACGTCCGGCGGACTCGTCCGCCGTCACTGCTCCAAAGCCGAGTGCTCGTTGCGGATCGCCCTGTCCACGATCTCCACCCACTGGGTGGGTGTCATGCGCTCCAACTCGGGCCGGTCGGCCATCTCCAGTTCGAGCGGGATCAGCACGTTCCACTGCAGATCGGACAGCGTGCACCGCGCGTCCGAGAGCTCCATCATCCGTTGGGCCAGGTAGGAACGGGCGATCCGCCAGTTGCGAGCAGCGCGGCGGGGCCGGGCGGGGCCGGTGATGCTCTCACTGATCAGCTCCTCGCTGCCGTGAGCCAACAGATTCGTCCAGGCCCAGATCGGGACGTCCACACCCCGTTCGTCCCAGTACTCGGCCAGGGTGCCGTCCAGGAACGCCCCGCACTCCGTTGCCAGGATGCTGCTGCCCGACTGCTGCTCACTCTTGCGCATCGACCTCTCCTCACGCCGCGCCTGCGCCCTACCTCCGGGGGCGAAGTTCAACCACCCGACAATTGTGCAGCGTCACCGAGGCGACCAGTAGGGGCAAAGGTCCCCGAGGGGAACGCCGACGGAACGCCCCCTCCCCGGCACTCGGGCGCGGGCCGGGCTCCGTCCGTCGCCAAGGTGAGCGCGACCGTCGCGACGAAGAGCTGTTGGCGATCGCCGCGATGGCGGCGCGTCACGCGCTCCGTCGCGTCGATGACTCGGACGAGGAGTGGCGCGCCGGTGTGTGCGGAAATGCGGGTGTGCGCAGCCTCTACGCGAGACCGTCGCCCGATTCACGTTCGCGCACGACGTGGACCGGGCGGTCGGCCCGCACCGGTGCCCGCTGAAGGGAGGACGCCGCTCGATGGCGCCAGATGGCGTACCGGCCCACGAAGCCGGCGGCGAGCAGCCCGACCGACCCTGCGACCACTGTCATCATTGCCATCTCGACCATCCCTTGTCTGTGGCTTCCGCCGGCCAAGGCTGACCGGCAGCCGCCTCACGGCGAGCCGACGTCCGTGCTTCACAGTCTGGGGCCGGTGGTGAGCCCGAACTAGAGACGAAGGTCACTTCCGCCCGGAATCCGTGCCTAGGTCCCGAAGGCACCCGTGACGGCGGGGACCTGCGCACCCGGAGTCACCGGTGCCTGGCCGGCCTGCTGGGCCATGACGGCCGCCTCGACCACCTGCTGATCGGTCGGGTCCATGGTGAGTGGACCTCCCGGGACCGGCACCTGCCACACGTGCAGCATCTCGGGGGTCAGCAATGGGTTCTCGCCGGAGGGGCAGACGCCGTCGCTGGAGAAGCCCGAGATCGTCCCGGCCGACCCGCCGGTGCACAGGTTGGTGTGCGCATGCCACTGGGTCAGGCATCCGCCGGGCATCGGCCCCTTGTCGCCCACCGACGGCATCAGGTACATGGCGGCGACCAGCACGGGCCCGTACGGGGTGAACGCGTAGACGAGGGACTGGACGTGGTTGGGATCGAGCACGTACTTGCCCTGCATGTAGGTGAACTTCAAGTAGTGGACGACGGGGTACCGGGTGTCGGTGATCGGGATGTAGCCGTCCGCGGTGGCCGCGCTGAGGTCCTTGTACTTGGCGACTGCCGAGCTGGTCGTCTGCACCAACTGCATGGCGGCCTCCATCTGGGCCCCCGTCGGCTGTGTGGTGCAGCTCGGGGTCTGCATGGCGTGGCCCTTCTCGGTCTCCGCGAACACGGTCGTCAGCACCGCCTGCTCCTGGGCGGGGAGCGGCGGGCCCGTGTAGTGCCAGCTCGGATCCGCCTGCCCGCCCATCCCGGGCATCGCGAGCTCCGTGCGCTTCGAATGCGCCGACCCGCTCGACGAGGTCCCGCCCATCGCCATGCCGGCCATGGCCGACCGTGCCGAGGCCGGGTGGGACGCGGCCGGCGGCGACGCCGATGCACCGGCGGACGCGATCGGGTAGGTCGCGCTCAGGACCAGGACGGCGAGCGCCGCCGCCGAGGTCGCGGCCCCCGCCACGGGGTGGCGGCCGATCAGCAACCGGCCGGGTGAGGTGGCCGGCACGGCGTGCAGTGTCGGCACCATGGCGAAGGCCAGCAAGGCGATCAGGGGCGCCATGTTCGGGTCCGTGCCCATGCCGGTCAGGACCCCCCCGAGCGCCATCCCGGTGACCCAGTACACCGCTTGGAGCGCGACGCCGACGACGAGGAACGGCAGGACGCGGCGGCTCAGCCACGGTCCCACGGCGACCGCCAACGACACCATGGCGAGCACCCACGGGAGAGCCGAGCCACTGTGCGGCAGCGCGTTCGCCAGCGAGGTCTCGACATGCGCGTACCACGATGGCTGCCCGCTCGACGCGGTGACCAGCGTCGAGTTGATCGACCCACCGGCCCGGTTGGCCGGGAAGAGCCAGAGCACCGCCGAGAGCGCCCAGAAGGCCGACCAGGCGACGAGGGGCGCACCAGCACCGAGTGGTCCCGTGGCGGCCGCCGAGGACGGGATCCCGGGCTCGACGTCGCGCGCCGGTGCGTCGCTCGGCCAGACCAGCAGCCCGATCAACGGGTACAGGAGGACGGCACCCGGCGCACCGGTCAACGGGGACGCCGTGCCGGTGAGCAGCATGCCGAAGCCCTCGCCGAACCACCAGACGCCGAAGGCCCACACGGCCATGGTGACGATGGCCGGCTTCACCGTCCGACGGAACAGCATGCCGACGCCGATGCACAGCTGAATGGCGCCGAAGAAGAAGTTCCAGACGCCGACGTCCGGACGGACGAAGTGGGCGAGTTGGGTGATCGACCACGCCACCGGGGCCGGCTGGCCCTGTGCCGCCGGCAGGAGCATGTCGGTGACGAGCCCCTGCCCGAACATGCGCGGCTGGAACTGCAGGACGGCATCGACGATCCAGATGCACCCGAGCACAATCTGGACGATGCGGGCACGGTGCATCCTGCGCTGCGCCGGCGATCCGGACGCGCTGGCTCCCGCGTGCTCCGTCTCGGGTGACTCCATCATGGCGGTACCCCTGTCTCCGGCTGCGCCCGCGTCCGTGGGGCCCCCCCATCGACCCCCGTGCTCGCCGAATTCGCCGAGCGCTCGAGTGATCGGCCCCACCCTACGCCCCGGTGACCGGCGACGGTGGGCGGGTGCACCCCCACCAGGCACCGTCGAAATTGCCCTCTGCCAGGGATGCAGCCTGGCCGAGGCCGATCCGCCTCCCTACGCCGTGCCCGCCGTGCCCGAGCTGGTGGCGGAACCGGAGATCTTGCGGGCCCACGCGGCGACCAGCTGCAGAAGCCCGAGGTACACCGCCAACACGATGAGGATGATCAGGAGGCTCCACCCCGTGAGGTTGCCTCCGAAGACGAGGAACAGCGCCGCCACGACCACACCCACGATGCGCAGGCCGTTCAGGTGCTCCACGATCCACCCGCCGGTACGACGGGTGCGTTCCGAACCGGCGGCGGCCCGCCCGGCGTCACCCGACAGCTCGTGCGCCTGGGCGGCCACCCAGCGGCCACCCTTGGCGCAGGTCGAGCGGATCCACCGTGCGTAGCGAGCCGGTCCGGCCAGCCACGAACCCAGGGCGACGAGGACGGCGGCGAGCAGCATCCAGCGCAGGTCGGCCTTGAGGAAGCGGAGCACGGTGTCCCACACCGAGGCCGCCACGTCCCGGTTGAAGGAGTGCCCGGCCTGGTTGATGAACGTGATGCGGCCCAGGGAGAGGCCGGCCAATAACAGCATGGTGACCAGCGCCACCCCGATCGCCATCCGGAGCAGCGTCTTGCGGTGGTCGACTCCGATGATGATGCCGAGCGCTGCCAGCACCAGCGCCACCACGGGGATGGCCCATTTGGCCGTCACGACCAGGTTGAAGAGAGTCGTGAATTTCGACACCTGCGACTTCGAGACGACGGTGACGCCCAGGCTGTTGCCTGTGGCCAACACCGCCTTGAGCGGGTTGAAGAGGGTGATGCCGTGCGCATTGGCCTGACTGATCAGGTCGTTGAGCTGCGGGGTGACGTTGATGACGATCCCCCCGCCCTTCTCAATCCGCTGGGTGAGCTTCGACTGCTTGCCCGTGAGGACGTCCACCACGGCGTCATGGGTGTGGCGATTCAGGTAGTCCCAGAGCTGACCGAACTTGGGGCTCTCGAAGACCTTGACGGCCAGCCCGTACACGTAGGTCTTGACCTCGTTGACGACCGGCGTGACGATCGGCTTCGCCGCTTTGGGCAGCGCGGCCTCCACCTTGTTCTTCACGATCCCGGTCGAGAAGAGCTCGTCGGTGGCCTTCTGCGCCAGGTGGTCCACGATCACCTGGTTGCGCGCCAGCGGCGCCATGGTGGCGACGTACTGGTCCGTGTTCGTCACCGTGCGGATCGCCCAGACCGAGATCACCGAGATGGGGATCAGCAGCGAGGCCAGCACGATCAGCACCCATGCGGTGATCCCCCTCGTCCGGCGCGCCCGAGGCGACTTCTTGACCTTCGCCTGCGCTTTCCCCTCGCCGGGGGGTGCGGCCGCGACCGTCCCTTCAGGGGTCTCGCCGGAGTCCATGTCTGTCATTTCCCCACTCCCATCCCCAAATGCCTAGTGCCAATTGGCCCTACTGCGCACGGATAACCTCTGAGTATGACCGAGGGGATGGGGAGGACCGGGGGCATGGAGAGCAGGTTGCGGATCATCGCGGTGAGCGCCCTGGCGGCGTTCTTCGCCCCCCTGGTGTTCGTCGGCATCATCGTGCTGCGCAAGGCCGAGCGCCGGTTCAACTTCCACGCCCGCGTCTGGAACAAGCGTCTCCAGCACGAGATCGCCCGCTGGAGTTAGGGCCCGCTCCCGGACCGATGTCCGGGAGCGTCGGCGACCTACGCTGACCCGGGTGTTGACCGGATTCGCACACACGGCCGTCTGCGTCCCCGACGTGGCGGCAGCGGTCCGCTGGTACTCCGACGTCCTCGGGCTCCGGGTCCTGTCACCTCCCTACCGGATGGAAGGTCCCCAGATTGAGCGGGACATGGGCGAGCTCCTCCCGTCACCCGTCGTCGTGACGGCCGCCATCGTGGGCTTCGAGAGGGGCGACCGCGTCATCGAGTTGATCGAGTACCCGGCGGCCGACGTGGAGCCCGCCGGACCCGGCCGGCCCTCCGTCACGCGGATCGGCATCACCCACATCGGGCTGCTCTGCGACGACCTGCACTCGACACGCGAGGAGCTCGAGTCCCGGGGCGTCGAGTTCCTCACGACCGGGATCGCCGACGTGGCGGGGCTCAAGACGACGTGGTGCCACGACCCGTGGGGCACGGTCATCATCCTGCTCGAGAAGAGCGCGAGCGACCGTCCCTACTGGGGTCAGCTGCGGCCCTGAGCGGCCGTCAGGAGCACTCTGGCAGCGTCGGAAAAGACGGGGATCGAGGTGATCCGGCTCCATCGCGGCTCCCTGACGTGGTCATCCCGACCGCTTCTCAGACCGTCGATCAGGCGGGTACAGGTGACGTGAACCGCAGAAAATGGCGAAAGTGGCCCGAAAGATGTGCATCACGGGGTGTGCTTCGGCCACAATGGGCGCCATGAACAAGCGAGAACTAGCAAAAGCAGTCGCAGTCCAGTCCGATGTCGAGCTGAAGACCGTGATCTCCGTCCTTGATGGCTTCACCGAAGTCGTGACGGCTGTCGTGGCCAAGGGTGTGGAGCCGGTCTCGATCCCCGGCTTCGCGAAGTTCGTCAAGGTCGATCGCCCGGCCCGCATGGGCCGGAACCCGGCGACGGGCGAGGCGATCCGCATCAAGGCGTCCAAGAAGGCACGCATCACCCCGGTGAAGGCGTTCAAGGACGCGGTGCTGGCCCCCTCGAAGGCACCGAAGCTCGTGAAGGGCGCCTACCCGACGGTGGACGCCGCCGTTGCCGCCGCCGGCAAGTCGGCTGCCCCCGCGGCCGCCAAGGCCCCCGCCAAGAAGGTCACCGCGGCCCGCAAGGCCCCGGCCAAGAAGGCCACCGCAGCGCGCAAGGCTCCGGCCAAGAAGGCCACCACCGCCCGCCGGGCCCCGGCCAAGCGGACTGCAAAGAGGTAACGCGGTCGGCCCGGTCCCGTGCACCAGCGGGACCGGGCGACACGCCTCGGTTCGCCTGAGCGAGCCGAGCCCCGAGCTGAGCCAGCACCGGGCGCCCCGTTGCCTGAGCCGCTCGCCGACAGACCGCTCTCCTCACCGCACCCTGAGCGGCTGTCACCGGACGATCCGGCCTACGAGCAGATCCTCCGCGCCCACGGCGACGCACTGCGTGCCGGTGCCGACACCTACGTCGACCCGACCTCGGGGCTCACGGTGTTCACGGCCGGCTACCTCGCCCGACGTGGCTCGTGCTGCGGAACCGGGTGCCGGCACTGCCCCTACGTCGTCTGAATCACCGCGCGCCTGTGGCATGCCTCCTATGCTCCAGGCGGCATGAGCGACACCTCACAGGGTCCCGGATGGTGGCTTGCATCTGACGGCAAGTGGTACCCGCCCGAGTTGTGGACCGGGCCACCCGGTTCCGGACCCGGACCTGGCGCCGGGACTCCGCAGTCGGGCCTGCCGTCCTACCCGGCGCAGACACCCACGTACGCCGGTACCCCGTACCAACCCTCCGGCTACGGCCAACCGATGCCGTACGGAGCCCAACCCGGACGCAAGACCAACGGGCTCGCCATCGCCTCGCTCGTCTGCTCGTGCGCCGGCATCTTCTTCATCGGCATCCCGGCCGTGCTGGGCATCATCTTCGGGTTCGTGGCCCGGGGGCAGATCCGCCAGTCCCAGGGCGGGCAGGGTGGCGAGGGTCTCGCCCTGGCAGGCATCATCGTCGGGTTCGCCGTGGTCGCGCTGCTGGTCGTCGTCTTCGCGGTGGCCGCCAACAGCAACAACGACAACAACAACGGTGTCGTGCAGGCGCTCTCGGCCCTGTGCCTCCCGGGCTAAGGAGAGAAACGGAATGCAAGGCCTCCTCTACGGCGTCCGGCCCGAGCCCTGGACACCACCCGACGAGTCGAACGAGCTCATGGTCGGGCTCTCCCGCGTCCCGATGGTCATGAAGGAGCTGGAGCGACCGGGGATCGTCCGTGACGACTGGGCGGTCGTCAAGACGCGCCTGACCGGCATCTGTGGGTCCGACGCCAAGATGGTCTTCATGGACTTCGGCGACGACTTCGGCGACAGCGCGCTGAACGGGTACTTCTCCTTCCCCACGGTGTTCGGCCACGAGGTGGTGGCCGACGTCGTCGAAGTCGGGCCCGCCGTGACCACGCTCGAGGTCGGCCAGCGCGTGGTCCTCAACCCCTGGCTGTCGTGCGGGCCGCGGGGCATCGACCCTCCGTGCCCCTCGTGCCAGGACGGCGACTACAGCCTGTGCTGGCACTTCACGCAGGGCCCGATCGCAGCCGGGATCCACACGGGGACGTCGAGGGACGCGCCCGGTGGCTTCGCCCCCTACCTCCCCGCCCACGAGTCCATGCTGATCCCGGTGCCCGACAGCCTGAGTGACGAGGTGGCAGTGATCGGCGACCCCTTCGCGGTCTCGCTGCACTCGGTCACGAGGCACCCGCCACCGCCCGGGGGCAAGGTGCTCATCTACGGCGGTGGCGCGCTCGGGAGCTGCGCCGCCGCCATCGTCCGCGCCCTCTACCCCGACGTCGAGGTCATGGTGGTGGCCCGCTTCCCGGCCCAGGCCGCGCTGGCCCGCCGCCTGGGGGCGACCGTCGTCGACCCGTTCCCGGTCGAGCAGCTGCTCGAGGAGGCGGCGGCGTGGTCCGGCGGCGTGCTCCAGAAGTTCGGCGGCGAGGCGCTGCCCATGGCCCACCCCGGCGGCTTCGACGTCGTCTACGACACCGTGGGCACCGCGCAGACCGCGGAGATCGGTGTCCGGCTGCTCAAGCAGCGCGGCACCATGGTCAAGAGCGGCGTGCACGCGCCGGAGCGCTGGGAATGGTCGCCCCTGTACTTCAAGGAGATCTCGTGGGTCGGCTCCAACGCCTTCGGGGTGGAGGAGGTCGACGGCATCCGCATGCACGGGATCGCCCACTACCTGCGCCTGGCCGAGCAGGGCCGGATCGACATGACGGGCATGTTGACCCACACGTTCCGCCTGGAGGACTGGCGCCAGGCCTTCATCACGCTGGCCACCCAGGAGCAGAGCGGCGCCATCAAGGTGGCATTCGACTTCCGCTGAGGGTCGCGCTCGCCCGCTCCCCTGCACCCGCCCGGCGGCAGCGCGGGGCGGCCGTTGCCGAGTGACGCAACGACACGGAGGGGGTAGCGTCGCGTCCGGCGGCTGCGGCCGCTCGACAATCCTGACGTGACAAGGGGGGCCCATGACCACCAGCCCGTCGACCACCGATCCGGACCTCGCCTTCGAGCCGAAGTGGGGCATCGAGTCGCCGTCCACGACGATGTTCGACTTCGACTACACCGGGGGGCGGGACCAGCTCCTGCGGCTCTACGACAAAGGCACGCGGCGCCAGTGGATCGGCAGCGACCGGTTGGACTGGAGCCAGGAGGTCGACCTCACCAACCCGGTCGGCATGCCCGACGAGATGAACCCCCTCTTCGGCACCGACTGGTGGGACGAGATGTCCGACGAGCGCAAGGGTGAGCTGCGCCGGCACGTCGAGGCCTGGCGCTTCAGCCAGTTCATGCACGGCGAACAGGGTGCGTTGATCTGCACGGCCAAGATCGTGCAGACGGTGCCCGACATCGACTCCAAGTTCTACGCGGCCACCCAGGTGATCGACGAGGCGCGCCACGTCGAGGTCTACAGCCGCTACCTGCACGAGAAGGTGCAGCTGGTCTACCCGCTCAACCCGTATCTCAAGGCGCTGCTGGACGACGTCATCGCCGACAGCCGCTGGGACATGACGTACCTCGGGATGCAGGTGCTCATTGAGGGTCTCGCGCTGGCCGCGTTCGGCGTGATCCGCAACACCGCGCAGGAGCCGCTCGCCAAGGCGCTCAATGCGTACGTCATGCAGGACGAGGCGCGCCACGTGATGTTCGGGCGCCTGGCGCTGCGCGACTACTACCCGCAGCTCTCCGAGGCGGAGCGGGCGGAGCGGGAGGCCTTCTGCATCGAGGCCTGCTACCTCATGCGCGACCGCTTCCTCGGGGAAGAGGTGTGGGAGCGGCTGGAGCTGCCACCCGAGATCGGCACCTACGTCGAGAACAGCGAGTCACTGCGTGTGTTCCGCAGCTTCCTCTTCATGCGCATCGTGCCGATCCTGCGTGACATCGGCCTGTGGGGGCCCAAGCTGCGCTCGGCGTTCGAGGAGATGGGGGTGATCGGCTTCGCCGACACCGACATCGACGCCGAGATGGCCGACGACGAGCGGGCGGCCGAGGAGTACGACGAGGCCCGCGACGTCCGCATGGCGCACGTGAAGGCGGTGGCCGAGCAGGCCTGACCCCGGGCTTCAGGCGCCTTTCCCGTTGCCTGTACCCTTGCCGTTGCCCTTGCCGTCGCCGTGGCTGCCGCCGAGCTCGTCCTTCCCGGCTGCCTCGAGCCCGGCCTGAATCTGCTGCATCGGCTCGTTGGTGTCGAGGTAGTCGCGCCACGAGGTGACCTTCCCCTCGGCGTTCACGTCGATCACGGTCGCACCCTGCAGGGTGACGGGGATCCCGGGTCCGTCCCCCGTCATGACCGTGCCCGTGCCGGTCCACTCGAAGACGGCCCAGTCCTCGCCGCCCCGGATCCTGTCCACCCGCTGCGACCAGTCGGGAAAGATGGAGTCGGTGTCGGTGGCCACCTTGCGCACGTCGGTGGTCCACGGCGTGACCGGGTCGCAGAAGACGCCGTCGGGGGCGAAGAGCGCCGCGAACTCGTCGGGCCCGTGCACCGACTCGAAGGTGCGCGCCCACTCGGCCCAGTCCCGCGCCGGGCTCACCGCCGCCGGCCCTTGGACTCGCTGCCACGCAGGCTCTCCGCCTCGAACGTGACCACGGCATCGTCCAGTGGGAGGACCACCTGCGGCTGGACGAACTGATGCGCCTCGGCAACCAGCCGGACCGCCGTGCCCCAGGCCGTGAAGCCCACCGCATGACGGGCGAAGCTCATCGGCCCCTCGGTCACCTTCACCTCCACCACCCCCTGGCCACCGGCATGGAGCGCAGAGCGCTGCATCTTCTCCATGGCCGACTCGCGGGCAGAGTACATCGCCTCCGTGTAGTTGGTCAGCTCGACGTTCTGGCGCGTCTGCTTCATGGCCGTGCCCGCGGTCCGGCGCGGCGCATAGACGAAGCTGGCGCCGAAGGCGAGGCCGACCGGCATCCAGCCGGCGCGCTGGAGCAACGTGAAATCACGGGCGGAGAGGTCCGAGACGAACGGCATGGCCTGGGCGGCGTCGTTGCCCCGGGCGTCCTTCCCGCTGATGGGCCGCACCGCGGTCCCGACGAGCTCGACGTCGACGTGGTGCGTGCGCACCGACACCTCGACGCGCACGCCGACCACGCCGTGGCCGTGCACCTTGCTGCACTCGCCACGGAGCTGCGCTGCGGCCTGGTCCACCGCTTGATCGTGCGCGTCGGACGCGAGCGAGATCGCACCCCTCCCCCAGTTCCACACCCCGACCGGCACGGACACCACGGCCACGCCGCACACGAGGTCGAGCGGCTCCCACCCGGCCGCGTGCAGCAGCAACGCCTCGTCGACCGACAGGTCCGAGGTGATGCCACGCTTCTCGGAGGGAGGTGCCGGCGTGGCCAGGGACCGCGCGCCCAGGAGCATTTCGGCGCGGATGTCGGCCGGCGGCGTCGTCCCGGGGCTGAAGCTCGTGCTCATACGAGGCGCACCGTGGGTCTGGGCAGCTCCACCGGGTCGAAGTCCTTGAAGCGCCGTACCCGGTTGCCCCGCAGCGTGCAGTCGATGACCTCGTCGCCCTGCGAGAGCTCCCGGGCGACCACGTCGATGGTGGCGCCGTGCAGCTCGTCGCCCGCCAGCTGCTGACGGACATGCTTGCGAGCGAGCTGGCGCACGGCCATGTGGGCTTTGCTCACCTGCTCGACGAGATGCGGCCCCGTCGGCGAGCCCCAGCTCATGCTGCCCTCCATCAGGTACTCGGTCATGCAGTAGGCCCAGACGCGGACCGAGGCCAGCGCCGCCACCACCGCGACGGGCATGAACCCCGCCTCAATGGACTTGGTCAGCCGCTGCCCGGCCAGGTAGGTGCTCCACGGCACCCCGCCCGCCGGGGTCGGCCCGTCATCGACGGTGACGGCGGTGCCCAGGAAGTGGAACTCGGTCGTCCCCGTGTCGGCAATGCTCGAGACACGGTCGACCACCCCGATCACGCCGTGGGCACCGTGGGCGGTGGCCTCCTCGAGCATGCGCTGGTAGGCGCTCCCGTAGCCCTGCGCCCATGCGTCCTCCACCCACGGCTGCTCGAGGTTCTGGCCCCAGGAGCGGTGCTCGTTGGACACGAAGCCGTGCGGGCACCGGTAGGTCTCGGAATACGACCCCGCGACCTGCGGGCCGCCGACGTAGGGCGACATGCCGCGCATGTACCCCGAGCCCTGTCCGTACCAGCCCCATTGCATGACGCAGAAGCCCTGGACCAGGGCCACCGGCTGCAGCCCGAGGTCGAGGCAGGCGGCGAAGTCGGGTACGGAGAGGCCCGAGGAGAAGGCGGTCGACTCGAGCCGGCGGACGGCGGCCTCGGGCAGGTCCGCCGGTGGTCCGGCGCCGGCGACGCCCGTGACGCCGGTGTCTCCGGTGTCTCCGGCCTTGTCGGCCGCGCCGGCCGTCCCGTCCGTCATCAGTTGTCGAGCGAGATGATGGTGATCGGCTTGGGCAGCGTGACCTCCCCGCTGCCCTTGGTGACCGCCGTGCCGAGCGCGAGGAACTCAATGGTGTGCGAGCCCCACTGGTGCGACTTCTCCTCGAGGCGGACGCCCACGATGCCGCTGGCGTTCAGGCGGCCCGCCTCGTCCTGCATGCGCGTCATGGCGAGCTCCCTCGCCTCGTAGAGCGCCTGCGTGAAGTTGGGCAGCTCCACGTTCTGCCCCATGGAGCCCAGCGCCTGCGTCAGCTTGCGGTGCGCAATGTGGAACACGCACGTGCCCATGACGAGCGCCTGCGGGACGTGCCCCGTCTGCATGAGGGTCCAGAAGTCCTGCCCGGAGAGGTCGGAGGTGAAGGGCTTGCCGAGCGCATTGCGGTACGAGGTCCCGTCCTCGGCCTTGACCGCGGTGCCGAAGGCGATGAACTCGGCCGAGTCGTTGCCCCACTCGTAGTAGTTCACGTCGAGGCGCACACCGACCACGCCGTCGGCCCCGAGCTGTTCCGCCTCCTCCTCCATGCGGTTCATCGCCAGCTCCCGGGCGGTGTACATCGCCTCGGTGAGCTTGGTCAGCTCCTGGCTCTCCCCCCACTTCCGGGTCTGGATCCCGATGTGGTAGATCGACGAGCCCATCACGAAGCCCAGAGGGTGGAAGCCCGCCTCCTTGACGAGGAGGAACTCGTTGACCGAGAGGTCGGACGTGAAGAGCCCGTGCTCCAGCTCCTCGAGCCGGTGCGCGGCATCCTTCGGGAGGTCGTGCGCCACGGGTTCCGGCGGCACCTCCGGTTGCTCGGTCACGATTGGCCTCCGATCACGATGTTCTCCAGCGCGAGCCGTGTCTGCTCGCTGTGTGCGGCTTCCGACTGCAGGGTGGCCAGGAGCTGGGTGAGCCAGACGTCCATGCCGACCTGCTCGCTGCGGATGCGGATGCCTCCCGACGAGTGGCCGATGCTGCAGCGCACCGAGGCACCGTCCACGAGCGCCTCGAGGGCGTCGTCACCCAGCGTGATCCGCACCGACTTGATCTCGTCGGACTTGCGGAAGCGCCCGGCGCGTTCCACCACGATGCGGTCGCCGAGGACGCCGGCCAGCTGCGACACCAGGAGCTTGAGCATGATCCGCAGGTCGGTGCTGTTCGACGCCAGCTGCGACACCGCCATGCTCAGATCGAAGGCGGCGTCCCCCGCGTCCTGGCCCGGGGCCGAGCTGATCTCGGCCCCCGCGTGTTCGACTGGTGAGCCGGCAGGCTCCATGGACATTGGTCGCATCGTACCGCCACCTGCCCGGATGGGGTCCGGCGCCCGCAGGTGCGGGGGATGCGGGGGTGCGGGGGATGCGGGCGGTGCGGGCGAGGCCGACCGGTCGGCGTCAGGCCGGGCGGGGCTCGCAGATCACGACGGGGATGTCCCGGCCGGACCTCTCCTGATAGCCCGCATAGTGCTTGTAGGAGGCGAGGATGTCGGGCCACAGCGCCGCCTTCTCCTCGGGTGATGCCGTCCTGGCCCGCATCTTGCGGGTCTCACCGTTCATGGTGAGCTCCACGTCGGGGTTGGCGCTGAGGTTGAGGTACCACTGCGGGTTTCGCTCGTCGCCCCCCTTCGAGGCCACCAGGATCACCCGGTTCTCGTCGTGGATGGGTGAGGCGAGCATGGTCGAGCGCGGCTCGCCGGACTTGCGCCCGATGGTGTGCAGCTCCACCCCCGGCATGCCCAAGAGGTCGCGCGGCCACCGGCCGCCGGTTGCCTTCAGCGCCGCCTTGTGGACGAGATTCATGGCCCTGAACCCGACGTCCACGGTGGCCTTGCGGAGCTCGGTCATGGTGTCCCTTGGTCGATCCTCGAGTGTGACGGGAGGGTGGTAGGTGATGGGCGCTCGCGGCAGCCCGGCGAAATCCGCGTGTCGCCTGCTGTCAGAACCTATCCGGTGGCGACCCTCGTACGGCGTTGGGGCCTCGATAAGATGCCCCCCGTTGGGGACGCAGTGTTGGCAAACCAGAACCGACGAGGAGGACGTGTCTCCCGCACCACGCACCGACCGGCGCAGCTGTTCGTTCCGTTGCCCGGCCATCCTGTCGTTGTTGGCGGCACTGATCGCCGTCCTGGGCGCCGCGTCGTTCGGCACGGTCACGGCACCCCCCGCCGGCGCGGACAATTGGACCCCCGTGCATCCGGGGGACTTTCCCGACCCGAGCGTGCTGAGCTACGGCGGTGCCTACTACGCCTTCGCCACACAGAACTTCGCCGCACCGAGCCAGACCATCAACATCCAGGTGTCGACGTCCGCCGACGGCGTCAACTGGACCCCGACGGGTCTGGACGCCCTCCCGCGGGTCGGCTCCTGGGCCGTCGCGGGTGAGACGTGGGCGCCCAGCGTGGCCTACGACAGCACGGACGACGACTTCGTCATGTACTACACCGCCACCGAGAACACCCAGCCCGGCGACCAGTGCATCGGCATGGCGACCTCGACCGACCCGCTCGGACCGTACGTGGACGGAAACCCGTATCCGATCGTGTGCCAGGACGACAGCTACGGCCCGCCGAACACTGTCGGCGGCAACGGTGGCGGCAGCATCGACCCGGACATCTTCACCGACTTCTCCGGCAACTCCTGGCTCATCTGGAAGAGCGACGGCAACCACCTCACTCCCCCGATGAGCGCCCTCATCTGGTCCGTGCCGCTGGGACCACACCTGACGCCGTCGAGCACCGACGCCACCGAGCTCCTGGACGACGACGCGCCATGGCAGAGCGGCGTCGTCGAGGGCCCGGACATGGTCGAGACGCCCGCCTCCGGTGGCGGTGACACCTACTCCCTGTTCTACGCGGGCAGTGACGAGGGGGCGTCCACCTACGGCATCGGGTGGGCCGACTGTGGCACCTCGTTTCCCACCGCGATGTGCGCCGACATGTCGACGTCCGGGCCGCTGCTCGGCACCGAGCCCGGCATGTCGGGGCCGGGGGGACCCGACGTCTTCGATCTGCAGAGCGGACAGCCGGTCATGGCCTTCGCCGCCTGGCAGGGGAACACGATCGGCTACCTCGCCTGCGGCATCCGCCCCATGTACCTGGCCGAGTTGAACTTCGGCCCCGACGGCACGCCGCAGTTGTCGGCCGACCCCGCCGACGCCGCGCCCGCCGCCAGCCCCAGCTGCCCCGTACCGCCCCAGCCCCCGCCTGGATACTGGCAGGTCGGCTCCGACGGGGGCGTCTTCACCTTCGGCTCCGCCGGCTTCTACGGATCGACCGGGTCCATGAAGCTGAACAAGCCCGTCGTGGGGATGGCAGAGACGCCCGACCACCGGGGCTACTGGTTGGTGGCCAGCGACGGGGGCGTGTTCGCCTTCGGCGACGCCGGCTTCCACGGCTCGACCGGGTCGATGACGCTGAACAAACCGATCGTCGCCATGGTCCCCACCCTCGACGGCGGCGGGTACTGGCTCATCGCCAGCGACGGTGGCGTGTTCGCCTTCGGGGACGCACCCTTCTACGGCTCCGCCGGGAGCGACAACCTGGCCTATCCGGTCACGGCCGCCGCCCCGAGCTTCCTCGGGGGCGGCTACTGGCTCGTCGACGCCAACGGCCAGGTCTTCAACTACGGGAACGCACCGTTCGAGGGCCAGCCGGTGTTCGCCCCTGGTGGGTACCGCATCACGGGCATCGCCGGCACCCACGACTCCGGCGGCTACTGGCTCTCCAGCGCGAACGGCAACGTGGCCGGCTTCGGCAACGCGGCGCCGTACGGCTCCATGATCGGCGCCAGCCTGAACGCGCCCGTCGTCGGCATGGCCGCCACGAGCGACGCCGCTGGATACTGGCTGCAGGGTGCCGACGGCGGCATCTTCACCTACGGCGACGCGCCCTTCCTCGGGTCGATGGGCGGCCACCCGCTCAACGCCCCCATGGTCGGCATCGCGTCGGTCTGAGCCGCCGCCGACCCGCCAGGGGCGGGTCACCTCGTCCCGGAGTGGGCCCGAGCAGCTCGCTCACGAGTGCCGCGTAGCCCCATCCCGTCACCAACCACGGCCACCCGTGACCCTCGAGATCCCCACCGTGGCGGAGAAGGCCCCGGCTGCGGACGGACGACCCACGGGTCGATCCCCCTCGCCGGAGCCCTCTCCGCATCCCGGCCACCTGGAATCGTGCGGCCATCACGCGTCCTGCGCACCCATCCCGCCGTCGTCTCGATGACCGTCCTTTCGAGCCGGGGCTCGCCGTCGGCTCGGCCGCGACGCGCCCGACGGTCATACGGGCCGGGGCCGGGTCAGGATTGAGGCCTATCCTGGACCCGGAACGCCCCGACCACCTGGACGGGAACGCCGGGATCGCCCGGTCCCCTGAGTGGGGGCGGCACCGAGGGAGGGCAGGCTCATGACAGGCAGCACCGGCGGCTTCGAACTGCGGGGCATCAACCATCTCGCGCTCGTGTGCCGCGACATGGAGCGGACGGTCGACTTCTACACCAACGTGTTGGGCATGCCGCTCGTCAAGACGATCGAGCTGCCGGCCGGGATGGGCCAGCACTTCTTCCTCGACTGCGGCGGCGGGGACTGCCTCGCCTTCTTCTGGTTCCCCAACGCGCCCGACGGGGTGCCGGGCATCAGCGCGCCCGCGGCCCGCCCGGACCAGGGCGACCTCACGAGCGCCATCGGCTCCATGAACCACGTCGCCTTCGACGTGGCGCCCGAGAAGATCGAGGAGTACCGCGACCGCCTCCTCGCCGCCGGCATCGACTGCACCGAGGTCGCCAATCACGACGACTCCGAGTGGGGCATCAGCAACGACATGCACTCGGGTGTCTACGTCCGCAGCATCTACTTCCAGGACCCCGACGGGATCCTCCTTGAGTTCGCCTGCTGGATGCGGAAGTTCAACCTCGCCGACGTCTCCCACACCCCCGCCCGTGCCATCGACGCCAACCTGGCCGCCGAGCCCGAGCTCCCGAGCGAGCCCACCCGGGTCTGACCGTCCCCGAATCCACCACCCACATCCACCACCTACACCGAACTCCCACACCGACCACATGCCCCGACTCAGACAGGTCCCCAAGGACGAGGCCACGGCGCCCATCGTCACCACCATGTACGACTGGCTCTTCGACGGCCGCGATCCCGTCGCCGAGCCGGGACGATGGGACGGCACCACGGGCGACTGGTGGACCGTGTTCGCCCTGAGCCCCGACATCCTCGACCACTGCGTCAAGGGCTTCGGCCTCTACCAGTCACCCACCCGGGCCCTCGACCCCAGGTTGCGCGAGCTCGGCCAGATCCGCGCCGGGTGGGCGGCCGGCAGCCAGTTCGTCTTCAGCCAGCACGCCAAGTCGATGCGCGAGCTCGAGATGCCCGAGGAGAAGATCACCCACGTCCCCGCCTGGAGCGTCGCCCCCGAGGGCACCTACGACGCCGCCGAGCGCGCCGTCCTCGCCTACACCGACAGCCTCGTCTACGACCACGGCCGCGTCCCCGACGAGCTCTTCGCCGAGCTGGAGCGCCATCTCGACGAGGTCGCGATCCTGGAACTCACCTACATCACCACGCTCTACTTCCAGCACGCCGTGATGTCGAAGGCCCTCCGCACGGAGTTCGACGACCGCGACGATCCCGTCGTCGAGGTGCCCGGTCCTCCGGGTGCCTCCGCCATGCATCCGGGATCGGCCCGGTGACGGCGGCCCACGCCGTCCTGCCGGGCGACGAGGCGCGCCACGCCCCCGACGCGGAGGACCTCTGGAACGAGTCGTACTACTGCGACTTCGTCAAGGCCGACGGCTCGATCGGTGGGTGGCTCCGGCTCGGCCTCTACCCCAACCGGCGGGTCGCCTGGTGGACGGCGTGGATCGTGCGCCCCGGTCATCCCGGCATCGCCTCGGTCAGCTACGAGATGCCGGTCCCCCCGGAGAACGGTCTCGTCAGCGAGAGCGAGGACGGCGAGCGCGTCGAGATCGACCTGCGCCGCCCGCTCGAGGAGTTCCGCCTGGCTGCGTCACACCTCATGGGCAAGGAGTTCGCCCGCCCCGAAGACGCCTACAGCGACACCCACTGGCAACCGCTGCTCCTCGACGTCGACCTCACCTGGACGACCGACGGCGTCCCGTACCACTACGACCTCACGACCCGCTACGAGATCCCGTGCCTCGTCACCGGCACCGTGACGATCGACGGCGAGACCCTCACGGTCGAGGGACAGGGGCAGCGGGACCACTCCTGGGGCGTGCGCGACTGGTGGGCCTTTGGATGGTGCTGGTGCTCCGTGCGCCTCGACGACGGCACCCGGGTCCACCTGGCCGACATCCGGATGGGGATCCCGGACATGCCGGTATTCTTCGGCTACGTCCAGACGCCGGGCGACGTCCTCCCCGCCACCGCACTCACGGTCACCGAGGAGCTCGGCGCGCACGGCTTCCCGTCGACGGCCCGCATCGAGATCGCCACGTCCGAGCAGGGCATCGGGCTCGACGTCACCCCCGCCGCCTTCGGGCCGGTGCTCCTGCGCAACGACGACGGCCGCACCAGCCGGTTCCCCCGGGCCATGGTCACCTGCCGGGCCGACGACGGCCGATCCGGGGCGGGCTGGATCGAGTGGAACCAGCCGGAGCCGGCGCCATAGCCATCCGGTCGTGGCCGCCGAGCCCGGCTGCCGGACCGGGTCCGGCGGATGGAGCGCAGCGGCCTCCCCGGACTGCTCGTTACCCCAAGAGACTGCTCGTTACTTGAAGAGGTCGCCCAGGACCTTGGTGGCCCCGATGCCGGCGACGGCGCCCTCCGCCGCATGGTGGTCGCCACGGTCGGGCATGTACTCCCCGATGACGCCGGCGAGGATCGCGATGGGCATCGACTGCAGCCAAATCCGTCCGGGCCCGGTGAGGACGGCGAAGTGGTGCCCGTCGGCGCCCATGTAGCGGTTGGCCAGCCCGGGGACCTTCTGCACCGAGAAGGTGACGGAGGCCTGGAAGAGCCCGGCGTGGCCGGGGTGCACGCGCATCGTCTGGCCGGCCACCAGGTCGTAGACGAGCACCTCGCCCGAGAGGTCGATGAACGCCCGGCCGCTGCCAGCGATCTTCTGCAGGATGAACCCCTCCCCGCCGAAGATCCCGCCCCGGAAGGACTGCTGGAACCCCATGGACAGCTCGATGCCCGGCGTCGCCGCCATGAACCCGTGGCGGTGCACCATGAACTCGTTCCCCGGTGAGACGTCGATCGGCAGGATGTGGCCCGGGACCTTCGACGCGAAGGCGATGGAGCCGGGACCGCCCTGGGCGGTGTAGGTGGTCATCATGACGCTGGCACCCGAGACGGCGCGCTTGACCGCACCCATGAGGCCTTTGCCGCCCATGCCGCCGCCGGTGTTGGTGGCCATTTGGACGGCGTCGGACATCCAGCTGAACTCGCCGGCCTCGGAGACGACCGACTCGCCGTCGGCGAGCGAGAGCTCGAGCACCGGCATCGTCGTTCCGTGGATGGTTTCTTCCATGGTGACCTCCTCGTCCTCGGGTCCGCGGATCCGCGGATCGTCGAGCCCTCGAATCCTCGCGCTCGACTGCTCGCCGTGCTCGGATCCTCGAGTCCCTGCCTCGAGTCCCTGCCTCGAGTCCCTGCCTCGAGTCCCTGCCTCGAGTCCCTGCCTCGAGTCCCTGCCTCGAGCCGCTACGTGGCCGCAGCCCCGCCCGGCAGCTCGGCGTCCTCCGAGCGTACGTCGTTGCCGGGCCCGTGCGCTCCCGTCACCAACCGCTCGGTGAGCGACACCTCGACCAGTCCCAGGGCCACCCCGAAGGACAGACCCATGACGAAATTGGTGAAGAAGACGAGGAACACCCGCTCGTGCGGCACCAGGTCCTTGATCAGGACCACCACCTCGTGCTCCACCGCCAGCGGGATCGTGATCATGACGAGCACGATCCAGAAGTGGGGCCAGACCATGCGGATGGAGCGCCGGAAGGCCTCGGGCACCGAACAGTCCAGCAGGTTGATCAGGGGCCCGACCAGGGCGCACAGCGTCCCCACGACGAGCGCCGGGATGATGAGGAACAGCGCCGCCGCCGCCGTGACCACGAGGAGGATGGCCTCGGCGACGACCAGACGGATCCAGGGCAGCGTCGCCAGCACCTGCCCGACCGGCTGCGGTGTCTGGTTGCGCTCGACGGCGCCCACGAGACGCTCGAGCATGCCGCTGTAGAAGGTGAGCCCGAGCGTCGATGCGCTGAAGATGACGGCGGTGGTGACCGATTCCAGGCCGAGGTGATCGGTGGAGATCTCGGTGAACCAGGTGCTCTGGAACGCATCGAGGCCGAAGATCACCAGGGCCGGAACGAGCACCCGGGCGGGCTCGAGCCGTGCCGTCCGCATCGCCATGGACAGGAGCTCGAGCGGGTGCAGGGGATGGCGGACGAGGGGTGTCCGCCGCGGGTGGCGGCGGTAGCGGAGGTGGCGGCGGCGCAGGATGCGGCGGCGGAGGTCGGCCTGATCGTCGAGTGGGGTCTCGGCGGCCGGGAATTGGGGCGGATCCGGCGGCCGGGATCGGGGGGGCGGCGGCTCCGGCAGCGGCTTCAGCAGGCCGGCCGGCTCGTCGTCGTACTCGCTCATGCCGGCAGTGCGCCGTCGCCGACGAAGTCGAAGAGCTTGGCCTCCGGGTCGAAGGCGCCCGCCGGCGGCTCAGCCACGAGCCGGTGGCGGCCGACCGCCAGGACGTACCCGTCGGGCGCCTCGAAGGCGACCTCCTCGAAGCCGGCGTCGGCGAACTGGGCCCGGACGAACGGCGTGGCGTCCGGTGGGCGCCGGTGCCTGGTCCAGATCACCTCCGACCCCATCCAGCAGAATCCGGGCAGCGCCTGGATGGTGCGCGTGAGGTCGCTCCGACTGATGTTCCCGAAGACCCCGCACACCAGCACCAGGTCGGCGGGCACCGAGTCCTGGTACCACCGGCACAGCGAGGCGTCGCCCTCGACGATGCGCACCTGGTCGGCCACCCCGGCCGCCGCAGCACGGTCACGGGCGGAGGGGGCCAGCTCCGGATCGAGCTCGACCAGCAGCGCCGAGACGTCGCTGCCCCTTGGATGGGTCGAGACGACGTCGATCACGTCACGGCCCTGCCCGGCGCACAGGCTCACGATCCGGATGGGCCCTGGATGCTCAGGGGGCACCGAGTCGAGGACGTCGCGCACCATGGATTGGACGAGCCGCAGCCGCAGGGACAGCGGCGACGCGGGGTCCTCGTAGGACTCGTGCCAGCGCACCCAGTGCGAGGGCGCGGCCGAACCCGGGCCGGAGCCTCCGCCGGTGGCCTCCGCTGTCTCTGGATGGTCCCCGGGGGCCATGACGACCCATCGTAGGGTGGGCCACGTGACCGCCCCGGCCCATGACCGGATCCGCCACCGGCCCATCCACCGGCCCATGGACCGGCCCATGGACCGGGCCATCATCGCCCCGTGATCAAGTACCTCGGATCGAAGCGCCGCCTGGTGCCGGTGCTGAGCGAGATCTGCCGAGCCTCGGGCGCCCGCACCGCCCTCGACCTCTTCACCGGCACCACGAGGGTCGCCCAGGCCTTCAAGGCCCAGGGCGTGCACGTCACCGCCGCCGACAGCGCTCGATACGCCCACGCCTTCGCCCGCACCTACATCGAGGCGGATGCCGCCGCCACCGACATGGGCGCGCTCAGGGCGGCCGTCACCCATCTCAACGGTCTCCCCGGCAAGCCCGGCTACGTCACCGAGGAGTTCAGCCGTCAGGCCCGCTTCTTCCAGCCGCACAACGCCGCTCGGATAGATGCCGTGCGGGATGCCATCGACTCGGAGTATGCGGGGTCACCCCTGTTCCCCCTCCTGTTGACGTCCCTGATCGAGGCGGCGGACCGGGTGGACTCGACCACCGGGGTGCAGATGGCGTACGTGAAGCAGTGGGCGCCGCGGTCGTTCAATCCGCTGGAGCTGCGGGTGCCCGAGCTGCTGGCGGGGCCGGGCCGCGCCATCCAGGGCGATGCGGTGGCGCTGGCCGGGTCGCCGGCGCTGGGGCACGTCGACCTGGCGTACTTGGATCCGCCGTACAACCAGCACCGGTATTTCACCAACTACCACGTGTGGGAGACGCTGGTGGCCTGGGATTCGCCCGAGGCCTATGGGGTGGCCCGCAAGAGGGTGGACGCCCGCGACCCATCCACGCACTCGGTGTTCAACTCGAAGCGCTCGATGCCGGCGGCGCTGGCCTCGGTGGTCCAATCCGTGGACTGCGACCTGCTCGTGCTGTCCTACAACAACGAGTCGTGGCTCGGGTTGGACGAGCTGGAGGCGATGTGCGCGGTGGCCCTCCCCCCATCCAGAGACGCCGGTGGGGGGACCGCCCGGACCGCCCGGATCGCCCCGAATGCCCCGAACGCCCCGTACGCCCCGAGTCGTGGCCCCTCGCAGCGGGAAGTGGCCACGCTGGCCTTCGACTCCACTCGATACGTCGGAGCCCGGATCGGCATCTTCAACCCATCCGGGCGCAAGGTCGGCCGGGTCAGCCACCTGTCCAACCAGGAGTTGTTGGTCATCGCCGGAGAGGCGGCCCTGGTGCATCACGTGGTCGAGGCGGTCGGGTCCACCCCTGCGGCCGGATCCGCGACTGCCGCCGGTGCAGCCGCCGGGGTTGCGACTGTGTCCGCGGCCGTAGTCGCCCCATCCATGGCGGATCGGCTACAACAGGCAACGTGAGCAAGCACGATCACGGTGGTCACGGCGGCCACCCTGATGAAGGCTCCGGCGATCATGGGAATCACGAGAATCGTGAGACCTACGGCGGCCAGGACGCCAGAAGCCTCGGCACCGATGACGGCCGCGGTACCAGTGGCAGTGGCGTCGCAGGCGGCGGCGGCGCAGGCGCAGGCGGCGGCGGCGCAGGCGCAGGCAGCGGCGGCGCAGGCGCAGGCGGCGGCGGCGGCGGCGCAGGCGCAGGCGGCGGCGGCGCAGGCGCAGGCGGCGGCGGCGGCGGCGCAGGCGCAGGCGGCGGCGGCGGCGTTGCAGGCAGCAGCGGCGGCGGCGGCGGCGGCGAGATACTCCGACGGGACTTTCCACTGCTCGACGACTCCGACCTCTCGCGCCGGCTGTCCAAGGACGAGGAGAGCAAGCGCCTCGGCCGGGCGCAGCGTCGCCTCCTGCACCTTCGGCTGATCAACGGCGGCCAGCTCAGAGAAGGGAAGCTCGGCCCGCCCGTCTGCGTCATCTTCGAGGGGTGGGACGCCGCCGGCAAGGGAGGGGCGATCAAGAGGCTGGTCGAGCCGCTCGACCCCCGCCACGTGCACGTGGCCCCGTTCGCCGCGCCCACGCCGGACGAGCTCCGCCATCACTTCCTCTGGCGGTTCTGGCCACCGCTGCCTGGATGGGGTGGGATGACCATCTTCGACCGCAGCTGGTACGGACGGGTCCTCGTCGAGCGGGTCGAGAACCTGGCCACCGAGGTGCAGTGGCGCCGGGCGTATCAAGAGATCAACGACTTCGAGCACACCCTGGCCGAAGAGGGAATGATCGTGATCAAGCTCTGGATGCACATGTCGCACGAGGAGCAGCTGCGCCGGTTCGTGCGCCGCCGCGACGATGCCCTCAAGTCGTGGAAGCTGACCGACGAGGACTGGCGCAACCGCGAGAAGCGGTCGGAGTACGACGCGGCCGTGTCGGACATGCTGCGCCTGACCAACGGCCCGCTCGCTCCGTGGGACGTGATCTCCTCGGAGAACAAGCGGAACGGTCGGGTGGAGGTGATCGAGACGGTGATCCGACGCATGGAGGAAGGCATGGCACGCTGGGGCGTCCCCGTGCCACCCCACGACGCCGCCGAGGAGAAGACCGAGCTGGCGCTTGTATTCGACGACGCAGAGTTCCAGCCCGATCTGGACGCGGCGCCGAACGGCATCGCCGGCACCGGCGCTCCCACCGAGACCGTCACGCCTACCGGGACCGTCACGCCCACCGAGGAGCGTCAGCAGGCATGAGCCCCGCGTCCGCCCGGCCCGGCATCACGATCCCCTTCGACGGGATCCCGCTGCACGCCCACCGCGAATGGTTCGCCCGCCTGCGCGAGCTCGGCTACACGGACCTCTGGTCGGCCGAGGTCGACGGCGCCGACGGGTTCACTCCCCTCGCCCTGGCCGCCGCCTGGGAGCCGGAGCTGAATCTCGGCGTGGCCATCACCCCGGCATACACCCGCGGCCCCGCACTGCTGGCCCAGAGCCTGGCCTCCATGGCGGACGCCGCCCCCGGGCGCTTCGCCTGCGGGCTGGGCGCCTCCTCCGAGGTCATCGTCGCCAACTGGAACGGGATGGCCTTCGAGAACCAGTTCCGCCGCATGCGCGACACGCTGCACTTCCTGCGGATGGCGTTCAGCGGCGAGAAGGTCACCGAGGAGTTCGAGACGTTCCGCGTGAAGGGGTTCCGCCTGGCCCGGATCCCCGAGCAGCTTCCCCCCATCTACCTGGCCGCGCTGCGCCCCGGCATGCTGCACCTGGCCGGCCGCGAGGCTGACGGGGCGATCCTCAACTGGCTCAGCGCCGAGGACGTGGCCACCTCGGTGGCCGAAGTCGAGAAGGCGGCCGAGGGGGCGCCCCGGGAGATCGTCGCCCGGATCTTCGTCATCGTCACGGAGGATGCGGGCGTGGCCCGGACGATCGGCCGGAGGATGATCACCGCCTACCTCAACGTCCACGCCTATGCCGAGTTCCACCGCTGGCTCGGTCGGGGCCCCGCCCTCCAGCCCATGTGGGACGCCTGGGCCGCCGGCGACCGCAAGGGGGCGCTCGAGGCCATCCCCGACGAGGTGGTCGACGAGTTGGTGGTGCACGGATCCGTATCCGAGTGCCGTGCGCACGTGCAGCGATATGTCGACCACGGCGTCACCATCCCCGCCCCCATGGTGATTCCCATCGGTGTCGACCTGGCGGAGGCGGTGGCGGGTCTCTCGCCGTCGGCCGGATAGAGGGTCGGCCCTCGCGGGCTCCCGCTGGCCCCATCCGAACGGCACGAAAGGCCGGGGCGGGGCGGGACAGGGTCGGGCGAGGCGGGAGGGACGGGGAGGGATCGGACCCGGCGATTCGGATCAAGCTCGACAACCGGGACCAATCGGGACCAATCGGAACACGTGGATAGGGAGAGGGAGCACCGATGGCAGAGATCGACTTCCGCACCACCCCGCTCGCCGAGCTCGCTCGGTCGGTGCGCACCAAGGAGGTCAGCGCCCGGGAGCTGACCCAGGCCGCCCTGGATCGGATCCGGAGGCTCGACCCGCTGTACCACGCCTTCGTCGCCGTCGACGACGAGCGTGCCCTCAATGAGGCCGCCGCCATCGACGCCCGGATCGCGGACGGCGGCGACCCGGGCCCGCTCGCAGGGATCCCCATCGGCATCAAGGACCTCCAGAGCGCGGTGGGCTACACGACCACCTATGGATCGGCGCTCCACGCCGACGACCCGCCGGCCACCGCCGACGACCCCTTCGTCGCCCGAATGCGGGCGGCTGGATGCGTCATCGTCGGCAAGACCAACACGCCCGAGTTCGGCTGGATGGGGAACACGACCAACTCCGTCTTCGGCCCCTCGCTGAACCCGTTCGACCCATCCCGAGGCCCCGGCGGTTCCTCGGGCGGCGCCGCAGCGGCGCTGGCGGCCGGCATGGTCCCGCTCGCCACCGGATCCGACGGTGGCGGATCCATCCGGATCCCCTCGGCCTGTTGCGGCCTCTCGGGTATGAAGCCGAGCCTCGGCCGCGTCCCCGCCGGCGGCCCCAACCCGCCCGGCTGGATCGACCTCTCGACCAACGGACCCATGGCCCGGCGCATCGCCGACGTCGCCCGCGCCCTCGACGTGACCGTCGGCCCCGACCCCACCGACCTGCGCTCCCTCCCCCGCCCCGAGGCCTCCTGGCTCGCCGCCCTCGACGACCCGCACGTGCCAGTCCGCATCGCCTACGCGCCGACGCTCGGCTACGCCACCGTGGACGCCGAGGTGGCGACCGCCTGCGAGCGGGCGGTCGGCGTGCTCGAGTCACTCGGCGCCGACGTCGTCGTGCTGGAGTCCGTTTTTGATGCCGACCCCGTCGGTGATTTCCTCACCTTGACGGGGGCCTGCACCTTGCGCACACTGCGACCGCTGATGGGGCACCCGAGGTGGGAGGAGGTCCACCCGGTCCTGCGCTACCTGCTCGATGCGGCGCAGTCGACCACCGCCGAGCAGTTGCTGAACATCCTCGACCGCTTCCACCTCATGAACCTGCGCCTCGTCGAGATCTTCCACACGTCCCGGATCCTGGTGACGCCGACGTGCTCGGGGGTGGCACCGTTCGCCGACGAGATGACGAGCTCGGTCAACGGGGAGACCACCGCCAACTGGGTGCAGTTCACCTACCCGTTCAACATGACCCGGTCACCGGCGGCCACCGTGCCGGTCGCCCTGAGCCGCGACGGCCTGCCGATCGGCCTGCAACTCGTGGGCCCCCAGCACGGTGACCTCGTCGTCCTGCGCACCGCCGCGGCCCTCGAGGCCGCCCTCGACCTCGATACGCTCGCTCCCCTGCCGAACTGATCCAACCGATCCCGCCCCATCCAACCGATCCCC
>Ga0182030_10001777_pt1 | contig 44966 bp, 35 predicted proteins | sample 812S3MmetaG_FD_121299 | JGI IMG/M metagenome (GOLD analysis project Ga0182030, IMG submission 121299) | Permafrost microbial communities from Stordalen Mire, Sweden - 812S3M metaG (Illumina Assembly) | ecosystem: Environmental > Terrestrial > Soil > Wetlands > Permafrost | place: Sweden...
GTACGCACTGAACCCTTCCGTGTCCCGGAATGCGAGGAACAATCTGCCTAAGTGCGAATCGAACGAAGGGGCTTGAAAATTGGTGGCGCTGAGGGTCGGAAACACGACTTGTCCCTGCGGCGACGCGAGCGATGCGGCGCTGACGCGCGGACGTCCCTTCGCATCGAATCCCTCGTTCCAGTTTTGGCGGACGAAGGCATGACCGGATATGAAGTTACCGTTGGTCCGATCCAGGGTGTACAGAAAACCGTTTCGGTCAGCGTGAATCAGCAGTTTGCGCGGTTTGCCGTTGACTACCCGGTCCGCGAGAACCATGTCCTCCGTTGAGTCCCAGTCATGACTGTCGTTCGGCGTGAATTGATACGCCCACATCAAGGTTCCCGTATCGGGGTTGAGCGCCAGGACGGAATCGGTATGCAGATTGTCACCTTGCCGCACTTTCCAATTGTTATACGGCGCCGGATTGCCGACGGCCCAGTACAGAACATTCAAGCTCGGATCATAGCTGCCCGTCAGCCACGTGCCTCCCCCGCCCCGCTTCCAGGTATCCCCGGGCCAGCTATCATGACCTGCCTCGTGCGGTCCCGGGATAGTTTCCACGCGCCACCGACTCTCGCCGGTAGCGGCGTCAAAGGCTGCGAGGAATCCGCGAACCCCGTATTCTCCACATCCAACCCCCACCACCACGCGATCCTTGAGCACCAGCGGCGCGCCGGTAATGGTGTAGCCATCGAGCGTATTGGCGATCCGACGCTCCCACAACTCGCGGCCGGTATGGGCGTCGATGGCAATCAACAAATCATCGAGCGTGCCGACGAACACACGTCCATTCAACACCGCCACGCCGCGATTGAAGGGATTGATCTGGTACGGGTTCACGACGTCCTGTTTGCGGCTGAACTTCCAGATCTGCAAACCGGTCTTGGCGTCAAGCGCATACACCTCGCCGGGTGAACCCGCCACATACATCACGCCATCCACCACGATGGGCGTGGCCTCGAGCAGCGAGGGACCCGGCAGCGCCGCGGCCCATTGCGCTTGCAGCAGATTCACATTGGAGGTGTTTATCTGCTTCAGCGTGGAGAAATGGTGCCCCGTGTAATTACCCCAATAGGTGAGCCAGTTCTGCGGCTCGTCGGCCGCGCGGGTAATGCGCTCGGCGCTCAGAGCGACCTCCCCGCGAGCCGCGCTCGAAGTTTGAATTCCCCGAGCCAGCTGCCGCGACAAGTAGGCGACAATCAGGTCGGCCTCTTGGGCGCTGGTCGTGTCGTTCGGCCTGAAGCCGCCCTCGAGGGACTGCGCCGAGCGCACCTTCGTGCGTTCGATGCGCATGATGGCGTCGCGCTCGGTCAGCATCAATATATTGATGGCATCCTCTGCCTTGATGATTCCTTGGACGGTCTCGCCGCTGGCCAGGGTTAGGTGCACCCACGGTGGCTCACCGTTCCCCGCGTGGGACATAGCCGCGCGGATGAAATCGCCACCCTTGCGTCCGACCGCCGAGAGATCGGCGGCCAGCGATGCACCGCCATCGGCCGTCTCGTGGCAGCGCGCGCATCCGCCGCTCCCAAAGAAAAGTGCCTTGCCCTGCAGGGCTGCCGACGCGTCGCCAACCGCTGCCGCCGTAGCGGCATTGGGCACTGGGGCTGCGGACAAAGATTTCAGGAAACTGACCACACCCCAGATATCGCCATCGGCGAGCGCTGCGAAAGACGGCATCCCGCCGCTGCCGATGCCATTCTTTATAGTCTGGAACACCTCGTAGTCCTCGCCGCCGTGGGAAAATCGGCCGGTATTGAGCGCCGGTCCGCGACCTCCCGAGGCCTCGACACCATGGCAGACCGCACAGGTGCCATTGAACAACGCACGGCCGTTGTCAATCGCAGCCTGCTGACCTCGCGTCGGATTGACGGGGGTATCGGTCGCGGTTTGCGCACGCAGCGGCGAGTCGCTGCATATGCACCATGAAAAGATCGCGGCTGCTGTCCACAAGAACACGCGCGGCGTCCAAGTCATGGCGATTCCTCAACGCCGGGCATTTCGATGCGCTCGATCTTCCCCAACACGACGGTGTAGGCGAATACGCCGGCGACCGTCGGGATGACCGCGACCAGCGCGAGTGCCCAGAAATAGGAGTGCGTATTCTGGACGATGAACCCCACCGCGATCGGCGTCACGATCCCAGCTAGGCTCGCGGCGAAGTTGACGATGCCGCCGGTCAGCCCCACAAATTTCAGCGGCGCGATATCCGAGGTGACCGTCCAGCCATTCGATGAAACCCCAGAAAAGAAAAAAGCGCAGGTCAGCACCGAGATGGTGCTCAAATTCGATGTCGTAAAGTTCGCCAGGAATATGGTCGAGGTCAACAGAAATCCGGTAACGATGGGCACTTTACGGGCGACGGTCTGCGACACGCCGCGCTTCAACAGCAGGTCGGAGGAGGCGCCTCCCACCAAAACACCGATGGCCGCCGCAAGATAGGGTGCCATTGCGTAGCCACCAACCTCGATCAGCGAGAGACCTCGCTCGTGAGCAAGGTACGAGGGAAACCAGGTCAAGAGAAAGAAAATCGCCACGTTTACCGAAAACTTTCCGATGCATAGCCCCCAGATCTGTCGATAGCTCAACAATTTCCGGACATCTTGCCAGCGGAACGGCGTCTGCTTTCGCTCGCCGATTCCGGCTCCGCCCGCGGCGATTTCGCGGATCTCCTGCGCATTTGCCAGCCGGCTATTCATTGGATCGCGGTACACGAGCCACCAGCCAATCGAGACCAATACGCCGGCCGTGCCGGTCACGAGAAATATCGCACGCCATCCCCAATTCGCGGCGATCCAGAACAAAAACGGTGTACAGATCCCCGCACCGAAGTACTGCCCGCTGGTGAAGCTTGCGCTCGCCATGCCGCGCTCCCGCGTCGGGAACCAGAGTGTAACCACCCTATTGTTAGCAGGGAATGCCGGCGCTTCCGCGGCTCCCACGGCGAGTCGCAAATTGAACAGACCGAAGAAAGACCCAGCGAAGCTCTGCAGTCCGGTCGCGACGGACCAGAAAAACAACGAAAAAGCGTAAGTTGCTCGCGCCCCGAAGCGATCGACGATATAGCCGCCGGGCATATTGCAGAGTGCGTAGGTCCAACCGAATGCCGAAAAGAGAAAGCCCGTCTGGGCCTCATCCAGGGACAGTTCCTTCGTGAGCAGGGGCGCGGCAACTGCCAAGTTCGTCCGGTCGACATAATTGATGAGCGTGGCCAGAAAGACCATCAGCAACATCAGACGGCGCGTATGGGTAGCCTTGATTCGCTGATCCTGCCGTCCCGCGGGCACGCTTGGCGCCGGCATCGGCGGCCCGCTCTAACGAAGCGCCGCAGCGTAAGAGCGATTCCACGTCGGCGTGAGCATCACCTCGCTCATGCAAACGCGCGCCGGAAGACATGCGACATAACGTATGACGTCCGCACAGTCCCGCGGCGTCAGCAAACGCGCTAGCTCTTCGTCCGACATCGGCACGCCCCGCGTCTTGAGAATCGGCGTGACGGTTTCGCCCGGATTGAATATGCAAGAGCGAATGCCGTTGATGAACTCTTCGCGATTGATCGAATGACTCATCGCAGCGAGCGCAGCCTTGGAAGTGATGTAGCTGGCGCCGCCCGGCCCGTCCCAGGCCCATCCGGCTCGTGATCCGACATGAATGAAGAGGCCGTCCTTACGCGCACGCATGTGAGGCAGTGCAGCGATCACGCAGTAAAATGCGCTGCTGAGATTGGTGGCGAGCAATCGATCGACCGCTTCGGCCTTGAGCTCGTGCCACTTTCTCTCAGGGATGTTGATGCCGGCGTTGTTGACCAGCACATCCAGGCGCCCATATTGGTCTGCAATCTCGTCGCAAATCCTTGCCATGCGTTGTGCGTCGCCTACATCGCCCGGCTTGATGACCGCGTTCGGTCCGATCAGTGCGCCAGTCTCGTTCAACGGCTCAACGCGCCTTCCGGTCAGTACAACCGTAGCTCCCTCGTCGGCTAACGCGATGGCCGCCGCCCGGCCGATGCCGCTGCCAGCGCCGGTGACCCATATTACCTTGGATGTGAGTGCCGCCATCAATACTCCTGCAACAATTTCTCCGATCTACCGTGGCTGCCTGAGTTGAGAATGCTGGTGACCCGGTTGATCAACGTCTCTATCGCAAATGGTTTGGTGAGAACATGCATACCGGGCTTCAAATGCCCATCGCCAATCACCGCATTCTCGGCGTAGCCCGTGATGAAAAGGACATTCAGATCGGGTCTCAGCACAATGCCTGCATCCGCGAGCTGCCGCCCATTCATGCCTCCAGGCAATCCCACATCGGTGATCAGCAGATCGATGTGGCGTTTCGATTCCAGTATTTGTAAACCGGCTCTACCATCAACGGCATCGATCGCGCTATATCCAAGCTCCTCCAGAACATCTGTAATCAGCATTCGCACCGTCTGTTCATCGTCAACGACGAGTACGGTTTCGCCATGTTTAGCATGCTCGAATGGCGCGTTTTCATCTCCTGTGGCAGTCGCTTGATGCGGATTTTCACAACGCGGCAGATACAAGCAGACCATTGTGCCTTTGCCTTCTTCGGAATAGATTCGGGTTTGGCCTCCCGATTGTCGCGCAAAGCCATAAACCATGCTGAGGCCGAGGCCAGTCCCTTCGCCCAAGGGTTTGGTCGTAAAGAATGGGTCGAACGCCCGGGAAATCACTTCCGCGGACATGCCCGTTCCATTGTCGCTGACGCACAGGGAAATATACTGCCCGGCCGCCAAGTCGCGGCCGCGAGCGCCGCGCTCGTCGATCCAGCGATTGCACGTTTCCACGGTCAGCCGGCCACCGTGCGGCATGGCATCGCGTGCGTTGATGCAAAGGTTCAGCAGTGCATTTTCCAATTGCGGCGGATCCACTAGCGTTTTCCATAGCCCGATGGCGCCGACGAATTCGAAGGCGATTTGCGGGCCGATTGTGCGGCGGATGAATTCCTCCATGTCGCGGACGAGCGAGTTGACGTCTGTCGGTTTAGGAGCAAGTGTCTGCCGGCGCGAGAAGGCCAATAACCGATGGGTAAGCGCCGCGGCGCGCTTGGCTGCACCTTTGGCGGCGTGCAGATAGCGGTCTATATCATTCAGCCGGCGTTGCTCGAACCGCTTTTCCATCAGCTCGAGGCTGCCCGTAATGCCGGTCAGGAGGTTATTGAAATCATGGGCGAGTCCGCCGGTGAGCTGTCCAACCGCTTCCATTTTTTGGGACTGGTGCAGCTGCTGTTCGAGGTTGCGATGCTCGGTGACGTCGCGCGCGCTGACCACGAGCCGCCGCGTCATTGCAGTGTCATTCGGAACCGGCGTCGCAACAGCCTCGACAATCGCATCGCCGTTGCATCGTTCGTAACGATACGGCATGCCGCTCAGCAAGCAGGCTCGCAAGTGCGCAGTCAGCTCTGCTGCCGTTTCCGGCTTGAACACGTCATCGACCGTTTGGCCGATCAGTTCTGCTCGGGACTTGCCGTACAAACGCAGCAGTGCTGGATTCGCTTCCTCATAGCGAAACCTGCCATTTTCCGTTTCGGCGAGCACCGCATGATATTCGGACGAATGATTGTAAAACGTCTTGATCAAGGCTTCTTTCGAAACAAGCTGCGCGGTTCGTTCCTCGATCCTCTGTTCAAGGGTTTCGTTGAGCTGCTTGAGCGCCGCTTCGGCCAGTTTTCGCTCGGTAACATCGACGCCTTCGACAAAAATGCCGGTGACCCTGCCCGTCGCATCTTTCAAGGGCTGATAGATAAAATCGACATAGCGCTCATCCACTGCGGCGCCGGGCACTTCGACCGCATAGCGGCTATCGGCCGAACCAAACATCTTGCCGGTGGCGAATACCTGGTCCAACTGACTGACATAACCTTGGGCGGCCGGTAGTGCCTCGGCGACGGTCTTACCGATCACATCCCGCCCCCCGATCAATTTAAGATAACTCGCATTCGCGAACTCGATGCGGTGATCTGGGCCTTCCAACAACGCCATGAAGCTCGGACCCTGTTCGAACATCTGTGCCAGGCGCCGGCGCTGCGACTCGTTGCGGCGATCTGCCAATACGCGCTCAGTGGTTTCCACGACAATCGCAATCACGCCTGCCGGCTCACCGGTCTCATCGAGCACCGGCGAATAGTCAAGGTTCATCCAGACCTGTTCCGGTTTGCCGCTCCGGTGCAAGGTAAGCTGCTGGTCCCGATAGGCGAGCGTGCCGCCGCTCAAACCCACCTTCATGATGTGGTCGTTGAAGTCAGCGACTTCGGGCCATCCGCTGCGCACCTCGCTGCCCAGCAGCCGCGGGTGCCGGCCACCGGCAAATCGGGAGTAGGCGTCGTTATAGATCATGTATCCATCGGCGCCCCACAATAGGACCATCGGCACCGGAGAGTTGATGAGCATGGCGACAATCGCGCGCAAACTTTGCGGCCAACTGTGAATCGGACCGAGCGCAGTGCCACCCCAGTCGAAATCTCGAATCAACCTAGCCATATCGCTGTTATTGCGCAGAAAGCGCAAGGGCTCGGCCGGGACGACGCTCATACTGCAATCTTCAGAAGCCGCCGTGCGTTTGCGGCACCAATTTTTTTCCGGTCAGCGGCACTCAAAGGGCAAGCATCAAACCAGTCGGCCCCCTCCGACATGCTCTCATAAGGGTAATCAACAGAAAACATGACCCGATCAGTTCCCAGTTCATCGATGACATTCTTGAGCGTGGCTGTATGGAAATTGCCGCTGGTGGTTATGTAGAAATTGTCCCGCATGTATTGGCTCAGAGGTTTTTTCAACACTTTGCCGCATGGACCGTATTCAAATCGACGCTGCGCGCGTGCCATCATCGCTACCAAACCCTCGCCTAAATGTCCCAGTATGAGTTGCTGACGCGGGAAGCGATCAAATAGGCCGCTGGTAATAAGGCGAAGCGCGTGTGCCGCGGTTTCTGCTCCAAATGCCCACATGGGCCCCATCATCTCGTCATGCCCCTCGTAGATCAGTCGTTGGCTCGGCAATGGCGAGCGCGGGTGCAAATAGACGGGCACGTTCAGGGCTTCGATGCGTTCCCAGAAAGGAAAGCACCTCGGGGAGTCGAGGTATTCGGCATGATTCTCGTCGCCGGCGGGCGAAAACCCATTGACCAATACGCCCTTGAATCCTAACTGTGTAATCGCGCGGTCCGCTTCCCGCGCGGCCGCGAGCGGATCCTGCATGGCCACGGCTGCGAAGCCCGCGAATCGCGTGGGATGCGGCACCACGAACTTTTCCGCCAACCAATCGTTGGCGGCTTTCGCCATGTCGATTGCACGTTGCCGGTCCGGCTCCCCTTGTATTCCGTTTGCGTTGAGGGAAACAACTTGCATCTGAACACCGTTTGCGTCCATCTCAGGCAGTCGCTCTTCGTGAACGTCGAACAAGCGGGCCTCAATGCGTTTCCAGACCTCCGGTGAAAGCCCCGGAGGTTGAAACGTGGTTGCGACAGAGCCCGGGAACGAGAAGTGCTCTTCCAATGTGATCTTCCACGGCAGCCGGCTGCGACTCGGCTTGGTGACTTCGGAAGACTCAGCAAGCTGAGTTGCGCCCAGCGCGCCGCCTGCCAACATGATGCCCAGAATATCCCGGCGACGAAGCTCGCTCTTGGTCATATAGATGCTCTCCCCTAAGTTGCCTGCTTAAGATTGTAGCGCGCCGCCGTTCGGTTTCGTGTCAATCGATAATTCGTGCCTCGCGCAGTCGGGCGATCCGTTCGTCCGACACGCCCAACTCGCGCAGAACGCTGACCGTGTGCTCGCCGAGGCCGGGAACAGGATCCATTCGAGCTTCCATTCCCTGCAGCATGGCGGGCGGCTTTAGGGCGGGGATGCGGCCTGCCTGCGTGGAAACTTCAGTCCATCGGCCGCGGGCCTTCAGCTGCGGATGCGCCCAGACCTCGGCCACGGTATTGACCCGCGCATTGGCGATGCCCGCCTCGTCCAACCGTCTGACGACCTCGTCGGCGCTTAAGCTGGCAAATCTATCGAGGATGATGGACTGCAGCTTTAAGCGTGAAGCGACACGCCGCGCGTTGCTTGAATACTCTTCATTCTCGGCCAAGGCTGGCAGTCGCAACACCTGCGCACAAAAAATCATCCATTCACGCTCATTTTGCAGCCCAAGCATGACATCGCCGCCGATCCCGGCGGCGAACGGGCCGTAGGGATAGATCGTCGCGTGCGCGGCACCGGTGCGGGGCGGCGGCGATGCATCCTGATAAGCGTAATACATCGGAAACCCCATCCATTCCACCGAAGTCTCGAATAGAGAGACCTCGATGTGCGTGCCCATTCCGGTGCGCGATCGCTGCAACAGCGCGGCAAGTATGCTGCTGTAGGCGTACATGCCAGCGGAGATATCAGACACCGAGATGCCTGCCTTGCACGGCTCGGCCGCCGTACCAGATACCGACAACAACCCGCATTCGCTCTGAATCATCAGATCGTAGGCCTTTTTGTCGCTGTATGGCCCGCCACGCCCATATCCTGAAATGTCACAGACGATCAACCGCGGATGTGAAGTTGCCAGGTCTTCATAGGCAAGCCCGAGACGCTCAGCGGCTCCCGGAGCGAGATTCTGAACGAGCACGTCGGCGCGTGCAACCAAGTCGGCGAGCAGGGAACGCGCCTCTGATTGTTTGAGATCCAGCGTGACGCTTTCTTTGGACCGATTGGTCCAGACGAAATGAGACGCCAGGCCATTCACACGGTCGTCATAGTGGCGCGCAAAATCACCGGTCCCGGGGCGCTCCACTTTGATGACGCGGGCACCGAGGTCCGCCAGCTGCCGGGTACAGAACGGGGCAGCGATGGCCTGTTCGATCGCGACGACAGTGATACCCTCGAGCGGTCGCATGCAGCGGATTCAGAATGACCGAGGCAGCCCGAGCACGTGCTCGGCGACGAACGAGAAAATCAGGTTGGTCGATATCGGCGCAACTTGGTAGAGCCTGGTTTCGCGGAACTTACGTTCGACGTCGTATTCGCTGGCGAACCCAAAGCCGCCGTGAGTCTGCAGGCAGGCATTTCCCGCCTCCCAGGATGCCTTCGCGGCCAAATACTTCGCCATGTTTGCCTCGGCGCCGCAACTTCGGTTGGCATCGAACAATTGACACGCCTTGAATCGCATGAGGCTGGCAGCTTCCACCTCGATATAGGACTTGGCGATCGGAAATTGCACGCCCTGATTACGGCCGATCGGCCGATCAAAAACCACGCGTTCATTGGCGTACTTGCTGGCGCGCTCGACGAACCAATATCCATCGCCGATGCATTCGGCCGCGATTAGCGCACGCTCGGCGTTGAGTCCGTCGAGTATGTACCTGAAGCCCTTGCCTTCGGCCCCGATCAGGTTCTCCGCCGGTATTTCCAAGTTGTCGAAGAAAATCTCGTTGGTCTCGTGATTGACCATGTTGGGAATCGAGCGCAGGGTCATACCCTTGCCGAGCGACTCGCGCAGATCGACGATGAACACCGACATGCCGTCCGACTTGGCCTTGACCTCGGCCAAGGGGGTGGTGCGCGCAAGCAGCAACATCAATTCGGAATGGCGCACGCGCGAGATCCAGACTTTCTGACCATTGACGATATAGCGGTCGCCCTTGCGAACTGCCTGCGTCTTTAGTTTCGTGGTATCCGTCCCCGTCGTCGGCTCGGTCACGGCCATGGATTGCAGACGCAGATCGCCCACCGCAATGCCATGCAGGTATTTATCCTTTTGTTTTGCCGACCCATGTCGCACCAGTACGTTCATCACGTACATCTGGCCATGGCACGCACCGGAATTGCCGCCGGATCGATTGATCTCCTCCATGATGACCGACGCTTCGGTGAGGCTCAGACCGGAACCCCCATATTCGGTTGGAATCAGCGCAGCCAACCAACCTGCCTTGGTCAACGCATCGACGAACTCGCTCGGATAACCGCGCTCAGCATCGATTTTCCGAAAATATTCGTCCGGAAATAGCGCGCATAGAGCCCGTACCCCACTGCGAATCTCATCGTAGCCTTCAGGAGATCGCATGCTCGCCTTTGGCTAGCGGAGCCATGGGTCGATATCCAGAGGTGGATTGGCGAAATAGGCCGTCACTGCCGTAATGAGCCCTGCCTCGAATTGGAAAAAGTTGCAGTTGCGAAGCTTGCGCACACCGACCGTCGAGGCGTGATTGCGCGGCGTGATCTCGAGAAGAAAAGTGCACGCGCTGCGCTGTGCATCCACGTCGATGAAATGCTCGAAACTCGAATAGACCAGGGCGAAGTCGGCATGCAACGCGCCCAGGAATTGTTCGAACGATTCCTCGCCCTCGGCAGGACGGTGTCTGACGATGCGCGGCGCGTTCGAACCGAAGAAGCCCGTGAGTACCGCGGTGTCAGACAGCAGCGGCAGAATCTGCTGCGGCCGCGCGCGCGCCATGCCGCCAAAATACTGATGCTGAACGATGTCGATATATTGGCCGCGTGAGGTCAAGCGCATTGAATTCTTCCTCAAGCGAAATCGCGCGGGTCTGTAATCCGGCCATAGACGGCGCTGGCTGCCGCTGTCAGCGGACTTGCCAAGAGAGTACGCGCACCGGGTCCCTGGCGTCCCTCGAAATTTCGATTGCTGGTGCTCAACGAATACTGACCCGTCCCCACGCTGTCGCCGTTCATGGCAACGCACATCGAACAACCGGATTCGCGCCACTCCGCACCGGCCTGCACGAAAGTATCGGCCAGTCCCTGCGCCTCGGCGTCCCGCTTGACCTGTTGCGAACCCGGCACCACCAGCATGCGTACGCCGGCGGCGATCCGGCGTCCCTTGAGGATGCCGGCGGCTGCCTGCAAATCCTCCAAGCGACCATTGGTACAGCTGCCGATGAACACGACGTCGATGGGCTTGCCGAGCATCGAATCTCCGGCCTGGAATCCCATATAGCGAAGCGCCCGATCGGCGACGGGATCGTCAGCATGCAGCGGTATGCTGCCGCCGATGGGTACCGACATGCCGGGATTGGTGCCATAAGTGATCATGGGCGCCACCTCGGACGCGTTCAGCTGCAAGGAGCGGTCGAAGCTTGCACCTAAGTCCGTGGGCAATGCCCGCCAACGCTCGATGGCAGCGTCCCAGTCTGCGCCCTGCGGGACTCGAGGCCGTCCTTTCAAGTACTCGAATGTGGTGCTATCGGGCGCGATCAAGCCCGCTCTTGCTCCCGCTTCGATCGTCATATTACACACGGTCATGCGGCCTTCCATAGAGAGGGCCGCAACGGTCGACCCCCGGTACTCGATGACATGCCCCGTTCCGCCGCCGACGCCCAGTTGGGCGATGATGACAAGAATCAGGTCTTTGGCCGTCACGCCGGCGGCCAGAGTGCCGTCGACGGTGACAGCAAGTGTGCGTGCTTTGCGCTGCATGATGCATTGGGTCGCCAACACGTGACCAATCTCCGTCGAGCCAATGCCAAACGCCAACGCTCCGAATGCACCATGCGTACTGGTGTGACTGTCTCCGCACACCAGGGTCATGCCCGGCTGTGTCAGGCCCAACTCGGGTCCGATGATATGCACGATGCCGCGCCGGGCATCCTGCATGTCGAAGAGTTCGACTCCGAATTCGCGCGCGTTATCCGCCATCTGCCGAACAAGCTGCGCCGCGCCCGAAGCCGCCTCCAACGGCGAGCGCCCGACCTGGGTGGGCACGGCGTGATCCAGCGTTGCCAAGGTCCGATCAGGCCGGCGAACCGGTAAGCCGCGCGCCCGTAGCATGGTGAAGGCCTGGGGACTGCTGACTTCGTGCGCCAGATGAAGATCGACATACAGCACCGCGGGAACTTCGGCCGTCTCGGCAGCGACCTCGTGCGCTGTCCATATTTTTTCGAAGAGAGTTTGCGCAGCCACGTGTCAGATTCCGGTGCTCATCAGCCAATACGCACGACTTGCCGGCCGGTCGCACCGTCGGCAAGGCGGTCGAAGGCGTCATTGATGTCATCGAGTTCGACGGGCGATGCGAGCAGCCGATCGATTGGCAACCGCCCTTCCTGGAACCATTCGATATAGCGCGGAATGTCGCGCCGCGGGTCACAGCTGCCGAGATAGCTGCCCTTGACGGTGCGTTCCTCGGCGACCAGTCCGACGTGCGCGATCGTGAACTGGGCTGCGGGATCCGGCAGCCCGGCCGTCACCGTGGTGCCGCCGCGCCGCGTCACCTGGTAGGCAAGACTCATGGCCTTCACCGAGCCTGCCATTTCGAAGGCGAAATCGACGCCGCCGAGCGTGGCCTCACGCAGCCGCTCGACGCAATCGGCATCGCGCGCGTTGAACGTATGGGTGGCGCCCAACTCGCGCGCCAGGGCCAATTTCGCATCGGAAATATCGACCGCGACCAGGTCTCTTGCCTGTGCAGCTCGGGCGCCGAGCAAAGCCGCGATGCCGACTCCGCCCAAGCCGATCACGGCGACGCGCGCCGCCGGCGGAACGCGCGCCGTGTTGACGACGGCGCCGACGCCGGTGATGACGGCGCACCCGAACACGGCCGCCTGAGCGAACGGCAACGACCTGTCGACGCGCACCAATGATCGCTGCGAAAGGGTCGCGAACTGCGCGAAGGCAGAAACACCCAGGTGGTGATTCACGTCCCGACCGTTGAGTCGCAGGCGACGGGCTCCGGACAGCAGCGTGCCGGCCGTATTGCTGAGAGCACCCGGCTCGCATAACGCGGGACGACCGATCCGGCACGGTTCACAATCGCCGCAACTGGGGACGAACGCCGCAACCACATGGTCACCGACGCGAAACTCAGTGACTCCCGCACCCAATTCCTCCACGATGCCGGCGCCCTCATGTCCGAGCACCATGGGCATCGGTCTAGGACGAACACCATCGATGACCGACAGGTCGGAATGACACAGCCCTGCGGCCTTGATGGATATCACAACTTCGCCGGGACCGGGCGGCTCGAGATCCACGTCGGCGATTTCCAACGGTCGTGACGTCGCGTAGGGGCGCGGTAGGCGCATCTCTTTGAGAACTGCGGCACGCATACGCATCTAAGCAAGACTAACCATCGTCCGCTACTGTAGCGCTTCGCCGGCCCCGCGCGATTGCGATCGCGGGCCGTTAGTCCTGTTCATGACACGATGGCCAAGCCAGCTTGCCCGGCCGGTCGGGAGCCAGTACAACGTTACCATGTCCACGCCAAGCGTCGCGGTATCCATGGTTCTCGACGAATCCAGGCCATTTCAAGAGAGTCGTCTCTCCTGGCGTCTCATTGCCGCTTGGTCCGTGGGGACGATCGGGCCTGTCACGCTGCTCTATGTCGTCAACTACGCGTTCATGTTCTTCATGACCGACTTATTGGGCGTGTCCGCTGCAATCGCCGGCTCGCTCATATTTGCCGTGCGCATATTCGATATATTTGTCGACCCATTGATGGGCGTGATCTCGGATCGCACCGTCAGCCGTATGGGTCGCCGCCGTCCCTGGATGCTCGGCGGCTCCTTCCTGTCGGCGGCTGGATGCATTGCGCTGTTCACGCTGCCGACGAGCATCGCTGTCGCCGGACCGCTGGTCGTCGCGGCTTGGAGCCTGGCGGCATTGGTGCTGTATTTCGTCGGATACAGCATGTTCAACGTTCCGTACATGGCTATGCCGGCAGAAATGACGGACAGCTACGGTGAGCGGACCCGCCTGATGGGTGCCCGGGTCTTCTTCGTGGCGCTTTCGGGCCTGCTCGGCGTCAGTGTCGCGCCCCTGCTGGTGCAGTATTTCGGCAAGGGTCGATTTGCCTATTCCTTGACCTCGATGCTGATGGCCGCGTTGAGCCTCGGGGCCATGGTGCTGTGCGTGATCACGACCGGTAAGGCGCGCGCCACCGCGCGAACCATCGTCCGCGTATCGATGCACGAGCAACTGCGTCTCGCTGTGGGAAACAAACCTTTCGCCACGCTGATCTTTGCGAAACTCTTGCTGCTGTTGGCCATGTCGAGCTCAACGACATCCATGTTCTATTTTGCGACCCACGTGCTGAACCGTAGTCTCAGCACCGTGTCCCAATTTGGGTTGTTGCAAACCATCGGCATGCTGTTGTCGCTGCCACTGTGGGTAAGGTTGGGGAAACGCTGGTCCAAGCATCATTTGTTCATGGTCTGTTGCGGGCTGAACTCCGTGCTGTTGCTGAGTTGGTTGCTGGCGACGCCCAGCGAGCCCACGATATGGTTGTTGCTGCGTTCCTTCGTTATCGGCGGCACATCGGGCGGTGCCTTGTTAATGGGCCAGTCTCTGCTGCCGGATACCATGGAGTACGACTATCGGCGCACCGGCATGCGTCGTGAAGGCGCCTTCTCCGGTGCTTATTCCATGGTGGAAAAAGCGGGCTTCGCCGTAGGCCCTCTCATTATCGGGTTGTTGCTGTCCAACGCAGGCTATGGGGTCAAGAGCGGCGCGCCTGCCGAGGGCGCGACAGCTTTCGCCGTCTATATGGGTGTTGCGGTTATTCCCGCGGTGGCTTCGGCATTGGCCATGCTGGTGTTTCGGGGTTATGGACTCACGGAGAGGACGCTCCGGGAAATGGCCGCCGACGCCCCCGCGCCGACTTCCTGACTCTGCCCGTGCTGCCTGTGGCGAAACGCGTGCAGTCGGCTGCGCAGGGCAACCTGGCGCAGGGCAACCTGGCGCAGGGCGACCTGCCGCAACGCGAATTGGCTCAACGCATCGGGCTGTGGAGCCACCAGTTCTCTCCCTCGCCTGCGCGATTGGCGCGCATCAAGGCATCGATACGAGATTTTGTCGGCTGCGTAATTGCGGGTACTCATCGATCGGAACTACGGTCCGCGCTGTGGCTGGCGCACGGCGGCGGTGTGCCGGTTTGGGGCCTGGCGGATTCCTTCGATGCCGCCGGCGCCGCCCTGGTCGCGGGCACCGCGGGATCGCTGTTGCAACTCCACGATTTCTACGGCCCCGGCGCCTCTCACCCGTCATCGCCCGTCATCGCGGCGGCATGGTCTGCTCTGAATTCTTGCGCCGCCAATTCCGCGTATTCCTTCGTGCACGCGGTTGCAGCGGGCTATGAAGCCGCCAATCGCATCAGCGATGCATGCATGCCCGGACAGATACTCGCCGGCAGCACGCCGACGGCGATGTCGGGTACATTCGGTGCCGCGGTTGCCGCAGCGCTTCTGCACGGACTCGACGCCGCGGGAGTTGCAAGATCGGTTTCAAATGCCGCGTTACTCCTGCCCGCAGCGCCGATCGCGGCGATGCGGGCGCATGGCGCACTGGTACCGCTGCATGCAGGATTGGCGGCCCGCGCCGGCTACGAAGCGTCGGTTCTTGCGCGTGATGCCGACGCCGGCGCGGGCGTGCTGGAGGGCGATGAGAGCGGACCGGGATTGATCGCCTTACTCGGAGGAGATGCTGGACGCATTCAACCGGAACAGTGGAGCGGTGACACCATCGATTCCATCGGCTGGAAATTCTTCCCGGCATGCTTCGGCTCGCATGTAGCACTGGAGGCGGTGCTGCGTATGGGCCGCATCGACCCCGGATCCATTCAGCGCGTCATCGTGAAGCAGCCGGCGCGATTGTTGAATATGGTGGTCGAATCCGGTCCCGATGAGGGCGATTTATATGATCGACTCATGAGCCTACGCTGGGTTTTGGCGCGCGCGCTCGAGCAAACCGCCTATGAGTATCCCGCTGCCATCGCAGCGAGCGAAGCCACTGCCGCATTGGCCGCCAAAATCGATATCGTGCATGAGAGTCTCTTGGACGCATCGCTACCCCACACATTGTGCGCACGCATCGAAGTGCAGACCAGCGTCGGCGTGCGCAGCATCGACTATCGACGGCCCGCGAATGCCGATCCCGACAGCCCCGGACCGCACGGCTGGAGCGTGAGACTCGATGAAACCATGCTCGGCAAGAAATTCGACGCTCTGAGCGACGGTTACGGCTCGACGTCGCAGGTGCTGCTCGCAATGGGAATTACCCCAATAGATGCCGCCCTACCTTAACCTTGGCCGTGCCAGGAAATCACCGATCAGCTTGGCGGCGATCGCCGGCTGCTCCAAAACCAGGTAATGGCCGCATTCCGGCAGAACGGACAGCTCGCAGTTGGGCAGCAAATCCTTGATACGCGACATACCTACCCCGCTCAGTGCAAGCGCAAACGGCGTCATATTATCCTCCGCGCCGGCCAGCAGCAGCGTCGGTGCCTCGATGCCGGACAGCAAGGGAGTCAAATCGGTCCGCTCGATGGTTTCGGTGCCGGCGATGAAGGCATCCGCCGTGGTGCGGCTGAAAGCCTCGCGCATGGAGGCGAGTTGCTTTTCGGCGTGGGGTAGATCGTAAAAGCCACGCGCGAAGCCGGCCACCGATGTCAAGTCCGCCACCGCCTGCATACCGCTGTCCCTCGCCGCGCGTTTCCAGGTGGATCGCATCATCCGGGCCGCCGCATCATAGCGTGCAAGAAAGCAGCTCAGTATCAGGCGATTTATGACCTCGGGATGACGGGCGGCCAGCGTCAGTGCAAGCATGGCGCCGAAGGAGGTGCCGTGGATGTCGATCCGCGGGATTTTCAGGGCCTTGATGAATTCGAAGATCAGTTCCGCGATCGCCGTCATTCCCGTTGCCATCGCTTCGCCGCCGTGGCTCTCGCCATAGCCCGGCAGATCGAAATCGATTACCTCCGCATGGGAGATCATCAACGGCGTCATTTTCTCGAAGTTGCGGTGGCCGAAAGCAGAGCCGTGAATCTGCAGCAACGGCGCGCCTCTGCCTTGACGCCGGAACCAGATGCTAGCGCCACCCGGCAGTTCAACCGTGCTCACGTGAATCTCGACAACGCCAACAATGAATCGATGCCAGGCGCTTGAGGCAGTTTCCACACCTGAGCCAAGAGATCCTCGATGCGATCGGGCGGCAACGCCGCAGCCGCGGCAACGCGGAACACATCCGCGAGTTGCTCATCTGACATTCTATTGCCGGGACTTCCCAGAAATGCATCGACGTTGGCGGATTCACGCGACCCATCCGTATAGGCGATCTGCAAAGAGCAGCCGTCGAATGTGGGACGCTGTGGATCTGCGATGAGATCGATGCGCGAGCGCAATGACAGGATATTCGGATCCGTGTATGCCGTCTCCTCCATCTCAGCCAAGGTAAAGCGCTGGCGCTGCCACGCGGCCGCGGCGCAGTAGCGCAGATCGAAACGCGCCGTGAGTTCGCTCGTCGGATTGCCGAAGCGTTCGCGGCGCTCATCGGCGATCTTGACCACGAGGGGTTGCACGGCGAACGTCATGCGCTCGATCGAGCGGGTGCCCGCGACAGCTCGCAGATTGAGCACGCATTCGATCGGCGCGTGAGTAATCGTTTCGGTCGGGACCGTTTTATAACTCTGCCCGTGGATTCGCCATGTGTTCCCCAACGATTGCAACACCGACTCGATTTTATCGGCGCTTTCATTCGAATAGGACGCGAGCATGCCCTTTTCACCCTCGAATGCCGTGGCCGGCGCATCGAAACCTCGCTCGGCCAGTTGAAAGGCGGTAAGACCCGATCGTGCCGTCAAGCCCATGATGTACGGCAGCGCCATGCTGCCCACAGACTCGTATGTGCCGAAAGCGGTGCACATGGCCAGACCGAGTGCATTGCGCATGCGCTTAGGATCGAGCCGGGCCAGAACCGAACATGCGGCCGCCGCACCGACGCCGCCGCACAGGCCGCCGGGAACGAAGCCGCGGTAATAGCCGGTGGGCATCAGAATGGTGGCGCACGCCAGTTCCACTTCGAGTCCCAAGGCGAGTGCCTGAATGATGTCGTGGCCGCTGCTGTGTCGTGCCTCGGCGAGGGCCAGCAATGCCGGCAGCACTCCCGAGGTGGCATGCATGAAAGTGGGAATGTAGGTATCATTGAAATCCAGCACTTCGAACAGCGCACCGTTGACGATGGCCGCATTGGCGAGAGTGATACGAGTGCCGAACCACAGCGTTTGCGCGGCAACGGCAGATCCGCCCGGAGGCTCGGCGAGCGCCCACTCGTGCAAGGTTTTCACGGCGGGATGTCCGGTGGCACCGACAGAGGCCTTCAACTGGTTGAGCAGCAAGCGCAATGCTTCATGAGCGACATCCTGCGGTACTCCCCGCAAACGCCACTCCTGGGTGAAGGCGACCAGGCGTTCCGATACCGTCGGGGTTGTCACGACTAGCTGCCGGTCGACGGGCGTCCGGCGACCGGACCGTACATCCACTCGAGCAATGCGGGCTGCGTCTGCCCGGTTGCATTGAATTCCTGGATCGCTCGGTAAGCGGGGTAACCGCGCAAGCCGATCAAGGTGGGCCGGCCGCCACGGACGAACGTAAACAGGGAGGCCACCGGATAGGCATGGATCGCCGCGACATGCATACACAAACTATCGGCCTCCGTAGCCGAGATCAGCGTGCCCGTATCGACGCCCTCCTCGAGACCTAAATCGATCAGGGCTTGATACTGCTGTTCCAACGGGTGAGTTTTGATCGGATAGCCGGCTTTCCTCTCAGCCTCCATGTCCGGTACATCGAAGACGCTGAGCCGCAAGCGTTGTACGCCGGCCATGGCGCTCCACCGCGCCGCAAGCGACCGCACGCACTCTCTGAACGCCGCCTCCCCACCGCCTGCGGTGCCGGGGGTTGCCGCACGTTGACGGAAGAAAATAGAGTACGTCGGTGCGGCAGGGCGTCCCGCCGGTGCAGGATTCTTCGTTTCGTCCTTGTAAGTCCATGCGTTTCGGCCCACAGCCCGGTAAGTCGTGCTCTTATCCACCAGGATATCGATGTCCGCCAGCAGATGAGCCCGCACCGCCGCATTCGGCGACTCGCCGAATGCGGCGAGTCCCTTGTCATCGAAATAGCGCACATCAGACAGCCACATCAATTGCTCGGGGCGCGGGCAGTGGTAGTCGATCGCTTTCGTCGGTGCGAAAACATCATCACGCAGCGCGTCGAACTGCCCGTGTCGATACTCATACAGACCGGCGCGGCGCGAAATCGCGGGACTATGGACATCGCGCCAATAGCGCAGCACCGACTCCAACGGCAGATGCGGCTTCTTCCAGCCGCAAGTCACTCGCGAGAGCGTCGAACCATTTTCCTCCTCGACCGCTGCGTTCACGCGCGTTCTCCCGCCTCAGTGTCCGCGATCAAAAAATCAGCGACCGCATTGGCGAGGCGCCTGCGCGGGTGCTGAAAATGTGCGTAGTCGCCGCATCCGGGAATGATCGACAGCACCTTGTCCGTCGTCGCCAGCCGTTCGAAGAAGTCGGCGCGCGTGATGCCGCCTTGCATGTAGTTCTGCTGTCCGGCGGCAGCCCCATAAATCATCATGGTGGGACGGGTGATAAGTTCCGGCTTCGGAGCCACGCTGCCGCGGGCGTTCTCGCGGCGGATGCCGTTCGGTGAGCGCGGCTCATGCTGCACCACGAAGTCCGCAAGCGCCTTGCGGGCGGCGGGTTCGGTGAACTCGCCCTCCAACCGATCATGAAAGTATTGCCACCCGCCGCTCCACCACGCCTCGGTGGGATCGGGAGGAATCTTGTTGCCGCCACCGAGCGCCGGGTCGAGCAGCGCCAGACGCCCCACCGCGTGTGGATGACTTTGCGAGTAGCGCGCGGTGATGCGGCCGCCCCACGACCAGCCCGCGAGATGCGCACGGTGAACACCCTGCCCCACCAGCCAGGTAACGACCGAGTGCAGATCTTCGATTGCGGCGTCGGTATCGACGTCGAATGGGTCGGCGGGCGCATCCGAAAGTGCGTAGCCCCGCACCGAAAACGTCACCGTTCCGAGGCCGCGCGCCACCAACAGATCCATCATCGAATAGTCGACACCGCCCGCAAAGCCGAAATCGAAACCGGCCTGGCCGGACAGGTTTGCACCCTGGACGAGGATGACGACTTGCGTGGCCGCCTTCGTTAAACCTTTGGTTCGAACCGATAGACGCCCGGCGCTTCCGTCAATCATGAAATCATTGGCCAAAGCCATCTGCTGCCCCTTTTGTTCTACAGGGAGTATGGCAGTCGGAGGTCGGGGTAAATCCGCCAGTGTCATATCCATGACGACACGGTGTCTCGCGTGCTGATGCCGTGTCCTCCTCAAGTATGCTTGTGCGCACCATGGCTGGATCCATCGACATTATTTGCAATCTGTTTGATCCCGAGTCGGTACGACTCGGGCAAACAGGTCTCGACGAAGCATTCAAAGAGCAAGTGCGTATGGATCCCGCGATCCGCGGCGGGATCTCGGTAGCTGGTTACCTGGCCAAAATGGATCGCGCGGGAATCGAGCGCTCACTGCTGGGCGCGGTGAGAGCCGGCGATTTGGCGGTCAAGGGCTCCTGGGAAATGCCCTACGACCGAGTGGCGGCTGTATGTCGACAATACCCAGCGAGGTTTTCGGGACTTGCGGGCATAGATCCTTATCGCGGCATGCAAGGGCTCAAGGATCTGGAACAGGCGGTCAAGGAACTGAAGTTCATTGGCGCGCATCTATATCCGCACTGGTTTGGATTGGCGCCCGATCACGCGAAATATTATCCGTATTACGCCAAGTGTTGTGAACTCGATATTCCGATCATGATGCAGGTGGGGCACAACCTGGTGTATTCGCGCGAGCGGCGGCTGCCCAGCGTGGGACGACCAATCTGTCTCGATCAGGTTGCCATCGATTTTCCGGAATTGACGCTGATCGGCATTCACATAGGCGTTCCGTGGACGGACGAAATGTTGTCGATGTGTTGGAAGCACGAGAATGTCTATGTCGCGGGCGATGCCTATGCGCCGAAGCATTGGCCGCAGCAATTCGTACGTTATGCCGATAGCTACGGAAGTCATAAGGTGCTTTTCGGCACCGACTGGCCGGTCATCGATCCTGAGCGTGCGGTACGCGAGATCGACGAACTCGGGCTGAGAGCCTCGTCGAAGGCAAGAATCCTCAGGGACAATGCGCTGCGCATTTTCAAGCTGTGATGAGCGCATTGCCGGATAATTATCGGGCGCTGACCCTGTCGAGCGGCATCCAGGTGGCCGCGCGGCGCACGCCGGAAAAGGTGGCGCTGAAGGAGGGAGAAAGAGAGCTCACCTACAGGCAACTGGCCGCGCGGATTTCCGCGTTGGCGCGCAAGCTGCTCGAATCCGGGATGCAGCGCGGCGACCGGGTCGCCATACTCGCGCCGAACTGCCTCGAATATCCGGAATTGGTGTGCGGTATCGCCGATGCAGGCCTCATCGCCGTGACGCTCAATCCGCGGGCGCACGCCGTGGAGATCTCCGAAGTGATGCGCGACAGCCGCGCGCGCGCTTGGTTCGTGCATCCCACGCTCTCTGAGCTGGCGGCTTCGTCCAACCTGCCCCGCCCTGAACTGCAAGTGCTCATCGATTCCGACTATGCAGCGTGGTGCAGCTCTTCCAATTCGGCGACGACTTTGCCGCCGATCACCGAATTCGACTCGTTCGTTCTCGTCTACACCTCGGGAACCACGGGAAAGCCGAAAGGCGTGCTGTTGCCACACCGTGCACGTACGCTGTTGTTTTACGCCAAGGCGCTGGAGTACGGCTGCTACGGCCGCGACGATCGCCACTTGTGCATCGCACCCCTATCCTCGGGCGGCGGCTTCGGCTTCAGCATGGGCGCATTGTTCTTCGGCGGCTTCCTCGAGATCTTGCGGAAATTCGATCCCACGGTCGTGTTGGAAAAACTCGCCCGCGGGGCGTTCACCGGTACCTTCGTCGTTCCCAGCCATTTACATGCGATGCTCGAAGGCGACCACGCGGTGTTGGATCGATATCGCGGTGCCGCGCCGCATCTCAAAAGCATCATTTGCAATGCTGCCGCTCTGCCCTTCGTGTTGAAACAGCGGGTGATCGACTACTGGGGCGAGGGCATCCTGCACGAAACGTACGGGTTTACCGAAGCTGCGATCGTCACCAATCTGCGTCCCGTCGATCAACTGCTCAAACCCGGCAGCGTGGGGATGGGCTTCCCACTCTGCGACGTGCGGCTGCTCGACGAGGCCGGTGCCGACGTCGCCCTGGGCTGCGTCGGCGAATTATTCGTATCATCGCCCTATTTGTTCAATGGTTATTGGGAGCGGCCGGAAGAGACCGCCGCCTGCATGCGTGGCCCTTGGATATCGGCCGGCGATCTGGCGCGCCAGGATGCCGATGGCTGCTATTACATCGTGGACCGTAAGAAAGACATGGTGATTTCCGGCGGGTTCAACGTGTATCCCCGCGAGATCGAGGAGATTTTGCTGCAACATCCCGCCATATCCGAATGCGCGGTCATCGGCCTGCCCGATGCGCGCTGGGGCGAGCGCTTGCGGGCTTGCGTGGTTCTCAAAGCCGGCGCGCGCGCGAGCAACGAAGAGATCAAGGATTTTTGCCGCGGCGCCCTGGCCGACTACAAGGTTCCGCGTGATGTCGTGACGGTCGAGGAACTTCCCCGCAATGCCAACGGCAAAGTGCTGAAACGCATTTTGCGCGATAGCTATATGGAGGCCTGAAAATGTTCGATACTTTGAATTTTGAAATCCGCGACCGCGTCGGCTACGTGCAATTTTCAACGCCCGACACATTGAACAGCATCAGCGAAGCGCGCCTCGAGGATCTCGAACGGGTCATCGCTCAGGTCAATGAGAACGCCGAGGTACGCGCGCTCACGATTACCGGGTCAGGCCGCGCATTTTGCATCGGTCTCGACCTCGAACTGCTGCAGCGCGCCTTCGCCGACATTGGCTATTTCGAAAAAGTAGTCCGCCGCTTGCAAGCTGTGTTGCTCGACCTCGAGTCCCTGCCCGTTCCGGTCATCGCCGCGGTCAATGGCTATGCCCGTGCCGGCGGCTTCGAACTTGCGATCGCCTGCGATTTCATGGTCATCGCCGACGAAGCGAAAATCGGCGACCGCCATACCAATCTCGGTGTGTTGCCCGGCGGCGGCATCTCGCCGCGGCTGCCACGGCGGGTCGGCGAGCAACGGGCGAAAGCGTTGGTCTTATTGGCGCCTTGGTTATCCGGTGAACAAGCCGTCGACTATGGTTTGGCGTTGCGCTCGGTACCGCTGGCGGAGCTGCCCGCTGCGGTCGAGGATATGTTAGGCGAATTGAGGCACCGCCCGCGTGAATGCAGTGCTGCCATCAAGCGCGCCATGCACGCGGCGCGCACACTGGATAGCGCGCAGGCAGTCGAATTCGAGATTCGGACATTCGTCGAATACATGGGCAAGCTGCCCTATGGACTCGAGGGGTACCAAGCATCGCTGGCAGGCAGAACGCCGAGTTGGTATTGAGGGAGTGTCGCGCCAGCCGCGCTCAGTGCGTTGCAGTGCGCGGCACGCTGCGCCGTAGGGTTGTTATCTCGTGCAGCAATGCATTGATGATCTGGCGCCCGCGCTGCTGAATCCGATCCGCCGGTCCCGCCACGGTTACCGCGAGCGACTGCCGCGAATCGGTCGAGGGCAGCGGACAGGAAATGGCTCCGACGCCTTCGAACAGCAGGTTGTACCGGCAAAGATATCCATGTTCGCGCACGAACTCGACGGCACGCATCAATTGCGCCGAATCGGACGCCGCGCCGCTGCGCGCTCGAGCCGCCCACCGATTGGCGTTGTCGAGAAACTTCCGCAATTCGGCGTCCGGCATGGTGCTGAGCAAGGTGCGGCCGACGACCGAGAGTGTGGCCAGGCCGCCCGGTAAGCCGGGCGTGACCCGCCACGCATCCGCGCGCTCCGACGGTCGCACATAAATCGGCAACGTAAACAAACCGTCCAAGCGACTGATCGAGGTGGTCTCACCGCTGCAATACTGGACTCGATCGACCAGTTCGGCGAGCGGATTGCCGCCGATGATGGCCTCCGGCACCGTTTTACATAATCGGTGCAGACGCAGACTCGGGAAGTAACGCTTGGTATCGACGTTCTGATTCAGGTAGCCCAAAGCAACCATCCTCGTCAGCACTGACACGGCACTCGAATGCGGTATCTTGAGTGTGGTATGGATCTCGGTTGCCGACAGCGGCCGTCGCCGCTCGGCGAAAAGCTCCATGATATGGAACACTCTATCCACCGAACGACTGACGGTCAGCATTTCTCGCTCCGTAGAAATCTCAGCGGCCGGCTCAGGTTACCCATTATTGGCCTGGACGGTAACTCAGCGGGGCCAGAGTCATCAATATGACACCGGCAGTCAAGAGGCTGAGCGCTCCTGCACTATGGCGGTCAGTGCAGCCATTTTCTGACAGCCGGCTAGAGTGGCCAAATGCCTGGCGGGCCTGGGGCGCGGTAGCCGTTCTGTTCGTCGCCTATGCGCTTGCGTTTATCGACCGCACGATTTTGACATTGCTGGTCGGCCCCATTCGGGCGGATCTGCATATATCCGACACGCAGGTGAGCCTGTTGCATGGCTTTGCCTTTGCAATCTTCTACACCGTGCTGGGCATCCCCATCGCACGTCTCGCGGACGTTAGCAACCGCCGCAATATCATCTCCTGGAGCGCGGTGGCCTGGAGCCTCGCCTGCTGCGCCTGCGGCACCGCCAGGACCTTTGGGTCGTTGTTTCTCGCCAGAATAGGCGTTGGCATTGGTGAGGCGGGCCTGTCGCCCTCCGCCTATTCAATGATGGCCGATTTGTTTCCGGAGAAGCGCTTGTCTTTGGCGATGAGTGTTTATACGAGCGCGCTCTATTTGGGTGCGGGCTTCGCTCTCATCATAGGCGGGGCTGTCATCGGCATGGCGATGCGATTGCCACCGCTGGTGCTGCCGTTGATAGGGACGATTCATGCGTGGCAATTGACTTTTTTCGTGGTGGGACTGCCGGGTTTATTGGTCGGAGCATTGATGTTGACCGTGCGCGAACCATTGCGGCGTGCGAAACCGCTGGCAAGTGGCGCGCCCAAGGCGCGCTTCGTCGATACCGTTGCATTCATGCGCACGCATGCTCGCGCCTATGCCGGACACATCGTGGGGTTTACCCTCATTTCCGTGGTCTACAATGTGGCGGTCGCTTGGGCCCCCGCTTTTCTCATACGGCAGCTGGGGCTTTCGACGTCCCGCGCGGGCTATTTCTTAGGCGTTGTCATCTTGCTGGCGGGCATATCGGGTGTGGTGATCGGCGGCCTACTGGCCGACCATCTGCGCAGGCGCGGCCGCCTGGATGCAACCTTGCTCGTGGGGGTGATCAGCATTGCCGTGGCAGCTCCCACCGGCGCCGGCGCTTTTTCGATGACTCAGTTCGGGCCATTCCTCGGGTTATTCGCGGTGATGTTGTTCGGTGCCAGCATGGCATTCGGTGCCGCGGCGGCCGGCATCCAAGTGTTGACGCCGAATCGGATGCGTGCGCAAGCGTCGGCCGCGTATTTGTTCACGCTCAATTTGCTGGCGGTAGGGGCGGGGCCCACATTCGCGGCCTTGTTGACGGACTATTGGTTCCATGACGACCTGCGCGTCGGTGACTCGGTCACTATCGTGATATGCGTGGCCGGTCCGCTTGCCGGACTGGTGCTGCTGCGCGCCCGCAAGCCGTTCGTGGCCTGCGTCACCTTGACCGCGGGCGCCGCGCCGTGATTCCCTAGGCCTTCATGAAACAGGTCGACCCAGATGTTGTTAAATCGGTAGCGCGTGTCTTCCACGTCCTCGAGTTGTTCGAGACCAAACGTGTAGCTCTAAACGCGACCGCCATCGGCAAGCTGCTGGGCTACCCTGCATCGAGCACCATCGGGCTGCTCAAGAGCATGGTGAAACTCGGGTATTTGTCGTTCGACTGCGTGGACTTCACCTACCTGCCGACAATGCGCTTGCCGCTCGTCGGCAATTGGGTCGCCGAGATGCATGTCGCCAACGATATGACCGACATCATGAAGCGGGTGCACGCCGCGTCGGGCGAATCGGTGGCCGTTTGCGTGGAAAACGATGGGCAAATGCAGGTGCTGGCACTGTCGCCGAGCGATGATCTCCCCACGTTCAGCAAGGTAAATGCCATAGGCGATTGCACGCCTCTGTTCGGCTCGGTGGTGGGACTCACGGCGCTCAGTCGGCGGCCTGACAAGCAGGTGCTCGAGGTGGCGACCAATCTCCTGCGCCGCCCGCGCTACATCCGACCCGATATCGACATTCCGCGGGCTCTGACGCAAATCCATCGATTCCGACATTCGGGCTTTGGCGTGGGATACGGGGTTTCGCACCCTAACGTAGGCGCATTGGCGTGGGCGATTACAGGCCCGAAAGCCAAGAAACCGTTGGTATTGGGCGTTTGGGGCCCTGCGGATCGCATCCGGGCGCGCGAATCGCTCGTCATCGCTGAGGTAAACGCCGCCCTGCACGCCCGCTGATCGACGCTAATGGCGCCGCTCATAGGATGTTGAGCTGCGCAAAGGTGGCCGGCGCCATCGACTCACGCCCGATCAGCTGCTCGAATTTACGGTTCAACGCCGCCTCGTCCAGCTTGGCCGTCCAGCCACGATGGATCTCCGGGTCCGATCCGGCTGGGCGCCTGTATTCGATGCGGCGCACGCCGCGAGAGACGTGGACCTCGATCGTTGCGGCCACCGATCCCGGTGACTGCGCGTCCAGCTCCGGGTCATGAATCAGTTCAATTTTTCTCGCCAATGCCAAGGTCGACGGTTCATCCGCGATTGCCTCGGGATACTCGTAGTGACCCAACTCCAGCGCACGTGCCAGCGACCACCGAATGCTCATCAGTCGATCGTAGAGCCCTCCTTGCCGCGGACCTGCCGCGACCGTCGCATCCAGCAGACCGGCAGGCCGGCGCACGACGACCCGTTCGACCTGGGTCGAGTCGATGTGCCCGAGACTCAATAGGGCCTCGATCGCGGTATGCGAGGCAAAACACGCCGGAAAGAACTTCCAGCAGACCGCATCGATGGTCTCACCGTGCCAGAGTTCTGGCTCCAGCAACGATACGCGGCCTCCCAACAGCGCAATCAGGCCCGGGCCGCCGGAGTCGCCTTCCAACAGCCTGCGGCCGGCGCTCGCATCGCGTGCCAGGCTGGCGGCCTCATAGCCGGCGCGCGCAGCCAGACCACCGTGCAGCGGCGCAAGCGCACCGTGTGCGCGCATCGAAGCGAAGGGCGTAGCAGGCAGCAGGAAGGCGGCATTCGCGACGGCGCGCGCGATGCCGTGACGATCCAGGCCGCGAATCTTGGCGGCGGCGACCGCGGCACCGATGCAACCCGCGGTGCCTGTGGGCGAACTGCCGGCGAGTAACTGCGCAGGCATGCACGCATCGGCAATACGATTGGCCGCTTCATATCCTGCGGCCACCGCGTGCAAAAACACTTCTGCGGGAACGCCGGCCGACACCTGCAACGCGGACCAAGCCGCGGCAATCACCGGCGACGAGGGGTGTGATCCGCCAGGCCGATAGACGTCTTGCAGTTGCAGCAATGCCCCAGCGGTGCCTGTGACCAACGCGGCGCCCGCGGGATCGAATGAATCGGTCAGTCCCCACACCGAAACGCTGCCGCCTTGCGCCAGGCGCAACGCCGGCTGCAACTCGGCACGGCGTGTACCTGCGACGACGCAGCCGATGAAGTCGCGCACGGATGTTCGGATGCGTTGCATGCGCGTCTGCGACGGGGTGAAAGCGTGCGCCCATTCACCGATGCGCTGTGACAAGTCGAACGCAGCGCTGGTAACCGCTGTCATAACATCGAACGATGCGCCGCGCCGTCGGTTCAATCGACCGAGAGTCATGAATATGCACATTTTCCAATTTCTCTGGATTGACGCGCATCGGGAGCGCAATTTTCGGCATAATTCCTGCGTGACACCTTCCAAAGCCAAAGCGCCGGCCGGGGCGCCGCCTCGCGCGCCGCGCCGGCGCGTGGCCGTCGGACCACCGCGTCCGCAATACCTCTTGAACGAGGAAAACGATCGCATGATGGCGATCATCGCCGCCCTCACGGCTGAGGTGTCGGCATTGCGCGAACGCCTGGACTCCCATGAGGCACTCGCAGAAAAGCGCCGCGTTCCGACCGCACGCGCCGTGGAGGCGTACCGCTTGACTGCGGCTCGCCGCGAAACCCGCGAACGCGAAAGGCAGGCTATGTTGTCGCGCGTGTTCCGCATCCTGCTCGAGGATCTGGAGAACGCGCGCCAAGATGAGCACCTCGCGGCCGTTAAGATCCTCGGCGCCGAAGTCTCCGCGGCTTAAGATTGCGCAGTCACGTGCATTTCATCTCACTCGCAAGCGCTCGAGCCATCGCGGAGGCTGCCTTGACGGACGCCGCGAAACGCGGCGTCGAGAAGGTATCGGTCGTCGTTACCGATCTTGGCGGAGATATCCGCGTCGCCCTGCGTGCGGACGCCGCCGGGTCTTTCGGCATCGATATCGCCCGCGGCAAGGCACAAACCGCATTGGGCTTGAACTCGTCCTCGTTGAAACTTTCCCAGATCTTCGGCGCCGTGCCCTCTGCAACGACCGCCATCAACGCTGCCACCGGGGGCCGTTTCGTACCCATCGGCGGTGGCGTACTGGTGATCAACGCGCACGGCCACGTCATCGGGGCCGCCGCCATGTCGGGCGGCGCGCCCGAGACCGACGACGCCGTCGTCACTCAAGCGGTGCGTGCCGCGGGCCTCGACGTTCTGCCCTAGGACATGTTCTGGCCTAGACTGCAGTCATTAACCGTTTGGAGACGTCCATGTTCCAGTCGCAGCATTCGATGTTACCGGTGGCCACGCACGATGAGTTCGCCCGGCAGGAGTTCTGCGCGTCGCTGCGAAAATTGTTCACCACGAACTTATGGCCCGGCTGCCGCGAGCTCTACAACAAGCGCCTATTGCCATTGTTTCGGCAGCGCCATGGCCGGGATCCGCAATCGGCCGATGAAGTATTTGCGCTGATGCGCGAAAGTTTTTACTTTCGCGGCACCGAATTATTGGGTCGCACCACCCAGGAGATGGTTTGGGACAACGTGGGCGAAAGCATCGAGCGGCAGTTGGATGAATTGAACGCGAAGGCCAAGGTGAAGCCGTCGCGTCGCGAATTGGGCAGCCTGCGCCTCAATCCGGACATGCCCATGCCGCGCTATATGCAGGCAGTGGACATCCACGTCATGCCCGGGAATTTTCACACCGACCGCTCCACCGACGATGTTTACGCAGGAGCGCTCTACGATCGCGGCGTTTACGTGTTCAGCTTCGGTGGACTGGGTGCCCTCAACGACAATTACGGCCATTCCATCGCGGAATTCCTCAAGGAAAGATTTCCCAAATTCAAACCGCGCCGCATTCTGGAGATCGGCTGCGGCCCCGGGATGGCGACGATTCCGGTGGCGCAGGCGTATCCGCGCGCGGAAATGCATGCCATCGATCTGGGCGCACCCCAGCTGCGTTATGCCCACGCCCGCGCCGAATCCCTGCGCTCGCCGGTGCATTTCTCGCAGCAAGATGCCTGTCACATGGATTTTCCGGATGCTCATTTCGATCTGGTTTATTCGATCATCGTGACCCACGAGTGTCCGCGGCCGGTGTTGCGCTCCATGCTCAAGGAAATTCATCGGGTCCTGAAACCCGGCGGTATCATGTTGCACGATGGCTACTTCGATCCGCCTCCCCAGGTGCCGCTCGAAGAGGTCATGAACACCTGGTTCGCACGCAACGCAAACGAACCCTTTTCGCGCGGCTTTCGCCGTTTCGATTTCAAGAAGGCGTTTGCGGTGGCGGGATTCGAGCCTGAATCGCAATTCAGCGGCACGCGCGAAGCGGTGTATCTGAAAGGTCATCTGCCGCCTGTCAGCTTCGTCGGCGCAATCAAAGCCGCCGAGACTTGATCATGCGGTGGTTGCTCGCGGCTTCACTGGCGGCAGCGCTGAGCGTCTCAGGTTGCGCCTCCGGCATGCAAAAAGAGCGGGCCGCGTGCGCAGCGGCGCCGATGCCGATCTCACGCGATACGGCGGTGCTCGACGTGCTGCACGTGTATACCGGCAGCGACGGCGTGTCGCACGCCGACGTGCAGCAGGAGCCGGGCAAGACGACGACCTACCTGGGCGCGCTGCTGCGTCAGTTTCCCTTCGGGGATCCCTCCAGTGTCGTCATTGTGAGCGGGCCGCCCGGCTTTCACATTCCAATGCACCCTTCCCCCTATCGCGAGATATTTCTGCTGCTCTCGGGTTCGAGCGTGATCGAACTCTCCGACGGCACCCAGCGGTCGCTGCAGGCAGGCTCGTTGGTGCTGTTCGAGGATGTGACCGGCCCCGGCCACGGCGGCCTTTTCGGGGCTTGTGGCTATGTCGCCGTGGATTTGCAGTTCAAAACGGCGACGCTGCCGTGAGCCGGCGCTCAGCCGCCCTCCAACGCCTTTGACACGGCAGCCAGGCTCTCGACCGCAAGGCCCAGTGCTAGTTCGTCGGCCACCAACTTCTTCAGACGCTGCGTGAGTCCGACGCGGGCATAGCGCAGCGTGGCGGTCGGTTGACGTGCCAGCGTACGCGCCAGCTCATACGCGCGCTCCATCAAACGCCCGCGCGGCAGCAATTCTTGGCAGACACCCAGAGCAAGTGCTTCGGTGGCACTGAGTTTCTGCTGCGTGAGCAAGAAGTAGCGGCCGCGCGGCCCCAGAACGTATGGCCACAACACGTGCACGCCGTCCGTCGGCGGCACGCCGTTGTTCAGATGCGGCAGATCTTGGAAGGCGGCGGTGTCGGCGGCCAAGATGATGTCGCAGGTGAGCAGATATTCGCTGTGGATCAGGGCCGGCCCATTGACCGCGGCGATGCAGGGCGCATCGATGTCGAGCAGGCCCTGTAGGAGTTTGCGTGCCTCCCAGAACTGCTTGTCCCAGCGGCCCGCCAAACTCAGCGCGGGATCGGCTTTGGTGGCGGGATCCGTATCGAACTCCGCACACCAATCATCCCCCGTGCCCGTGAAGATGATCACGCGGTTGTCCCGGTCGCGGCCTATTTCGAGGCACGCATCCAAGAGCTGGCTGCGCACAGCGGCGGAAAATTTGAGCGGGCCGCCCTGAGTGTGCAGACGCAATTCCAGAATACCGGCAGCGTCCCGCTGCAACACGATATTGGCATACTTGGAAAAATAGCCCGGTATCGCCGGCGCAGACATCAGCGGCGCACACCGACATTGATGCTGATCGCCTTGGTCTTGAGGTAAGCATCGAGTCCTTCGCGCCCGAATTCGCGACCCCATCCCGACTCCTTGTTGCCGCCAAAGGGGGTCTCGGGACTCATTGCTGCGTGATAATTGATGGCCACCTGCCCGGAATCAATGCGTTGCGCCAACCGCAACGCACGCTGGATATCCCGGGTCCACACCGAACCCGATAGACCGTAACGAAGTCCGTTCACATCCCGCAACAACTGCTCTTCGTCGTTGAAGCGGATCACCGAGAGAATAGGGCCGAATATTTCTTCCCGAGCAATTCGCATCGCTGCGGTGACCCGCGTGAACAGCGCCGGCCGAACGAAATGCCCGGGCCCTCCCATGCGCTCGCCGCCGAACTCGAGCGTCGCGCCGTCATCCGAGCCGAAGTCCAGGTAACGCAAAACACGGTCCCGTTGCCTGGCCGAGATTAGCGGACCAATGACGGTGTTCAGGCGCATCCCGTCACCGATGGGCAGCTTCATGACGTGAGCCCGAATGCCCTCGACCACTGGGTCATGGACATCCTCGTGCACGAACAATCTCGATCCCGCCATGCACGCCTGGCCCGAACTCAGATAACACGCCATGCTCGCAGCCGGTATCGCCTGGTCCAGGTTTGCATCGGGGAAAATCACCACCGGCGACTTGCCGCCAAGTTCCAGGGTCACCTTTTTCAGATTGCCCGCTGCGGCCCGCAAAATGCTGCGCCCAACGGCCGTCGACCCCGTAAAAGTAATCTTATCGATGCCGGGATGCGCTGCCAGTGCCGCACCGAGATCCTCACCATAGCCGTGCAACACGTTGAGCGTTCCCGGCGGAGCACCCGCTTCCAAAAAGAGTTCCGCGAACAGCTCGCCGACGAGCGGCGCAAGCTCGGCGGTCTTCAGCACCATGGTGCAACCCGTGGCCAGCGCCGGTGCAATCTTCAAGGCCAACATGCCGGCCGGCGCGTTCCACGGCACGATGGCGCCGACCACGCCGATGGGCTCGCGCAGAGTGGCGACGAGAAAATCGAGCTGATCGCGGCTTCCCACGGCAGGGGTGAACGCTTCGCCCGAAAGTTTCGTGGCCCAGCCGGCGTAGTAGCGCACCAGTTCGACGGCCAGGTACTTGATGACGGCACGCGAAGAAGACAACGGCATGCCATTGTCCAACGTCATCACTTGCGCCAGCCGCTCGCTATCGCCTTCGATCAGATCGGCGAACCGAAACAGAATTCGAGCGCGCTCGCGGCCGTGCAGGCGGCCCCAGCCAGACTCGAATGACGTCCGAGCCGCTGCCACGGCTGCATCGAGATCCGCGATCGATGCGCACTCGATGGTGGCAATCGTGTCGCCGCGGGCCGGGTTCTCGACGTCGATTCGTCGTGGGCCGCCGCCGGTAACCCAACGTGCGCCGATCAAGTGACGACGCGGCGCAGCTAGAAAGCGCAGCGTCGTATCGCTCGCTTCGATGAGCGCGGCCGGCGGCTCGGCGGCTGGCGCGGCGCGCCCCTGGGTCACGGAGTTCATTGCCCTTTGGGTCCCGTGCTCGCCGGCGATGGCTTGAAGCTTTGGGCCGACGTGGGATCCCCCTTGCCGTTATAGACCGCCACCGCTGGATACAGATAAGCAGGCCGCGTGAATTTCACGTGTGCCGGGTCAAGCGGGAATACGGGCGCCCGAAACGGAACCCCCCTCCAGTCGAAATTAGCGCCGATCAGCACCTCCGGTGCCTGAGCTTGCTCCACCCATTTCTCCAGCGCCGTGAGGTAGTCGATCATGTCGCCTCCGGCACCGTCCGAGGAACAATGGCGCATGCCGGGAACGGTGTAGAAGCGGTAGAAATCCTGCGTCTTCCGCGGCCCGCCCATGGTGCGCGTCACCGTCTCGTAGTAATCGACATATTGCATCGGCACCACCGACGTGTCGGCCCACCCTTGGAAGCCGATCATTTTTCCACCCGCCGCCTTGAAGCGACGCAAGTCCGGATTGGTGGCGTCGAACAAGAACTCATTCATGCCGAACTGCTTGCTGTCCCGCGCCACGTCCAGGTCGGCAAGCTTCCAACTGGGGCCCGCGGCCGGATCGAAGGCGGCGTATCGCATGAAATTTTGGATGAACGACAGGTATTGAGGGTCTCGGCCGTTGCCGTACAAATAGTCGCCAAGCCAGTAAAGTTCTGAGCCCAACATAGCGCCTCCGGTACGGCCCACCGGGCGATTGGCATCATCGACCGGGCCGGAATAGATCTTGCGCGCCGTCCTTACTTGCGCATCGTTCAAGCAAGCCGCTGCCCTGCCGGCTCGGCATCGAACGCTCTCGATGTCGAAACTGCAGCGGCGCGGATCGCCGATCAACCCATCCTTGATCCCATCGTTCATGTCGCAGGCTTTTACCACCGCCTCATGCAGCAAGCGCACGCTAGCCTCATCCAGTATGGGTTTTCCAAGATCATCCATGTTGGCTTTAACCGACCATGCGAGCTGTGTGCCGGTGCCGATTTCATCGAGCGGCGGCGAGCCGGCGAGGATGCCGTCGAAATCCCAGGGAAACGCCTGCGCTTCGATCAAGGCTTGACGGCCGCCCGTGGAACAACCCCAGAAGTAGGCATGCTTGAGTTCCCGGCCGAAATAGCGCGCCGCCAGCGCTTTGCCGGCGAGCGCCATGATATGCGTTGCACGAAAACCGAAGTCCGCTTTCGCGGACAAATTATTCGCAGCCCAATTCCAGTCGCCGATCGCGCCTTTGTGACCCATGTCGGTGCTCGCGCAGGCGTAGCCGCGCCGCAGCGGGTCATCGCACCAGAAAAGTTTCGTGGTCCCGCAGGAGCCGCCGCAGCCGCCCTGTAGGTACTTGCCGTTCCAATCACGCAGCGGCAACGCTATTTTGAATCCCACGGTCGAGTTTATATACCCCTCCAGCATGCACGCCTCGGGAACATCCGGCGCCTGTTTGGCGACCGCCGCTTCGGTGATGCGCACCAGGATTGCCGGATCGTCCGACACGTCGGTACCGCGCAGGGCGGTGCAGCGTTGTACGGCTGTATCGGGCGGCGCAACAGGATCTGCGATCTCGGCCGCCTGCACGTGGGCGCAGAAGCCCAACGTAACGATCGATACTCCCGCTACTTTCCTGATGGGCATGGCTCGAGTCTCACTCAAAGAACGGGCAGCGCAGTATGAACCACTCGGCAAAGCGATGCCGGCGGCGTCGCGATAGCAGTCATATTCATGTCAAAGGCATTGCGACGCGCTTGAAATAGGGCAAGGTAGTTTCAACGAGCAACTCTTGTCGCGCGCACATAATACATCGGGAGAGGGGTAATGAAGATGCGAAGATTATCGATACCGTTCCATGGGCGGAGCGCCGCTAGGATCAATTGTACGGCCCCGCAGCGACTTGCATTTGCTGTGGTGACCGCCGCTTTGAGCTGCGGCGCATTTTTACTGCCGGCACCGAGCAGGGCTGACGCCGAAGAGACCCCCGGCTTGTCGGAAGTCGTCGTCACCGCTCGCAAGGAAACGGAAAAGCTGCAAGACGTACCGCTCACGATCACGGCGCTGACGGGAGGCGATCTGAAGGCGGCGACTGCCACCAGCCTCATAGATATCAGCTTCCTGACGCCTGGTCTCACCTACAACAGTCCCGGCGGCGCGCAGGCGAATGCCGCCCCTGTCATCCGCGGCTTGAGCGATACCAGCGGCGGCGAGTCGACATCTTCAAACGTCTCTGTGTTCCTGGACGGCATCTATATCGCCAATCCCTCGGCGATCGATCTATCACTCGGCGGCTTCGTGGATCGGGTTGAGATCGTGGAAGGTCCTGTCAGCGGCTTCTACGGGCGCAATGCCTTCACCGGTGCCATCAACTATGTCACCGTCAAACCTACCCAGGACTTCCATGTCGATGCGGCGGTGACCGGCGGCGATAAAGGCCGCGGCATCGGCGAGATCGCGGCTGGCGGTGGGCTGATCGGCGGTATCCTCGCGGGTCGTGTTGCTGCGAGTTACGATTACCTGCGCGGCACTTTTCACGATCCGGTTTCCGGTGAGTATGGAAATGGACACCGCAAGAAAGATATCGTGTTCAGTCTTTCCTTCACGCCCACCTCTGAAATAACGATAACGCCGGTCTACTACTACGGCGATGATTACTTCACCGCTCCCGCGACCGTCACGTACGCGCAGAACTGCGCGATCGGCACCAGTAATTCTTATTGCGGAGACCTAGACCACAATAAGATAGGCCCATCCATCGCCACTCCCGACGGGTCCGGGGCGACCGGACTGAAGCGTAGCGTCAATCACTTTCATATCGATGCGAACTTTGCCTATCAATGGGGCGTTGTCGACGTATTGGCTGGCGTCAACAATATCCATACGGTCTCGATAGACGATTTCGACGGCCTGGAAAACGGTACGACTTGGGATCTTTATGCGCCCGCGGCCAATAATCCTTTTGCTGGAAATCCTCCCGTTGGTACGGTCCTGGCGAAGAACTTCTTCGGCGATCAAGCTTATGAGAACGATAAGAGCGTCGAAGTGCGCTACAAGACGCCAGCCAATGAGCCGTTACGGTTCGGCGTCGGCGGCTACTACTACGATCACGATTCGACCAACAACAACACCTTCGGAATTGATGGCATCAATATCCCCGCCGGCACCTCGCTGAATTTCATAGCCGAGCCCTACGTCAGCTCCGGCGGTCAGTCGCTCAACCCCTTGAACTATGCGGAGAGCAAGGCGCGCGATTATTCCGGTTTCATCAGTGGGGATTGGGACATCGTACCCGTGCTGACGTTGTCGACGGTTGTCCGGTACACAACCGAGTTGCAGCGCGAATTGATCGGTTCCAAGCCGCCGATCACCGATGTGGAGAAAACCTTCAACTCGGTGACATCCAATACTTCTCTGTCCTGGAAAATCGACGACAATTTTCGTTGGTACGTGGCCGCCGCGAACGGCGAGAAATCCGGCGGATTCAATGGCGCCGCGAAAAGCCCGCTCGATCTAGCGTTCGCTCCGGAAACCGATGTCAATATCGAAACGGGACTGCGCACGAACTTCATCGACAATCACCTGCAGGTCGACGCCACGCTCTTTCATACCACGGTCGCCAAACTACAGGTTCTCGGACCACCGACGGCGGCCGCGGATGCCAACCAGGGGCTCATCGTACGTAACTTCGGTGACCTATCGACCAAAGGTTTCGAACTCAACGCCAGATATCTGTTGGGTGGCCTGACGACTTCGGTCGGCTTCACCTACACGGACCCGCGTTTCGAGAATGGCAGTCTGGATTTCAATGACGGTGCTTCATGCGTCGCTGTACCGTCCTGTGCGACTTCCAAGGTGGTTACGGTAAATGGCCAAAAAGCTCTGAATCTCAGCGGGCTGATACCTCCGTTCGCCAGCGAGCTTGCGGCCGTGGGTTCGGTTCAATACAAGCAGCCGATCGGCATCGCCGATTGGGCAGCATTCGGACGCGTCGACTACCGGCACGAGTCGAGGCAATACACCAGCGTCACGGACTTCGCCTATTACGGGCCGCGCAATGTCGTGAATCTGCATTTCGGGGTCGAGAATCCGACCTGGTCGGCCGTCGCCATCATATTGAACGCGACCAACAACCAGACGCCCACAGGATTTGGATTCAATGGCACTCTGAACGGCTTCGATCCTCCGCCGGTCGGTACGTTTGGCGTCGATTGGATTCCCACGTCCATATTGCCGGACCCACGCACCTATGCACTACGCGTGAGCTATCACTATTAAGGCTGGCTGGTAGTAGCCAATCGACGATGCCGCCGGCTGTGAGAGACAGCCGGCGGCTTTTCAGTTTTATCGGCGATTTAACACGATGCTCGAAGGACGCTAATTCGGTTTTGCCCACTCCGGGGCGAGCGGCGCGGGTAAACCGGTCTCCTCGAGGCAATTTTTTCGGAGCGACTCGACGCCGGGACCATAGTCGAACACCGCGCCCTGTCGTTGCACCGCCCGCATCTCGGCCCGCAGCCGGCCGGTGGCGTCGGCGTCTACTGCAACGCCGCCCGCGCTCACCACCACACCATAGGAGCGTGCGCCGCGCTCGCTCACCAAGCCGCGGCGAACCTCCAGTGCAACCAATTCCGGATCCCGTGCGAGCGGGTCGCCCCACCCACCGCCGCCCCAAGTGATGAAGTGCAGGATGTCGCCCGCCGCCACCGCAAGATCCTCGACTTTGTTGGCCACGATGACTGTTGTGCCGTCGGCCTTCTCGAGAATCTTCCTGGCGCGCGCACCCGGGGCACCGCCGTTGACGCCCCAGGGCGGTACGAACCAGCGGTCATCGTGAATGGCGATCCGCCCGGGTTCCAGGAAGCGGTACGACATGTGGATGCCGTTGCCGCCTCGGTGCAATCCCGCACCGCCGCTGTCGATTTGCGTTTCGTATCGCTCGATGACCAAGGGAAAATAGCGCTCCAAGAACTCGTTCGGCACATTGGTGAAATTCGGGAACAGCGAATGACCGTCCGGTCCGTCACCCAACGGCCGACCTGGTATGCCGCCAAAGCCGATCTGAAACAACTGAAAATATTTTCCGTCTCGATCGGTACCCGAATAAAACAGGTGCGGTGATGACGAAAAGCCGGCCGCCGTCAGAAATTCCGGGGTCTTCTGGCCGAGCAGCCCGCCCAGGATGTCGAAGATGCGCCCGAGTGCGTGGGTACGGCCCGACAACGCAGCGGGAAACCGCGGCTTGAGCAGCGAACCTTCGGGTATTCGGACGTCGATCAGGTCGTAATACCCGTCGTTGAACAGAATCTGGGGATCGAAAACCATGATCATGTAAATGCCGAAGAACATGCGCAGCATATTCTCGTTCAAAAAGAAATTGATCGATGCGCTGCTTTGTGAATCCGTACCCGCGAAATCGAGCACAACTTTGCCGTTCTCGCGCCACATGGTGCATTTGATCTTGTACGGACCACGCCCCCTGCCGTCATCGCAAATGTAGTCCTCGAAGCTGACCTTTTCGTCGCCGATCTGTGTCTCGATGAGCTGTTTCATCGCCCGATGATTGCGCTCGAGAAGTTCTTCGCAGGCGGAAATGAATACATCGTCGCCGAACCGTTTCGTCATCTCGATGACGCGCCGCGCAGCGACGCGACACGAACCGATCAACGCGTTCAGATCCGCGCGGCACCATTCGGGTGTGCGCACCTGATGCATGATGAGATCCACCAGGTCTTTGTTGTAAACGCCCCTGTTGAAGAGCTTGACCGGCGGAATGCGCACGCCCTCTTGAAAAATCGAGGTCGCGTTGATCGGCATCGACCCCGGAACCATCCCACCGATATCCGACTGATGTCCGAACATCGAGGTGTAGGCGATCAAGCGGCCGCCCTTGAATACGGGCAACAGCACCAACCAGTCGTTGCTGTGACTGATTGCGCCCCCGACCGAATAAGGATCCGAGAGCATGATCATATCGCCCTCTTCCACCGTGCCGTCGTAGCCGTCGAGGAATGGGCCAATGTAGGAACCGAACTGGCCGACGATCATCCGACCCTTAGGGTCCGCGATCAGCGGAAATGCATCGCCCTGTTCGCGAATGCCCGGGGACATCGCGGTTCGAACCAAGGTGGTATCCATTTCCACGCGGGCGTTGCGCAACGCATTTTCGATGATGTCGAGCGTCACCGGATCGATATCGACCGCGCTGAATGCCTTCGGATTGGATTCGACGATACGGGCCATAGTGCGCACTCTCGATGTAACTGATAGAAGGGGCGTGCGGACCGATGATCAGGCCGGCACGATCAGGATATTGCCGAAGTCGTCCACGGTCGCGACGTGGGCATGCTCGACCAACGTCGTGGCATCCATCTCGATCACGATGGCGGGTCCTGTGATCACATCGCCGGTCCGCAGTCCGGCCCGATCGTAGATCACGGCGGGCTGTATCCTGCCGTCGATCCACAACTCGTGATCGCGTAACTTGGCGGCGAGGGGATTGCCGTTGCCGCGCTCCAAACGAACCGGCGGCAATTCGAACGCGCGCCCCAACGCGACAGCGCGCAAATTCACGAATTCATGCTCGACTTCCATGTTGAACGTGAACAGTCGGTGATGCTCGGCGTCGAACCGCTCGGAGATCTGGTCCAGACCGGACTCGGCAAGCTCGCGCAGACTGACCGGCAGAGGCACTTCGAACGCCTGCCCGCTGTAACGCACATCGATTTCGAAACTCGTCTCGATGTCCGAGTCCGCGAGACCGTCCGCCCGCAAACCGCTCCGAACCTGTGACTCCATCTCGCGCAGCAGCCTGAGGACCTCTTCCACGCTGGTCTGCGACTTGAGGCGGGAAAGTGACGCCGCCGTTTCCGTGCGCATGCGGGTCGTCGCGTCGCCGAGCGCGCAAAGAACGCCGGGAGAGACTGGCGATATGGCCGGATAAGAACCCATCAGGCGCGCCACCGCGTTCACGTGCAGCGGTCCTGCGCCGCCGAATCCCATCAACGCAAAATCGCGAGGATCGTAACCCTGCTGCACCGAAATCATGCGCAGCGCGCCAAACATGTTCTCATTGACGAGGTCGACGATCCCGCGCGCGGCCGCCATGAGGGTAATGCCCAAGGCATCGGCGATGGTTTGAACCGCAATCTTGGCCGCTTCACGATCGAGACGGAACGAACCACCGAGAAGATTCTCGGGTAAATAACCCAAAACCACATTGGCATCGGTTACCGTCGGCAGAACCCCGCCTTTGCCGTAGGCCGCCGGTCCGGGGATGGCCCCAGCCGACTGCGGACCGACGCGCAGAGCTCTGGTGAGCTTCGGTACATAGGCAATCGAGCCGCCGCCCGCACCTACAGTCTTGACGTCGAGCGATGAGGCACGGACGGATAGATGACCTACCTCGGTGGTGCGCACCCGCCGCGGCTCGCCGTTTTCGATCAAGGCGACGTCTGTTGAGGTGCCGCCGACATCGAGGGTGAGGATATTCTTGATTCCCGCATTTTTCGCCGCCCACAAAGCACCCGTCACGCCGCCGGCCGGGCCCGACATGAGAAGCGCCACCGGGTGTTCCTCCGACTTCTCTGAGGACATCAGTCCGCCGTCGGAACGCAGTAGCGACAGCCGGCCTCTCATCTCGATCTTTTCAAGCCGCGCCCGAAGATTACGTACGTAGCGGCCAACCACAGGACGTACCGTGGCGTTGGCAACAGTCGTTAGTGTTCGCTCGTACTCCTGCATTTCCGGAAGCACTTGATGACTGAGCGAAATGGGCAAGTCGGGCATGATCTCCCGGGCGATCGCCGCGACCTTAAGTTCATGCGCACCGTTCAGATAGGCATTCATCAGGGAAATTGTCAGGGCCTCGATCCGTTGATTCTTCAACCTGTCGAGTTGCTGGCGGATATCGATTTCGTCGAGCGCACGTAATTCACGCCCGGCCGCGGTCATTCTGCCGTCGATCTCGACCGTATCTTCGAGTTTGACCAAGGGCTCGGGCTTCGGCCAAATGATCCACCCGGCAAGACCGCCCGGCACGAAGCTGCGCGCGATGTGCATGACTTGCCGATAGCCTTTGGTGGTGACCAGCCCCACTCGTGCTCCTTTGCCCTCGAGCACGGCATTGGTGGCGACGGTGGTGCCGTGAAGAAAGACACCGATTTCGGACGGCGCAATCTCTGCGTTGCGGCAAACGGTCTCGACGCCATTCAGTATGCCTTCCGAGCTATCATGGGGAGTCGATGGCGTCTTGTGGCGCCAAAAAGCGCCGGTCATCTCGTCGAACAGGAGAAGATCAGTGAAGGTTCCGCCGACATCAACACCACAGCGGTAGCGCATCGGCGGAATCCTTTAATTGCGAGGATCTGTAGACTAGCGGGCGGCGAGCCATGTCCAATCGGTTTGTCATGGACATGACTGCAGTGCGCCGGTCGATTGACATGCCGGCAACTCGCGGCAAGCTATGTCGGTGGGGACATCCCAAGGAACCTTGCATGACATTGTCGCCTGATGAAAAATATGCCGCCTATCGCGAAATTCTTGCCTCGCCGCGCGATGAAGAAGTGGATTGGTGGTACTTCGGCACCACCAGCGTCAAAATCAAGGGTATCCCGGCCATTTCCGTGATCAACGCCGCCACACTCATGATCTACCGCACCGAGACATTGTCCGATCACGCCTTTGCAATTCATTGGGACGAGGTGGGATATTTTTCGGATTACGTAACCGGCCAACCCACTACGCATTGGCTCAATCCGGTGACCGGCCGGGCCATGCCAGCGCCGCAGAGCTTTGCCGAGGGACCTGCGCGCTATGAGGTGCTGCGCACGCCCCAAGGCGTTGCGGTCACGCTGACGCAGCCGGGAGCCACCGTCAACTCGATCGAAGTCGAATGGAGCTGCGTGGGTGATCGAATCACCGTTATGCAACGCGAGAGAAAGACCCGAGGCTTCCCCAACATCGATGGAACTCTCCCCGATCCGGGTTCCGCGTCAGGCTTCGAAGCCGTCACCGAGCTTGCATTCGTGGATCAATGGCCTGAGAGCGGCAATGAGGCACAAGGTCTCTACGAATTCGCACTGGCCGGAGCACCGCCCTGGATGGGCTTCGATGCAGCGTCGAAGGCACGTGCAACCGTCCAAGGCGTCATCATCAAAGCCCCTTCCGACAGACCGCCCCACCCGGAATCCATGCGCCGGCTACGTGATCGATTCCCAGAATTCTTTGCGCGTCACGGACGATGATCGACAGCGCTCGCTGCATCGCCCTGCCATGATTTTACTTGTTGCAGAAGAGCCGTGATGATCTGACGTCCGCGCACTTGAATCCGATCGACCGAGCCCGCCACAGTCACGGCGAGATGGTCGCCATCGCCGCGCGCCGCCAAAGGGCATGAGATGGCGCCTACGCCAGGGACTAACAAATTGTAGCGGCACAAATATCCGTGCTCGCGGACGAATTCGACCGCCCTCAGCACCTGCTCGGCATCTGACAGGACGCTGCGCGTTCTGGATGCCCACTGGTTGGCATCGCCGATGAACCTGTGCAAATCGGCATCCGGCAGAGTGCTGAGCAAGGTGCGTCCGACGACCGAATGTGTCGCCAAACCCCCGCACAGACCTGGTGTGACCCGCCACGCTTTGGAATGCTTGGCGGAGCGAACGTAAATCGGTATGGTGAACAATCCGTCGAGACGGCTGATGGATGTGGTTTCATCGGTCGCGTGTTGGATCCGATCGACCAGTTCCGCGAGAGGATTGCCGCGTACGATCGCTTCGGGAAGCGTTTCGCAGAGATGGTGCAACCGTACACTGGTGAAGAAGCGCTTGGTTTCCGAATTCTGGTCCAGATAGCCGAGGTCGACCAAGCGCGACAATACCGACACCGCGCTGGAATGTGGCATTTTCAACGTAGTATGGATTTCCGTTGCTGACAGCGGCCGACGTCGCTCAGCGAACAACTCCATGATCTGAAATACCCGATCGAGCGACCGGCTCACGGTCAACATGCGCGCTCCAGCGTCTCACGCCATTTCTCTTCAAATCTCCATATTTCTTCGAAGCCCACCAACCGGCAGAACTCGTCGAAGGAGAACAATTCGATGTCTGGCGACGAACTCGTGCCCGAGTCCTTCAGATGCTGCAACGCTTTGGCCATCGCGGCATTGGCCGCCAAGGCCGCCATCGAGGGGAAAATGGCGCAGGCATAACCCAATTCGGCGAGTTGACGAGCGGACCGGATAGGAGTCTTGCCGCCATCGGACATGTTCGCCATCAGCGGCGCATCGATGCTGCGGCAGGCGATGCGCATTTCCTCTTCGGACTCGAGCGATTCGACGAACACGATATCCGCACCCGCGGACGCGTACGCCCGACCGCGGTCCAGGGCCGCTGCAAGGCCGTGGCCAGACCGTGCATCGGTACGCGCGATCACAAGGAAATCGGGGCTCTCGCGCGCCGCAAGGGCAACGTGGATCTTCGCCACCATGTCATCGACCGGTATCACTCTCCGGTAAGGCGTATGGCCGCACTTCTTGGGGAATTCCTGGTCCTCGATTTGGATCGCGGCAACGCCGGCCCGCTCGTAGCCGCGCACCGTGTGCTGCACGTTCAGCAATCCACCAAAACCCGTGTCGGCGTCCGCGATCACCGGCGCACGGCTTTTGCTCACCACCAGTGTCACCCGATTCAGCATGTCGGTGTAGGTCGCGAGCCCGGCATCCGGCAACCCGAGATAAGAGGCTGTGAGCCAATATCCCGACGCATACACGGCCTCGAATCCGGCTCGATCGATCATCATCGCGGACATTGCATCGAATGCGCCCGGCGCGACGATGAATTCCTTACGCGTTAATTTATCCCGCAATCGGCTGTCGGCCATTGATCTCGCCTTAGCTTAGGCCGAATAACATTGTGCCCGCGCCCTGCTCCATTTCACGCATATTCACGCATGTGAATTTTCAATGACGTGAATCGCCCTCGGCTTTAGGCGTTTTTGCGAGCCAATTGGTCATATCGTTGGGGTCGCCCCGTCCCGCGTAGATCGCGAACTGCGGCCATGCATATACGGGCCGCGTGATGCTGACTTGGTCGGGCGTCAGGGCCAGCCCCACGCCTAGGTAGGGAATGGCAACGCCCTCTTTAGGGCGCTGGCTGGCGATGCGCTCCGGCGCCTGTCCGTTTTCCACCCAATTTTCAAGAGCGGCGAGATAGTTTATGGCATAGGCGCCCTCACCGCCCGTGCAGTGTTTCATGCCGGGAATCATGAACAGCCGGAAGAAGTCGCGCGTAGCGGCCGGCCCCTCCATGAAGCGGGTGGCATCCGCGTAATAATCCAGCGACGTACCGGGCACCACCGATTCATCGGCCCAGCCGTGCGCGAGCAAGAGCTTGCCGCCGCCGGCTTTGAAGCGCCGCAGATCGGGATTTTCGCCGGTATAGAGCGACTCCGGCCCCCCTATCCGCGCCGGGTCGCGGTCGATGTCGAACAGATCGAGAGTCCAACTCGGGCCGGGATCCTCGTCGAAGCCTAGATAACGCCAAAACTCCTGCATCATCGCCGCGTAGGTACCGGGCTTACCGTCCACACCGACGTAGGATGGAACCCATTGCGGCTCTGCTCCCAAGAACGTGCCGCCATGAGCCAGCGGGTGCCCGTCGCGATCCCTGGGTCCGGAATAAATCTTATCGACCACGGCGAGCTGCTCCGCCGTGAGACAGTCTGGTGCGTCGCCCGCACGGCAAGCCAGGCTCGACGGCCGGAACGAGCAGCGGCGCGGGTCGCCGATCAATCCGTCTTTGACGCCGTCATTCAAATCGCAGGCTGCGACAACCGCCGCATGCAGAACCGCGACCTTTGCCGGCGGCAAAATATTGCGGCCTTCGGCGCGATTCGCCGCGATCGACCATGTCAGCTGAATCGCCGAGCCCGTCTCGTCTATGGCCGGCGCGATCGATGCAATGCCGTCGAAGTCGCGCGGAAAGCGCTGCGCCTCGACCATTCCTTGGCGGCCGCCCGTGGAACAGCCGAGAAAATAATTTCGGGCGGCCGGTCGTTGGTAATAGGCGGCAATGATGGCTTTGCCGGCAAGCACCGTCACATGCGTAGCGCGATAGGCAAAATCGATCTTGGCTTGCGGATTGTGATAGGCCCACGCTGCGTCCGTCAGCGTCGACTTGTGACCCATGTCGGTCTGCAAACAAGCATAGCCCAACCGAATCGGATCCTTGCAGGCAAACTCCGCGGCGACAATTCCACAAAATCCCCCGCAGCCGCGCGTCAGAAATTTGCCGTTCCAA
>Ga0182030_10001778_pt1 | contig 44963 bp, 42 predicted proteins | sample 812S3MmetaG_FD_121299 | JGI IMG/M metagenome (GOLD analysis project Ga0182030, IMG submission 121299) | Permafrost microbial communities from Stordalen Mire, Sweden - 812S3M metaG (Illumina Assembly) | ecosystem: Environmental > Terrestrial > Soil > Wetlands > Permafrost | place: Sweden...
GACAAGCGCACCGCGGTCGATGGGCTGCTGCAGCGCCGGCCTGATCTGACCGCGTGGGCTGCCGTGCGCGGTTGCCGGTCCGTGGAGATCTGGGCCGATTCGAGTGCGTTGCCGTCCTAGGCGGCGCTAACCACGCATCGGCCAGCGCGTCCAGCCCTCGGCGCTTGCGCCCGGATCGTGCCAGCCGCAGTCGCCGTCAATGATCTTGAACGCTTCGGGTGGACCCCAGCTGCCCGGCTCGTACTGATACACCGGCGTCACCTCGTTCAATACCGGGTCGACGGCAGCCCAGGAGGCTTCAACCTCGTCCTCGCGCGCGAACAGCGTGGCATCGCCGCTGAGCGCATCCCCGATGAGGCGCTCGTAGGGCTCCATTTCATCGGCGCCTTGCTGAGCGACGAACAGCTCCACTTCGCGTCCGACCATGCGTTCGCCGGCTTGCTTGGCATGCGCGCCCCAGGCGATGGCCACATCGGGTCCGACACGAAAACGCACGTAATTGGGCTGACAGGGTTTCGCGTCCCCGAATACTCGGGCCGGCGGCGGGCGCAGTTCCACGACCACCTCGGTGGCCGTGACCGGCAGGCATTTGCCGGCCCGCAGATAGAACGGCACGCCGCTCCAGCGCCACGAATCGATGGACAACCGCAGCGCCGCGAAGGTCTCAACCTTTGAATCCGCCGCAACGCCCGGCTCATCCCGGTAGCCCCTGAACTGACCACGCACCAGATCCTGCGCCTGCAGCGGACGCAGCGCCCTGAAGACCTTCACCTTCTCGTCGCGCAGTGCATCACCGCTGCCGTTCAACGGCGGTTCCATGGCCAGGAACGCGACCACCTGCAGCAGGTGATTCTGGATCACATCGCGGATCGCGCCCGCCTCATCATAGAACTTGCCGCGGCCCGCGACGCCGATCTCCTCGGCCATCGTGATCTGTACGCTGGCCACGTAGTTGCGGTTCCAGATCGGCTCGAGAAAGGAGTTCGCAAAGCGAAAGTACAGCAGGTTCTGCACCGGCTCCTTGCCCAGATAATGGTCGATGCGGAAAATCGCTCGCTCGTCGAAGATCTTGTGCAGCGTCTGGTTCAGCGCGTGGGCGCTGGCAAGGTCGCGAGCGAACGGCTTCTCGATGACCACCCGCGCACCTTTGTCACACTCGGCCGCCGCCAGTTGCGTGACCACGATCGGGAACATGCTGGGCGGTATGGCCAGGTAGTGCAGCGGATGCTGCGCGGTGCCCAAGAGCTTGCGCAGCTGCTGGAAGGTTTCAAGCGCGCCGTAGTCGCCATCCACGTACTGGAGCAGCGCCACCAAACGCTCGACTACGGCCGGATCGGCATCCTTGACGAAGTGTTTCAGACTGTCGCGCAGCCGCTCGATAAGCTGGTCCCGATTCCAGCCGGCCTTGGCCACGCCGATTACGGGCACCGTCAGGCGATCACGGCGCACGAGTTGATACAGCGATGGAAAGATCTTCCGATGGCACAGATCCCCGGTGGCGCCGAACAGCACCAGCGCGTCGGCGGCTTCACGCATGGCCGAACTCATGCCGCTAAGCCTTGGTCTCGATGTGCCCGCCAAATCCAAGACGCATCGCCGAGAGCACCTTGTCGGCGAACTCCGCCCGACCGCGCGATTCGAAACGCGCATACAGCGCAGCGGTGAGCACATGCGCCGGGACACCCTCCTCGATCGCCGCCTCGACGGTCCAGCGGCCCTCGCCCGAGTCGGACACCCGGCCGGCGAAGTCGGCAAGCGATGGATCGCGCGCCAGTGCCTCGGCGGTCAGATCCAGCAGCTGGGAGGTGATGATGCTGCCGCGGCGCCACACTTCAGCGATCTGCGCCACATCAAACGAGTACTGGTACAGGCGCGGCTGGGCGAGCGGCGCGGTTTCGGCGTCCTCCCCGCCCTTGTGATCCAGACCGATGTTGGCGTGCTTGAGGATATTGAAGCCTTCCGCATAGGCCGCCATCAGACCGTACTCGATGCCGTTGTGAACCATCTTCACGAAGTGGCCACCGCCGTTGCCGCCGCAGTGCAGATAGCCCTGCGCAGCCGTACCGTGCGCGGCGCGCTCAGCAGCGGAGGGCGGTACGCCGGCCGGTGCGAGGGTCGCAAAAATCGGATCGAGGTGCGCGACAATTTCTTTTTCGCCACCGATCATCTGGCAGTAGCCGCGCTCCAGGCCCAGCACACCGCCACTGGTGCCCACGTCCACAAAGTGGATCTTTGACTTCGCCAGTTGATCGGCACGCCGGATATCATCGTGGTAATGCGAATTGCCGCCGTCAATAATGATGTCGCCGGGACTGAGCAGCGGCGCCAGCTGCGCGATCACGCCGTCGACCACACTGGCTGGCACCATCAGCCAGATCGCGCGCGGCGTAGCCAGGCCCTTCACCAGGTCCGCGAGTGTGTTGACGCCCCTGGCCCCATCGCCCGAGGCCGCCTTCACCGCCGACGGCTCGTTGGCGAAGGCTACGATTTCGTGTCCACTGCGCAACAGGCGTTTCACCATGTTGGCGCCCATGCGCCCCAGACCAATCATTCCAAGTTGCATGTGGACTCCTTAAGCTAGTTCGGTACGCGACGGATCTGCGCGCCGACGCCGGCGAGCTTCTCCTCGATAGTCTCGTATCCTCTGTCAATGTGGTAGATGCGCTCGATTTCGGTGCGCCCCTCGGCAACCAGTCCCGCCAGGACGAGGCTGGCCGAGGCGCGCAGATCCGTGGCCATGACTGGCGCGGCGGTCAATCGTTCGACACCGCGGATGATGGCCGTGTTCCCCTCAAGGCGGATCTCAGCACCCAGCCGCCGCATCTCGAGCATGTGCATGAAGCGGTTCTCAAATATGGTCTCGATGATGGTGCCCACTCCGACCGCCACGGTGTTCAGGGCCGCGAATTGCGCCTGCATGTCGGTCGGAAATGCCGGGTACGGCGCGGTACGCACATCGACGGCACGCGGCCGCCGTCCGCGCATGTCGACCTCGATCCAGTTGTCACCGACCGCCACGGTTGCACCCGCTTCGCGCAGCTTGGCGGTAACGGCATCCAGATGCTCCGGCCGGGTGTTCTTGATGCGCACGTGACCTCGGGTAATGGCACCAGCCACCAGATAGGTGCCGCTCTCGATGCGGTCCGGCAGCACCTCGTAGGTGGTGCCGTGCAGCTTGGTGACACCCTGGATGACGATCTTGTCGGTGCCCGCCCCCTGGATCTTCGCGCCCATGGCGATCAGGAAGTTGGCCAGATCGACCACTTCGGGCTCGCGCGCGGCGTTCTCCAGCACGGTCTCACCGTCGGCGAGCGTCGCGGCCATCATCAGATTCTCGGTCCCGGTCACGGTGACCGCATCCAGTACCAGGCGTGCGCCCGTGAGGCGCCCGGCGCGGGCTCGAATGTAGCCGCCCTCGATCTGGATGTCGGCGCCCATGGCCTGCAATCCCGCCACATGGATGTTGACGGGCCGCGCGCCGATGGCGCAGCCCCCCGGCAAAGAGACATCCGCGCGACCAAATCGGGCCACGAGCGGGCCGAGCACCAGGATCGAGGCGCGCATCGTCTTCACCAGGTCGTATGGCGCGAAGCATTCCTTCAGTGTCGAGGCATCCACCTCGATGCGCAGCCCTTCCGCAATGGTCACACTCACGCCCATGCGCCCCAGCAGTTCGATCGTGGTGGTGACATCCTTCAGGTGCGGCACATTGCAGATTGTTACAGGGTCCGACGCCAGCAGACCTGCCGCCAGAATCGGCAGCGTCGCGTTCTTCGCGCCGGAGATGCGCACTTCGCCCTCGAGCGGCACGCCGCCCGTGATCTGTAGTTTGTCCATTGATCCCTTGAATCCAGTCTTTTGCTTTGGACGGTCAGGCGCTGCGGGCAGCCCACTCATCCGGAGTGAAGGCTTCAATCGACAGCGCATGGATTTCGCGACCCACCAACTCACCGAGCGTGGCATAGACCAGCTGGTGGCGGGCAATGCCGCGTTTGCCTGCAAAAGCCTGCGCCACGATTCTGGCGGAAAAGTGGGTGTTGTCCGGTGATTGGACCAAAACCTGTGCGCCGGGGAGGCCGGCGCGGATGAGTTCAGCGATTTCTTCCGGATTCATAAGCACCAATGGTAGCAAATGCCCGCCCCTGGGCCTTAAGGCAGGCGGCATCGGGGCCCTTGTTCGGGGTATTCTTGTTGCGGAGAACTTTAAGATGACCGCCGCCACTGCTGCCAGATTCGTCGAAGATGCCACGCTGCTGAACGCCGCGCGCCGCGCCCTGGCCATCGAGGCGCGCGCGGTGGAATCCCTCGGCGCCCGGCTCGGACCGGAGTTCGTGGCGGCCTGTCGGCTGTGCCTGGCCTGCGCCGGCCGGGTGATTGTCACCGGCATCGGCAAATCGGGGCATGTCGGCCGCAAGATTGCCGCCACCCTGGCCAGCACCGGCACTCCGGGCTTCTTTCTGCATGCCGCGGAAGCCAGCCATGGTGATCTGGGAATGATCACCGCGAACGATGTCGTGCTCGCGCTGTCCAATTCCGGGGAGAGCCCCGAACTGGTTTTCCTGCTGCCCCATTTGAAACGGCTCGCGACGCCTCTGATTACGCTGACCGGCAATCCGGCCTCGACGCTCGCGCGCAATGCCACGGTCTCCCTGGATGTGACCGTCCCGGAGGAGGCCTGCCCCCTGAACCTGGCCCCGACGGCCAGCACCACGGCCATGCTCGCCATGGGTGATGCGCTGGCCGTCACTCTGCTCGAAGCCCGCGGCTTCACGGCCACGGATTTTGCCCGCTCGCACCCGGGCGGGTCGCTGGGGCGCCGCATGTTTCTGCGGGTCGAAGACATCATGCGTCGCGGCGCGGACCTGCCCCGGACTGCGCCCACCGCAACGCTCGCGCAAGGACTGCTCGAAATGTCGCGCAAGGGCCTGGGGATGACCGTGATCGTGGACCCTGCGGATACGGTGCTGGGGGTATTCACCGATGGCGACCTGCGCCGGTTGCTGGACCGCCAGGTCGATATCCACGCTTTGCGCATGCAGGAAGTCATGACCGTTAAATGTCGCACGATCGGTCCGCATGAGCTGGCCGCGGCCGGCGCACACCTGATGGATCAGCACCGCATCACCGTGCTGCCCGTGGTCGCGGACGGACACCTGCTCGGCGCCTTCAATGTGCACGACCTGCTGCGCGCCGGCGTGATGTAGGAGAGCGCACCTGCCACGCCGAAAATCATCCCCGGCCGCAATTCGCCTGCTGATTCTGGATGTGGATGGCGTGCTCACCGATGGGCGCCTGTATTACGGCGCGCGCGGCGAGCAGCTGCAGAGTTTCCACATCAAGGACGGCCACGGACTGAAGTCGCTGGTGCATGCCGGCATCAACGTCGCCGTCATTTCCGGGCGCCGCTCGGCCGCCGTGACACGCCGCTGTCGGGAACTCGACATCCGCCATGTGGTCCAGGGAAGCCGCGACAAACTGCGCGATTTTCGTGCCCTGACTGTGAAGCTCGGCGTGACGCCCGCGCAATGCGCATTCATTGGTGATGACTCCCCGGACGTGCCCTTGCTGCGCGAGGTCGGATTGGCTTTTGCGGTTGCCGATGCGCACCCCACCGCCTGTGCTGCTGCACATCACGTGACCCGCCTGGCGGGTGGTTGCGGCGCGGTACGCGAGGTATGTGATCGGCTGCTGGCAGCGCACCATGGAACGGATCATTGATTTACCGGCTGCTCATACTGCTCGGGCTGGCGCTGGTCGGCGTCGCGGTGTGGCTGACACTCTCGCCCCGGCAGACCGAGCCCGTCGCGGCGCAGAACAGCGGACCGGCACACCCCGATGAAGGCTATTCGGCGAGCGATGCTTCGATGGTCGAGACGGGCGCCGATGGCCTGCCGCTGTACACGTTGCATGCCAATCGGATCAAGCAGGATCCGGCCACCAACATCATCAATATGTCGACGGTGCATATGACCTCGCGTGATAGCGGCGGCGGGCAATGGCAGGCTGATGCCGACCGGGCCCAGGCGCAGCAGGATACCGGTCGTATCGATCTGACCGGTTCAGTGCATCTGTTCGGCGCCGTTGCGGGGAATGACAAGACCGCACACGCGCTCACCGACACGCTGCACGTAGACACGCATACCGACCGGATCAGCACGTGCTCGGGAGTCACGCTCGACTGGGGTGGCATCGTGATCCGCGCGCCTTGTCTGGTGGTCAACACCAAGGACTACCACGTTAGACTGGAAGCAGATGTCCATGACCATGTCGCTCCCTGACGTTTTCCACCGGCACCCCGCAGTGGCGCGGCGCAGCCTGCTGGGGTTGGCTGCGAGCGCAATGATCGCCCTGCTGACCGGTGCCGGTGGCGGCCGCGTGGCCAGCTGCACCGTCAGTGCGGGGCCGGACAAGGAACCGGTGACGTGCAGTGCGCACACCGTCGATCTAGACTACAAGACCAACGTGTTGCATCTGAGCGGCGATGTGAAAATCTCGCAGGGAGAAATCAGCGTTGCGGCTGATGCGGCGGAAGTCACCTATAAGACCGACTCGAAGAATTCCCATTGGGTGTTCACCGGCAATGTGCACGTGCGCGCCGAGCGCGAGGGTGATCTGCGGGCGGACCGTGCGACGGTCGAGATCATCAACAGCGTGCTTGCAAGTGCCCACGCGACCGGATCCCCGGCGCAGTTTGAGCAGACCCATGCGAAGAACGGCGACTTGGCCAAGGGCCACTCCAACACCGCTGACTACGACGTGGTGGCCGGCACCGTGACGCTCACGGGCGACGCCGTGCTGACCCTCTCCGACGGCCAGAATGTCCTGAAGGGGCCCTCCATCACCTACAACGTGCGTGAGCAGAAAATCCAGGTGACCAGTGAGGGGAAGACAGCCGGGCGATCGCACTTGACCATGGCGCCGAGGAGCGGCCATGACGCCAATGCCGGGACCGCAAAACCGTGACTGAATCATTCCTGAGCGCAACCCACCTGGCAAAGAGCTACCGTTCCCGCAAAGTCGTTCAGGACCTGTCGCTGGAGGTTCGGGCCGGAGAGATCGTCGGCCTGCTCGGCCCCAACGGAGCCGGCAAGACCACGGCCTTCTACATGATCGTGGGGCTCGTGCCCTGCGATGCCGGAAGGATCACCCTGGGTGGCCGGGATCTCACCTTTGCCCCCATGCACCAGCGCGCCCGTGCGGGTTTGGGCTACCTGCCGCAGGAGCCGTCCGTGTTCCGCAAGCTGTCGGTGGAAAAGAATGTCATGGCCATTCTCGAAACCCGCTCGGATCTCACCGAGGAGCTCCGCGAGGAGCGCCTGGAGGAGCTGCTGGAGGACTTCCGGATCGGTCACGTGCGCAACAGCCTGGGCCTGTCGCTGTCCGGTGGGGAGCGGCGCCGCGTCGAAATCGCGCGGGCCCTGGCGGCGAATCCCCGCTTCATCCTCCTGGATGAGCCCTTTGCCGGCGTGGACCCGATCTCGGTGCTGGATATCCAGCGCATCATCCGTGAACTCACGGTACGCGGTATTGGCGTCCTGATCACCGATCACAACGTCCGCGAAACCCTCGGAATCGTCGGCCGGGCCTACATTGTTAACCAAGGAATGGTCATTGCGTCCGGAAGCGCCGAAGAAATCCTTGCAAACCCTCAAGTCCGTGAGGTGTACTTAGGGCAATCGTTCCGGTTATAACACCGCCTGTCGGTCAATAACCCTTGTCCTTTCAAACCCTTACAAAGGGTCCAGTGCCCACAGTGCAAGAAACATGCTGAAACCGTCCCTGCAACTGCGCATGGGTCAGCAACTGACCATGACGCCGCAGTTGCAGCAGGCCATCCGACTGCTACAGATGCCGGCGCTCGAGCTGCAGGCCCATATCCGGGAGCTGCTCGAGAGCAACGTCATGCTCGAGCCCGTCGAAGATGCCGACACCACCAGCGGTTTCGAGGCCGTCGAACCCCCGCTGGCCGAACCCGAGGTCACCCAGGCCGCCGCCGCCGACCAGGAGCCGCAGGTCGAGGTCGTCGATGATCACTGGGGTGAGCATTCCGTGGGGCCGACCGACAGCTCCTGGAACGGCGAGGACGATGATCGCCAGCAGGAGTTCGCCGATGCGTCCGGCCAGACCGTCCAGGAGCACCTGCTGTGGCAGCTGGAGTTGGCGCATCTGCCGGCCCGCTCCCTAGGCATAGCCCGTGCCATCGTCGATGCCATCAACGACGACGGCTACCTGATGGAGCCGCTGGAGGAGATCGCCAACACCCTGCGCCCGGAAATCGAGGCCGAAGTTGCCGAGATCGAACAGGTACTGCACCGTGTCCAGCAGCTGGATCCCCCGGGTATTGGCGCCCGCTCGGTCAGTGAGTGCATCGAGCTGCAGCTGCGGCAGCTCGCCGCGGACACACCCGGGCTGGGGACCGCGATCGCCATCGCGCGCAGCCACCTGGAGCTGGTGGCGGGACGCGAAATGTCGCTGCTGCGGCGTGAGCTCAAGAGCACCGACGAGGAAATCGCCTGCGCGCTCGCCCTGGTGCGCGCCTGCCACCCACGCCCCGGGGCCACCGTTAGCGGAGGCTCGGCTGAATACGTGGTTCCGGATGTTTTTGTGCGCCGCACGGACCATGGTGGCTGGTCGGTCGAGATCAATGCGGCTACCCTGCCCAGGGTGCGCCTCAACCAGGGTTACGCGAGTCTCATCGGCCGCAGTGCCAGTCACGCCAGTATGCGAGCCCAGCTGCAGGAAGCGCGCTGGCTGCTCAAGAGCCTGGAGATCCGCAATGAGACACTCATGAAAGTGTCCCGATCGATTGTCGAGCGCCAGACGGCCTTCCTCGAGGAAGGCGACGAGCTGATGCGACCGATGATCCTCAAGGACATCGCCGAGGCGGTCGACATGCACGAGTCCACCATCTCGCGGGTCACCTCCGGCAAGTACATGCACACGCCGCGCGGGGTCTACGAGCTGCGCTACTTCTTCTCCAGCCAGGTCGAGGGTGCGGATGGTTCGGGCACCTCCTCCACGGCCATTCGCGCGAAGATTCGCAAGCTCGTCAAGGATGAATCCGCCGATAGCCCGCTGAGCGATGGAAAAATTGCGGATTTGCTCTCAGGCGAAGGAATTCCGGTGGCCCGCCGCACGGTAGCCAAGTACCGTGAAGGCATGGGCATTGCGCCGTCCAACGAGCGGCGCCGAACAGGTTCCAGATAATTGTAAATGCGTCACCAAAGAGGAGACGTCCAATGAGGCTAAACGTCAAGGGTCATCACATTGAAATCACGGCGGCACTGCAAAGCTATGTGGAGAAAAAACTCGTGCGGGTCGTTCGCCATTTCGATCAGGTTATCGACATCCATTGCGTCCTGACCGTAGAAAAACTTGCCCAGAAGGCCGAAGCAACGCTGCATGTCAGCGGCTGCGACATCCATGCGGATGCGTCGGATCCCAATATGTACGCGGCGATCGATGCGCTCACTGACAAGCTCGATCGCCTGGTGACCAAACACAAGGAGAAGCGCGGCGATCACCGCGCGAGCGAAGGCCGCGAGGCGCGCCTTTAGACCACACCGGTGCGCCCGGGACCGCCCGGGCGCACTTGCGCCGCTGGTGCCGCGAAGCTAGTGTCGAAAACGTGCGCATCATTGTTATCAGCGGACTGTCAGGCGCGGGCAAAAGCATTGCCCTGCATATGCTCGAGGACCTCGGGTACTACTGCATCGACAACATGCCCGCCGCACTGCTGAAGCCATTCGTCTCGCACACCGTGCGCAGTGCCGAGACCAGCTACCAGCGCACCGCCATCGGCCTGGATGCGCGCAACACCCCGCAGGAAGTCGCCACGGTCCCCCGCCTGCTCGACGAACTGAAGCGCAGCGGCATCCATTGTGAAGTGGTGTACCTGCTGGCCAGCGACGAGGAACTGCTGCGCCGTTATGCGGAGACGCGGCGCAAGCATCCGCTAAGTTCGGATCAGCGCGGCTTGCACGATTCGATCCAGCTGGAACGGGAGCTGCTCGCCCCCATCGCAAATGCCGCCGATCGCATCATCGATACCACGCGCATGGGACTGCACGATCTGCGGCATCTGGTCCACCGCACCGTAGGCCACGAGGCGGATGGCCCACTGACGATCACTTTTGAATCCTTTGGCTTCAAGCGCGGCATCCCCGGCGATGCGGACTTCGTATTCGATGCCCGCACCCTGCCCAATCCCTACTGGGAGCCCACGCTGCGCCAACTGACGGGCCGGGATCCGGCGGTGATCGAGTTCCTCAAGAGCCACGCGGCCGTACAGCGCCTCATCGATGACATCGAGGCTTTCATCACCGGGCGGATCGCCGAGTACCAGGCGACCAGCCGCGGTTATCTGACCGTCGCGGTCGGTTGCACCGGCGGCCGCCATCGCTCGGTCTACGTGGTGGAACAGCTGCTCACCCGCTTTACCTCGCGCTTCCCGCAGGCCATCGCCCGGCACAACTCACTGCCGGAGGCCTGACGCGGCGCAGGTCAGTACGAGCGTCCGACCAGCACGAACTCCCGTGCCGGCTCACCACTGAACACACAGCGCTGGTCCGTGATGGCCTGCTGCGCCAGCGGCGCATTGCGCACGGTGATCTTGAGGGCCTTCAACTGCTGCTCGACCTTTGCCAGTGCGGCGCCTTGCGGCCGCGCCCAAGCCACTCGCGCCCAGCCCCGGAAGTCCGCATTGGCCGAGTCCTCATCGCCGGACCCGCCATCCGCGGTTTTGAAATGCTCGGCCAGGGCTTCAAGCGTGACGATGTCGGTGCGAATGTTGTCCGCCATGCGCTGCTGCGCGGACTCGTGCAACGCGGCGTGGATGCTGCCGAGCAGCGCGCCGATCTGCTCGACAAACTGCGCTCGCAGCAGCGCCTGTGACTGGATCTTCTCGCCACTGCGCAGCTGATCGCGACGGATATAGGTGACGTTGCCCGCGGCGACATCGCGCGCGCCGATATCGCAGATCACCGGGACACCGCGCTTGATCCAGGTCCAGCGCTTGTCGATGGCGCGCCCGGCCTTGCGATCAACCAGGGCGCGCACCGGCTCGCCGAAGGCTTGGGCACGGTTCAACTCCGTCGCCAGCGACTCGCAGAACTGCACTACGCCGGCATCCTCAGGCTTGTCGCGCAGCATCGGGATCAGCACGATCTGCCGGGGGGCGACGATGGGCGGCAGGCGCAATCCGTCATCATCTCCGTGGGTCATCACGACGCCGCCGACCAGGCGGGTCGAGACACCCCAACTCGTGGTATGCGCGAAGGCCAGATCACCGGCCTCGGTCTGGTAGCGGATACTCTGGGCCTCGGCGAAATTGGTGCCCAGGTAATGGGCCGTGCCGGCCTGCAGCGCCTTGCCATCCTGCATCATCGCCTCGATGGAGTAGGTATTGTCCGCGCCCGGGAAGCGCTCATGCGCAGGCTTCTCGCCGGCAACCACGGGCATCGCCAGCACGTCCTCGGCGAATGAGCGATACACCTCGAGCATGCGGGCGGTCTCGTCACGCGCCTCGGCCGCGGTCGCATGGGCCGTGTGCCCCTCCTGCCAGAGGAACTCGGAGGTGCGCAGGAACAGTCGCGGCCGCATCTCCCAGCGCACCACATTCGCCCACTGGTTCAGCAGCAGCGGCAGGTCCCGATGCGAACGTATCCAGCGATGGAAGGCCGCGCCGATCACGGTCTCCGAGGTCGGCCGCACGATCAGCGGCTCTTCGAGCTTCGCGTCCGGATCCGGTTTCAATACCCCATCGATCATCTTCAGGCGATGATGCGTGACAACCGCCATCTCCTTGGCGAAACCCTCGACATGTTCGGCCTCGCGGGCGATGTAGCTCAACGGGATGAATAGCGGGAAGTAGCAATTTTCATGTCCGGTCTCACGAAAGCGGCGATCCAGGAGCTCCTGCATCCGTTGCCACACCCCGTACCCCCACGGCCGGATGATCATGCAGCCGCGGACACCGGACTCCTCGGCGAGGTCAGCCTGATCGACCACGGCCTGGTACCAGGCCGAAAAGTCACCCGCGCGGGTGACGGCAAGCGCGTGTTGCATGAAATTCCCTAGATGGCGTCGCAGCGGCCTATCTTACGTGAGCCGGACGCGCGATGAAGCCACGGCCGGCTGCACGATCGGCTCCCCGCTCATGAAATCCAGCAGCGTGTCGCGCGCCTGCATGGCGTCCCGGTACCCCAGTGTGATCAGCTCCTGGGTAAAACTCGCCTCGAACATCAGATAGCTGGCCAGCTGGCTGCCGCCGGCATCCTTGGCGCCGATCACGTGCAGCAGCGTGCGCAGGCCGCGCGGCATCTCCTTGACGTGACGTGCCGCGATCACCCGCGGATCGACGCTGGGCGCCAGCATCAATGTATCCACGTGGCGCAGCACGCGGGTCTGCGTCGCGGCCTCCCCATCCGGCATCGTTTCGACCAACTGGTTGAACCGATCGGTCTGCTCGACGTCTGCATACACCTGGTCGGTGAAGAGGGTGTCGAGCATGAAGCCGAAGATCTGGCCCGGCGTCGGTAGCGGTTCCATGCCACTCTCCGGCGTCACGCCGGCCTCGCGGCGCGCACGCACACCGATGATCAGCAGGCGGTCCGCGCCCAGGTGAATGGCCGGACTCAAGGGATTAAGCTGCCGCATCGAACCGTCGCCAAAATATGTCTCCCCCAGTTTGACGGGCGGAAACAGCACCGGGATGGCGGCGCTCGCCATGAGGTGATCGAGCCGCAGCCGCTCGCGCCGGCCGGCGCGCTGCGAACGGGCCCAGTTGTTGATTTTCTCGGTGCCATCGAAAAACGCAATCGATTGGCCGGTCTGGTAACAGGTGCTGCTCAGCGCCAGGCCGCGCAGGTGGCCGCGCTCGATGCTGGTACGCACGCCGGACCAATCGATGCGGGAGGTAAGCAGTTCGCGCAGCGGTGAATTGTCCAGCAGCGAATCGGGCGTAGCCGCCACGACGCCACCGGAAACCAGGGCGGTGAGCCAGCGCGCGCCGGCCAGCAGCATGTGGGCGGTATCTACCTTGAACACCTGCGAGACACGGAAGTTGGACCACACTTCGGTCAGGCCCGCGACCGCGGTGCGCCAATGGTAGGCCTGCGAGGCGAGCACGCTGGCGGATACCGCACCGGCGGAGGTTCCGGCAATGACGGGAAAGGGATTGCGGTTGCGCGGCAGCAGCTCGGTCAGCGCCTGCAGCACGCCCACCTGATAGGCGGCGCGGGCACCGCCGCCAGTGAGGACCAGCCCAACGACTGGCCGCGAGCGCATCAGGTGAGATGAACCTTCAGGATCTGCATGGAGTTGGTTCCACCCTGCACTCCTGAGAGCTCGCCCTTGGTCACGATCACCAAGTCCCCCTGCCGCACCAGTTCCAATTCGAGCAGGCGCGCGAAGATGGCATTGTAGAGGGCCTCGGCGGTGTTGCAGCCGATGACATCAAACATCACCGGGAAGACGCCGCGGTACATCGTCACGCGCCGGCCGGTCGCCTCGTTGCGAGAAAATGCATAGATCGGGATGTCGGAACGCAGCCGGGACATCCACAAGGTGGTGGCGCCGGTCTCGGTCAACGCCACGATGGCCTTCACGTGCATGTGATTGGCCGCGTACATCACGGCCATGGCAATGGCCTCTTCGGTGCCCTCGAACATACTGCCCTCGTCGCGCTGTCGCGGCCGGGCATGGCCGAACTGGTATTTTTCGGCGCCACGGATTACATCCGCCATGGCCTCCACCGCCTTGAGCGGATAACGGCCCGTGGCCGTCTCGGCGGACAGCATGACCGCGTCGGTGCCGTCCATGACGGCATTGGCGACGTCCGAAACCTCGGCGCGCGTGGGCACCGGGTTCTGGATCATCGATTCCATCATCTGCGTGGCCGTGATCACCACGCGGTACAGGGCACGTGAGCGGTGAATGATGGTCTTCTGCAGACTGGTCACCTCCGCATAACCCATTTCGACGCCCAGATCGCCGCGGGCCACCATCACGACATCGGAGGCTTCGATGATGCTGTCGAGGTTGGTGATGGCCTCATGGCGTTCAATCTTGGCGACGATGCGCGCATCCCCGCCGGCCTCGCGCACCAGGCGCCGCGCGAGCTTGATGTCGGCCGCGTCTCGGGCGAATGAGACCGCCACGTAGTCCACCTTCTCCTCGGCCGCGAAGCGAATATCGTCACGATCCTTGTCCGACAGCGCCGGCGCGGAAATCCCGCCGCCCTGCCGATTCAGTCCCTTGCGATCCGAAAGCGGGCCGCCGACCTTGACCCGTGTATGGATGCGCGTGCCTTCGACGGCCAGCACCTCCAGCACGATCTGCCCATCGGACAGCAGCAGCACATCGCCGCTGGCCACATCGTGCGGCAGGTTCTTGTAGGCCGTGCCCACCACGTTGATGTCGCCGCCCTTCGGATCCAGCGCGGTGTCGAGCGCGAATGCCGCGCCCTCCTCCAGCTGGATCGGGCCATTGGCGAATCCCTCAATCCGGATCTTCGGCCCCGACAGGTCCAGCAGAATGCTGACGATTTCCTGTGCCTTGACCGCCGCGGCGCGCACCATATCCAGCCGGCGCTTCAGGTCGGCGCGCGTGCCGTGCGAGGCATTCAGCCGCACGACGCTCAGCCCCGCCTTCATCATCTCGATGAGCACTTTGGGATCGTCCGTCGCCGGACCTGCGGTCGCGACGATCTTGGTGCGCTTGAGGAACTTGACCGCTTCCAAGGGTACTTGGGGGCTCTTAGTGCTGCTCATGAACGCGCTTCCAGAATGGCAACCGCCGGCAGTGTCTTGCCCTCGACGAACTCCAGGAAAGCACCCCCGCCGGTCGAGATATAGGAAATGCCTTTTTCCACATGATACTTCTCAATGGCGGCGAGCGTATCGCCGCCCCCGGCGAGTGAAAAAGCCTTGCTGTCGGCGATGGCGCGCGCCAGCGTCCGCGTGCCCGCGCCGAACTGGTCAAACTCGAACACGCCCACCGGCCCATTCCACAAAATGGTGCCGGCGCTTTGCAGCTGGGCGGCCAGGCGCTGCGCGGTCTGCGGACCGATGTCCAGAATGAGTTCATCGGGGCGCACGTCACCGACGGCACGCACCTGCGCCCGGGCAGATGCCGCGAACTCGGTCGCCACCACCACATCGGTGGGCAGCGGAATTTCTGCGCCGCGCGCTTTTGCCTGCGCCAGCAGCGTGCGCGCGGTTTCCAGCATATCCATCTCGCACAGCGACTTGCCGACGGCAACGCCGGTGGCGGCCAGGAATGTATTGGCGATGCCGCCGCCGACAATCAGCTGGTCGACCTTCGCCAGCAGTGATTCGAGCACGGTCAGCTTCGTGGAGACCTTCGAGCCGGCCACGATGGCGACCAGCGGCCGCGCCGGATTCGCAAGTGCCTTCTCCAACGCCTCCAGTTCCCCGACGAGCAGCGGACCGGCGCACGCCACCGGTGCGAAGCGCGCCACGCCGTGCGTGCTGGCCTCGGCGCGATGGGCCGTGCCAAAGGCGTCCATCACGAACACGTCGCACAGGGCGGCCATGGCGCGTGACAGCTTCTCATCGTCCTTCTTCTCGCCTTTATTGAAGCGGACGTTTTCACACAGGAGCAGGCCGCCCGGCGCGCAATCCAGCCCAGCGAGCCAGTCCTTGCGCAGCTCGACCGGCTGGCCCAGCAGTTCGCCGAGCCGCCTGGCCACCGGTGCCAGCGAGTACTGCTCGTCGTAGACGCCCTCCGCGGGCCGCCCCAGATGGGACATCACGAACACCTTCGCGCCCGCCGCCATGGCCTGGCGCAGGGTCGGCAAGGCCGCGCGGATCCGGGCATCGCTGGTGACGATGCCGTCAGTCACCGGAACATTCAGATCCTCACGGATCAGTACCCGCTTGCCCGCCAGGGCAAGGTCCACCATGCGCCGGATTTTCATCAGACGGCTTGGGACCAGGCGACCGTGGTGTCGAGCATGCGGTTGGAGAAGCCCCACTCGTTGTCGTACCACGCGCACACCTTCACCAGGGTGCCACCGACCACCTTGGTCAGCGTGGCATCGAACGTGGAGGAATGCGCATCGTGGTTGAAGTCCACGGAGACCAGCGGCGCGTCATTGTAGGCCAGCACTCCCTTCAGATCGCCCGCGGCGGCGGCGGCCTTCATCAGGCCGTTGATTTCCGCGACCGTGGTGGCGCGCGCTGCGGTAAAGCTCAAATCGACGAGCGAAACATTGATGGTGGGCACGCGCACCGCAAACCCATCAAGCTTGCCATTGAGTTCCGGCAGCACCAGGCCGACCGCAGCGGCGGCACCGGTCTTGGTTGGAATCTGCGACATGGTGGCCGAGCGCGCGCGGCGCAGGTCGCTGTGGTACACGTCGGTCAACACCTGGTCATTGGTGTAGGAGTGGATCGTGGTCATCACGCCGGCAACCAGGCCGATGTGGCGATGGAGCACCTGGGCCACGGGCGCCAGGCAGTTGGTGGTACAGGAGGCATTCGAAATGACGGTATCGCTGGCCTTCAGCACTCCATGGTTGACCCCGTAGACCACCGTCGCGTCCACGTCCTTGTCGCCGGGGGCGGAAATCACCACGCGGCGGGCGCCGCCGGCAATGTGCGCGCCGGCCTTGGCCTTGCTGGTGAACAGTCCGGTGCATTCCAGCACCGTGTCCACACCGAGCTGCCCCCACGGAAGCTTTGCCGGGTCGCGCTGTGCCAGCACGCGGATGCGGTCGCCGTTAACGACCATCGAATCGCCGTCCACAGCGACGTTGCCCGGAAATTTGCCGTGAGCGGTGTCGTAGCGGGTCAGGTGCGCATTGGTGTTCGCGTCCCCGAGATCGTTGATGGCCACGATCTGAATTTCGTTGGTGCGTCCGGATTCATACAGCGCACGCAGTACGTTGCGACCGATGCGGCCGTAGCCGTTGATGCCCACCTTGATCGCCATGTCGAGTAGTCCTCTTTACTTATCAGAGTGTTAGCAGATTCTTAAGGCCCACGGACCTTCGCGAGGGAGGTCGCCCGGGCGGGGGGCGACATTCTCCCCCAGATACGGCAGGGGCGGCAATGAAACATATCGCCCGCGGTGGGCCGCAGCCCATATTTCACAGCCATGATGCAGTTCACTGGCCGCAAAGCTCGCTCTGCTACGATGCTGCAGCACCGACTTACCCGCGAATCTGCCGTCATGACGCCACTTCGCCTGCTGCATGTCACCGACCTGCATCTGTCCGCAGATGAACAGGCCCGCCTGCGCGGCATCCAGCCTCTGGCCTCGCTGCGACAGACTCTGACGCAGGCCATGATCCACGCTCAGGCAACCGGCTGGCCGGTGGATGCCATGGTCGTGACCGGGGATGTGGTCCATGACGACCCGCGCGGCTACGAGGTGTTCCGCCGGGAGTTCTCCGCTCTGGGCCTGCCGGTGTGCTGCCTTGCCGGCAATCACGACGATCCGGCGGCCATGGCGCAGGTGCTGAACCAACCGCCCTTTGTCACCCACGGCATTTTCGATCTAAGCGGCTGGCGCCTGGTGCTGCTGGACACCAGCGTGCCGCGCCAGGACGGTGGCCACCTGGCACCCTCCCAGCTGCAGCTGCTCGAGCGCGCACTCGCCGGCGCCACCACGCCGGTGCTGGTGTGTCTGCATCATCATCCGGTGCCCATGGCCAGTGCCTGGCTGGACCGGATCGGCCTGGCCAACGCCGAAGAGTTCTTCCGCATCATCGACGCCCATCGCTCGGTGCGAGCCATTCTGTGGGGCCATGTACACCAGCCTTTCGACGCCTTGCGACGCGGCGTCCGGCTGCTGGCGACGCCGTCCACCTGCGCGCAGTTTCTGCCGCACGCTCCCGACTTCGCCATCGACACGCGGCCGCCGGCGTTTCGTACGCTGGAACTGCACGCCGATGGCCGCATCATTACTGATCTTCACTGGGTGGACTCATGCGGCACTGGCTCCTCGCACTCTGCCTCCTCGGCAGCCTGACCGCCCGGGCACAGAGCCCGGTATGGGCCCTGCATGGCGCGCACAATACCGTGTACCTGGCCGAGTCCGTGCACCTGCTCAAACCCGAGGACAGCACCCTGCCGGCGGCCTTCACACGCGCCTACGATGACTCAAGCCAGCTGGTCATGGAAATGGACCTGGCGAAGCTCGATACGAGCAGCGTTGCCGCCTGGATGCTCGAACACGGTCGCTATCCCGAAGGTGAATCAATGATGCAGGCCCTGGGCTCCGAACGCTTTGCGCGCCTGGCCGCGCAAGCGAGTGCGCTTGGCCTGCCGCTGGAACAATTGGCTGTGCTGCGTCCCTGGGTCGCCGCGCTGACGATCAGCGATCTGATGTACCTGAAACTGGGCTACGACCCGCAGTCCGGCGTCGAGGAACAGCTCGTGGCCCGGACCCAAAAGGACGGCCGCGCCACCGCCGGCCTTGAGACGCTGGACGAAGAGCTGGGGCAGCTCGAACACCTCTCGGCAGAGGACCAGGCGCGGTTTCTGGAGCTGACGCTGCAGGATCTGAAGGACACGTCCGACGAAACCGACCAGATGCTGAGCGCCTGGCGGAGCGGGGACAGCGCGGCTCTCGCGGCGCAATTGTCCGATGCCTACAACCAGTTCCCGCAGCTATATCGGGTCCTGGTCAGCGAGCGCAATCAGCGCTGGCTGCCGCAGATCAAGGCGTACCTGGCGGCCGACCACAATGTACTGATTGTGGTCGGTGCGCTGCATGTGGTCGGCAAGGGCGGCCTGCTGGATCTGTTGCGCAACGCCGGCATCGCTGCCACGCCGGTGCTGGGACCAAGCGCACGCCCCGTTCAGGGCCCGAGCAGCTCGCGCCACTGAGCGGCCACCGCGCATAACGCAAATCGCGGATCCGGCCGTACCACGGGGCGGGCGCCGCTGCGCCACTCCCGCACGCGCTCGATGTAGGCATCAAACAATCCCACAGCATCGGCCAGGCGCGCGGGCAGCCGGCGCCACCCCGGCTGCAGGCCACCGACCAAGGCTTCGTAGCAACGGTATGCGGGTTTCACCGGGAGCACTTGGCGCGCATCGCCCACTATTTCAGCGGCTGCGCCAAAATCATGGGTGAGCACCGGCGTACCCAGCGCATTTGATTCGGCGTACACCAGCCCGAAGGTTTCGGGTATCCGAAAGTTCGGCTGGAAAGTGCAAAGCGAACGACGCACCTGGGCGTGCATGACGGCCTGCGGCTGCGGCCCGAGAAATTCCACTCCGGGCAGCGCTGCGAGTGCATGGGTCTTGTAGCCGGGATTGCCCACGACCAGGCGCAGCTGCGGGATCGCCCGACGCAGCGCGCCAAAGGCATCCAAAGCGAACGCCAGCCCCTTGTTGGGTGAAGAAAAGAACACCAGTTGCCGATCATCGAACGGGGTGTCATCCGGCTGCAGCGTCTCATCCAGCGGGTTGTAACGCGTACATACCGACAGGCCCTCGATGCCCGCCCAGTGCAGAGTCTTCAGCACATCCTGCCGATGCGTCTCGGACACGCACACGATGGAGACTTTCGCGGCCCGCAGAATGTCGGCGGTGCGGCGCAGGCGCCTGCCGCGCTTCGAACCGGGCCGCAGCTTGTCATGCAACCACAGATGCAACTGGGCGTTCGGAAACAGGTCCCGCGCCTGCGCCAGCGCGCGCGATTCGCGGATGACCACCACGTGCTCCGCAGCGGCCAGGGGCTGCACCGGCAGGTATCGATTCCAGACGCTGGTGCGATTGTGCTGCATCACATAGGCGCCCAGGCAATCCGCGATGCGCATGACGCTGGCCTCGGTCCCCTGCACCGCCCGTTCACCGAAAGAACGCGTGTCATACGGCATCGGGCTGACGGTATCCAGGAATACGATGCGGCTCATGGGCGCGCTCCAGCCGCCAGTGCCGCAATCCAATCCAAGATCCGCGGCATGGCATCCTGGATGCCCGCAGCCTGAGCGCGCGCAACAAGACTGCGGCGCTCGCGCTCGTCGTCGTACAACGACGCGACCGCATCGACAACCGCGGCCACCGCGAGCGGCGCGGCGTGGATCAAACCCAGGGCCCGACAGCGCGCAATGCGCGCCGCCTGATCAGACGCGATCGGTACGGCCACGCAGGCGCAGCCGCAGGCCAGGGCTTGCAGCAAGGTATCGCCACCATTGCTCACGACGAGGCGGGCACGGCGCAGCAGCGCCACCAGCTGCGACTGGGGCAGCAGCGGCAGCCGTGTCAGCGAAGCGGTGCTGCCGATGCGGTCGAGCGCACCCACCAGCACGGTGCGCAGACCCTTCGCTGCCAGCGCCGTGGCCACATCGGCGAAGATGGCCGGCGCGGCGTGGGCGCCAGGATGGGCAGTGCCGCCACCGGGTACCACGAGCACGAAGTCGCGCAATTCCGGCAGTGGCGCGGGTTCCTCGACCCCGACCGGCAACACGGTGTCCAGGAAACGCACCTGGGGTCGCCCCAGAAATCTGAGCTTCAGTCGTTCCAGCAGGCCCAACTCGCCCGCAATGAACTGCGGGTAGCCAATCCAGTGTTCGCTGAGCAGGCTCATCCAGCGCAGCCGGAAAGCCTTGCGGCGCTGGCGGCGGCGGGAGCTGATGTAGATCACACGCGCGCCACCAGCATGTGCGGCACGGATCTGCGCGGTCCGGCCGGCGTTGTCAAACACCACGATGTCGGGCTTGAACGCACCGAGCAGCTCCAGGACCTGCGGGGTGTGCAGGGTCGCCGACCCTGGCAGGAGCGTGACCGGAAATGGGCACTGCGCGGCATACGCAGCCTGCGCGCTCAACGCAAAATGCAGCTGGGCGTCCGGCCAGCGACATTGCACGGCCCGTGCTATTTCACGCGCACGGGCGTATTCGCCAAAGCCGCGCACAGCCGAGACCGGTACAAACAGGACTCTCATTCGCTGCGGAGGATACCAGCACGCAGGCGGCACGCTAGACGAGTGCGCGACGCCCTGCGGGGGTCACGTAGCGATTGCGGGTCACGCGCTGCTCGGGCGCCAGCACCCCCAAGCGCTCCAACCGCGATTCCACGCTGGCGAGGCTGCGGTGGTGGTCCGCAGCGATCTGCAGCAGGGGCTCCCCGCTGTGGAATGCCGCCAGCACCTGCGCATCATCCGCCTGCCGCCACGGCCGTCCGGTGTTTCTGGGCAGACGGGCGCGCCGGCGCCGGCGCGCCTCGTCGGCATCGAGCACCGCCACCGCACACAGCAGGGCGCGCATCACCACCGCATGGTGCAGCACCAGCGACTTCGGAATCGGATAGCCCGTTACCGGATCGACACCTTCGACCAGGGACTTCAGGGTCGCTTTGGCGGCGGCAAGTTCCATCCGAGACACTCGAGGTATTGGGTTTCGGACCACTGTGCCGAGAATTGCTGCGGCAGGACAGCCGCAAATCTGGTGCAATTGCATACAAATGCGCGCATTCGCCTGGTTCCTGGGATTGATACTGCTGGCGCTCGCCGTCATGGCTGCACTCACGTATCCGGCGTGGCAGCTGCTGCAGCCAACGTTCGGGTTTCCTTTTCACCGTGTCGCAGATCGCCTTGGCATGCTCACGCTCGGCGTCGGTTTTCTGCTCATTGCCCGGCGACTGCGGCTGACGGATCGCAACAGCCTGGGGTTCGGCCTGCCGCCGCGACAGTTCCTGCAGGAAGCCGGTCTCGCCTTTGGCATCGGCGTGCTGCTCATGAGTCTCATCATCGCAGTCATGCTGGCGCTGCATCTGCGCCTGCTGCGCCCGGGGGTGGTCTTCAGTGCGGCGACCCTGGGAAAGCTCGCCGCGCAGGGCCTGCTGCGCGGCGTCGCGGTCGTGCTCATCGAGGAGACCTTCCTGCGCGGCGCCATGTGGACCGGCATCTGCCGCGAGTCCGGCGCGCTGTCTGCGACCGTGTTCACTTCGCTCATCTATGCCCTGACGCATTTCGTCAGCAAGTACCACATCCCCGCGGATCAGATCAGCTGGCACAGCGGCATCGACATGCTGGCCGGCTCATTCGGCGCCTTTGCGCATCCGCTCAATGTCGCGGATGCTTATGTCTGCCTGTTCGCCGTCGGCGTGGTACTGGCGACCGTGCGCATGCGCACCGGCAATATCGCGGCGAGCCTGGGTCTGCATGCCGGCTGGGTGTGGGTGATCACCTTCGTTCGCGAGACCTCCGTCGCCGATCCGTCCAATCCACTGCATGCGCTGCTCAGCCAGTTTGACGGTGTGGTCGGCTGGCTGGTATGTGCGTGGACGGTGCTGGTGGGTATTGGCCTGAACCGATTCTATGCGGGCCGTCTCAAGCCGACGTAGGCATCATGGGCGCCAGCCACTGCAGCCGTTGCAGCGGATCATGATTCTCGAGACTGTGCTGGCGCTCCTGAGAGCTCAGCGGCATCAGTTCCAGCAATCGGTAGCTCACCCACTCGGCATCATCGAAGTTGCGCGGAATATGCGCATAGGCGGGCGGCAGCTTGGGCAGGGCCTCGCGCAGTGCCGTGACCAGGTTCGCGAACTGCGGTGCCACAGGCACGGTCGGGTGCGGCGGCAGCCAGCTCACCCGCCCCACGATCAGCCGATCCGGCTGCTCCTGCTGCGACTTAAGCCGGAACACCCGCTCCCCTAGGCACAGCAACCCCAGCAGGCCGTTTGACAGGGTGTGGAAATCGATGATTCGGGCACTGGTGCCCGTCGCCGCGATCTCACTGACGGCACCGGCTTCGGATCCTGCCAGGATCCGCACCACGCCGAAGGGCATGCCGGTGCGCATGCAGCGGCCGACCATGTCCAGGTAACGCGGTTCAAACACCTGCAGCTGCAGCGGACCACCGGGCAGCAGCACGGTTTGCAGTGGAAACAGGGGCAGCTGCGCTGCGCCGTCGGTCATTTTTCAAAACGCTGGCGTAAGGCGCTCAACAGCTTCTCGTGCAGACCGCCAAAGCCGCCATTGCTCATCACCAACACGCTGTCTCCCGCGGCCGCCTGCGCCGCAACTGCGGCGGCCATGGCATCGATGGTCGCCTCCGCATGGCCACGGGCACCAAGCTGGCGAATCAGCGGTCCGGTGTCCCACCCCAGATCGGTCGGTGTGAAGATGTACACCTGATCCGCGGCGGCCAGCGATGGTGCGATCAGTTCGCTGTGCACGCCCATGCGCATGGTGTTCGAACGCAGCTCAAGTACCGCCAGGATGCGCCCTCGGCCCACGCGACGGCGCAGGCCATCGACGGTGGTGGCGATGGCCGTGGGGTGATGCGCGAAATCGTCGTAAACGCGAATGCCCTGCACCTCGCCGCGCAGCTGCATGCGTCGCGCGATGCCTTTGAACGTGCGCAGCGCCTCGATGGCCGTGGCGACGGGTACGCCGGCGTGGTGCGCGGCGGCAATGGCCGCCAGCGCGTTTTCCATGTTGTGGGCCCCCATGAGCTCCCACTCGACCGTGCCGCGGGATCTGCCGGACTCGATGACTTCAAAGCGTGAGAAATCCGCCGCACCGCTGCTGCCCGCACTCCACTGCGACTTGACCCCGGCCGTGGCGGAAAACCCCTGCAGCGGTGTCCAGCAACCCATCTTCAGGGTCTGCGCGAGCCGCTCATCACCGGCATTCCAGATGATGCTGCCGGAGCCCGGTACGGTGCGCACCAGGTGATGAAACTGCCGCTGGATGGCCGCGATATCCGGATAGATGTCGGCGTGGTCGAATTCCAGATTGTTGAGCACCAGTGTCCGCGGGTGGTAGTGGACAAACTTCGCGCGCTTGTCGAAAAAGGCCGTGTCGTACTCATCCGCTTCAATAACGAAGAATGGTGCCGCACCCAGGCGCGCGCTGGTATCGAAGTTGGCGGGCACGCCGCCGATCAGAAATCCCGGGGCGAGCCCGGCGTATTCGAGCAGCCACGCCACCAGCGATGTGGTCGTCGTTTTGCCGTGGGTACCCGCCACCGCAATCACCCAGCGGTCCTTGAGCACCTCGCGCGCCAGCCATTCGGGGCCCGAGGCAAAGGGCAGGCCGCGATCCAGCAGCGCCTCCACCACCGGCACGCCGCGCGTCATGACATTGCCGACGACGACCACATCAGGCGCGAGATCCAGCTGCGCGGCCTCGAACCCCTCGACCAGCTCGATCCCGAGCGCGCGCAGCTGCGTGCTCATGGGTGGATAGACGTTACGGTCGGACCCGGTAACCTTGTGGCCCGCGGCCTTCGCGATGGCGGCGATGCCGCCCATGAAAGTCCCGCAGATTCCCAGAATATGAACGTGCATCAGTAACTCATGGATTGAACGTTGAGCCTTTAGCGCAGCCCCGGCAACACACTGAACATCAGCATCCAGCCGGCAATGAGCTCCAGAATAACCAGCGCGACGCAGGCGGGCATCGGCCACTCCAGCGCGGACTGCAGCACCCGGCCGCTCGCGGCGATCATCCAGGCCAGCACGATGATGTACACCACACTGACCGGCAGTTGCCAGGTGTCATTTTCGCCCAGACGGCGCACCAGCCATTCGGAAGACAGCGACAGCGGCGTCAGCACCGTGCGATAGCCGAGGATCGCCGCCGCGCTCTGCACGAAGCGGGCGCCGCGACCGAACATGCGCAGCAGCGCCCAGTACCAGGCAAGCGTGAACGCCACATCCAGCGCCAGCGCCCACAACCACGGCCCGGTCGGCAACGGCAGCAGCAGCACCATCAGTGCATTGACAATGAAGTACGCTACCGCGGTCAGCAACACCAGCAAGCCGACGGCGGGAACATCCTGTGGACCTTTGCGCAGCAATGCAATCTGACTGTACAGGCGCAGCAGCTCGGTCATGGCTTCCGGGCCCGGCAAATGGCTCGCATAATGTGCACATTAACAGAGAAAATCCGGACCAATTACAACGATGATGATCAACAACCGGGAGGGTCTGGAAGGGCTCGCCCACCGCCTGACGCGCGCGGCGGCGATTGCGCTGGATACCGAATTCCTGCGCGAACGCACCTATCGGGCGGAGTTGTGTCTGTTGCAGATCGCAGACGGCGCAGGGCCCCTGTGCGTGGATCCGCTGGCCTTGACGGACCTCTCGGTGCTGCAGCCGGCACTCGTCGGCGGAACTGCCGTCAAGGTCATGCATGCCTGCCGGCAGGATATCGAGGTGCTGCTGCCGCCGGTCGGATTCGTCGCACCGGTATTTGATACCCAGATCGCCGCGGCCCTGACGGGCATGCCCGCACAGATCGGATACGCCGAGCTGGTGCGGCGCGTGACCGGACGGGAACTGAGTAAGGCTCACACGCGGGCCGACTGGTCACGTCGCCCGCTGTCCGCCGAGCAGCTCGAGTACGCGCTGGATGACGTGCGCTACCTGCTGCCCATCCGCGATCACCTGATCGCGGAACTGACGCGCCTGGGCCGCATGCCCTGGTTGCTGGAGGAACTGGCCGCTCTGCAGGACCCTGCCGACTATGTGGTCGATCCGGACGAGGCCTGGTTGCGGATTCGATCCTTCAAGGGACTCGACGCCGATCGCTCCCGACTGGCCAAAGTGCTCGCGGCCTGGCGCGAGCGGCGCGCCGATGAGCGCAACCGGCCGCGCGGCTGGATTCTGGACGACGCCGTGTTGCGGGATATCGTCGTCAGGGTACCGCGGAGCCTGGATGAGCTGGCCGCGCTGCCCGACATGCAGCCGGGCTTCGTCAAGCACAACGGCGCTGAGCTGCTGGGGCTGATCGAGGCAGCCCGCATGCCCGCCGTGCTGCCGCGTGTCAATTCACGCGGCGCCCCCGACCCGCGGAAGGTCGCGCTGGTGAAAAAACTGGCCACCGTGCACCAGGCCGTGGCCACCGAGCTGAACCTGCCCCCGGAGATCCTGGCCACCCGGCGCGATCTCGAGCAGCTGGCGGAGGGCCGCCAGGACAGCGCGGTTATGTCCGGTTGGCGACGCGAAGTGATCGGCCAGCGCCTGTCCGCGGCGCTATGATCGGTGTTGCATCTGCAGGACCGGTGAGCGTGGGATCGATGGACGGTAACGGCAATCACGACGAAAGAGCTGGCGAAGCGGAGGATCCGCGCCAGCGTCTCGCCGAGGAGCGAGCGCTGCGCGCGGAAGCGGAACGCGTCAGTCGCCTCAAGGATGAATTCCTCTCCACCCTGGGGCACGAGCTGCGCGCCCCGCTGCATGCCATTCTCGGCTGGTCACGCCTGCTCGAATCCGGTCGCCTGGCGCCCGAAGATGTGCAGCGTGGCGGCCAGACCATCGACCGCAATGTGCGCAATCTCGCCCAGCTGGTGGATGATCTGATCGACATGAGCGGCCTGTTGAGTGGCCAACTGCGGCTGGATCCGGAGGAAACGGATCTGGCGCAGATCGTCGAAGCGGCGCTTGAGACGATGCAAGCCACGGCCGATGCCAAAGGCGTAAGACTGGAGAAGAACCTGCCGACCCAGGCGTGCCTGGTATTTGGCGATCGGCAGCGGCTGCAGCAGGTCATCTGGAACTTGCTCAATAACGCCGTGAAGTTCACCTCGCGTGGCGGCCTCATCACCACGTCGTTGACGCGCGACCATGGCAACTGGGAGGTGAAGGTCACCGACAGCGGCATCGGCCTCGGCCCGAATGCCCTGAAAATGATTTTTGACCGCTTCGGCCGCAGTGAAAGCCCGCGCCGCGGACCGCCCGGGCTCGGGCTCGGACTGGTCATCGTCAAACAGGTGATCGAACTGCATGGCGGGCGGGTATGGGCCAACAGTGCCGGCGAGGGCCATGGGGCGACGTTTTGCGCCCTGATGCCGCGCCTCGCCCCACACGAGCCGGTAGCCGATGTCGTCGCACTGGAACGTGCTGACCTGCACGGGCTGCGCGTGCTGCTAGTGGATGATGACCGGGAAACGCTCGAACGCTCCCGGCAGAACCTGAGCAACGCCCGGGCACTGGTGGCCACGGCATGCAGCGTGGAGTCGGCGCTGGAGGCGCTGCGCATCTTTCATGCCGACGTACTGATCGCCGACGTGAGCATGCCGGGGCGCAACGGGTACGACCTGATCCGTGCCGTGCGCGCCAAGCTCAGCGCACAGGAGCTGCCCGCCATCGCGCTCACCGAGTTCGCGCGGCCCGAGGATGCGGTGCGCGCCCATGACGCCGGATTCCAGATGCACCTGACCACACCGGCCGACGCCGACGAACTGGTCAGCGCCGTCGCCCAGTTGACGCGGCGCACCTGAACCCGTCGCTTCAGCGGTGACGGCGCACCTTGCCGGTTGCCTGCTTGCGCGCGGGAGCCTTGCGGGTGCCCTTGGCCTTCACCCGCAGTGCCGACTTTTTAGCCCTTGTGACAGCCCGCCGGGGGGCCGGCTTGCGCGCTGCTTTCTTTGCTGCCTTCTTGACCAGTTTTCTGGCGGACTTCAGCGCCGAATTCAATGCGGACTGCAACGTCGACTTCAGGGTGGACTTCTTGGCCGCAGCCTTGCGAACCGGCCGCTTGGCTGGCCGCTTGGTCGCAGGTTTGGCAACAGGTTTTGCGGCAGGCACGCGAGGTTGCCTGGCGGGCATTTTTTTCCGGGCGCGCGGTTTCGCAGCCGCCGGACGCGCTGCCGGCTTGGGGCCTGTTGCAGCCAATACGGCCTCGAGCCGCGAGGTCACGACATCCAGATCGCCCTCCGCATTGATTTTGCGCAGCAATCCGCGTGCATCATAGAAATCCGCCAGCGGGCTCGTCTTTTCGTCATACACCTTGAGGCGATCGGCAACCGTCGCTTCATTGTCGTCCGGGCGCTGGAACAGGTCGTGCTCCCCGCCGGTCTTCGGACAGGTCTCACCCGCTGCCGGTGGTGAGGTGAACACATTGAACACGCGGCCACAGTTGCGACAGGTGCGCCGGCCACCGATACGCCGCACCAGCTCCTGATTGTCGACCTGCATCAGGACTACGACATCAAGTGGCTGACCGAGCTCTTGCAACAGACCCTCGAGCGCGGCCGCCTGGGACAGGTTGCGGGGGAAGCCATCGAGAATGAAGCCGTTGGCGACATCAGGCAGAGCGAGGCGTTCCTGGATCATGCCCAGCACGATCGCGTCATCGACCAGCTTGCCGGCATCCATCACGGACTTCGCCGCGATGCCCAGCTTGCTGTGCGCCGCGACCGCCGCGCGCAGCAGATCGCCGGTGGAGATCTGGGGTATGCCATGGCTTTTGATGAGGCGCTGTGATTGGGTGCCCTTGCCCGAGCCGGGTGGTCCCAAAAGTACGATTCGCATATGAATTCGGCCCCCGGTCGGCCTTTGGGCCGATCTTCCTGATCTTTGAAGCCCGGCAACGTTACCGGCCACGCGCGGGTTGGTCAATTCGCCCGCCGAAATGCGCACTGGGTGGGGGCGTTTTTGGCTATTCTCGACTGCCTCCAATCCGGCGCGAACGGCGAGTCCCAATGACGCGAAAATCCAGCAAATCAAGCGGCATGCGCAATGCTTTTTATGCCCAGTCCGGCGGCGTTACCGCGGTCATCAATGCCTCTGCCTGCGGTGTGATCGAAACGGCCATGAAGTACCCCCGCCAGATCGGCAAGTTGTACGCGGGGCGGCACGGCATCATCGGCGCGCTGACCGAGGACCTGATCGATGTCAGCAAGGAGAGCCGCCAGACCATCCGGGCTCTCAAACATACCCCCTCCGGTGCGTTTGGTTCGGCGCGTTTCAAACTCAAGAGCCTGGAGCAGAACCGCGCCGAATATGAGCGCCTCATCGAAGTATTCCGGGCGCATGACATCGGCTACTTCTTCTATAACGGCGGCAATGACTCGATGGACACCGCCCTGAAGGTGTCCCAGCTGTCGCAATCACTGGGCTATCCGATCACCTGCATCGGCGTCCCGAAGACGGTCGACAACGACCTGCCGCACACCGACTGCTGCCCCGGCTTCGGCTCGGTGGCCAAGTACATCGCGGTTTCCACGCGCGAGGCCGCGATGGATGTGGCCTCGATGGCGCGCACTTCGACCAAGGTGTTCGTGCTCGAGGTCATGGGCCGGCACGCCGGTTGGATCGCCGCCGCGGGCGGCCTGGCGGGGCGCAAGGCCGCCGAGGCACCGCATATTATCCTGTTCCCGGAGATCCCCTTCGACCAGGCCGCCTTCCTGGCCAAGGTCAAATCCAGCGTGGACAACTACGGCTACTGCGTCGTCGTGGTTTCCGAGGGCGCCGCCTATGCGGATGGCCGCTTCCTGGCCGAGGCCGGCACCAAGGATGCCTTCGGGCACTCACAGCTGGGTGGCGTCGGGCCAGTGGTCGCGAACATGGTTCGCGAAGCCCATGGCTACAAATACCATTGGGCCGTGGCCGACTACCTGCAGCGCGCCGCCCGGCACATTGCCTCCGGGGTGGACGTTGCGCAGGCCTATGCCTGCGGCAAGGCCGCCGTGGAGCTTGCCGTCGCGGGACGCAATGCCGTAATGCCGACCATCGTGCGCAAATCCTCGAAGCCGTACAAATGGGTCATTGGCCATGTCGCATTGGCCGAGGTAGCCAACCAGGAAAAGAAGATGCCCCGCGACTACATCACAGCCGACGGCTTCGGTATCAGCGCCGCCTGCCGCAGGTACCTTGAGCCGCTGGTGGCTGGCGAAGCCTATCCGCCTTACAAGGATGGCCTGCCGGATTATGTGCGGATCAAGGGTGTCCCGGTACGTCGCAAGCTCAAAACCGACTTCAAGGTTTGAGCGCCCCGGAGCTCTCCCGAACTCCCCGCCATGCCTGCTTAGATGTGTGGGTGTGTGATATAAGTTTTCGGCTGCCCGGGGACTCACCTCAGGGCTCACATGAACGTTGATCTTTTGGGGGATTTGCTGATGGATGCCGCGAGTTGGTTGTGGGTGGCGATAGCAGCCGGAGTGGTTGCTGTGTTGTACGGCGTGATATCGATGATATCGATCCTGAAATTGCCGGCCGGCAACGAGCGGATGCAGGAGATCGCCGCGGCGATCCAGATGGGAGCTCGCGCCTACCTCAACCGACAGTATTCGATGATTCTGATTGTCGGCGTCCTGTTGCTGCTGGTGCTTGGATTTGCGCTGGACTGGTGGACGGCCGGCGGCTTTGCCATCGGTGCGCTGCTGTCCGGCGCCACCGGCTACATCGGCATGAATATCTCGGTGCGCGCCAATGTGCGCACTGCACAAGCCGCCACTCACGGCCTCAACGCGGCTTTGTCCGTGGCCTTCCGCGGCGGTGCGATCACCGGCATGCTGGTGGTGGGCCTGGCGCTGCTGGGTGTCGCGGGCTACTACGCCGTGCTGCTGCCGCGGGTCGGCCAGGATCTGGCCCTGCACTCGCTGGTGGGACTGGCATTTGGCGGCTCGCTGATTTCGATTTTTGCCCGTCTCGGCGGTGGCATCTTCACCAAGGGCGCCGACGTGGGCGCGGATCTGGTGGGCAAGGTTGAAGCCGGCATCCCCGAGGATGACCCGCGCAACCCGGCCGTCATCGCCGACAATGTCGGTGACAATGTGGGCGATTGCGCCGGCATGGCCGCCGACCTGTTTGAGACCTACGCCGTCACGATCGTCGCCACCATGCTGCTGGGTGGGTTGACCATGCACGATGCGGGCGCCAATGGCCCGGTCTATCCGCTCGCCCTCGGCGCCGCATCAATCGTTGCCTCCATCATCGGAACATTTTTCGTCCGCGTCACCGGCGGCAAGATCATGAACGCCCTGTACAAAGGTGTCGTGGTCTCCGCTTTGCTGTCCGGCGTGGCGTTCTACTTCATCACCAAGAGCCTGATGCCGGAACTTGCCAACTCCTTGTTCGCCTGCACCATCGTCGGCCTGGCACTGACCGCCGCGCTGATCGTCATCACCGAGTACTACACCTCGACCGAGTACAGTCCGGTGCGCAAGGTGGCGGCGGCGTCGCAGACGGGTCATGCGACCAACATCATTGCGGGTCTGGGTATATCGATGAAATCCACGGCACTGCCGGTGCTGGCGGTGTGTGTTGCGATCTGGGCCGCCTTCAGTTTTGCGGGCCTCTACGGCATCGCCATCGCGGCGACCGCCATGCTGTCCATGACCGGCATGATCGTGGCACTGGATGCCTATGGTCCCATTACCGACAATGCCGGTGGCATCGCGGAAATGGCCGGTCTGCCCAAGGCCGTGCGCGACATCACGGATCCCCTCGATGCCGTGGGCAATACCACCAAGGCCGTCACCAAGGGCTATGCGATCGGCTCGGCGGGGCTTGCGGCACTGGTGCTGTTCGCCGACTACACCCATAACCTCGAGGCCGCCGGCAAGCTGGTTGAGTTCTCATTGTCGGATCCGGCCGTCATCATCGGCCTGTTCATCGGCGGCATGGTGCCGTTCCTGTTCGGCGCCATGGCGATGGAGGCGGTCGGTCGCGCGGCAGGGTCCGTGGTCGAGGAGGTGCGGCGCCAGTTCCGCACCATCAGCGGCATCATGGAGGGTACGGCGAAGCCGGACTACTCCCGCGCGGTGGACCTGCTGACCCGAGCTGCGATCAAGGAAATGATCATTCCCTCGCTGCTGCCGATTCTGGTCCCGGTGATTCTCGTGGTGCTGATGAACCTCGCGCTCGGGCACGGCGCCGGCACCCGCGCTCTCGGCGGACTGCTCATCGGCACCATCGTCACGGGTCTGTTCGTGGCCATTTCAATGTGCACGGGCGGCGGCGCCTGGGACAACGCCAAGAAATACATTGAAGAGGGCAACTTCGGCGGTAAGGGCTCCGAGGCCCACAAGGCCGCGGTCACCGGTGATACCGTCGGTGATCCTTACAAGGACACGGCCGGCCCGGCCATCAATCCGCTGATCAAGATCATCAATATCGTGGCACTGCTGATGGTGCCGCTGCTGTAATCAGGCCGTTTAACTGTTCGGATGAACAAGGGGCGGTCAGCAATGGCTGCCCTTTTTTTCTGACGCGAGCGAATCGGAGCTATGAGTGGCCGATCTTGTCGCGGGTCAGCACGGCGCTCACCAGCTCGTTGAGTCGCGCACAATACTGGGCAACGGGTGGCTCGGCCTGGATCTGTCGTTGCGTGAGATCGGCGCGCACCTCGACCAGGCGGCGCTCGATGCGCTCATCGACGATGAGCGTGTGGCTCAGCAAGGCGCAAACGCAGGACGTGATCTCCTGATCCAGCGCCCGGGCGTCGGTGCCAGCAATCTCCACTCCCGCCAGCTCAGACGGACAGCCGGCGTCCTTGTGCTGCCGCCAAAGTCGAGCGAGCTGCATGAGCGTTTTGACCCCTTCCGTCTTGAGGACCGTGATTGAACACCTCGGGGTGACGGATTTTTATACTCCCCCTGACAGGGGCCCGCAACGGGTCGAGGCGGAAGCGGCGCAGCAAATTCGCCCGCAGGGGGTTCCTGTCAGGCGGCGACCATGAGTGGCTTGGGCCTGCCGATGGCATAGCCCTGCAGGAAGTCCACACCCATCCGACGCACGGCGTCCGCCGCTGAATCTTCTTCAACCTGTTCAGCGATGACCTTGAATTTCAAGGAACGCGCAAGCTTGATCATGGCAGCAACCATGGCCTGGTTGACACTGTCCCGCGCCAGATTCTGGGTCAGCGAACCGTCGATCTTCAGATAGTCCAGCGGCAGGTTGCGCAGGTTCGAGAAGGAGGCGACGCCGGATCCGAAGTCATCAATCGCGAACTGGCAGCCCATGCCATGCAGAACGCCCACGAAACGGCGCGCCTGCTCGAGATTGGCGATGACCGCCGCCTCGCTGATCTCAAAGCAGATCTGGGCCGGCAGCGCGCCGGTGCGGTCCAGGCACTCCACGACAAATTCCAGGAACTGCGGATCCCCGAGGGTCTGCCCGGAAATGTTGATCGCGATGCTGTGCCGATCGGTCAGCGCGATGATGCCGCGACCCACCGCCGTGAAGGTCGTCTGCACCACCCAGCGATCCAACAACCGCATCAACTTGTGCCGCTCGGCGGCACGCATGAATTCCGCCGGCAGTACCTCGTTGCCGAAGTCATCGGTCATGCGCACCAGCACTTCCATGCGCGGGCCGGTGCCATCATCCGCATAGGCCGGAACGATGGTCTGCTGATACAGCTGGAAGCGATTTTCCTTGAGTGCGGTCTGCAGGCGCTGCAGCCATTGGATCTCACCGGTCTGCCGCGCCCGGGCTTCATCACGCGCGGAATACACCGCAACCCGGCCGGCGCCATCTTTCTTGGCGACGTAACAGGCTGCGTCGGCCGCCGTCAGCAGTTCCTCCATCGTGCCACTTTCGGCCGAAATTTCCACGAGCCCTACCGACACGCCGATGTTGAAGATCTTGTCCTTCCAGATGAACCGATAGTCGCCAACCGCGCGGCAGACATCGTCGGCGATCTGGCGTGCCTTCTCCAACGGGCACCCGACCAGCAGCATGCCGAATTCATCACCGCCGAGGCGGCCAACGTAATCGCTGTCGCGGACCGCATCGCGCAGCAGCTTCGCGACTTCGCGCAGCATGCTGTCGCCGGCCAGGTGGCCACTGGTGTCATTGACGAGCTTGAAGCGATCGAGATCCAGATAGCACAGCACGTGATGGCTATCACCGCGATGACTGGTGTCGAGGGCTTCGGTCACGTGACGTTCGAACTCCCCGCGATTGATCAGACCGGTAAGCGCGTCGTGCGTCGCCTGATATGACATCTGGCGCGAAATGCCACGCTGCTCGGTGACATCGCGCAGCAGCAGCACCGTGCCGGTGATGTCGAGTTCGGCGGATCTGATCGGGGCGACGGACACTTCGACCGCGCTCTCGCCACCGCTGCGATGAGACAACAGCACCGCGCGGCGCGTGCTGGTGCCAGCCTCACCCGAGGCAACTGTCAGCTGCTTGCCGCTGCCGCGCGCCGTCGGGTCTTCATCGTCGACCAGCTCGACGACTTCGGCGAGTGATTTGCCCACGGCGAAGTCAGCGCTGGTGCCGGTCAGGCTCGCGGCGGCAGAATTCATGTATTCAATGATGCCGGACTCATCGGTGGTCACGATCGCCTCACTGAGGGACTCCAGCGCGCGGGCCCGACGTGCGTCCTTGCGCGATTGTTCCGCCTCTTCGGGGGTCATGCCGCGCAGCGTCTGCACGGTCTGCGTCGGAATGATTTCGACGCCGGTCACGAGCAGCGCCGGCGCGCCATCGTAGTCGATGATCGCCGAGGTGATTTCCAGTCGCGTCACCTGGCCGGTCAGGCCGGCCATTTCGATCTCGTAGCGTTCGGCGGCCGGCTCGCCCGCCAGGCGATGCGCGATGTTTTCGTTGACGAGCTCGGTATATCCGGGCGGCACGAGGTCCCCCAGGCGACGACCAATGAGCGCTTCGCGCTCCACGCCCATCAGGCTCGCGAACTGGCGGTTGGCATGCAGGATGGTGTCGCGGTGCACCAGCACCGCCTCGTGAATGCGATCGCCGAGCTCTGCGAACAACCGCGGCGTGCCGCGGTCGCGTTCCGAACCGGATGATGCGCGCGTCAGCAGATGATTGATCGCCGTCGCGAGCAGCGACACTTCCGCGCCATCGGCCGGAACATCAACCCGACCATTCATGCGTCCGCCGATGGCAATTCGCTGAACCTGCTGTGACACATCGTCAACGGCCAGAAGCGCCCGGCGCTGCAACAGATACATCACCGCGAGCAGGCCCGCGATCAGGCCAAGTAGCACGCACGAAAGACCGACGATGGTCATGGTTCCCTTAAATTCTTGTGGGGCGTGGCACGGTGAGTTGGTTTTCTCGTGCCCGGATCCCTTTAATCCTTCCAGCCAGCATAACGCAGGTTTACCCTGAGACCTCGGGCATTCACCATATCCATCGCGCGGCACGTTCCGGGTCGGATAACATAATAGCCCGGCTACGGAGTTGATCGACAATGCATACCGAACTTGCCCGCGAACAGATGGTTGAACAGCAGGTGCGTGCGCTCGATGTTCTCGATGAACGCGTGCTCACCACCTTGCGCAAAGTGCCGCGTGAGCTGTTTGTACCCGCCAATGTCAAATACCTGGCATTTGCGGACACCGAAATTCCGTTGCCGCATGATCAGCACATGCTGCGACCGAGTCTGGTCGGCAAGATCCTGCAGGCGCTGGAACTGACGGGCACCGAGCGGGTACTGGAAGTCGGCACCGGCTCCGGCTTCATGACGGCCTGTCTGGCCGTCAATGCGGCAAGCGTGCGCAGCGTCGAGCTGTATCCGGATCTGGCCGACCTCGCGCGCGTCAACCTGCGCGCCGCCGGCATCCGCAATGCCGAAGTGATCACCGCAGATGCGGCTTCCGATGAAGTTGCCTCCGCGGCGGCCCGCGCAGCCGGCAGCCCATTCGGTGGACTGTACGAAGTGGTGGTGCTGAACTGCGCCATGCCCCTGCCCGATGAACGGTTCCGAACCCTGCTCACACAGGGCGGCCGCATGTTCGTGATCGTCGGTGAGCCGCCGGTGGAGGAAGCGCGGCTGCTGCGACGCCTGGGTGATAATGAATGGGAGCGCACCGTGCTGTTCGAGACCTGCATTGATCCATTGATTAATGCGCGCCGTGCCGCAACGTTCAATTTCTAGGATCAAACTCATGCCCACATCGCATTCCGTCACCGAAATCAGCCCGGCAGACCTGAAGCTCCAGCTGGATTCCCCACGGCCGCCACTGGTGCTGGATGTGCGCGAAAAATGGGAACTCGAAGCCGCCCGACTCCCCGGTACGCTCGACATCGCCATGGCGGAGGTCCCGCAGCGGCTTGCCGAGCTGCCGCGTGATCGGCCGATCGTGGTTATGTGCCACGGCGGCGCGCGCAGCATGAAGGTCGGCAACTTCCTGGCTCAGAACGGCTTTGACCACGTGGCCAGTCTTGAGGGGGGCATCAGGGCCTGGGCCGAGGACGTGGACCCGAGCGTCGGCACGTACTGAACAATCCGGCGCGGCAAGCGACTAAGTAGCGTGAGCCGCGGGCACATTCGCGCCAAAGCTGTGCCTGTTCAACCGCTTGGGCACCTGATATAGTGAAGTACAACACCAATGATGTTCGGCGTAATATGCTGAAACAAAAGGGATATATGAAGCACGTCATCGCCACTGCCTGGGTCTCGATAGCCCTTGTGGGTGTGGCGCAGAGCCGTGACCTGGTGCAGGTCTATGACGATGCCGTGCAGTTCGATCCGCAGATCGCCGCGGCGAATGCGACCCGGATGGCCGCGCGCGAGAATACACCGCAAGCCCTGGCCGCCTTGCTGCCCACCGTGAGCGGCACTTTGGGGATATCCAGGGCCAGCCAGGACCAGAATCTGGTGGAGAGCTATCCCGGGGCCGCCGGTACCGAATTGGCCATTCCGCTCGGCATTGCCGGCTACACCGATGAACGGCAATACAACCTGCAATTGCAACAAAGCGTGTTCTCCTGGGCGAACTGGAAAACGCTGAGCCGGGCGCACAAGCAGGTGGCGCAGGCCGAAGCCGATTACAAGGCGGCGCAGGAGAATCTCATCCAGCGCGTCGCCACGGCCTATTTCAATGTGCTGGCGGCCCAGGACACCGTCGATGCGGACCAGGCGGCTCTTAACGCGGTCTCCCAGCAGCTCGAACAGGCCAACAAGCGCTACGACGTGGGCCTGATCCCGATCACCGACGTGAAGGAAGCCCAGGCGGCGCATGATTCGGACGCCGCCGCGGTCATCGAAGCCAAGCGACAGCTCGCCAGCGTCCAGCAGGCCCTGCGTGAAATCACCGACCAGGATTATCCAACCCTGGCCAAGCCGGGCGAGGACATGGCGCTCAACCCGCCGCAGCCGGCCGATATCGATCACTGGGTCCAGATCAGCATGGACCAGAACCTGTCGCTGCTGTCCAGCCGCCTCGCGGCGGATGCGGCGCGCGAGTCGGTGGAGATCAGCCGCTCCGGCCACTTGCCGAGCGTGGCAATCACCGGCTCACGCGGGGTACAGGACTATACCGTCAACCAGACTGAGGCTTTCGGTGGACCGCCCCAGAGCCTGCGCTTTCCCCAATCGGGAAGCGCCAACTCGATCGGGTTACAGGTCACCGTGCCGATTTTCAGCGGCGGTCTGGTCCAGTCCCAGGTGCGCCAGGCGCAGTACCAATGGATTGCGGCCAAGGACAATGTGCAGGCGGTCACACGCCAGACCGAACACCTCGCGCGCGATTCCTTCAACGGCCTGATCAGCAAGATCCAGCAGGTACGCGCGTTGCGCCAGGGGTTGGAGTCGGCACAGGTCGCACTGCAGGCGACCGAAGCCGGCTATGACGTGGGCACGCGCACGGAAGTGGAAGTGCTGCAGGGACGGCAAAGCCTGGTTCAGGCACAGGTCAGCTACTGGCAGTCGCGCTACGACTACATGAACGATGTCATCGCGCTGCGGCTCGCGGCGGGAACATTGGCCCGGGACACGCTGGTGGAGCTCAACAAATCACTGACCGCGCTCATGGGTAGCCCACCGCCTGCCCAGCCGTAGGCCAATGCGCTGGCAGCAGCGCTAGCAGCCGCGCGCAGGAGCCGCGCCCCTGTGCGATGACTTGCAGCCCCTGCGCGCCCATGTTTTGGCGGGCAGCGGCATCGCGCAGCAGTTCCGTGACGGCGCGCCCCAGTTCTGCGGCATCGCGCACCACGCGCGCCGCTTGTGCCGCCAGCAGTGCCTGCAGAACTTCACGCGCATTCGCGTGGTCGGGCCCCGTGAGTATCGGGCGAGCGAGGGCCGCGGGCTCAAGCAGATTGTGACCGCCGACGGGCACCAGGCTGCCCCCGACGAAGGCAACATCGCCGGCGGCGTAGAAATCCAGCAGCAGTCCCATCGCATCCACGAGCAGCACCTGGGTTTCCTCGGTCACCGGATCCGCGCGCGAGTGGCGCGCAAAGGGGACCTGCTCGCGCCGCAGCCACTCGGCGACGGCCTCAAAGCGCCGCGGGTGCCGCGGCACCAGCACCAGGAGCGCCTTGGGATGCGCCTCGAGCACCGCGCGATGGGCCTGCAGTACCTGCTGTTCCTCGAGCTCATAGGTGCTGCCCGCCACCCACACCGGCCGCTGCGGCGCGAGCTGCGCGCGCAGCCGCCGGCCAGTGACGAGCACACTGTCCGGCACCGTGAGATCAGCCTTGAGATTGCCGGTGACCGCAATGCGCGCCGCGGGCACACCCAGGTCTGCGAAGCGCTGGGCATCGGTGGGGGTCTGCGCCGCAACCTGCACCACCGCTGCCAAAGATCGGCGCAGGGGGCTCCCCAGCCAGCGGTAGCGCCGTGCGGAGCGTTCGGAGAGGCGCGCACTCGCCAGTACCAGCGGCACCTGCGCCGTCGCACAGGCAGCAAACAGATTGGGCCAGATTTCCGTTTCCAGCACGATGGCCAGACGCGGCCGCACGCGCTGCACGAATCGGCGCACGGCGCCGGGCAGGTCGAGGGGCGCATAACGCACCGTAATGGCGGAAGATTCAAACAAGGCGCGCGCGCGCGCAAGTCCCGCTGCGGTGGTGACGGTGACCAGCAGCGGCAGCCGTGCATCACGCTGCCGCAAGGCCGCTACCAGTACGGCTGCTGCCTGGACTTCGCCGACGGAGGCGGCATGCAGCCACACCGGCGATGACAGGGGCGCGCCCAGTCCGAAGCGCTGATCGAAGCCGCGCCAATATCCGGACTCGTGCCGCCCGCGCCACAGCAGCGCGAGCAGATAGAAAGGCGCGAGCAGGTAGGCCGTGAACTTGAAAATCACGAAACTTGCGGCGCCGGCCACAGCTGCGGCGACGGTGACTGCTGATACCCATCCAGCAGACCGTGCCAGTCATCTTCCGTGAAGCGCTCGGCCGGCAACTCCCAGGTTATTTTTTCCAATGAGCGCCGCAGCCGCACGAGGTTGGCGTCCTGCCAGAAGCCGGGTTTGCGCAGTGTGCCGCGATCGAAATCGATCAGGTAAATGCGCTCCTGCTGGGAATCGGGGGCGGCATCCGTCTGGGCATCGAGCTGACTGATGAGAATATTGTGCGCATTCAGGTCCGCGTGGCACACGCCCAGATCGTGAAAGCGCCGCAGGCAACGGCCGATGGCGATCCAGGTCAACAACGACAGCGCTGCGGCGTGCAGCGCCTGGGCCAGCGACCATACATCAGGCAGGCGTTCGGTGATGATGTCGCCGCGATAGCCCAATCCGTGTTTGCGATAGCGCGCGGCGATGGGTGCCGGCACCGGCAATCCGGCGCGGTGCAGGTGATAGGTGAGCTGCCATTCCGCGAACGGGCGGGTGCTCTCCTCACCCTGCCACCAGTACCGATCGCGCGAGAGGCTGCGCATCAAGCCACCGCGCCGGTAATGGCGCAGCACCCAGGAGTGGCTCTGCACGGTGAGAAACCAGGCCGTGCCGCGTCCGCGCGCTTCGCCCACGATCTGGCCGCGGCGCGCGAGCAGCACCGGATCGAAGGTCTCGGTGGACAAATTGCCCGCGCGCGAAGCGTCATATAGCATGGCGCCGCCGGCAACCACCTTGCGCCGGACCTCGGATCCCAGCGGCCACTTTCGAGTCACACGCGCTCCATGCCGAGTCTCATCTCGACGCCGCAGAACATCTGCATACTAAGACTCTCGGCCATTGGTGATACCTGCCATGTGGTGCCAGTGCTGCGGACCCTGCAGCGGGCTTGGCCTGCGACCCGCTTCACCTGGGTGATCGGATTGCCGGAGTCCCGGCTGATGGACTGCCTGCCTGAGGTGGAGTTTATCACCGTCGACAAGCGCGCCAGCCGCACCAGCCGCCTGGCGCTGGCCCGCAAGCTCGGGGGCCGGCGATTCGATGTGCTGCTGCACATGCAACTGGCACTGCGGGCGAGCCTCATCGCCCGGCAGATCCGGGCCACGATCAAACTCGGATTTGATCGTGCGCGCGCCCGGGAACTGCAGTGGCTGTTCACCAATCAGCGCATCGCCGCGCACCCTCGCGAACATGTCCTGGACAGTTTCTTTGGCTTCGCTGCCGCGCTCGGTGTGCACGAGCGGGTGCTGCGCTGGGACGTGCCGATACCGGCACAGGCCTGCGCGGTGGCCGCGCAGGTGATACCGGATGGCAGCCGCACGCTCATCATCAGTCCTTGCTCCAGCCACACGCTGCGCAACTGGAGCGCCGAACGCTATGCCGCGGTGGCGGACTACGCCGCGCAGGTCCATCACATGCGCGTGGTGCTGTGTGGGGCCCCCAGCTCCATCGAACGGCAGATGGGCACCGCGATCATGCGCCATGCCCGCACCGCGGTCAGCGATCGCATCGGCGCGGACAGCCTGCCGCAGCTGCTGGCCCTGCTGTCGCGTGCGACCGTGCTGCTGAGCCCGGATTCGGGCCCGGTGCACATGGCCACCATGGTCGGCACACCGGTGATCGGGCTGTACGCGGCCACCAATCCGGCCCGTACCGGCCCGTACCTGTCCCGCGCCTGGTGCGTCGACGCATATCCCCAGGCAGCCGAGCGGTTTCGCGGCCGCACGCCGGAGCAATTGCCCTGGACGACTAAAATCGAGGTTGCGGGGGTCATGGACCTGATCGAGGTGCCGCAGGTCACCGCAAAACTCGACGCCTTGGTAGCATCGCGGTCATGACCGATCTGCACGTACCCGTCTCCCCCGGTGAACTGCTCGACAAGATCACCATTCTGCGGATCAAGAGCCAGCGCATGCATGATGCGGGCAAAGTGGCGAACGTGCGACTCGAACTGGAACTGCTCCAGCACACCTGGGCCACCCTTGGGAACGCCACCTTGCAGGTGGCCGCCGATGAAAAGGCACTGCAGGCCGTAAACGAACAGCTGTGGGACATCGAGGACCGTATCCGCGACAAGGAGGCGGCCTGCAGCTTCGATCAGGAGTTCATCGAGCTGGCACGCGCCGTGTACCACCGCAACGACGAACGCGCCGCCATCAAGAAGCGCATCAACATCGCGCTGGGATCACGCATCGTCGAGGAGAAGTCCTACCAGCCCTATGCCTGAAGCGCTCAGCCTTTGAGCGTGTACTCGGCGCCACAGTAGGGACACTTGGCCCAACCGGTGGCCTCAATTGACAGATAGACCCGTGGATGCGAGTTCCACAGGTACATTTCCGGCATGGGACAGGCCAGTGGCAGGTCCGCCGCGGAAACCTCGTACTGATTCTGCGCGCTCGGCTGGATGAGGGCTTTGGTCGTGGCAGGCATGACGGGTCGATTATACGCGAACCGCCACGCCTTCAGTCCACCATAGCGGACTGCCAGATGGCCTGCACGGCGGCGCGCTGCGCCACGAACTGGTCGGCGGGAACCACATTCGCACCCCCTTCGAGCGACATGCGGTGGGTACGCTCCCGATAGGCGCGGTAGGCCGCCGTCAGCGTGTCGACGCTGGCTTGTGGCACTAGGTCGGCCGAGGCCACCGACTCGAGCTGGCGGATGGTGTCGGAGAACATGACCAGCGGTGGGTAGCGCAGCGCCCACGCCAGCGCCCAGTACTGCGCCAGGAATTCGATGTCGGCCACGCCGCCGGCATCCTGCTTGATGTCGAACTGGTCCGGGCCGCTGCGCGAGAGTTCGCGGCGCATGCGTTCGCGCATTCGCCGCACATCGGCGCGCAGGCTCTCGCGTCGCACATTGTGGCGCAGGACGTGGGTGCGCACGGCTTCGAAGCGCGCGCGCAGCGCCGGATCCCCGGCGACGGCGCGCGCATGTAGCAGCGCCTGGTGTTCCCAGGTCCACGCCTCACGCTGCTGGTACTCGGCAAAAGCCGCGAGGCTGGTCACCAGCAGGCCACCCTTGCCGCTGGGACGCAGCCGCACATCCACTTCGTACAGCCTGCCAGCCGCCGAGTGCATGGTCAGCAGATGCAGCATGCGCTGGGCCAGACGCAGGAAGAACACCTGGTTGTCGATGCTCTTGACGCCAGGATGTGCTCCGGTGGTCTCCTGGCGCTCTCCCTCGGAGTCGTGCAGGAACACCACATCCAGATCGGAACCGTAGCCGAGCTCGCGGCCGCCGAGTTTACCGTAGCCGATGACGCAGATCGCCACCGCACGGCGCTGCGCACCGTGGCCGCACATCGGCACGCCCCACAGCGCGCAGATCTGGCGCAGCGAAAGCTCCACGACGCGTTCGATGATGAGTTCGGCGATATCCGTCAGTTGATCGCTGACCCGCATCAGCGGCAGGCGACCGGACAGATCCGCGACCGCCACACGGAACACCGCCGCCTGCTGGAAGTGCCGCAACGCCTCGACCTGGCGTTCAGGATCCTCCTCCTGCAGCGGATCCACCTCCAGATCCAGTTCCTGCAGCAGCTCGGCGCGTCCCGGCACCGACTCGAACAAGCGGGCATCGATGAGTTCATCCAGCAGCAGCGGATTGTCGGCGATCTGCCGCACCAGAAAGGCGCCATAGCCGCAGATCTCAATAAGCCGCGCGCGCGCATCCGCCCGTTCATTCAACAATGCGTAGTACGCCGAGCGCTTGCCGATAGCTTCAATGATGGTCAGCACCCGTTCGAGCGTGGCATCGGGGTCGGCGACGCGGGCGATCAGAATCAGCAACTCGGGCAACAGCGCCTGCAGCCGACGACGCCCGGCCGCATCCAGCCGGCGCACGAAGGTGGCGCCATGCAGCTGTGCGAGGCGCTGCGCCGCCGGCAACGGATCCACCGGCCAGCGAATCTGCAGCAGCGCGGCGCTGAGCGTGTGCAACTCATCAGGCGCCGCCTGCTGCGATTCCAGGTCCACGGCTATCCCGCCCGCCGCATCGGGGGGTGCCGCACCGAACACCACGGAGCGAAAATGCCGGCTGACGCGCTCGCGATGCGCGTCGAGCTGCACCTGCAACGCCTGCCAATCGGGCAGCGACATGGCCTGGGCCAGGCTCGCCTGCGCCACCGCGCTCGAGGGCAACATGTGGGTCTGCTCATCGGCGCGCTCCTGCAACCGATTCTCGATCAGTCGCAGGAAGTCGTAGGCCGCCCGCAATTCCACCGCGGCACCGGGCGGCAGCAGACGGCTGCGATCCAGCAGCGGCAGCACCTTCAGCAGCGAAGGCGTGCGCAGCCACGGCTCGCGCCCGCCACGAATGAGCTGCAGCGACTGTGCCAGGAATTCAATCTCACGGATGCCGCCGGGCCCGAGCTTTACATTGCCCGCCAGGTCACGGCGCTCTACCTCGCGCTCGATCATCGCCTTCATCTCGCGCAGGCTTTCAAATACCCCGTAGTCAAGGTAGCGCCGGTACACGAACGGTCGCACGGCGCTGTCATAGACGCGCGCATAGTCGGCCGGCGCCGTCATGGGGCGCGCCTTCACCCAGGCATAGCGCTCCCAGTCACGACCCTGGTCTTGCAAGTAGTCCTCGAAGGCGCCGAAGCTGGCCACCAGCGCGCCGCTGTCACCAAACGGCCGCAGCCGCATATCCACGCGGAACAGGTAGCCCTCGGGCGTGCGCGCCTCAAGCAGCCGGATCAGCAGCTGCCCCAGGCGCGTGAAGAAATCCTCGTTGGCAAGTGGCCGTGCTCCATCGGTATCGCCGTGTTCCGGAAACAGGAACACCAGGTCGATGTCGGAGGAGAAGTTGAGTTCACCACCGCCAAGCTTACCCATGCCCACGACCACGAGTTCCTGCGCGCTGCCCGCGGCCGAACGCGGCACACCGTGGCGCTGCGTGAGAATTCGCGTGGCGTGCCGATGCGCCTGGCCAATCGCGCACTCGGCGAACGCCGACTGCTCCAGCAGGGTCGCGCTGATGCCGGAATAGCCAGCCAGGTCGCGCCACGCAATGCGCACCATCTCGCGGATGCGCCAGGTGCGCAGGGCCGCCATCACCCCCGCTTCATCAGGTTCGTTACCGGATGGCCAGGCGGGCGCGCGCACGGCAAAAAAAGCGACCGCATCGGTGGGGGCCGGCGTTTCCAGATCCCCGCTGTCGCTCAGGCGGACCAGCAGGGTCGGGTCGCGCTCGCAGGCCTCAACCACGAAGGCGCTGGCCGCACCCACCCTGGGCGCCGACTCGTGCACCGCTGGCGATGCTGTGGCGGGCACCGTGATCAGCGTCATTGCCAGGCAGATTCAATCATTGCAGGGATCATGCGGCGCACCCAGCTAAAAAAAAACCCCGCCGAAGCGGGGTTTGAATATTGCGCGGAAATGGGGGGTCCTGTTCCGCGTCTTTACGGATGAGTCGCGACTTGCGCCGCGACCCGTCCATTCTGTCAGCATATGGCCCGTATATTACGGATTCCCTATGCCCTATCTCATTAAGACATTTACATGTCCATGCCGCCCATGCCGCCCATGCCGCCTTGCGGCATGCCATGGCCATGGTCGTCATCTTTCGGAGCTTCGGCGATCATCACTTCGGTGGTCAGCAGCAGGCCCGCCACGGAGGCCGAATTTTGCAGCGCCAGACGGGTGACCTTGGTCGGGTCCAGGATGCCGGCGTCGATCATGTCGCCGAACACTCCGGTCGCAGCGTTGTAGCCGAAGCTGCCCTTGCCTTCCTTCACTCGGTTCAGGATCACGGCGGCATCTTCACCGGCATTTTCCACGATCTGCCGCAACGGCTCCTCGATCGCGCGAGCCAGGATGCGGATACCGATGGTCTGATCCTCGTTCGCACCTTCCAGGTTCAGAAGCGCCTTCTGCGCGCGCACCAGGGCGACACCGCCGCCCGGCACCACGCCTTCTTCGACGGCCGCACGGGTCGCGTGCAGGGCGTCTTCAACGCGGGCCTTCTTTTCCTTCATCTCAATTTCGGTGGAGGCACCGACCTTGATGACGGCGACACCGCCGGAGAGTTTCGCAACTCGCTCCTGCAGCTTCTCCTTGTCGTAATCAGAGGTCGCTTCCTCGATCTGCTGACGGATCGATTCCACGCGGCCTTTGATTTCAGCAGCCTTGCCGGCGCCGTCGATGATGGTGGTGTTTTCCTTCTCCACCAGGATCTTCTTCGCTTCGCCGAGATCGTTCAGCGTCGC
>Ga0182030_10001779_pt1 | contig 44962 bp, 49 predicted proteins | sample 812S3MmetaG_FD_121299 | JGI IMG/M metagenome (GOLD analysis project Ga0182030, IMG submission 121299) | Permafrost microbial communities from Stordalen Mire, Sweden - 812S3M metaG (Illumina Assembly) | ecosystem: Environmental > Terrestrial > Soil > Wetlands > Permafrost | place: Sweden...
CGAGATCACCAGGAGCACTCCCGAGAAGGGCCTCACCGAGGTTCTCAAACGCTCCGGCGGACGCAACAACCGCGGCCGGTTGACCTCCCGCCACATCGGCGGCGGGCACAAGCAGAAATATCGCGTTATCGACTTCAAGCGCCGCAAGCGGGACATCGCCGCCCAGGTGATCGCCATCGAGTACGATCCCAACCGCACCGCGCGCATCGCCCTCATCGAGTACACCGACGGCGAGAAGAACTACATCCTGGCGCCCGCCGGGCTCAATGTCGGCGCGAAAGTCATCGCCGGCGAGAACGCAGCCCCCGAGGTCGGCAATGCCCTCCCGCTGCGCGCCATTCCGCTCGGCACCGCCATTCACAATGTCGAAATCACCGCGGGCCGCGGCGGGCAGATCGCCCGGAGCGCCGGCCAGATTGTCGTCCTGAACAACCGCGAGGCCGGGTTCGCCCTCGTCAAGATGCCCAGCGGCGAGATTCGCAAGATCCAGGAGTCCTGCTACGCCACGATCGGCCAGGTGGGCAATGTGGATCACATGAACGTCAAGAGCGGCAAGGCCGGGCGCACCCGCTGGCTGGGCCGTCGTCCGCACGTCCGCGGCATGGTCATGAACCCGATCGATCACCCGATGGGTGGCGGCCAGGGCAAATCCAAGGGCGGTGGCGGACGCCATCACCCCGTGAGTCCCTGGGGCCAGTTGGCCAAGGGGTTCAAGACCCGCCACAAGCACAAAACCAGCGACGTGTTCATCGTTGAGCGCCGCAAGTCCAAGAAGAAGAGCTAACGCACAATGGCAAGATCCCTCAAAAAAGGTCCCTACGTCGAGCAGCACCTGCTGGAGAAAATCGACAAGGTCAACGACTCCGCCGCGAAGAAGCCGATCAAGACCTGGTCGCGCCGCTCGACCGTCACCCCGGATTTTGTCGGGCATACCTTCCTGGTGCACAACGGCAAGATTTTTATTTCCGTCTTCGTGACGGAAAACATGGTTGGACACAAGCTGGGCGAATTTTCACCCACGCGAGTGTTCAAGAAACACGGATCCCATACCGCGAAAGTGACCAAGTAAACGAACCCGTCGCGCCGAGGAGTTTGATGGTGAGGCGGGTCAGAACCCGATGAAACCGATCCCCCTCCCCGGACGATGGCCGAAGTTGATAGTGCTGGCAGTGTCAGTGTTGGTAGTGGCAGGTGTGCGCCTCGGCAGTTTGGAGGCGGTGGCAGGAGAGCGAAGTTCTTTGACAGATACAGACATAGAAAACACCGAGGCAAAGGTAGCCCTGGAGAGCAGTGTGCGTGAAAACGCCACGCTGCGCCAGCAAGCCGCCCTTGCCCAGCAGCAGGTGGCAGCCCTCACAGAGAGCCTGGCCCTCGCCAATAGCGAGAGCGAGGTCTTCAAACGTGAGACCGGCGATCTCAAGCTCAGGCTTGAGGCGCTCGGCCTGGATGCCGCCAGCCCCGACAAAGCCCTGCTTGAACAGCGCCTCCTCAAGGCCGTGAGCGATCTCAAGATCGTTCAGGACCAGAAGGACAAGCTCTCCGAGCAGCTCATCCGGATCGACGAAGCCGTCCTCAGGTACCTCAAGAACGCCTCAAGCGTCGATGGAGACGCCCGGATGGCCCTCGAAACCGAGATTCGCTCCTCCACCGAGTTGCTGGGAGTAGCAGGGGCAGCCCAGCCCGCAGAAAGCGGCGACCCGGCCGGCACGCTGACAGACGCCCGCGTCATCAGCGTAAAGGACGAGTTGGCCCTCGTGGTCGCCAATCTTGGCCGCCAGCAGGGGGTAAAGATCGGCATGCCCTTCCAGGTATGGCGCGAGGGCCGCAAGATCGGCATCGTGCGAGTCGTGGACGTCCGGGAGAAAATTGCCGGAGCGGTTATTCAAAGTCTTGATCCGTCAGAAAAAGTGAAAGTGGGGGACACCCTGCGCGTGGACGCGCGGATGTGAGCCTCCCCCGAAGAAAATTTTAAATATGAACGTGATATCGACATACAAGTACGCGCGCATCTCGGCCTTCAAGGCCCGGGAGGTGACTCGTGAAATCCAGGGGCTGCCCGTCTCGGCCGCCCTGGATCTGCTCGCATTTACGCCGCGCAAGGCCGCCTTGTTGATCTCGAAGACTTTGAAGAGCGCAATCGCCAACGCGGAGAATAACAACAACCTGAAGGCCGAAACCCTCGTGGTCCGCGAGGCCGTGGTCGGCGAGGGCCCCACGCTCAAGCGTTTCCAGCCCAAGGCCCGCGGCAGCGCAGGCCCCATCCGCAAGCGCACCAGCCACATCCGCATCGTCGTCACCGACGAGATCGAGATCAAGACACGCGAGCCCCGCAAGCCCTCCGCCCGCAAGAAAACGGCCGGCGCCCCGAAGGCGAAGAAGGCTGCTGCCGAGGCAACCGTTGTCGAGGAAACCCCTATCGCTCCCACCGGGGAGCCCGAGAAAATTGCAGAAACACCAGAAGCCGCCGCACCCGCCGATTCCCCGGCAACAGGCGGTGATATCGCAGAGAAAGCGGGAGAATAAAACATGGGTCAGAAAGTAAATCCAATCGGCTTTCGTTTAGCCGTAAACCGCGACTGGCGCTCCCGTTGGTTCGCCTCGAAAAAAGAGATGCCCGAGTTCCTGCTCTCGGACGTCAAGATCCGCGGCTACGTGAAGAAGAAGCTTCAACTCGCGGCGGTCTCCAAGGTCGTCATTGAGCGCGCCTGGAACAGCCTGCGCGTGACCATTCACACCGCCCGTCCCGGCATCGTCATCGGACGCAAAGGCGCCGAGATCGAGAAAATGACCGACGACATCAGCAAGATGTCGGGCGGCAAACAGGTCAAGATCGACATTGTCGAAATCAAGACCCCCGAGCTCGACGCCCAATTGGTCGCCGAGAACGTCGCCCTCCAGATCGAGCGGCGCATTTCCTTCCGCCGCGCCATGAAGAAGGCCGTCCAGACCACCATGGACTTCGGCGCCCGCGGCATCAAGATTCGCAGCTCCGGACGCCTCGGCGGCGCGGAGATCTCCCGCGCGGAATGGTATCGCGAGGGAAAAATCCCCCTTCAGACCCTCCGCCAGCCCATCGATTACGGCTTTGCCGAGGCCATGACCGTTTACGGCAAAATCGGCATCAAATGCTGGGTCTGCCCGCCCGAGGAAGGCGCCCCCGAGCGCGAGCGCCCCGAGCGTCCGCAACGCCGCGGCGACCGCCAGGACCGTGGTGGTGGCAATCGGCGCGGCCCCGGGCCTTCAGCCCCAGCCGCCGCCCCTGCTGCGCCCGCCGCCGCCGCTGCTGCTCCCGAAGCGCCCGCCCCCGCCGAGGAACCCGCTGCCGCCGAGCCCACCGCCGTTTAACAATTTTTCCATCAGGAGCACTGACTTATGCCATTAATGCCCAAACGCGTGAAGTACCGGAAGACCCAGCGCGGCAGCCGCGCCGGAACAGCGACCCGGAACATCCGCATCGACTTTGGCGAATACGGCCTCCAGACCATGGACCGCGCCTGGATCACCAACATCCAGATCGAAGCCGCCCGTGTCGCGCTTACCCGCAACATGAAGCGCAAAGGCAAGCTCTGGATTCGCATTTTCCCGGACAAATCCGTCACCGCCCGCCCGCCGGAAACCCGAATGGGCAAGGGCAAAGGCCAGCCTGAGTATTGGGTGGCCACCGTGAAGCCGGGTAACATCCTTTTCGAACTCGATGGCGTCTCGGAGTCGGTCGCCCGCGAGTCCCTGCGCCTCGCAGCCACCAAGCTGCCGATCCGCACCAAATTCATCACGCGGCACCACGCCGCCGCAGCCGCTTAAAATTGCGTACAACCGCGTAAACCGCGAATCCAAGCGCTACCATGAAAATCAAAGAACTAAGGGACATGACCGGGCAGGAATTGCAGACCCGCCGCCGGGACCTCAAGCAGGAGCAATTTCACCTTCGGATGCAGCAGCAGTCCGGCCAGTTGGAGAAGAGCAGCCAGCTCACCTCCCTGCGCCGCGACGTCGCCCGCATCGAATCCATCCTTTCCGAGCGCCGGTTAAAAGCCGCCGCGACCAGTACAGCCTCCGCTCCCTCCGCCTAAAAACTCCGTATGACCGACACCGCCACAGAAGCCCCCTCCACGGAGACGCCCGCAAACGGGGCGCCGAAAGCCGCCGCCCGCCACCTGCGCAAGAGCCGCATCGGCGAAGTAACTGCGAGCAAGATGCAGAAGACCGTCATCGTCAAGACCGTCACGCGCGTCCCGCACGCCAAGTTTGGCAAGATCGTCAAGCAGGTCAAAAAATTCTACGTCCACGACGAAGAGGGCAAGGCCCAGGTCGGCGATGTCGTCCGGATCACCGAGACGCGCCCGATATCCAAACTGAAGCGGTGGCGTTTGGTTGAAATCCTCAAACACTAGAGTAAAGTCCCAACCCCGCTTTTGCGTCACATTTTATGCTCCAGATCCGTTCCAGACTAGACGTTGCCGATAACACCGGCGCGCGCATGGCCAAGATGATTGGCGTGATTGGCAAGGGCGACAGCGACATCGCGGGCATTGGGGATGTCATCACCGCGCACGTCCGTGAGGCCTCCGCCGGCGGAACGGTAAAAAAGGGCGAAGTCGTCCGCGCCGTGATCGTCCGCACCAAGCAGCCCATCCGCCGGGAAGACGGCTCGTACCTGCGCTTCGACCGCAACGCCATCGTCATCATCGACAAAGATCTCAATCCGCGCGGCACCCGCATCTTCGGGCCCGTGGCGCGTGAATTGCGCGAGAAGAACTTCATGAAGATCGTCTCGCTAGCCCCGGAGGTTCTCTAAACAACCATGGCCACCACCGTCATACATTTTCACGTCAAACGCGGCGACACCGTCGAGGTGATCTCCGGCAACCACAAGGGCGCCACCGGCAAAGTCCTCCAGGTGCTCGCCAAGAAGCAGCATGTCCTCATCGAGGGCGTCCGGATGATCAAGAAGCACACCAAGCGTTCCCAGGAGTCTCCGCAGGGAGCGATCATCGAGCGCGAGGGCCCCATCCACATTTCCAACGTAAAGGTGGCCGAAGTCGCCGAGAAGCCGAAGAAGAAGGCTGCCTAAAATATAACCGAGTCCCATGGCCACTGAACTTTTCGAATATTATAAATCCCACGTCGTGCCGGCGCTCAAGAGCCAGCGCGGATTCAAGAACGTGCACGAAGTGCCGCGTGTGGAAAAAGTGATCATCAACACCTGCGTGGCCTCCCAGGCCGACGTCAAGCAGGCGCTCGAGGACGCAAAGGAAGAACTGGCCCTCATCAGCGGCCAGAAGCCCGCCGAGACCCGCTCCAAGAAGAGCATCGCCAATTTCAAACTCCGTCAGCACCAGCCCATCGGCGCGAAGGTCACCCTCCGCGGCCCCCGCATGTACGAGTTCCTGGAGCGCCTCATCAAGATGGCGCTGCCGCGCATCCGCGACTTCCGCGGCGTCTCCCCGCGGGCCTTCGACGGCCGCGGCAATTACACCCTTGGCGTGCCCGATCAATCCATCTTTCCGGAAGTCGAGCTCGACAAGATCAAGCGCAACATCGGCTTCGACGTCACCATCGTCACCTCCGCCAAAACCAATGAGGATGCCAAGGTCCTCCTCGCCGAGTTGGGCATGCCCTTCAGCGACCGCGTCAAGAAGACCGCGTAAAACCTCCCGATACCCATGAGCCAGCTTTCCGATCCCATCGCCGATTTCCTCACCCGCCTGCGCAACGCCGGGGCGGCGCTCAAGCCCGAGGTCCTCGTGCCTTATTCCAAGGTCAAGGCCGAGATCGCCCGCATCCTCAAGCAGGAGGGCTACATCAGCAGCTACGAGCTGGACACCACCGGCGCCCACCCGCAGATCAAAGTCATTACCAAGCTGGCCAACCGCGGCTCCGCCATCACCGGCCTCAAGCGCGTCAGCCGTCCCGGCCTTCGCCGTTACGTCGGCAGCAAGGAGATTCCCCGCGTCCTGGGCGGCATGGGCGTCGCCATCCTGTCCACCCCGCGCGGCATCCTCACCGGCCACGAGGCCAAGCGCCAGAACCTCGGCGGCGAGCTGGTTGCTTACGTCTGGTAACGTCTGGTAAAGAGAAACACCTGGAGAAACACCATGTCCCGTATCGGAAAAAAACCCATCACCCTGCCAGACAAGGTCAAGCTGAACGTCAGCGGCGCCGGCGCCGTCCACGTGGAAGGCCCCAAGGGCAAGCTCGACTGGACCCTCCCGTCCGCCATCAAGGCGCGGGTCGAGGGAACCAGCGTCATCTTCGACCGCGTCAATGAAACCCGCCAGGTGCGCGCCCTCCACGGGCTCTCCCGGTCCCTCGTCTCGAACATGGTCACCGGAGTGTCCACCGGCTTCGTCAAGGAGCTGGAGATCCAGGGCGTCGGTTTCAAAGCCGCCGTCCAGGGAGAGAAGCTCAACCTTTCCCTTGGTTTCTCGCACGTCATCCTGTTCCCCATCCCGAAGGGCATCAAGGTCACCGTCACCGAGAACACCAAGATCCGCATCGAAGGCGCGGACAAGCAGGTGGTCGGACAGGCCGCCGCGGATATCCGCAGCTACTACCCGCCCGAGCCTTACAAGGGCAAGGGCGTCCGCTACGCCGGCGAGCAAGTCCGCCGCAAGGAAGGCAAGACCGTCCAATAAAACCGTCCAGTAATTTATGGCTACCTTGAACCGCAAACAGAAGACGGCCGTGCGCCACAAACGCCTCCGCAAGACCGTGGCCGGCACGCCCGGGCGCCCCCGTCTCTCCATCCATTTCTCATCGAAGAATATTTACGTCCAGGTCATCGACGACCAGGAGGGCAAGACTATCGCTTCCGCGAACACCACCGAGGGTGACTTCAAGGGAGACAAGAAAACGCGCGCGAACAAGGATACCGCCATCAAGGTGGGCCACCTGGTCGCAGAGCGCAGCAAGGCCGCCAACATCACCAAGGTCGTTTTCGACCGTGGCGGCCTGCAATACCATGGCAAGGTCAAGGCTCTGGCCGATGCCGCCCGTGAAGGCGGGCTGGAATTCTAATTATGGCTGAACCCCGCAAAAGAAGAGATAATCAGGGCGACCGCAATGCCCAGGGCGAGAAGGGCGATCTCACCGAGAAAGTCGTTTTCATCAATCGATGCGCAAAGGTTGTGAAAGGCGGACGCCGCTTTTCCTTCAGCGCCCTCATCGTCGCCGGAGATCGCGCCGGAAAAGTTGGAGTCGGTTTTGGCAAGGCCAATGAAGTTTCCGAGGCCATCCGCAAAGCCTCCGATTCCGCGCGGAAATCTCTCGTGAAGGTCGCAGTCCGCGACAACACCATCCCCCATGAGGTCATTGGGGAGTTCGGTGGCGGACGCGTCCTGCTCAAGCCCGCTTCCCCCGGCACCGGGGTCATCGCGGGAGGCGGCGTCCGAGCCGTCATCGAGGCCGCTGGCATCCGCGACGTCCTCGCAAAGTCCCTCGGCTCCAGCAACCACGCCAACGTGGTCAAAGCCACCATCTCCGCCCTGCAACACCTGCGCTTGCGGGATGAAATCTACAAGGTCCGCGGCAAAGTCGCGCACGCGGCCCACGAACCCGTCGCTGCCTGATCATGAATCTCCACACCTTAAAACCCCGTCCCGGTGCCAAGCACCGCGTCAAGCGTCTCGGCCAGGGCGAAAGCTCCGGCAAGGGCAAGACCTCCGGCAAGGGACATAAAGGCCAGAAGGCCCGGTCCGGCGGTTCCATCCGCCTCGGTTTCGAGGGTGGCCAGATGCCCCTCATCCGCCGGCTGCCCAAGCGTGGCTTCAATAATGCCGCCTTCAAGCGGGAGTACGCCATCGTCAATCTCGCCGATCTCAACCAGTTTGAGGATGGCGCCACCATTGACGAAGCGAAGCTGCTCGAGGCGAACCTGATCCGCGGCAAATATTTTGGCGTGAAAATCCTGGGCGATGGCGAGCTCTCCCGGAAGCTCACGATCTCCGTGGACAAAGTCAGCGCCACTGCCCGGGAAAAAATTGAAAAAGCTGGCGGTGCCGTAACCGCCAAGTAAAAGGGATGTGCCTCGCATTGCGCACGGCATCCCACGGGAACCCCCGGTTCCCTTGTAGCATTGCAACGGCGGTCTCTCCTGACCGCCGTTCGTGCGTAATCCACGCGCATTGAGCGCGGCCCCAGCTCCATGATCTCCGCTTTTACCAATACGTTCAAGGTTCCGGAACTTCGCAACCGGGTCATCTTTACCCTCCTCATGCTGGTGGTCGTGCGCGTCGGCGCCGCCATTACCTGCCCGGGGGTCAATGTCGCCGTCCTGCAATACTGGTTTGCCCATAATGCGGCCAAGGGCGGTAACGGCGTCGCGGCCCTGTTCAATCTGTTCAGCGGCGGCGCGCTCGAGAATTGCGCGGTCTTCTCCCTGGGCGTGATGCCGTACATCTCCGCTTCCATCATGATGCAGTTGCTCTCGGCCGTGGTGCCGCAGCTCAACAAGCTCCAGAAGGAGGACAATGGCCGGCAGAAGATCATGCAGTACACCCGGTATGCGACCATCGCCCTTTGCATATTCCAGGGTTTCCTGCTTTCGAAGTCCTTCGAGTTTCCGTCCAAGAATCCCTTCCTTCAGGGCATTGATTCCACCATCCAGACTTTGGGTATCGGACTGGTCCAGCATCCCGGGACGGTCTTCGAGATACTCACCGTCCTGACGCTGACTGCCGGGACCATGTTCCTCATGTGGGTGGGCGACCAGATCACCGACCGGGGCATCGGCAACGGCATGTCGATGATCATCACGGTCGGCATCGTGGCCCGCTTGCCTGCGGCCCTGGTCCAGGCGTGGAAAACCTTTGTCCCGTCTGGCGGCGCCGGGGCCAACCAGACAGTCAACCCGATGGTGCTCGTCCTGATGATCGGCTTCCTGGTGATCGTCATCGCGGCGGTTATCTGCGTGACCCAGGCCCAGCGAAAAGTTCCCGTCCAGTACGCCAAGCGCGTGGTCGGGCGCAAGGTCTATGGCGGCGGCACCCAGTACATGCCGCTCAAGGTCAACTACCCGGGCGTCATGCCCATCATTTTCGGTCAGGCCCTCCTCCTCTTTCCCGCGAGCATCGCCCAGATGATCCGCCAGCCGTGGGCGCAGCAGGTCGCCGGCATGATCTCTCCGTCCGGCAGCCTCTATTATATCGTCTATGGGCTGATGATCTTTTTCTTCAGCTATTTCTGGGTCGCCACTACCTTCCAGCCCGCGCAGATCGCCGATGACCTGAAAAAGTACGGCGGTTACATCCCCGGGGTCCGTCCCGGGAAGCCAACGGCGGATTTCCTGGATTTCACGATGACGCGGCTGACCTTTGCCGGGGCCATCTTCCTGACCGTCATCGCGATTCTGCCCCAGTTGCTTTCGCGGCAACTGGGTGTTCCATACCTGACAGCGTCCTTCTTCGGCGGCACCAGCCTGCTGATCCTCGTCGGAGTCATGCTCGACACGATGCGGCAGGTGGAGACTCATCTTATCCAGCGGCACTACGACGGATTCCTGCGCAAGGGCCGGCTCCGTGGTGGTTTTGACCGCACCCCCGCCGGACGTGGCGAGGCCGTGCAGCAAGGCGTGCTCGTCTGGGCATGCGTTGCCGCCGCGGTCCTCCTCGTTGTCGGGTTAAGCCTCTTCCTCGCCACCCATCTGCGGTAGGCTTTCGTTCGTGCATTGCCGCCTCGTGTTGCTCGGGCCTCCCGCTGCCGGCAAGGGAACCCAGGCTCAATTATTGAAGGATCGCTTCGGATTCCAGGCGCCGTCGGTCGGCGCCATGCTGCGCGAGCAAAAAGCCGCCGGCACCCCCGCCGGCCTGGTCGCCGCGGAGTACTTCGAGCGCGGCCTTCTCGTTCCGGATCAGACCACCATCGATGTCGTGCGCCAATGGCTCGCCGGGCATGAGGGGCCGTGGGCGCTGGATGGATTTCCCCGCACCGTCGGCCAGGCGGAAGCCTTTGACGCGATCTTGCGCGACCAGGGAGTCGCCGTCGACCTGGCCATCCTGATCACGGTGGATGAAGCGGTCATCCGCGATCGTGTTGCGCATCGACTCATTTGCCAGCGTTGCGGCGCCGCTTTCCGCATCGGCGTCCATGTGGCTGCGGCGTCGGACCCGTGCCCCAAATGCGGCGGCGCACTGGGCCGTCGCGCCGATGATACTCCCGAGGCGCTCGCGGACCGGCTCATCGAGTACCGGAGCAAAACCGAGCCGGTAAATTCCTATTACCAGGAGCGGGGTATTCTCCATGCGGTTGATGGGAGCCGCGCGGTCGAGGCGGTGTTCGCGGACTTGTCCGTGGCGCTGGACAAAACGTCCGCCGCAGTCTCATAAGACCTATAGGGCCCATGTCGATCCCCATTAAGAACAGCCAGGAAGCCGAGAAGATGCGCATCGCGTGCCGCGTTGCCAGCCAGGTGCTCGAGCGCACGGGCGCGCTCATCCAGCCTGGGATCACCACCGGGGAGGTGGATCGCGCGGCGGCCTCCTTCATGCGCGAGGCCAATGCAAAAAGCGCCTTTCTCAACTATCGCGGGTTCCAGGGGAATATCTGCATCTCCGTCAATAACGAGGTCGTCCACGGGATCGGCGGCCCGCACCGCATCCAGTATGGGGACATCGTCAAACTCGACATCGGTTGCATCGTCAATGGCTGGGTCGGCGATACCGCGACCACCATCCCCGTCGGCATCATCGATCCCGCCATCCAGCGCCTGCTCCAGGTCACTGAGGACAGCCTGGCGCTGGCCATCACCTTTGCCACCGAAGGGCGGCGGCTGGGGGACATGTGCTCCGCCATCGAGGACGAGATCGTTGCCAATGGCTACAGCGTCGTGCGCGAATTTGTCGGCCACGGCGTCGGCAAAAAGCTGCACGAGGAGCCGCAAGTGCCCAATTACGGGCGCAAAGGGACCGGCCCGCGGCTCAAGGCCGGGATGGTGCTGGCCATCGAGCCGATGGTCAACATGGGGACCGGCGGAGTGAAAATATTGTCAGACGGCTGGACAGTCGTCACCGCGGATGGCAAACCATCGGCTCATTTCGAACACTCCGTTTTGATCACCAAAGGCCAACCTGAGATTCTCACATGGCGCGAAAAGACGTTATCGAGGTAGAAGGCAAAGTCACCGAGCTACTGCCGAACACGATGTTTCGGGTGGAATTGCCGAACGGCCACCGGATTCTGGCCCATATTTCGGGAAAAATGCGTTTGCACTTCATTCGGATCTTGCCAGGAGACAAAGTTATGGTAGAAATGTCCCCTTACGACTTGTCGAAAGGGCGAATTACCTTTAGACAGAAGTGAAATAAACAGTGACCGTGTCGCGCCGGATCGGCCGTCACTGGTCTTTTTGTCGCCTCAAGACGCTATTTTTTAAGCGGTTCGGGGTCCTCAAAAAAGGCCGGTGATACAAAGTGCCGCAAATGCCAGCGCGATTTTTTGTCCTCTGAACCGGGACGCCGAAATTTTTGAGACCGAATTTTAACCAGAAAACCTTTAATCCACCTTAACCCACTGCAACCATGAAAGTCAGAGCATCAGTCAAACGCCTGTGTGAGGATTGCAAGATCGTGAAGCGCAAGAATGTCGTGCGCGTCATTTGCAAGAACCCCCGGCACAAACAGCGCCAGGGCTGAACGGAGTAAAAAAACATGCCACGTTTACTAGGAGTCGAAATTCCCGGGGATAAACGCATCGAAGCGTCCCTCCCATACATTTACGGTATCGGGCCCAGCACGGCCAAAAAGATCCTCGATCAGGCCAATATCGACCCGAACGTCCGGGCGAAGAACCTGACCCCCGAGCAGCTCAACCAGCTCATCCACGCCATCACCGCCAGCAAGCTGGCCATCGAGGGTGACCTGCGCCGGGAACTCCAGGCCAATCTCAAGCGCCTCCAGGCCATCAACTGCTACCGCGGCATCCGCCATCGCCGCGGCCTGCCCGTTCGCGGCCAGCGCACCAGCACCAACGCCCGCACCCGCAAGGGCCCCCGCAAGACCGTCGGCGTCCAGCGCGCCAAGGATGCGAAACCCGCTGGCAAGGCTCCCGGCAAATAACAGGGCCGATTAATTTCACACCAACCAGACTTCGAATCTATGGCAGAGGAACAGCAACCCACCAGCGACCAGCAGCCCGAGGTCGCGGCCCCGGCTCCAGTAGCCCCGGCAGCACCAGCCGCTTCCACTGAAGCGCCCGCTGCTTCCGCTGAAGCGCCCGCCGCCGCTGCCGCTACGACCGCAGCCGCGGCTCCCGCGACAGGCGAACCCGCCGCCCCGAAAGCGCCCAAGGCAAAGAAAGCCTCCAAGAAGGACGCCGCCGCCACCGCGGTCGCCGAGCCTCCCAAGGAAAACCTCTCGCTCGACCCGAGCAGCGCCCTCGAGCCCATCAAGGTCGTCCGTGCGAAAGGCAGCAAGAATGTTCACACCGGCATCGCTCACGTCCAGGCCAGCTTTAATAACACCATCGTCACCATCACCGACCAGAGCGGGTCCGTGATCGGCTGGTCCAGCGCCGGCAAGTGCGGGTTCAAGGGCTCGCGCAAAAGCACCGCTTACGCCGCCCAGATGGTTGCCCAGGATGCCTGCCGCCAGGCCATGGGTCACGGACTCAAGGAAGTCGAGGTCCGCGTCAAGGGCCCCGGCGCCGGCCGCGAATCCGCCGTCCGCGCCATCCAGGCCGTCGGCCTCGATATCACCGTCATCCGGGACGTCACTCCCGTACCCCACAATGGCTGCCGCCCGCCCAAGGCCCGTCGCGTATAAAGGCGTTTAATCTCAACCTGATCTACTAGAAGATGGCACGTTACACCGGTCCCAAAACAAAAATCAGCCGCCGCTTCGGAGTTCCGATCTTTGGCCCAGCCAAAGCCATGGAACGGAAGAACTACCCTCCCGGCATGCATGGCCCCAAGGGCTCCCGCCGCAAGCAGTCGGAGTATTCCATTGCCCTCGCCGAGAAGCAAAAGCTCCGGTACCAGTACGGCCTGCTCGAGCGCCAGTTCCGCCGCTACTTCCAGACCGCGCGCAACCGTCGCGGCATCACCGGCGAGACCCTTCTCCAGCTCCTGGAGACTCGCCTGGACAACATTGTTTTCCGTCTCGGTTTCGCTAATTCTCGCAACGCCGCCCGCCAAATGGTCTCCCACGGCCATGTCTCGGTCAATGGCCGCAAGGTGAACGTCTCTTCGTATACCTGCCGTCCCGGCGATGAAATCTCGATCAAGGACAAGCCCGGTTCCCGCCGTCTGGCCACCCGCAACCTGGAGTTGACCCAAATCGCCCCGATCCCCGAGTGGCTCGCGGTCGATAAGGAAGGCTTCTCCGGAAAGGTTGCCCGCATCCCGACTCGCGACGAGATCGCGCCGATCGTGAACGAGCAGCTCATCGTCGAGCTCTATTCGCGGTAAAAGCGCGGAAGCGGATAGGTCGTGCATGGTCCATGGGACTTATAAGTCTCATGGGAGGGGCGGCTTGGGCGCGGCCTTACCGGCTGCTGGCCGTCAACCCGTCCCGCTCGATCCACTCCAGGGCCTTGTCGTAGCTGCACCGCTCGAAATAATGCCGTAGTTGGGGGTGCGTATTCGCCGGCAGCCGCGCCTGGAGCGTGACGATCCGTTCTGAGGCTTCGCGCAATTGAGCCAGTTGCCCCGCCGGGTCGCTCTCCCGCAGCGCGCGGTCGCCGATCACAGCCAGGCGCGTCCTCAGCGCCTCGGCCAATTCCGCCTCCAGGGTGTCCGTCTCCATATAGCGGCAAGTTCCGGCCCTCCCACCCGTTTGTCCAGAGCGGCTTGAAAGCCTTGTCCGCGGATTTTCCGCGGAAGATCAGGCCCGCTTTTTGGCGGTGGCCGGCTTCTTTGCGGCCGTCTTTTTGTGCTCTGCCCGGAGTTGCTTCTCTGCCTGGATCCAGTCGGAATGCGAATTCCCAGGGAGGCCATGCCGCTGCCGGTGCTCGGCGATGAAATAGGCTCGCAACGCGATATCCCCGGTTGAAAAGCCTACAGGCTTTGCTTTCGACGCCGTTTTGGAGGCTTTTCCGCTCCTGGCTGCCGGTTTCTTCTTCACTGAAACCTTGGCTGGAGCCCCGTCGCCGTTCGCCACGACCGGCACGGCTGCCGGAGGCGCCTTGGGAGCCCCCGTGCTTGATGCAGGTGTCGCTGGTTTCGATGCCGGACTTCCCGCTATTGCGGTCGTCGGATTGGCTGTATCGCTTTTCTTTCCCATAAGGACGATGATGATTTTCCGGCTCGGAACAACCTATTGCCCCGATCCGAAGCGGGGATGATAGGTATTTCGCACGGCCAGTCCACGAATTTTTTGCCCCGCCGGGAGGGAAGGAAGACGGATGAAGAATAAAGGATTACGGCAGAGGCTGCTTTGCACGTTGCACTTTTTCGCATAAGTTTCGGCGCATGAGACCATTTGTCATTCGCTGGCTGGTGACCACCGCCTCCGTTTGGGTGGCCGCGCCGCTGGCGGGGATCCATTACGATCACGCCAGCAGCCTCGTGGCCGCCGCGCTCATTCTGGGCATCATCAATGCCTTTGTGCGCCCCGTCATCCTGCTGCTCAGCCTTCCTTTCATCATTCTCACCCTGGGGGTGGGCATTTTCATCGTCAATGCCCTGCTCCTCATGTTCGTCTCCCACCTTGTGCCCGGCTTCCACGTCGGTTCCTTTGGCCACGCCTTCCTTGGAGCGATCCTCATTTCCCTGGTCAGTTGGATCCTGAGCGCATTCATCCGCACCGAGAATGGCAGCATGCGCGTCCGGGTCATCACCCGCGAGGATGGCATCAAGCAGGCAAAAGGCCGGGTTATAGAGTAAATTTGAGAGTGAACCCGCCCATTCAAGTAAAAATCTGCGGCATTACCAACGAGGAGGATGCCCTGGCGGCGATCGATGCCGGCGCTGACGCGCTCGGCTTCAACCTGTACGCCGGCTCCAAACGCCATGTGCCGCTTGAAGACCTCGCCCCATGGCTTTCCACGCTCCGCGGCAACGCCCTGCGGGTCGCGGTCATGGTCAACCCTTCAATCGAGGAGATACGGCTCGTGCGCCCGATCTTCGATGCCGTCCAACTGCACGGGCAGGAGACCCCCGCGCTTTGCACCGCCGCCGCTGCCACCGGAGTCCTCTGGAAGGCCTTCCCGCTGACCCCGGAGCTGGATGCCGACACGGTCGCTGTCTACCGTGCGGATGCGCTCGTGATCGACTCCTCAGTCTCTGGCGCATTTGGGGGCACCGGCATGCTCATCGATCTCAAGCGGGCGGCACTTTTTGTCCGCGACTGCCCGGAGCCGCCCGTCTGGCTCTCGGGCGGTTTGTCGCCGGCCAATGTCGCCCTCGCGGTGAAAAAGGTCCGACCGTATGGAGTGGATGTTGCCAGCGGCGTCGAGGCTCCAGGCAACGCCCGTCGCAAGGATTCGCGGTCGATTCGCGATTTTATCGCTGCCGCGCGACAGGCAGCGGCCTCCTAAAACCGTCCTCAAGGAATATTTTGGCTGGGGGATGTTGAAAAAGCCGGCGTTTTTCCAGCGGTGGTCTGCTTTGTGCTTTTTGATTCGTCTCAAATCATCACGGCCACACTTATGCGAAAGAAGCTTTCTCTCATCCTCTGCTCGGCAGGTATCCTCACCGTTGCGGCGGCCGTGGCCCAGCAACCTGGTATCCCAGCCTCCTCAGTAGCACCCGTCGCGGCTGCTCAGGCCTCCGCCCCGGCTGCCAGTACACCTGCACCTGCTGCCGATACCGCTGCATTGCCTCCGCCTCCGGCCGCCGGCGGCGCGTCCGTCTCGGAAGCTCCGGCTCCCATTGAGCCGCCCGTTTCCGGCCCGGCGATGCCCGGCTTTGCCCCTTCGCCCACTTCCGCCACAGGCGACCAGACCGCGCAGAGCGGCACCGCTGGGGCCACAGCCGCGGTATCCGGCACCGTCCCGACCATGGGGGCCACCACCCTTGGCGGCGCGGGCCATGCGCTCAATGAGTTTGAAGGAGATGACGTCGCCCAGGTCCTTCGGCTGCTGGCACGGCAGTGCAAGATCAGTCTCGTGGTCAGCGACAAGATCAGCGAATCGCAGCCGCCCATGAAGGTCACCATGCGCCTCGAGGACAAATCGCCCATGGACGCCATAAAGATCATCGTCCGGGCCAAGGGCCTCATCATGGACCAGCAGGACACGGTTTACTACGTCAAGACCAAGGAGGAAAAGGATGCCGAGCCGACCGAGGCCGGCTTTTACCAATTCTCCTATGGCACCGCCGAGAAGGCGCTGCCGCTGCTCGCCGCCCAGCTCGAGAGCAAGGTCGCCCCGCAATTCGATCCCCGCACCAACACCGTCTTCTATCGCGAGGTCGAGTCGAACCTGAACAACATCAAGCTCTTCCTGGCAACCATGGACCAGCCCACCAAGCAGGTCATGATCGAGGCCCGGCTCATTGAGGTCACCGCCAATCCGCTGCAGAGCTACGGCTTCAACTGGGGCGGCATCACCGGCAACTCCAGCTCGCCGCAGTCCTTCACCTACGGTGGCTCCAACAATACGGGCTCTACGACTGCCGCGTCTGCCGGGGGGGCTTATGCGGGGAATCCCACCATCGGCGGCGCCACCACGTCGGTAACCGCCTTGAATAACCTCAACCCCGGGGCGAACATTTTTGGCAATGCCGGCAATTTCCTCCTGGGCGGCAACGGGAAAGACCTGTTCAACGCGCTGGCCGGACAATTCGCCATTCTCTCCGTGCCGCAGATGACCATCACGATGCGCTTCCTCAATGAAGACGCGGATGCCGAGTTCCTAGCCAACCCCCGCGTTGTGACCTCCGATAACCAGCAGGCCACCATCAAGATCACCCGCAACCAGCCGGTCCCGCAGCTCAACTTCAACGAGCAGACCGCCCAGGCCGTCTTCGGCGGCTTCCAGGACAAGTCCTACGGCAACACCCTCATTGTCACCCCGGCCATCAACAAGGACGACTTCGTCACCCTCAACGTGAAGCCGGAGATTTCCAACAAGGTGGCCGACTCGGTATTCACCTTCTCCGGCGCCACCGTCAGCAGCCCCATTATCGACACCCGCAGCCTCGAGTCCACCGTCCTCATCAAGAGCGGCGATACCCTCGCAATCGGCGGCCTCCTCCAGGATGAAATGACCAAGACCCATAATAAGGTCCCGGTCCTCGGCGATATCCCCGTCATCGGCTACGCCTTCCAGGAGCATCTCAATGCGCGCACCAAGCGTAACCTGCTCGTCTTCGTGACCCCCACCATCATCAAGCAGGGCTACGGCACCGGCCTTGAGGACCAGGTCAACGGGCTCCACCATTCCGGCGAGGAATATGCCAACCCGAACGGCTGGCGCAACAACGCCAGCGGCGCCATCCGCCTCATCCCGACTTCCCACCGCTCGCTTGCCGCGGACTATCCCAAGCCCGGCGTGCCGGCCGAGCCCAAGCACGCGCAGGTCGAAGTGGACTACCGAGCCTCCGCCGGCGGCGATAGCAGCAAGCCTGCAAGCAGCGATAGCAGCAGCCCGGCCGGAAATTGAGAAAATTGCCAATTGACGAGGCCGTCCGGCCTCGCCCTTCGGCGAGTCGTCTCCGCTCGGCTGCCAAAGCCTGATTGCTAATTGACAGAGTCGCACCCCGTGGCGAACTCTGCTCCCAATTAGCAATCTCACTTTGGCAATTAGCAATTCTCCCAATGTCTTTTAAAATCGCTGTCCTCGCTGGAGACGGCATCGGCCCCGAGGTCATGGCCGAGGCCCTCCGCGTCCTCGCCGTAGTCGCCCGCAAATTCTCCCTCCAGTTCGACTTTACCGAGCGCCTCGTCGGGGGCGCTGCCATCGATGCGCACGGGCACGCGCTTCCCGAGGTCACCCTCGATGCGTGCCGCGCCGCGGATGCCATCCTCTTCGGCTCCGTAGGCGGTCCCAAGTGGGAGAGCCTCCCTCCCAACCAGCAACCGGAGCGCGCCGCCCTCCTGCCGCTGCGCAAGCACTTTTCCCTCTTTGCCAATCTGCGCCCGGCGGTCTGCCTCGCGGAGCTTACCCACGCCTCGCCCGTCAAGGAGGAGTTGATCGCGGGCGGCTTCGATGTCCTTTGCGTCCGCGAGTTGACCGGCGGCCTCTACTTTGGCCAGCCCAAGGGACGGCATGAGGACAATGGCGAGATCGTCGTCATCGACACCATGGTTTACCGCCTCAGCGAGATCCAGCGCATCGCCCACGTCGCCTTCAAGGCCGCGCAGGGGCGTAAAAAAAAGCTCACCTCCATCGACAAGGCCAATGTCCTGGAGAACGGCGTCCTCTGGCGCCAGACCGTCACGGAGATCGGCCGCGAGTATCCCGACGTCCAGCTCTCCCATCTCTATGTCGATAACGCGGCCATGCAGTTGATCAAAAACCCCCGCGGCTTTGATGTCCTGCTGGCTGAGAATCTATTTGGCGACATTCTCTCCGATGAGATGGCCATGATCGCCGGTTCCCTCGGCATGCTCCCCAGCGCCAGCCTGGGGGTGCGCGAGACCCCTTACGGACGCTTCGGGATGTACGAGCCCAGCGGCGGCACCGCCCCGGACATTGCCGGCAAGGGCATTGCCAATCCCATTGCGCAGATTCTCTCCGCCGCGATGATGCTCCGCTATTCCTTCAGCCGGGCGGCGGCGGCCGATGCCATCGAGGATGCCGTCCGCTCCGTCATCCGCAAAGGCCTTCGCACAGGCGATATCCACACCGCCGGCGCCACGCGGGTCAATACCCGGGAGATGGCGGATGCCATTGTCGAGGAGATTGGATGATGGGAAAATCAGTGTTTCCCTGAGGTTCGTGCTTCCTATCGGGTGCCGATCAGTGTTAATTAGAGACCCCGTCCGATCTCTATGATTTTTCGCGTGTTAGCACATAACCTGCTGAAATCAGGAACCTCATCTATGAGATTCCGTACCGTTCTGCCGTCCCTTCTCGTGTTGCTCCCTACAATGGCCTTCGGTCTTGGGACTATGATTCCGGACCAGGATGCCGAAGCCACTGCCCGAGGCAATGCCTTTACCGCGACCGCCGACAACGCCTCCGCCATTTTCTATAATCCGGCGGGCATCATGCAGTTGGGCGACGGTTTTACGACGCGCACCGGCCTTTACGGCATCCAGGTCCAGGATCAATACCAGCCGCTGCCAGGGGATTCCAAGGGCAAGGATTCGTGGAATCATCAAACCTGGAGTCCCGTGCCGCAGTTCTACCTTTCCTATCACCCCAAGGATCAGGTCTTCTCCTTCGGCCTCGGAGTTTACTCTCCGTTCGGATTAAAGATGGAATGGCCCGACGACGCGTCCTTTCGCGCCGCCGGCGTGTACGGCAGCGAGGAATTTATTGCCGTCAACCCGGTCTTTGCCGTGCAGGTCACGCGGACCCTGTCGGTCGGCCTTGGCATTTCCGCCAATTACATCGACGCCGAGCTGCGAGAGGGGCTCACCTCAATGCCCGGCGATTATTTCAGCTTCAAGGGCAACGGGCTGGATGTGGGAGGCAACGCGGGCATCCTCTGGAAGCCGACCGAGCGGCAGTCCGTCGGAATCAGCTACCACTCGCCCGTGAGCGGCGACCTGACCGGTCACACGCAGGAGGGGCTCAACAGTTCGGAGCGCTCGGCTTCGGAAGCCGGCAATGCCCAGATCGCGGCGGGCAAGCAGCAGCTCAACCAAGCCATCCAGCAGATCAATTCCCTGCCCATCCCCGCGAGCAATAAGGCTGCCCTCATTTCGCAGGCGCAGGCCCAGTATAATGCCAGCCTCGCGGCGGCCGGCGTGCCGGCCAGCGGCTCGTTTCCGACCAGTTTCCCGACCCTCCCGGCCCATGGGACCCTCCAATTTCCCCAGTATGCCGTGCTGGGTTACTCATTCCGTCCGACCCCGGACTGGAACCTCGAGACCGACGTCGAGTGGACCAACTGGAGCGCGGTCAGGGACTTTACGCTCGACCGCTCCGGCGGCTCGACGGTGATCGTGCCGTTCAACTGGAAAAACTCCTTTATGTACGAAGCCGGCGTCACCCGGCTCATCGGGCCGTACAAAGTGAGCGCGGGTTATATTTACAGCGAGAATTCCGTCCCGTCGTCCACCTTCAATCCGCTCATCCCGGACAGTGCGCGGCACGTCGTGTCCGTCGGCGTGGGACGGGCCTTTGGGAATTGCAATGTGGACCTCGCCTACCAATTATCCATCGGGCCAAAACGAACAATCGTGAATGACTCCGCTGCCGATGGCAGCTACTCTTTCCTCTCGAATGCCGTCTCAATCTCTCTCGGATATCACTTCTAGCCCGCCGGGGAACATCGTGGCGATGGGCTCCGCCACGCTGGATCGCCTGCCCGTGCGGCCGGTGCTCCTCGTCGTTGACGACGAGGAGGGCCCGCGCCAATCCGTCCGGATCATTTTCAAGGACGAATACCAGGTGCTTCTCGCAAACAGCGGAGAGCAGGCTGTGGAGCTGGCGCGCAGGCATACAATTTCGGTCGTGGTCAGCGATATCCTGATGACCGGCATGAGCGGGATTGACGTGCTCAGGCAATTGAAGGAGATCGACCCCGCCATCGAGGTGATCATGCTGACCGCTTACGAGACCATCGAGACGGCCCGCCAGGCCCTCCGGCATGGGGCGTGCGATTACCTCAACAAGCCCTTCGACGTGCAGACCATGCGCGCCGCCGTGGCCCGGGCTCGCCAGAAGCACGAGATGGCGCGCGACTTTCACAACAGCAACGAGACGCTGCGCGCCTTGCAGCAGGAGATCCAGGATCAGCGCGTCAAGGAGGAGATGATGCGGACCAAGGGGGAAATCTACGCCAGCGTGCTCCACGACATCAATAGCCCGCTCACCGTCATCTCGGGCTTTGTCGATATGATCAACCACTCCCTCGGCAATGCCAGCACCGTCGACGGGGAGAAGCTCGAGACCATCAAGGGAGACCTCAACAAGCTGACCGGTCAGGTGGGACGGTGCTTCGAGATTTCACGTCGCTACCTCTCCTTCCTGCGGGACCGGGACCAGGCCGGGTCCGACGGGGCGCGCGTCGGCCTCAATCAGATATTGAGCGACTTGAAGGAACTCCTCATCCGGCATCCCAGCTCGCGGGGCAATCAACTGGCAGTCCACCTCCTGCCCGAGGAGCGGGTCGCGGCCATCAATGGCACCGACCTCTTGCAGGTTTTGCTCAACCTCACCATCAACGCCCTTACCTCCACCGACAAGCCGCACCGGGTGGAAGTGAGCGCGCAGTTTTTTACGGAGAGCTTCGATCTCGACCAATTCAACGACGGCTCCGACGAGCGTTTCGTGAACCGCGAAGGCTTTCGCAATAACGCGCCAGTGGTTGCAATATCCGTTCAGGACGACGGTCCGGGAATTCCCCCCGAAGTGCTGGCGAAGATGTTCGAAACGAAATTTACCACCAAGGCCCCGGATAAGGGAACCGGCCTGGGATTGTCGATTGTGAAGCGGCTGGTAAAGGCGGCGCAGGGGGCCATCCATCTGCAAACCGCGGTGGGCAAGGGGTCCACTTTCACAGTTTGTCTGCCCGGCGAAGAGGTTTCCGCTTCCGTGTAGGTAGTCGCTTGAGCGTTGGCGGCAAGACAGCTAGCTTTTGCCTATGACGGTTGAAGAACGGCGCGAGAAATTGATTCGCGAACTCCAACACGGAATCGAGCAGGCCGATCACGGGGAATAGATCGAGGCGGGCACTGTTTTCGCGCGACTCCGGAACGGTAGCGCAGGGCCTGACTGACAGGCGGCACAGCCACGCTTCACAACCGAGGCATGACCAGCAGATTGAGTTGTTGCGCCCGCTCTCTCTTCGGTATTCATAAACGAGCGCAACCATGCGCATTATCGGACGTTTCAAAGACACTGGTTCAAGGGCCAAAACCCGTCCCAAGCCAGCGCCCAGGGCAAAGCCCTGGGTAAACAGACCAAAACCGATTAAGCCCTGAAAGGGCGCGCCAACACTTCCATGACCTCATCCCCCAAACAAGAACCGCCCGTCTGGGCAGAAGATCCAACTCCGCCCTCGGGCGCCGGGCGAAGCGACGAGTTGGAAACCGACGATCTCCAGGCGGTGGAATATTTCAAGCAGGCCCGCCAGGCGCTGACCCACCAGCTCGCAAAAGTGATCGTGGGCCAGGATGCCGTGATCGACCAGTTGTTGATCGCGATTTTCACCCGCAATCACGCCCTGCTGGTCGGCGTGCCGGGACTGGCCAAGACGCTGCTCATTTCGACCCTCGCGCAGACCATGAGCCTCGCGTTCAAGCGCATCCAATTCACCCCCGACCTTATGCCGAGCGACATCACGGGCACGGAGGTCATCCAGCAGGACCCCCTGACCGGCGAGCGCTCGTTCCGGTTCATTCCGGGACCGCTCTTCGCCAACGTGGTGCTGGCGGATGAGATCAACCGCACCCCGCCCAAGACCCAGGCCGCGATGCTCGAGGCCATGCAGGAGCGTCGCGTCACCGTGGGCGGCTCCATCCACAAGCTGCCCGATCCCTTTTTTGTCCTGGCGACCCAAAACCCGATCGAGCAGGAGGGGACTTATCCGCTCCCGGAAGCGCAGCTCGACCGCTTCCTGTTCCTGATTTCCGTCGATTACCCGAGCGCGGAAGAGGAACTCGCCATCATGAAGCGCGGCACGAGCGGCGAGAAGCCCGAGGTCAAGCAGGTCGCCGGCGTCGAGCACCTCCTCTACCTCCAGGGCGCCGTAGCGCGCATGCCCGTGGCCGATCACGTCTTCGATTACGCCCAAAAGCTGGTCGCCTCCACCCGTGCGAAATCCCCGCAGGCGCTGGATTTTTGCAAGAAATGGCTCACCTGGGGCGCCGGGCCGCGAGCGAGCCTGGGCCTGATCATGGCCGCCAAAGCGCACTCGATGTTGCAGGGCCAGGTGTATGTCGGCTGCCAGAACGTGGCGGCCGTCGCGCCGGCGATCATGCGGCATCGCATCGGCCTCAACTTCGCCGCCCAGAGCGAAGGGGTGACCCCGGACATGGTGGTGGCGAGGATTCTTGAAGCAATCCCGCGGAGCTAATGGACTCCCGGTTGCTCGATCCCGCGGTCATCCAGCGCGCGGAGTTGCTGGGGTTCAATGCCCGGCAGATTGTCGAGGGCTACATGGCCGGCGCGCACAAATCCCCGCTGCGCGGCATGGCCATCGAATTCGCCCAGCATCGCGAATACGCGCCTGGCGATGACTTGCGGCACCTCGATTACAAGGTCCTCGGGAGGACCGACCGTTATTACATCAAGCAATACGAGCAGGAGACCAACTTTGTCGCGCACCTGCTCCTGGATGGAAGCGAGTCGATGCAATACGGCTCGGGAAAATCGACCAAGTTCGAATACGCGCGCCAGATGGCCGCGACGCTGGCGTACCTGATCCTCCTCCAGCGCGACGCGGTGGCCGTGAGCATCTTCGACTCCTCGGCGCGGGCCCGCCAGCCGCGCACCGATAGCATGGGCAGGATGCACGACATCCTGATGACGCTCTCCGCGTTCGAGCCGACGGAGCAGACCGACGTTGCGCGCATCCTGCATGACCTCGCGGCGGAGATGCGCAAGAAGGGGATCGTAATCCTGATCTCGGATTTATTCGACGACGAGGAGCGCATCCTCCAGGGCATCCAGCACCTGCTCTTCGGCGGGCACGAGGTCCTGGTCTTCCATGTGATGGATCATGCGGAGATCGAGTTCCCCTTTACCGGTTCCATGGAATTCATCGGGCTGGAGCAGGGGCCGCGAATGACCACGCAGCCGGCGGCCCTGCGCAAGAGCTATTGCGCGGAGGTCAAAGCCTTCCGCGACCGCGTCCGCCTTGCCTGCGAGCGCAACCGGTGCCACTACGTCTTCGCGGATACCAGCCAGCCGTGGAGCGAGGTATTGAGCGGCTATCTCGCGTCGAGACAGCACACCGGGTACTGAGCCATGATGTTCCTCAATCCGTGGCTGCTGACAGGCGTTGCGGCGATCGCCGCGCCCATCGTCATCCATATGCTGATGCGCCAGAAGGTGAAGCGGATCAAGTGGGCGGCGATGCGTTTCCTCCAGGTGGCCGTGCAGCGCAATGAGCGCAAGCTGCGCATCGAGGACCTGCTGCTGCTGCTCTTGCGGTGCCTGCTGCTGATCCTGCTGGCGCTCGCCCTGGCGCGCCCGGCTTTTCGCGCGGCGGCTGGCTTCGCCCTTGGCGGCGGGCCGCGCACGGTGGTCATCGCGCTCGACAATTCCTACAGCATGGGCCTGACCGATGGCGGGTCGTCCCGATTCGACAATGGAAAGAAGGCGGCAGAGCAGATTGTCGATCAGTTGCCGGTCGGCTCCCAGGTGGCCTTTCTTTTGTTCTCCGATGTCGCGCGGCCCGTGATCGCGGAGCCGGCGGCGGATTTGAACCTCGTTCGGAAAATGATTGGCGACGCCGCGCTTACTGATCGCGGTTCCAATGTGCACCCGGCGTTGCGTGACGCGCTGGATATCCTTAAGCGGCACGCGTCGGACCGGGCGGAGATTTATCTCATTACCGACGGACAGGCCACGGGCTGGCAGGAGATGGCCGCGATGCGCCGCGAAGTCACGGACGCCCGCGCACACGTGGGCATCGTGATCCCCGGCCCCGGCGAGCAGCCGAACCTGGGCGTCAGCGACCTGGCGCTCGGCAGCGCGATGGTCCCCGTGGGCGGCGCGACCCGCTTCAGCATCGAGGCGACCAATTACGGCAAGGAGCCGGCGCGCAATGTCACCGTGGGATTGGGCATCGATGGGGAGCCCCCAAGCGATCAGGCGGTGATCGACTCGATCCCGCCGGGCGAAGGCCGCCGCGTCTCGCTCTTCGTCAGGGCCAGGACGGCCGGGTACCATGCGGTCACTGCCCAGCTTCCGCCGGATCACCTTGCCGCGGATGACCGGCGGACCATGGTTGTACGGGCGGTCGAGGAGGTGCGGGTGCTGCTCGTGGCGGGAGACATGGGAACGACTCCCCGCGAAGGCGACGCCTTTTTCATCGAGCACGCGCTTGCCCCCGTGGCGGCGGAAGATCGCGGCCGCTATTACATCAAGACCCGGGTGGTCCCGGTGGGGGATTTGGGCGGGCTCAAGCTTGCGGACTTCGACGCCGTGCTCCTGGTGAACGTGCCCCGGCTGGAACAGGGAAGCGTCGCGGACCTGGAAAAATTTGTCCGCGACGGCGGCGGCCTGATGATCTTCCCCGGCGAGAAAACGGATGCTTCGTTTTACAACGACACCTTTGGAAAAAGCCTCGGCCTGCTGCCGGCGGCCATGGGAGCGCCATGGGGCGACTCGGGGGGGAAGGGGAAGTTTCGCTTGTTGCAAGCCGCCGCCTACACCCACCCCATGGTGTCGATCTGGCAGGACCCGGCGGCGGGAACGCTGACGACTGCGCACTTTTACAAGGGCCTCGCACTGGAGCCGCTCTCCGCGGAGAACAAGGAAGCGGGGCAGGCAGTGACAGTGCTCAATTATGGAGATGGCTCGCCGGCCATCGTGGAGCGCACGTGGGGAAGCGGCAGGGTGATCGAGTTCTCCAGCACGGGCAATGCGGCATGGAATGATTTGCCAGCTCATCCGGCCTTTGTCCCGCTCATGCAGCGCGCCCTCGGCAGGCTGGTGACCCGGCGCGACGAGGCGCTCATTATCCCCGTCGGCGGCACGTTTGCCTATCCCGCGCAGCCAGACTGGCTCTACAAGGAAATGACCGTGACGAAACCTGGCCCAACTTCAGGAAGCCCGGGCGCAGGCGACAAGAGCAAGGTGGAATTGATCGGCGGCGCGCCCCTGTTGCAATACGGCGACACCGACCATGCCGGGACTTACGAAGTCACGATTGCCACGCAGCCGCCCGCGAAGATGAACTTCGCCACGCAGACGGACCCCGAGGAATCAAAGCTCGATCCCTTGCCGGATGCCGACATCAAGACGCTGGGCGTGGGGACACAGGTTATTCATTGGGAGCCGGAGGCGGACATGCGGCAGGCGCTTGGCTTTTCGGGCAGCGGGCGGGAATTCTGGACCCTCCTCGCGACGCTGGCGCTCGGCGTAGCCTGTTGTGAAACATTCCTTGCGGGCCGTTTCAGCGCTTCGAAATGAACGCAATGAATCCGATCCTGCTCCATCTTTTCGGATTGAAGGAAGAGGACGTGCAGCGCGTCTCCTCGATGAGTTTGCAATTGCGCAACAGCGAGGCCCTGGGCTGGCTGGTCTTCGCGGCGATGCTGATGGCCCTCTTCGTCTGGTGGTCCTACTTCAGGCAGGAAGGGCATCGCGCGCTGCCGCCCTGGCGCCAGCGTCTGCTCGCCGGGCTGCGCCTGACGCTGCTTGGCTTGATCCTGCTGCTGCTCCTGAGGCCCGTCCTGGCGCTCGACCTGGAGGAACACATCCGGCGCACCGTGCTGCTGCTCGTGGACTCGACCATGAGCATGAACATTCGCGATCAGCGGCTTGACGACATCGACCGGAAGCGCGCCCTGATCGGCATCGGCACGATCAACGATCTCTCGCAGCTCAGCCCGGCTCCCCCCGCGGATGCGAAGCCGATCTCCCGCGCGGAGCTGGTGAAGGCCGTTCTCCAAAACCCGAACCTCCGTTTGCTCGAAGCCCTGAAGAGGGATTTTAACATCGAGACGTGCCTCTTTGGCCAAAAGGTCGCCCCGGTTGACGGTCCGGGCTGGCTGGTCGATTACAACCCCGCGAGCGACACCACGGCCATCGGCGACGCCGTTCGCGCCATGCTGGAGCAGAAGCGCGGCCAGCCCGTCGCGGGCATCGTCTTGATGACCGATGGCGGCAATAACACCGGCAGCCCGCCCTCGGAGGCCGCCGAAGCCGCGGGCCGCGACGGCGTGCCGATCTTCCCGTACGGCGTCGGGATCACTTCTCCGCGCGACATCATCGTCAGCCATCTCTCCGCTCCGGAGATCGCCTTCGCGAAGGACGAAATCTCCGTGACCGTCCAGGTGCGCGGCCAGGGATTGAGCGGACAGGCCGGGCGCCTCTCGCTCAAGCTGGGCGATGACGAAGTGGCGTCCAGGGACATCACCTTCACCGGCGCGGATGAAATCGTTTCGCTCAGCTTCACGCCCCAGACGAAGGGCGATTTCGACTTAACGGCAGGCATTCCCCCGCGCGATGACGAGGCGTCCAGGGACAACAATTCCGCCCACCAGCACCTGCGCGTGATCGACGACAAGATCAAGGTGCTCTACGTCGAGCAATCGCCGCGCTGGGAGTTCCGTTTCCTCCAGCAGGTGCTGCTGCGCGACCGGCGCATCCAGCCTTCCTTTGTCCTGGTCGATGGCGACCCGAGCATCGCGGAGGGGGAGGGGACCCCGTATCTGCCGAAGTTCCCGGAGGAAAAAGAGAAGCTCTTCAAATACGACATGATCATCGTCGGCGACGTCAACCCGAAGGTCTTTAACGCGGATCAGTTAGGCGCGATCGGCGAGTTTGTCTCGAAGTTCGGCGGCGCCTGCATGTTCATCGCCGGACGGCAATTCATGCCCGACGCCTACCGCGGGAGCGCGGTGGAAAAAATGCTCCCCATCGAGCTTCAGCCATTCCAGGACAGCGGCGGCGAGAGCGACCGCGCCATTCACCTTGCCCTGACGCCGCTCGGCCAGTCCAGCGAGATGCTGCGGCTCGCGCCGGACGAGCAGGAGAACGCCCGGCTCTGGGCCGCCCTTCCGCCGGTGTATTGGGATTGCCGCGTCGCCCGGCCAAAGCCCGCCGCGCGGGTCCTGATCGAGGACCCCGACCCGTCCCGCGCATCGCATTTCGGCAATATGCCCGTCCTGGCCACGCAGCAATACGGCGTCGGACAGGTATTCTACCTCGGCACCGACGATCTGTGGCGCTGGAGGCGCGGGGAGGGCGTCAATAGCTACCCGCTGCTCTGGGGCCAGATGGTCCAGGGCGCCGCGCTGGCGCACCTGCTCGGCACCTCGAAGAAAACGCAGCTCTCCGTGGACAAGGAGGAGCACAACGTCGGCGACCCCGTCACCATCTTCGCCCGCCTTTACAACGACAGCTTCCAGCCCATCTCCGATTCGCAAGTCCAGGCCGCCTACACCGTCCGGGCGACCGGCAGCTCCGCGACCGGCGAGAAGACCGAATTGATCCTCCGCGCCGTCCCCGATCAGCCGGGCATGTATCGCGGCGATTTCGTGGCATTGAATGCGGGCCGGTATCAGGTGGCCACCGTCAATGACCCCGCAACCGTAGTGGAATTCAACGCCGCCGCGCCGCAATTCGAGTTGGGTGAGACCGCGATGAACGAGGCCCTGCTCAGACAGATGGCCTCGATGAGCGGCGGCCGTTTTTTCCGCGAGGAGGACCTCTCCGAATTGCCGAAAGCGCTGAACGCGAAGCCCGAGACCCTCCATACCGCGCGCGACGTCGAGCTATGGTCGTCTCCGTTCTATTTCCTGCTAATTTGCATCGTAGCCGCCACCGAATGGCTCCTGCGCAAACGGTGGAACCTCAAATAGCCATGCCTTCCACGGATACCAGCCGCGAGACGAAGCGTGATTTGCGGCAGTTGCACTTCCGCCTCGCGGCCACGCGCCTGCGCCTGCTGGCGACCCGGACCGGCGCCGGCCTCGCGACCGCCGCGAGCCTGCTCATGGGCGTATTCGCCGCCGAGATGACGCTCGACTGGCTGGTCCATCTCCCATGGCTGGCGCGCGCATGTTTCTCTCTCCCGGCCCTTGCCGGAGCCGGATGGCTGCTGTACCGCGAGGTGCTCCTCCCCCTCTTCCGCATGCCCAGCAACCACGCCGTCGCATGCGCCATTGAGCGGGCCATGCCGGTCTTCCAGACACGCCTGATCGCCTCCATCCAGCTCGGCCGCGCGGACGGTGCAAAGAAGAGCGCGCTGGTCGGCGCGCTCATCCGCGAAACCGCCGCCATGGCCGCCGGTGAGGACTTCAGCAAAGCCGTGAAGACCGGCAAGCTAATGCGCGCCCTGCGGCTGCTGGCCTGTGTGCTGGCGCTGGCCGGGGGCCTCGGCTGGCTCGCCTGGTCGGGACACTGGAACGCGAAGCTGTTGCTCGAGCGCGCCCTCCTCCTGACGACGCGCCTGCCCAGCAGGACTCGGATCGACAGGATCGATTGCCCCGCCAATCTCGCGTCCGGCGACGATCTGAAAATCGACGTCCAGGCGGGCGGCGTCATCCCGCAGGCTGGCGTCATCTTTGCCCAGGCCGGCTCGCGGTCCAGCCAGTACAAGCTCGACCGCGATCCCGCCTCCCCGGGCTGCTTCCACGCCGTGATCCGGAGCGTGCCGCAATCGCTCACCTTTCGCGTCCACCTCGGCGATGCCGAGAGCGACTCCGTGGCCGTTTCGGTGCTCGTGCCTCCCGCCGTGCTGGGGGTCCAATGCGTGCAGGGCTTCCCCGCCTACACCCACCTGCCTCCGCTGGCGCGCCCCACGGGCGATCTTTCCCTCCTGGCCGGCAGCATTCTGCGCCTGACCGTGGCCGCGAGCGGCCCGGTCAAGCAGGGGACTATCCATCTTGCGGGCCTTGAAAGGGACCTGCCCATGACCATCAACCCTGCCGGCAAACAGGAGGCCCAGGGCGAGATTCCGATTCCAAAGGATGGCCTCACCGGCTTTTCCATCCGGCTCGTCGACCAAGCCGGAATCGCCTCCCGCGAAACCGCCGTTTACCGCATCGACATCATCCCCGACCGCCCGCCGACCATCAAAATCACCTATCCCGGCCCGGACGAGGCCGCCACGGCGCAAGCCACCGAGATGATCGTTTTCCAGGCCGAGGACGACTTTGGCGTGGCAAAGGTGTTCCTCCATTACATGGTCAACGATGCCCGGGAAAAAGTGATCGAATTCGACCTCGCCGGCGCCACCCCGCGCCAGCTCGACCGCCGTTTCGAGTGGAAGCTCCCTTCCCTCAAACTGGAGTCCGGGGGCGTGGTCGAATATTGGATGGAAGCGGTCGACGCCAACAATGTCACCGGCCCGGGCAAGGGCGTGACGGAAAAGACCCGCATCAAGATCGTGTCCGACGACGAGAAGCGGACCGAGCTGACTGGCCGCATGAACGACACGCTGGGCACTCTGGACGAAGTGAGCCAAAACGAGGATATTCTCTCGAAGAAGCTCGGCACGCAGATATTCCAGAAACCCGGGCCGAAACAACCATGACCCATCGATTCCTAGCCGCGGCGGCCCTGATGGCCCTCCTTGTTCCCTTGCGCGCAACGGCGGTCCCGGACTCGGGCGACTTGCGGCAATCCGCCGAGCGCCAGGAGCAGATCCGCGGCGACGCCCGGCAACTGGTGGCCCGCCTGGACGAGGTCATCGCGGAGTACGGGCGCAACGGCCTCGCAAAGGGAGAAGATTTCGAGGTCCTGAAAAATGTGCGGGCGATGCTTGGCTCGCTGACCGACGAGGAGATGGGAAAAGTCGTCGCTCTTCTCAAAGACGCAGGCGCAAAACCGGAGAGCGCTCCCGGGCAGATTGCGAAAGCCTACGCCGGCCAGAAGGACATTTCCCTGCGGCTGAAACAGATCCTCGCCGCGCACGAGCAGCAGCAGGATATCGATGCCCTTGCAGCCGCCGTGAGCCAGCTTGCCGACCGGCAATCGGCCAATCTCGGGACGGCCATCGATGTGAAGCAATTGGCCGCCCAGGATAAATCCGCGAACGGGCAGACCGCGGTCACCGCTTCCGAGCAGGCGCAGCAGGCCGAGCAGGTGGCAATTGCCGGAGAGGTGAAACTGGTCGCCGACAAGCTGGCGAAAATCGCGACCGATGCCGGCGATTCCAAATACAAGGACGCCGCCGGGCAACTGGCGGACGTCGCGCCGCGGGCTACCGACGCGGCCGGTGCGCTGGGCGCGGGCAGGATCGACGATGCTGTCGCCGCCGAGACCGCCGCGCGGGAAAAGCTCAAGCAACTGGCCGTCGCGCTGGCCCCCGCGAGCCAGCAGGACAACTTTGCCAATAACGCCGCCGGGCAGTTGGCGGGCATCGCCCAGGACCAGAAAGCGCTGCTGGACAAGACCGCGCAACTGAACAGCGCCCTCAAAGCCACGGCGGCCAATGCGACCCAGGAGGCAGCCGACAAGGCGATGTACCAGCAGATCGCCAAACCGACGGCCAAACTCGCCATGCAACTGGCGGCAAGCGGCATTACCCCCGCGAGCCCGGTCGATCAGATTCGCAACGCGCCGGACATTAAGAAGTTCCTCGATTCCCGCGCCGCCGGGCTCAAGAAGCAGGCGGCGGACATCGGCCAACAACTGGCTGCGCTGGCCGGGGATCAAGCCGCGCTTGCGACCAAGGCGCAGATCGTGCGCGAGGATTTGGATAAGACCGTCAAGGAAGCCGCCGAGCCAATGGCGAACGCATTGACGCAGATGAACACCGCCCAGGGCGCCCTCGCGCAGGCCGATGGCGAGCAGGCCGCGCAGAGCCAGGCCGATGCCATCAGCCAGCTCCAGGAGGCCGAAAAACTGGCGGAAAAACTGGCCGCACAAGACGGCGGCGCCACCGGCGACCAGGCGCAGCCCGCCGGAACCCGGATGGACCAACTGCGGCAATTGCAGAAACAGGTGGGTGACCTCACCGCGAAGGAAACGGGTTCCATCCGGCAAGGCGACGCGCAGAAGACCGGCCCGACGGCAACCGCTGCCGTCGCCGTGCAAGAGAACATGGCCGGCAAAGCGCAGGATATGCGGCAGGCCGCAGCCGCCGCCGACTCCACCGCCGCGCAGCCCTTGCAGCAGGCCGCCGGCGCCATGAACAACGCGGCCCAGACCATGCAGCGCGGAGGAATGCCGGACATCGCCCAGGCGGCGCAGCAGACCGCCGTCCAGGCATTGGGGAATGCCGCCCAGCAAATCAATCAGGACATCGCGGCCACAATGCTGGAGCAGCGCCAGCTTGCAGCCATGGAGGCGGAAATGCAGGGGATTGAAAAGCTGATCCACGAGCAGCAGCAGGTAGATCTCGGCACCCAGAAGGCCGTCGACCTGCAACGCGCCGGGAAGGAAAAGCAACTGGCCTATCAGCAGGTTGTCGTCCGGCGAGACACGGAAGGGCTTATCCAGGCGGTGAATGTCGCCACGCCCATCGTGGCCCAGCCCCTCGGCCAGGCCGCCGCGGATATGGGCGAAGCTGTGGAGCAATTGAACACCGAAGGCGCGCTGGCCGCGCAGGCGCCGGAAAAGGCCGCGCTGGCCGCGCTCTTCCAGGCTCAGGACGCCCTGGCGGAAAAGATTCAACAGACGGCTCAGGAACTGGCCGAGCCTCAGGCGCCCCCTCAGGCGGTTGCCAACGCGGAGGCGCAATTGGCCATTGCGCAGAACGAAGTAGCCGCCGCGCAAGACGCGATGGACCCCGGTCAAAACGGCGCCGTCAATACGGCCAAGGCCGTGGGGGAATTGAATCAGGCCACCCAGAGAACAGCCCAGGCCGCCGCCCAGCCTCAGGCGCTACCGCCGGACGCGCGCGATGCCATCCGCCAGGCGGAGCAGGCCACCGGCGAGGCCGCCGCGGCAGCCTCCGCGGGGCAGCCGCAATTGGCCCGGAAGGAAGCCGGCCAGGCCCAGCAGGCAATTTCCGCCGCTCAAGCGGCCTTGGGGCAGATGCAGGCCGGAGTGAGCGGCCTGACGCAACCTTCAGCCCAGGAAAGCCAGATGGCGCAACAGCACAGCCAGGGACAGGGGCAAAGCCAATCTCAATCCCAGCAGCAAGGAACCGAGCCCTCCCAGCGCCGGTCTGGCATGGGCGCAAAGGAGCAGGCTTGGACCGACCCGGCTGGAGCCGTAAAGCGCGCGCTCGCGGGAGCGCAGGGGGCGGGGCGATATCTGGGTCTTCCGGAGCGGGACCGGGGCGCCCTTCAGCAGTCCCAGTCCGAGAAATATCCTCAGGAATACGGCGCGATGATCGAAGAATACATGCGGAGCCTCGCGAGCGATTCCGGAGGGAAATAGGACGATGATTTTCAAAAGGCCCCTGGGGACATGCATCCTCGCGCTGGCGGTGTCGGCGTTACTGATGGGCCGCACCATCGCAGCGGAGCAGGACACCGTATCCGTCGACTCCGATACGGAGGATATCATCCACGGCGCCCTCGCCTACCTCGCGAAGCAACAGGGCCTCAATGGCTCATGGTCCCAAACAGCGAAACCCGATACGGAACCCGTCGCCATGACTGGATACGCGCTCATGGCCTTTATAAGTGCCGGCAATCTGCCCGACGAGGGAGAGTATGGGCGGAATGTAACTTCCGGCATGCAATACTTGCTGAATCAAGTGCAGCCCGACGGCCTCTTCCGCGACGTGAATCAGGGCAGGTATATGTACAGCCACGGGATCGCGACCGTGGCCCTCTCCGAGTTATATGGAGAGACGAGGACTCCGGTGTTGCGCGAGCGTCTGGTGCAGATAGTCAACGTGATCATCCACGCGCAGAGCCAGATCGGCGGATGGCGTTACACACCCACCTCCAGAGATGCGGATATCTCTGTGACCGTATTGCAGGTAGCCGCATTGCGCGCCGCGAAGAATGCCGGCCTGGCTGTGCCGCAGGACAGCATCGACCGCGCGATCGGTTTCATCGGCAAATGTTATAACGAGAAAGCGGGGGGCTTTGCTTACCAGCCCTATGGCCCGCCCGGCTTCGCGCGCACTGCCGCCGCCATTTACTCCCTGCAAGTCTGCGGCAAATATGACGATCCCCGCCTGTCCGCGGGTTCGGACTACCTCTTTGCCAATGACAAGGAGACCGAGCAATGGTGGCCCTACGGATGTTACTACGCCGCCCCGGCGCAGTACATGATCGGCGGCGACGTCTGGAAGCGCTGGTATGCCGAGATGAAGACAAAGCTCCTCTCCACGGTGGTCCGGGACGGCGATAAGTGCCACTGGGACGAGGTGCATTCCCGCGCCCTGGGCCCCGTCTACGAGACCGCCGTTTTCACGACCATCCTCGCGATGCCCTATCACTACATCCCGCTCTACCAGCGGTAGGAGAGGCCGTTACCTTTTTACGTAACTGATCACCGCGATCCCCGCCCCCTGCGGATCGCGCAGAACGGCGAACCGCCCAATATCGGGGATATCCGTGAGCGGCACGCAGACTGTGGCGCCGAGCGACTCGGCCAGCTTCACGGTCTCGTCGACCTTATCGACGGTCACGTATCCCGTCCATGTGATCGGCGCTCCCTCCGGCGCCGTCATGACGCCGCCGATTGGGCGGTTCCCTGCTTTGATGACGGTGTAATCCATGCCTTCCATATGCATGACCTCGGTTTTCCAGCCGAAGAGCTTTGTATAAAACTCCAGGGCTGCCTGGGTGTCGCTGGTCGTAAGCTCGTTCCAACTGAACGAGCCGTGGCTCATGTTTTCTTCCATGGGATGTCTTTTTTTAGATTGAACTGCAGGAGCGCCACCTGACGCGCCAGTTTATCAGTGCTTTGGAGATTCGAGACAAACCAGGCTTTCGGCGGTATCTTTTTCACCGGCGGTACCAGGCTCTCGTAACGTCTGCCCCTGGAATTTGAGGCTGGCACTCGCCTTGCGGCGTTCGGGTGGCCGCGGCGATGAAGGAGTTATCGAATTTGTAATCGAAAATTCAGGAATTATTCATTTTGCCCGTGCTAGATTCACGAATGAACGCAAGCAAAGCTGCCGGCTTTACGACGGAAGGGCGGTAAAAATCTCCACCAGCCCGTCCCCTCCAGCCCCTTTCCAGACGAGAGGGATTCGACCTTTCGCGTTCGGCCCTAAAGGCGGCCCGAGTCGCAAAGGGCCGATCGAGCGATTTCTGCCGGAGACAGGCCGGGGGCGGGCACTCTGGATCGCGCTGGTTACCGTGATCCTGATTCTAAAGATCATCGCCATCCTCCATTTCAGGGTAGACTCGGATGAGACACAGCATGCGCATGTGGTATGGGCTTTGACAAACGGCCAGCTCCCGTATCGCGATTTCTTCGATAATCACATGCCGCTCTTCCAGATGGCATGCGCGCCGCTGCTTTCTCTCCTTGGCGAGCATGGCTTTGTCATCATCGAGCTTCGCTTCGCGATGCTGGCGCCGTTCTTTGTATGCCTTTGGTGCGTCTTCAGGCTCGCCGAGAAACTGTTCCCGGCAGGGATGGCCCCATGGGCGTCTCTCGGCGCGGCTGCCTTTCCGCAATTTTTCTACACATCCACCGAGTTTCGCCCGGATGACCTGTGGGCCGCTCTCTGGTTGACAGCCCTCGTGGTCGCTTTATGTGGGAGCTTCACATTCAAGCGCGCATTCCTATTCGGCATCATCCTCGGATCGGCATTCGGCGTCTCCCTGAAGACCGTCCTGCTGACGGCTTCCATCGGCATTTCAGTAGCCATTGCGCTGGGACTTCAGATAGGGCTCGGGCGGAAACAGACCTCATGGAAGAGCATTCCGCTTTACCTGCTTTTGATCGGAGGCGGTGCTATCATTGTTCCCGGCTGCATCGTTTTCTATTTCGCATCAAAGGGATCCCTGTGGATCATGTACTACTGCGTGATACAGCATAATATTTTTCCGGGGCTAAGAACCTGGCAGCGATTCAAGTATGACCAATGGATATTCCCGATCTCCGCGCCATTCCTGATCGGCTTGGGCATTCTTAGCTACCGCCAGGCCCGTGATCCGCGTATCGGAATCCGGCGAGCCATCGTAGTTCTGACCCCGTGCATTTATGTTATCCTGCTTTTCAGTTACTGGCGGGAGATTACCAGGGAAGACAATCTGCCCTATGTGCCCTTGTTGCCACTGGCAGCCATTCCACTGTTTATATTGCTGCGCCGGTGCTTCAAAGGCGCGCCGCTGGAAAAGCTGTTCTTTCCGGTCTGTTTACCTGTGATATGCGCGATTGAGATTCTATGTGTCTGGAGGATGACCCCGCTCCGGACCAACCGGGTGCAAGGGACGACGATAGGCATCCGGGATGTTCTTCTACTTTCACAACCCGGTGATGCCGTGATGGATGCCAAAGGGGATAGCGTGTTCCGGCCACGTCCCATCTATTGGGTATACGAGCCACTGACGAAGGCTAGAATTCGGAAGGGTGTCATCGACGATCATCTTGCCGCGAGCATGATACGGACCAGGACCAGGCTATGTTATTTTTCGGGGGACCGTTGGGAACCGGCGTCGGCTGCTTTCATTGGAGCGAACTACGTCCATTTTGACAAGGATTCGTTCGACTTGGCAGTGGCCGGCAAGGAACTGGGCAGTAGTTCCAATGACGGAACATTTTCTTTTGATGTGATTATTCCGGCGCGCTATGCGATTGTCAGCGAAACCGGAGTCACGGATGGGATATTGGATGGTAAGCCATATTCGACACCTGTGGAGCTGGATGGCGGCCACCATTGGTTTCGCCGAAAATCCGGCGGCGGGTGGGCCGCAATCTTCCTCGCGGACGCACTCGCGCACGGGTTTCATCCGTTATTCGACCCGTCGCCACGGATCCCTTGAACGGATTTCGGAGCCCCGTCGTCTCCGAGATCTCCGCTCACGACATTGTTTGTGACTTTTCCAAAAGATATCAGAGTCGAGCGGGATCAGTGCTTCCCTTACAACCAGGCTTCAAAGACGGCTTCGATATTTTCGCGGGAGTTGTCCTTCCCCCATTCGCACTGGGCGATCGCTCCGCCACAGCCCTCTCCCAGGGCGTTGCGGACCCGGTGGACTGCGTTTCTCACATCTTCAGTCGTGCCAAAGGGAAGGACGTGCTGTCTGTCAATCTCGCCCCAGAATGTTATTTTCCCCTTGTGCCTCTTCGCGAGGCCTTCGATGTCCATGCAGAATAGCTGGGAATTCAACGAGTCGACTCCGATCTCGATGAGGTCGGGATATATGGCTTCGATGTTCCCATCCGAATGGAAGAAGACCGATTTTCCGGCGTCGTGGATGATCCGGCAATAATCCTTGTAAAGAGGCTTGAAGATGGCGCGCCACATCTCGGGGTTGATAAGCAGGGACCTGTTCGTGCCCCAGTCATCCATGAGGAAGATCGCATCCACATTGGTTGCGGCCCACGCGGATACGTCTAGCAGATAGTATTCGTGGATCATGGCAAGGGTCTTCCTGATTTCCGGCTCGTCACAGGCGAGATCCATGAAGACATTTTCAGTTCCGCGGAGAAATTGGAGCCGCTCAAAAGGGCGCGCGCTGACGGACGAGAGCATGAACTTGTCCGATTGGTCGCAGTATCTGTTCACGTAGCTGAGATCCCGCTTCGTGACCGAATCCCAAGGAGGCTGGAACTTGTCGAGCTTTGACCAATCGGCGAGCGCCGGGTGTTTTACTTCACCGATAATTCCCGGTTCTCCGACCTCCCAGACGCTCCCCCATTCATCGGTGTAAGCACCGGCTTTGGAGAGTCTCCGGATGTCGTCATCGTTGCCTCCGCCGGGAGATCGTTCGGGGCTTTCGATGTCGGACGGGTATTTATCGAGAACGGCATCCAGTTCATCTTTCCGGAACAACGAGACGTAAGGCAGCGCCCAAAGGTTGCGCGGCGCCCGGTCCGGTTTGGAAAAAGACAAAGCCTTTTGGGTTCTTTCGCGTGAAGTCATAGAGTTATCCTTGCTGTCATGGATGTTCTTTCGGTGATGCCAGCCGGATCACCCATATGCGGCGGAATCCTGCGCCGTGCCAGGGGCAGGAAGCGGGGCGGCATACTGATAGGAAGGGTCTGCATCCTGCCGCCTTTGGATTTCGGCAATTCCCCGCCAGGTCGAAACCAACCCGTGCCGACAGGGCGGCAGGTCATGCCTGATCGATGCGTGCAGCCTGGCTAGGTTGTAGCAAGGCACTGCGGCATACATATGATGCTCGATGTGGTAATTCATGTGCCAGTAGAGGAAGCCCACCAGCGGATTGAGGGTGAACGTCCGGCAGCAAAGCCGGAAATCCGGCACGTTATCCCGCAATCCGATGTGTTGCGTATTGTTGCACAAGAAGAAGAGCCAGCTTCCGTAAAAGGGCGCGAGCGTCGTCACCACCGGCAGCATCCATAGATGGAAATACACGGATACGGCGAGGATAAGCCCGTGGCCGGCCAGGAGGACGCGCGCCCACCGGATGGGCTTCGTCCGCTTTTCCGGTTCCGATGCGGGAAACAGCGTTTGCATCCATTCATTGCCGAGGTCCGCTCCGGCGACCGTGGTCTGAAGCCGTCCGCCCGCGACGAGAATCGCGCCCCTCAGCGTATGGAACGCGGCCACGGGATTTACGAAGCCCTGGCGGAAGAAATGGCTCACCATCACTCGAAGCGGTAGGACCACTTCGAGATCGTCCGGAGGGTGCAGCGTATAGCGGTGATGCATGGCGTGGCTCGCCTCGAACATCTCAAAATTGATCCAGCCCAAAAACGAAAGTACGCCGTCGAACAACCTGTTCAACCATTTCGTCCGAAATACCGTGCCGTGTCCGAGTTCATGTACGCCGTTGGGCAGAAACGCAAAGACAGTCCCATGCAGAAACACCAACCCGAGCACACCGGGCCAGGGCAATCGCCCGGCCGAGAAAAAGGCCATGCCTCCGGTCGCGGCCAGCAGAGCCAAATAGCCGAGCGTCTGGACCAGGCCGCGCAGATCGCTCCGCTGGTGCAGGCGCTTTAGTTCCCGTGGCTCGATCGGGGTCCTATGCCACGAGACCGCCTGGGGTTTTCTTTCTTCAGGGGTCATGTCCCACATTCAAGCAATCCGAGGGAAACCATACTTCCAAAATCCCATGATAATGTTATAAAATCCTCCGATTCAGATGAAATTCTACAAGGATCCATGGAGCCTTTCCGGGTTTCGCGTCGAGGTGACCTCAAACCCGGACCATTTGGTGAGTCATTTCGGCGAGTGCCTCCTGGACCGCAATCATGTTCTGGCTTTCCATTCCCACGCCACTTGGGAACTGGTGCTGCAAACCAAGGGATCCAGCACTTGGACCGAAGGCGCGCGAAAGTGCCAGCTTCAGGAGGGCGATCTCCTCATCTGCCCTCCCGGGCTTTCCCATGGAAAGACCCACCGGGGAACGTCCGATTTTCGAATTTATTTTGCCGGCCTCCGAATGGACCCGGCGCTCTGGCCCTCGCTACGTCAACATTTGTCCCGGCGCCACATGGTGCAGATCGCACGGGCCATCCAGATCACTCGCAATTTTCGCATCCTTGAAGACGAGCTCCTTTTCGATCGACCGCAGAAGAGCGTCGGCGTGGAATTAGCCTGGCGGCAGTTATGGCTTGCCGTCTATCGCCACGCTGCCACCCCGCGAGGAACCCGGAGCGTGACAGACCAATGGCTCGCTCAAAGGGTCATGAGCCTGGTCGAGGCGCAGCCGGGCGAACACTGGACGCTCGCGGACGTGGCGCGGCTGATGGGGTATTCCCCCAACCATTTTGCGGGCCTCTTCAAACGGCAAAGCGGCCAAACCTTTCATCAATATCTCATGGACGCCCGCATGGAAGCCGCCAAGGAAGCCTTGCGGCTTGGCGAACAATCTCTCACGGAAATTGCCCTTCAAACAGGGTTCGGCTCCAGCCAGCATTTCAGCAGCGCCTTCCATCGCAAAACCGGCACTAGTCCTCGCGGCTGGAAATTGCGTTCAGCGGGCGCAAGCTGGTAGTGCTCTGCGAGCTGCCTAAAGTGACTGCGGCGGGTAGGATTTGAACCTTCAGCGCGCCACCAGACGCGCCAGTTTATCGAGCGCGCCGGGCCAGCCGCGCGCGTGATTGTCGCGGGACTCCGCGCTCGGGAAGCCCTCGTGGATGAGATGCGCCTCCGCTCTTCCTGCTTGTTCAGTAAATTCCACGGTGATGACGCTGTCGACCCGTTCCCACTCCGGATCGTCCGTAAAGCGCCATGTATAGACCAGCCGCGAGGGCCGCACCACTTCGCGGAATTCCCCGATGATCTCCCATATCTCGCCGTTATCCTGATCGATGCTGATCGCGTATTTGCCGCCAGGTCGCGCGTCCATATGGTAGTCGCGCAGGCGGATTCCCTCGGGGCCGAACCATTGCCTGGCCTCCTCCGGATCGGTCCAGGCGGCGAAGAGGCGCTCGCGGGACACGGGAAACGTGCGCCGCAGTTCGACGACGAGTTTTTCGGCGGTTTCGGTGGTATTCATGGCTTTCCTCCAGCGTGTTGTTCCATGTAACGCGCAAGGGCCGGGAATCGGCCCTCCCAAAATTCGAGATAATTAGACTTTCGGAGCCGTCACGATCTCCTTCACCGGCGGCGCCAGGCTCTCGTACACCTTTTCATACTCCCCAGCCGCGCCCGCCCATGAGAAATCGCATTTCATCGCCTTCCGCATCAGGCGCGCCCACGCCTCCGCGTTGGCAAAGTGCCGCTTCGCCCGCCCGATCGAGTCCCACAGCGCCTCGACGGTGTACTCGTAAAACAGGAACGCGTTCCCCGTTCCCGTCGTCGCATCGTAATCGGTCAGGATCTGGTGCAGCCCGCCGGATGCCCGGGCGATCGGCGCCGTCCCATACTTGAGGGCATACATCGCCCCCAGCCCGCAGGGCTCGAAGTGGGACGGGATCAGCATCACATCCCCGCCCGCGTAAATCTGGTGCGCCAGCGCGTCGTCCATCGCACGGCGAAAGGCGAACCGCCCCGCATTCCGCTTCGCCGCCACTCCCAGGTCGCGCGAGTAATCCGCATCGCCTTCGCCCAGGATCACCAGCCGCACGTCGTCCGCCAGCAGCCGGTCCAGCAGCGGGATCAGGATATCGAACCCCTTCTGCTCCGCCAGGCGCGTTACCATGGTAAACACCGGCCCGCGCGGGTCCGGCTCCAGGTTCAGCGTCTTCAGGAGCGCGTTGCGGCAGGTCTTCTTTCCCGCCGGCCCCGTAGGGGTGTATCTCTTTGCGATCAGCTTGTCCGTCGCCGGGTTCCATGTCTGGTAATCCGCCCCGTTGAGGATGCCCTTCAGCTTCCCGGCGTTTTCCCGCACCACCGTCTCCAGTCCGGCGCCGTACTCCGGCGTCTGGATCTCTCGTGCGTATCGCTCGCTCACCGTCGTCACCGCGTCCGCGTACAAAATCCCCCCCTTCAGGAAATTTACCCGTCCGTAAAACTCGACGCCCGACGCGCTGAAGTAAGACCCCGGCAGATTCGTCAACCCGAAGTCCACCCCCCAGAAGCTCCCCTGGTAGGCGATATTGTGGATCGTAAGCACCGTCTTGAGCGGCAGTTGCCGCTGCCGGACGAACACCGGGATGAGAGCCGTCTGCCAGTCGTGCGCGTGCAGGATGTCGGCCGCCGGCACCACCCGGCGCGCCAGCTCCACCGCGGCCTTTGAGAAAAAAATGTACCGCTCCGCGTTGTCCTCATACGCCTTCCCGTCGCTCCCATAGATTTCCGAGCGGTCGAAATACTCATCCCGCCGCACCAGGAAAATCTGCACTCCATTGGGCGCCTGCGCCTCCAGGATTTCCGTTTCGATTTGCCGCGCGCCCACCTCGATGGTCATCACCACGCCCGTCGGCTCAACATGCAGCGTCTTGTTCTCGCGGATGGCCCGGTAATACGGCAGGATCACGCTTACGTCGTGCCCCCGGTTTTGCAATTCCGCAGGGAGCCCCTCCAGCACATCACCCAATCCACCGGTTCGGGCGAGGGGGGTCATTTCCGCCGCAGCCATCAGGATACGCATGTCCCCTAGCATGCAGGCGGTCCGACGGCCAAGGGAAGAAAAATGAGGGGCGGCGTGGACGGAAAGCCCCGGACCGCTTCGGGCCGGGTCACACCCGGTACGGCACGCGAACCTCTGGATCACGCATGGGAAAATCCTTTAAATTGCGGGTCACGAGCAATGCTTTGCTGAGCCGGGCCGAAGCCCAGATGATAGCATCCGGCAACTTCAGCCGATAGCGCTGGCGGAGCGCGATGGCTTCCAGCGCCACCCGCTCATCCAGTTCGACAATCGCAAGCTGCCTCAGAAAGTCCTCGCGCATTTTTCGGAGTTCCTCCGTAGGCGCACCCACCAGTACCTCCATCCACGTAATTCGGCTGATCACGAGCGCATCGTATTGCGAAAGCTCTTCCGCTGCCGCGTCGATGCCATCGAAATAGTCAATCAAGACATCCGAGTCGATGCATGCAATCACCGGGTCCACTCCTCCCGCAGCGCTCGCACGAGTTCCGCGGAATCCTGCTTCCGAGAACCCTTGCTACTGCCAAATGCCGGATCCTTGCGAAAATCAAAACGCTTCCCCGGCTTCGGCGGCAGGAACGAGGCGACCGCCCGCCGGACAGCCTCAGCCCGGGAGATGCCCTCCTTTTTCCGATACCCGTCCAGCGCCTTGACCTGTTCGGCAGGGAGATCAACGATCGTTCTCATCGCGTCATCATAGGGTGATATCGTTAAGCGGTCAACCGCCCGTCTCTCCTTCCTTCCCCTTTGCGGCCTTTGCGGTCTTCTGTTCAAAATCCCTCTTCCACTCCCCTCCAAATCTCGCTTGTCAACCCGGAGCCCGTTGTTAAAGTCGCCCACTCGCAAACACGAGCCCTCTCTTTACCTTGAGCATTAAGCAGCAAGCATGAATCTTGGCGACCTCCTGACGGTTGAACAGATACTTCCCGAGATGAAATCCACCGAGCGGTGGAGCGCCATCGTGGAATTGGTCGAACTCCTCGTTTCCCAGGACAAAATCAAGCCCGGAGACAAGGAGACCGTCCTCGGCGCCCTCCGCTCCCGCGAGGAGACCATGAGCACCGGCATCGGCTTTGGCATCGCCATCCCGCACGCCTCGTCGGACCGCGTGGGCAGCGTCGTCGCCGCCTTTGGCCGCTCCTCCCACGGCATCGAGTTCGAGTCCCTCGACAACGCCCCCGTCCGCTTCATCGTCCTCTTCGTCGTCCCCAAGGACCAGTTTCAGACCCATCTCCGTACCTTGGCCGCCATCGCCAAGTTCCTCAACGACCGCTCCGTCCGCGAGTCCCTCGGCTCCGCCCATACCGCCGAGGAGATTCTCCAGATTTTCAAGAAACCGTAGCGGATGGACACCATTCCCGCGGTGCTCGCCGGGCGGCTGCGCGCCGCGCTCGACTCCATTGGCCCCGCCGGCTCTATCGACCCCGTGGTCACTCCCGCCACCGATTCCCGGTTTGGCGATTACCAGACCAACGTCGCGATGCTCCTGGCCAAACAGCAGCGCGCCAATCCCCGCCAGCTCTCCCAGCAGATTATCGCCCATCTCGATGTCGCCGGCCTTTGCGAGCCGCCCGAGATCGCCGGCGCCGGTTTCATCAACTTCCGCATCACTACTGCCCTTATCCAGGAGCGCCTCACCGCCCAGGCTGCCGACCCCATGCTCGGCGTCCCCATCGCCGCCGTTCCCCAGACCGTCGTCGTCGATTTTTCCAGCCCCAATGTCGCCAAGCCGATGCACGTCGGCCACATCCGCAGCACCATCCTCGGCGATACCCTCACCCGCGTCGCCCGCTTCCTGGGCCACCGTGTCATCGCGGACAATCACATCGGCGACTGGGGTACCCAGTTCGGCAAAGTCATCTACGGCTGGAAGCATTGGCGCGACGAAGCCGCCCTGAAAGCCGCCCCGGTCGAAGAACTCGTCCGCATATATAAAGAGGCCAACGCCCTTTCCGAGACCGACCCCGTAGCGCTCAAAGAATGCCGCGAGGAGCTGGTCAAACTTCAGCAGGGCGACCCGGAGAACGTCGCCATCTGGCGCGAATGCGTCGCCCTCTCCTGGCAGGAATTCGAGAGCATGTACGCCCTGCTCGACATCCACTTCGACGAGCACCTGGGCGAGAGCGCCTACAACGACCGCCTCGCCCCCCTCGTCCAGCGCCTGCTCGACCAGGGCATCGCAGAGATCAGCGAAGGCGCCACCTGCATCTTCTTCCGGGAAAGTCCCGCTCTTGCGGAAAAGCCCTGCCTCATCCGCAAGGGCGACGGCGGTTTCCTTTACGCCACCACCGACCTGGCCACCATCGAGTACCGCATCGAGCGCTGGCATCCCGATCAGATCTGGTACGTCGTCGGCGCTCCGCAGCAATTGCATTTTGACCAGATCTTCGCCGCCGCCCGCCGCATGGGCATCCAGGCCGGCCTCCGGTTCATCCCCTTCGGCAGCATCCTCGGCGAGGATCGCAAGCTCATGAAGACGCGCTCCGGCGAGAGCGTCTCCCTCAAAAACCTCCTCGCCGAGGCCGAAGAGCGCGCCCTCGCCCTCGTCGAGCAAAAGAACCCCGAGCTTCCCGAGGCGGAAAAACGCGAAGTCGCCCGCGCCGTCGGCATCGGCGCCGTCAAATACGCCGACCTCTCCCAGGCCCGGATGACCGATTACGTCTTCTCCTGGGAGCGAATGCTCTCCTTCCAGGGCAACACCGCCCCATACCTCCAAAACGCCCACGTCCGCGTCCGTTCCATCTTCCGCAAGCTCGATGGTCCCTGGCACCCCCCCGCCTCCCTGGCCCTCCAGGCGCCTGCCGAGGTGACCCTCGCCAAAAAACTCCTCCAGTTCGGCGAAACGGTCCCGCAGGTCCTCGACGACTTCCGCCCCAACATCCTGGCCAACTACCTCTTCGAGCTCGCCGACACCTTCCACGCTTTCTACGAAGCCTGCCCCGTCCTCAAGGCCCAAGAGCCCGCCCGCGGCACCCGCCTGGCCCTCTGCGACCTGACCGCTCGCATCCTGCACAAGGGCCTGGAGCTAATGGGCATCCACGCCCCGGAAAAGATGTAGCGCCCACCTTCCGGTACTTTTAACTTTTAACTTCTTACTTTTAACTTCCCCCCGGTTAACTTCCCCCCGTCTCCCCCACAAACGGATTCTCCACCCTCTCTCTCCCGATGGTCGTCGCCGGACCGTGTCCCGGCAGCACCTTCACCTCGTCCCCCAGCGGGAACAGCTTCGCCCTTATCCCCGTAAACAGCAGGTCCCTGTC
>Ga0182030_10001780_pt1 | contig 44958 bp, 46 predicted proteins | sample 812S3MmetaG_FD_121299 | JGI IMG/M metagenome (GOLD analysis project Ga0182030, IMG submission 121299) | Permafrost microbial communities from Stordalen Mire, Sweden - 812S3M metaG (Illumina Assembly) | ecosystem: Environmental > Terrestrial > Soil > Wetlands > Permafrost | place: Sweden...
ATTATCAAAAAGAATCTTTTAAAATATAATTTTTTTGATTGTTCTAGAAATATTATATAATATATATTATATATATATATATAAAGATATAGATTTTTTTAATTTATTATTAAAAAGATCTTTTAGATATTAAATAAAAGTTTTTCCATTTTATTATTCATACCACATTATTTATTTATTTACGTATATATAAATTATAAAAAGAAATAATATATTATAGATTTAAATAAGATATTTTTGTATTAATTTAAGCGAGGTTTTGATAGTATAGTAATAGTAGTTATAATTAAAATAAATACTTAGACAAAAATTTAGATAATAATATAAATATATTTTCAAATAATAAATAATATAATAAAATATAATTTATATAATAAAATATAATTTATATAATAAAATATAATATATATATAATTATAATATATATAACATATAATATATAATAATCTATAATATAATAAATTTTTTTATAATAAGCGAAAATCTACTACAACTACCGCGCTTTCCCCAGCTACCGCGCTTTTCAAAATCTACCGTAGATTTAAAAAAGCACGGTGTCAGCGCTGTGGTTTTGAAAACTACCGCTCTTTTCCTAGCTACCGCGCTTTTCAAAAATCTACCGTAGATTCTAGGATATCTACGGTAGTTTGAATACAGCATCTGATGGTAAGGTAACACTCGTTAGAACTTGGAAGTTGACTAAAAATCGTTTTCACTACCTAAGAACAGCGGTTTTATCATTCTGCATTATTTTGCCTCATTCTTCCTCTCTCTGAATATCTTGGTAAATATATGGTTATATATATGAACATTCATATAGATAAATAATTTATATTAATATCTGATTTGATTTTGGTGGTATTTTGAGACGATACTACCGAGTGTATTAGGAGGATCCAGATTTCAAGATCATCATCAGTGCAGCTTATCAATTGAAGGCAAGAGTCATCATCCTACTATCTACTCACCGGGGTGATGCAGTGCAAAGCATGAGAGCAGCGGCTGCGGTGAAAACAACTGATTGCTATACGCATTTCCTTAGTTAAGTGGTCAAACATTTGGGAGGCGTGGAATGTGGCCGGACGTTGTCGGATTGTTAAGAACATTCCCCTTTCACAGACCCATGCTCGGGCAAGACTCACAGATTTACTCAGAGAGCAGCGAGAGCAACCGAAAGCCTTAAAGATCCAGCAGTTCAGCTGCTTGCGCCTCTTTAAACCGTCTTCTGTCCTTATGCTCCATATCCCATCTCAGGTGAATTATTGGTACACATTCTTGAACCCAACTTTTAATAGTTGTAGACACATTCAAGTAGCCTGGTGAGTTCTTGCTTTCGAACTTGCATAAGCCCGAGTGCGTAGCTTGAATGCCAAAATATGTCAATTCAGGTAGTAGCGGGCTGGCGGAACGTTGGTCTCTAGAAACACATTATTGATTGACCTTATACTCTCGTCCTAGTAATACTAACACAATAAGCATATTTCCCCCTTTCAAATGGGTTTTCTCTTGCTCATAAACCATACATATCTTAAATCGCGGATATATATCAAGGAAATGGAGGTTGATGTTTAGTAACGTCTCGTAGTTCCGTTGCAATGTATTGGCCATCTGCGCCTCTGTATCTTTAGCATTCTTAGGAACTAGCGCGTTAACCATGCCTTGTAAGATCAAGCCCCATTTGGCTGGATCTACACCGTTGTGTGGTGTTCCGAGGAAGATGATACCATATGTTGAGACGTAAATCGATCGAATATCATCCACATAATTTGTACTGGATGATATTTGCAAAGCTCTCTTGACCAGAATCCCTCCGAGACTATGTGCAACGAATATAATAGGATGATCGGAAACTTCCTCGCTTTTTCTTTCTAGCGTCAGGTTCACAAGTAAATTATGCGCATGTTGGTGTATTGTCTCCGAACTATACCTGTATCAGCAGTCGCTACTATCCAAATGATCTAGAACCACTGACCTAGCACCCTGTTCACTTCCAAACGTATACACATCCGCAGTGTAACCGTATACTAGTATACGTACCTTTGTGGTCTTCAAAGATATAGGCAAGAGGTCAGTAGGCCAGAAAACCCCATTCTTAGCTGTCCATGTCGTTTGCGGATTGCCGTTCAAGCCATGTACGAGGACAATATCGACCTCCGCATCCGGGTGTGCATAGACTTGAGTGATTTCAAAGCGTTTGATTTCGCCGAGATTGATAGTGGAGCCCTGATAAGTCATCATCAGCCTTATTCCCGCATATTCAAAATCAAATGACAAATGGATAGGGAGTTACTATGCTTATCGCATTCGGAGCGCGCCTAGAGAATTTTCGTTGATGGACATAGGCAGTAACGACGGAGGCTACATTGGGAGGTACCTTGGAAGGAGGTTCACTAGAAGACCTTCTTAACGGTGGAAGAAATGATCGAGGCGGGAGCAATGGCGCGACACTTTGATTCCCCGCTCCAATGTACGGCTCTTGGGGCCAATTCGCAATCATCATTGACAACCCTTCCTCTGATGAATTTTCGTCTATCACTTCCCCCGCCCGAAGCCAAGAAAATTTCAGAGCTTCCTCGGCCGTAGGTCTTAGTGCTGGGCTGGGAACCAGGACTTTCTGAACAAATTCAATTGCCTCATTAGACACACGAGCTGCCAACGGACCCTCCGGAAAAGGACCACCGCGGCAAAACATGATAAGATGCCTTGGCCATTCGACAAAAGGCAGTTGGAGAGCCAGTATCTCATACACGACACAAGCAAATGACCAGATATCGACGGCGTTGGTGTAGACATCGCTTTCTTCATCTGCTGGAGGGACGTAGTGGTGTACCTCAGGAGCAAGATATTTGGGCGTCCCTGCCCCAGTCCGCAACGCTGTCTCATTATTTGAAACACGTTTCGATATTCCAAAGTCCCCAATTTTCACCCACCAACCTTGTGACTCCAAGGGAGTCTGTACAACGAATATGTTCTGGTAAAATCAGCACCCAACTTCGATACAGAGAGAATGACTAAAAGGCTCACTTCAGGTTTCAAATCTCGGTGCGTGAATCGTTCTTCATGCATGATCTTCAACCCTTCAAGCAGCTGTAAGGAGATGATCCGAGCATCTTTCTCTGACAAAAAGTTTGTGATATATTTATTCAGAGTTCCGTGCTGAAAGTATTCCATGGCGATGAATATATGGTCAGCATCCTCAAACCACCCAAAGAACTCGACAAAAGCCTGAGATTGAGTGAACTGTATTGATATCAGCCGCTTCCCGCCATTTGACTTCAAGGAATGCACATCTAACCTTCCTTCTCGAGAATTTTGTCAAGGCTAACAACTCTTTGTGAAAATCGATTCTCATCCGTTTCAGATCCATTTTCCGCAACTGCTTGACCGCTCTATATGTGGCTTTTGTGTCACCGTTTCCACCCAGCAGTGTTTCTAGACGTACTGTGCCAAACGACCCCGCTCCAAGGGGTGGCTCTTGAGGGGCCCATTTCTGTACCACAGCGACCCTCGGTCTGCCGCGTGCCCAGTCTGCTTTGTAAGATCGATGTAATACGAGGTTCGGGTTTGTTTGGAACTCGGTTGTGAGTTTGTAATCGTCCAAATCGTTCACAGACATCGCGGACTATCTGTATCGCAGATAGCTGATAAGCGTCAGCGCGCCGCGGGGGTTTGGAATGCGGGTTCGGGCTCGAAGAGCGCGTAAAGGGCACGCAACGCAAGACACCGTCAAGAGACTGGATCGGTCTTGCTTCGAAGGTTGTGACCTTGCCCATAGATGTGTTCTTCTCAGCGTGCAAGCAATTAGAAAGAAATATGCAGTATAACCGTAGTAAGGCTGAGGTTTTCTATACCTTTCGTTTCGTCAGATTTGCTAGGAGCTAATGCAGCCTCAAGGTTACGGGCGTCGATAAATCCTGCATGGTGAAGGAAATATGTGCACACTTCTCCCGAAGAAAGAAAAATCTCAACGTTCTGTATCGCCCTACTTCGCTGCCCGATCTGATTTAATTGCGCGCGAGAGATGTGTTCTTGAGTAATTGTGTCCATATTTCCCTTATCCCCTAGCTATCTATCATGCCTCTCCTGCAGCTGAGTCGGAAGAGGCTGTCTCCCAGGCGATGGGCTTGGTTCGATTCCTGGCCATTAATATGAGGTTCAATCCCATAAATTTTTAGTTATCCGAGATACCCTTCATACACGTGTATATGTGATTGGAAGGAGCTCGCTTTGGCGGTCTGGAGAAGATGTCTTTTTTTAGTTTAGGGGAAAGATTCTTCGAATCACGACCAACTTTGCATTGGAAGGGAACCTTTACGAGCAGCCTCGAAGCGGTTGTGGAAAAGTAGAGGGTCTATCATGCATTGCAGAATATGTTGAAGCTTTGGGTCGCCCCGAAAATCCACTGTGTCTATCTCAAATATTTAGCTCCACATTTAGATTTGCCCGAGAAGACAATTTCTTCATCTAGAATAGAGCCAGACCCAAACATTTTTGAATTCGTTTCAGTACATTAGATTCTACTTCTCCGTGGTAAAGATGGTAAAGAGAAGAACCTGCCTTCCGCCTTGCATCCCAGATACTGAATCATCTCTTTCTCTTTCTCTACCTTGCCGTGGAATAATTTCGTGGCCCACTGTTGTCTTGACTTCATATGTCGCCTTCAAAGCATGGTGCAGCAAAATACAAACTCCTTAAGGTGGATCAACTAGGAGGACTATGAATATTGCTATTGCTTTCTAATTTTCATTTGCTTGAGTGAAACTGTATTTGCATTATATGTGTGTATTCGGTAAATTGCCTGTCTACAAAGAACCCACTGAAGGACTTTTATGTTTCCATCAGCTGCACCCTTCCACGCCCCTCATCCCTGGTTTTGTTCTAGGCTAGCATGCCGCAGTCTCTTGTTGAGCTTTTGTTGAGTTGGGATGACTCCGATAAGCAGGCCATGGTATTCTTGGTTTGCTTCACGCAACGAAGCGGTGGTCATGTCTTAGCAACAATATAAAGAAAGACGCCCTATGTTTAGTTTCCTAATGGTAAGCTCCGCAGAAAACCCAACTTCCTTTGTTACCAAATGTATATCAGCACCCCTTACCTTCCCATCACCCATCCAATTCTCTCATTCAGACATTATCCCACATCCCAAAACCTCAACAATGACCACCCCGCAACTCAGCTGCCGCCTTCAAGGCTTCCCCTCCAATGCCGACAACATTTCTTCCTTCAACGACCAATTCACAGACCTCACCCCTGTCACCATCCAGTACAGCTACAAGAACGACATGGGCGACCCTCTAGCCATGGGATTCGCCTATCTCCCCCCTTCACCCACCCTCGAGAGTCTCCGCAAAGAAGTCATTGCAATGGCAGAATCCGACATCTTCGACGTCAAGAAGAAGATCGAGCAAGCGGCGAGGTTATATGGTCTTGAGATGAAGGTTAAGACCGAGTCACTTGTGTTGAGGCGGCATTGGAAGGATGGGACGGGGGATCACCAGTGGGACTTTTGTGTTAGGAATGAGGAGGAGTTTATGCGATGTTTGGAGATGATGCAGGGGTCGAGGGATTACTTTGTTGCGTTTATGGGAGACAAGTAGATTGTGGTTGTGGTTTTGAAGGCTCTAGATGGTTGAAATTGGGGAAGAGGGAACTTCACTTTCCGGGTGATTATTGAAACATGAACTCACCTTGAGTCAATTTGTGCCATGTTACATCGTTGTCTCTGATTATTCTGAGTATCTGATAACGTCATATCCTGAATGTGACATTTAATGAGTGTCCGTTCGAATGCAAAATTCACCAACTATCGTGAGTTCCATTGGCAACTCCGCCCTTCGCTATTATGCACTTCCTCACTTCTAAATATCACACTTCCACCTCATTCAAGTACCCCCATCAACAACTAAACACCTCCGGCCCGGGTATTGTATACGTCTGCGCCGTATACATATCATACGTCACCCCTGGATCCGTACTCGCATACGCCCCCGGAAAGCTCACCTTACTACTCGGCCCCCCACTCGTCCCACTGCCCGTAATCTCTATCTGATGACAACTGGGATAGAACTGTGCACCTGGGTATTCAGTTGCTGTTTGCAAAGCTATGATTTCGTGGCGCACGATGTAGGAGCCGGCTGCTAGGCAGGAGGGTATCGTGTAGGCGTAGCTGTAGCCTGCCGTCATGAGTGGAGTGGATCCCCAAACTCCGCTGGTGCCGACGCGGCCAGCTTCGGCGATCTTGAACCATACTGCGCTGCGGGGTGTCAGGCTGGGGTTTCAATAATACTGCGGAGGAAAATAAAAAGTAGAAGAAGGGTTTGGTGGAGAAAGGGGACATACGCAGTACCAGGTAGGTAGGTCGAGCATCCAGCTGCCGGACACTTCGCCATGTATGTAATGACAGGGCCACTATGACTGGTAGGCCAAAGTGTCCATCGAAGAGAGACAGTACTACCGGCTGCAACTGGCCCGGCTGTCAAGTTTGCCGGTTGAGAACCGACAATTCCACCTGCTGTGTAGCCGCCACATTGGAGGTCGATGAGTGTTACGTCTTGGATTGGGCCATTGCCTTGAATGGGACGGATGATGCGTTTGGGGATCGGGTTGTAGTATGGGTCACTGTATGGCTGGAGGGGTGAGTAATGAAGAAAGGAGAGGAAAGGAAAGGAGAGGAGAGGTATACTTGGTATCCCTGCACGGTATTAGCGAGGAGTCTTGCTGCGTTGAAGATTGATGATACATACTTCGTAGAAAACTCCAGCCACGGTGACGTTATCAACGTATCCATGAGCCGAAACAGTAGCTAATAGAGCAGCTAGGAGTGAGAGGATTTGGAAAACCATTTTGAAGGTTATGAGAGAATGTTGCAATAGGGAAAGACAGAAAGTGGTAAACCGTCAAACAAGGAAATATTTGAGGTTTTATTTCCTCTTTCATCTCGCAGGAAGGAAACCTCCACCAATCTTCCGAAGTCCACTTCTGCTATCAAATATTGCTCTGAACTTCATTCTCATACATCTGGAGGCGCCTGGCTGACGACGCTGTAATAAATTAGACGGCTTTATGCTAGCTAACCCTCGTCGAAAGGAGAACGTAAATCTCCTAAGTTTGAAAACTTCCTCGAATCCCAAGCCCATCGTTTAAATAAGGATAATATGCAGTCCCACCTGATCTTAAAACGTCAACCTTACCTGTGCCACACATATATATTGCGGGGTTCAAATTGTGGGATTCGATACTTGTCATCTATCGCTAAGCAGCCAGTGGATGGAAAAAATGCGCCACTACGAGCCGAAAATAGATTGAGGCAATATACTTTCAGGACAAGGTGTGGAGCAAGGGGACTCGATCATAATATACATTAACGACTGAAAACTACGTATCGTCACGATAGGCCCATCCCCGCACCAGAGACCAATGCAGGTATCGCCGCACCTCATGTAAAGAATTGAACAAAAGAAACCCTAATCTCATCATACAATGCCATCCTGATGATCATTTAAACAGCCGCAGATTGTGGTGCCTCGCTTGAAGTGTAGGATTGAGCAACAGGCCCAGTCGTGACACTCGTGCCGCTGCTAATCCTGCTTCCATCTGGCCCAAGAGTTGCATGATCAGCGATGGGCGCATCGATCGTGCTCTCGCCACCGACAACGCTACTATCTACGGTCTGGTGCTGGCTCGCTGAGCTTGGCATAAGACCCTCATCCAAGTTGGCGTGGCTTGGAACATCCTCCAACTCTGGTTGCCAATCCTTCAAATCATCTTCTGCGTCGTTGAGAATTTGACGCGCTTGGTTGGTGTATTCCCATGCTGGGCGAACATCACCGGGGACAACTGGGGAGTCGTCAAGGAGGTTGAGAAGACGACGACCGTGACGGGCGAGGATGATTTGCTTTTCAGCACGTTCGATGGTTGCTGCGAACTCAGCGGCATAGGCTTCCTTCAATTTTTGGCGGGTCTATGAAATTAGATATTGCTTTGTGACTGTGAGTAGGGGTACTCACGATATTGGTCAACTGAGCCTCAGCGACCAAGTTCTCTGCCTCGGCGCGGACAAGCTCTTGCTCCAACGTAACCAACTTTGCACTCTCCGGCTCCTTGACCTTCAACTTTGCGATCTCATCCGCGATCTTCCCTTTGTTGTCTCTGCTCGGTTGTACGCTCTTCTCGGTATTTCGGATGGCCTTCAGGATTGCCCTGCTATCATCGATGTTATGCGCATATATATCCTCTTGCTCTCCAAGCTCCGACAACAATACTCCGACCTTATCCGAGATATCGCTGACAGCATCATCAGTTGTGGCCTCGCCCCAGTCGGAAAGTTGGGATGCGATGGAGAGACGCTCCTTTGCGGCAGCTTCGTAGGCTTGGATGAGGTGATTTTCGGACTTGATCAGCTTGTAGAGTTTCTTGGATAGCTCGGGTTGCACGGTCCCTCGGAGGGAGCTCAGGCTGAACCCATGGCGGGTTGCAGAGGAGCTGGAGTCCTTTTTACTGGATCGGATCGAGAGTGCGCGGTTCCTGCAGAGGTTAGCAATTGGGCGCAGTTATTTGCAAAGGGCCAGACAGATGCTTCATTGTGGTTTTCGAATTCTCAGAGGAGCTTTTGGATTTACTCCGTCGCATTGTGATGATGGAGATGATGAAGGTGATGAAGGCGGTAAATGATATGGAGAATGAGAATAGAGTGATGACTTACATTGTGATGGCTGTGATTCCCTGAGTAAGAACCTTCTGCAGAGTGTGTCAGCGCCTTCCATTTTGGTCGAGTCACTGTGGTGTTGTTTTTGTTGCAGCAGAAGCTTCAACAACGCCCTTGGGGAGCTTCCTAGGATGATCAGACGAACCTGGTCAAATTTGTGGATCTGATAGACAACACGGTCTATTTATGGTATTGCTGGGATCTGAAGATATCTTGAATAATGCTCTAGAATGTTTCGTATTCTTCCCAGAAAGTTTACTTGGATTTACTCCTGCAGAATTATTGATCTTGATACTGGAAATGTTTGGGATTCTTGGACGGGAATGTTTACGGCTTATGCGGGGAGGAAGTGCAGTGATGTCATTCCCGCTAGAAGCCAGCCTCAACGCCTCGTTCCAGATTCAGGGGGCTTCATGTTGTCGATCACGCTTCTTTGGTCAAGTCCAAGTCTTCTAGTTCTACTTCAACCTTAAAGTAATAAGTTACTTCAATAGTCCCATTCTAGAGCAAGTTGCTTTTTTAACTAAGGGATGTATGCACTCGATCGCGAAATTTTAAGTAGATTTAGACACGTGATGGGTGACGGCCAGTAACAGGTAGTACGCATTATGGTCTGGGTGTCACCGGTGCCCGTACTAGAGGTACTGCGACTTCTACCCCAAGCACGTTCCACCAAAAGCAGCTACCTTAAAAGCTTGGCTATGCTGGAACGTTATTCGTCGGAATACAGTTCTTAGTAGAATGAGCCTCACTAATTCAAACATGGTCTATGTTCCTTAACTCCCAATGATAGCAAACCTTTGAGGCCCTGCACCCGATGATCTTAATAAACCAAGAGGAGCTTTTAGAGATGATCTGAGGGAATCGTTTTGACCTATAGTGAACTTCGCTGGAGCTGGTTTGAATCCCGCCCTAACTAGCGTCACTATTCGGGTGGAATACTGTTGGTTTCCAGCCCGCGGCAGATATTCCGATGAAAGAATTGTGAGTCACTATTCATCCAGCTATTGCAACTCATATTGCTTTTAAACCAGGCCAGGGTCCCGCACGTCAAGCTCAAATCACTCAAATTGCCTTCATCATTCCTTGGCCTGCGGCTGAATATCTGCAAGACGCAGTGGTCGCATAGAGAGGTGCATGAGATAAACACATCAACTGAACCCGTGCTGTGCGTCCAACTCGCCCATATTTCCTCGCTGTATGACCTGGGACCACTGCCGGCCCCTTGAGGACAATCCCGGACCCGGATTGTTGGGACTTACATTGATCTTGTTTTAAAAGTGCTGAAGTGGTATGCAATGGGATAATATGAGTTCTCACCCAAGGTAGACTGAAGGACAGATTCGTCCATTAAAGAATCCTAGCTTTTGACTATATTTTGGTTTTATAATATCCCGTACAGACTTGACGGCCTTTTCAAATCATATTTCAAGGTCTAGAAATAATTCGTGGATACGTTTTCCGAAGTTAGGATCTTCATCCTAATGAGAGAAAAGAAAAAGAAACTTCATACAATTAGCAGAATGGAATTGCCTCACCACTTCCCCCATGATCCGTTCTTTCAATCTGGAGACAACAGAGAAAGACTTAGATGCAACACACAATACCATTGTTGCCTCTGTTTCTATCTCGAATAACCTTATACTACAATTAAGTCCTCGACTCCCATCCTCTCAACCCCATCATGAACCGAAGTCCTTTTCCAACTATCCACCCATCTAGAGAAAATGATAATAGCAACAACTACGTCCACCCCTTGCACATCACACACAACAATCTTAGCCCTTTGCAGCCGCATCCACTCAACCACCACACTTCCTACCTACCTTCCACCGAAACCACCTGCAACAAACACATGCCCTACACAATCGAATATCGCAATTCCTCGTGCTGCTCAGCTTTATGTGACTCAAATCAGCTGGCTCTTGAGTATTACAGAGGAGGGGGAAGAAAGGAAAGGGAAAAGATGACAGTTTGGCGGTGGAAACAGGAGAGTAGTAATAGGAGTTCCAAAGCGACGGTGGCAGAGGTGGCCAGAAAGAGGAACAACAAGTGAAGCGCAGGGTTCTGAGCTTCACTTGTATAAAGATACGTGAATAATTCTGCTCGGTCGATGCAGTTGACAAAGGGGGTGAATATACTAGCGCCTGTCGGAGCCTTATATAAGTAGGGCTTCTCATTAAGCTTACGGACACAGACGCTCCGGCTCATGAACCCCTTCAATTCGTACAGCTAGATCTTTGTTTGTTTGATCAAAAGACTCTTATAATCATCCAGCATCTCATTGCTACTGCAATTACGGTGCTGCTTGGAGTCCCATTCAAACGGCTTGTCATTCACAATTTTCCATTCGGGTCATTTCCACCACAATCACAACATCCTCGATCATGTCTGTCCTCGTCCTCGGAGAAACAGACCAAGCCTCCCTAGTCTCAACCGACGAGGTAGAGATTCTCGCCCATACACACAATCTCACCATTCCAACGTCCGAACTCCAAGACTGGGCCACCCTTTTGACAGGTCTAAATCATTGCGCCAAAGAAGTCCTCACCATCCCGGACTACTGTCCGCCTGTTGATACCACTCTCTACCCCCGTACCAACATCCATCGCCCTCTAGGAGACAAAGAAACAGACTATGGAGGATGGGCAACAAAAACTACTATCAAGTGTACACAACCTAAGAGTAATGAATTAAAGGGCAAGACACTCGCCATCAAAGACGCCATCGCTATTGCAGGGATCAAATGCACGAATGGAATTGGTGGAAAGTTAGGAGAGTGGATCCCCAACGTCGATGCCACGCTCGTGACTCGAATCCTAGATGCAGGCGGTATCATTCTTGGAAAGAGTGCATGTGAGGCTGGTTGTCTCGTCGCAGTATCGGATACTTCGGTTACTGGTAATGTGCACAATCCCTACGCTTATGGATATTCAACCGGAGGATCATCCTCAGGTTCTGCAAGATTGGTGTCAACCGGGAATGTAGATATGGCTATTGGTGCTGATCAAGGAGGATCTTTACGAAAACCGTCTGCAAACTGTGGGGTAGTGGGTATTAAACCTACTTGGGGAATGGTACCTTATACTGGGTGTCTTAGTCTTGAGGCTACGCTTGATCATGCTGGCCCTATGGCGAGGACTGTTCAAGACTGTGCGACGTTGTTGGAGGTCATCGCTGGGAATGATGGTATTGATGACCGTCAGCCTTATAACTGGCCCCAAGGACATGTGAAGTTTGGGGAAGAACTCAAGAAATTCTTTGGCAGTGGGACAACTTCCGAGACTCCTCTCAAAGGTATCAAAGTTGGCATTCTTGTAGAGGGTTTCCCATCCGCAATGACGGATCCAAACGTTGCTGCAGCTTCGAGATCTGCGATCTCAAAATTGGCCGAACTCGGTGCTGAGGTGAAGGAAATCAGTATCCCGTTCTACAAAGACAGCGGTTTGATATGGATGGTTGGCATGGCTATGGTGCGTATTTTCTAAACACTCTTTTACCCCTTTTCAGGATTTTCCAAGAGCTTTAAGCTACTCATGACTTTTAAGAACTGCTGTCACAAGTACAGCTCTCACTATTCCATTGCTCACGAAACATTCTCAGGTATGAATGCTAACTGTTTGATTATTATTAGCCCGCCACAACTCAAAGCCTTCTCTCCAACCCCTCAGGCAGAAAACAACTTCTCTTCCCGGACCGCTGTGAACTCTCAGGCCCAATATTGGCTCAAGAAGCCTTCGATGCTCTCGGACCCGGAGCACAAAACGTCTACCTCCGCGGTCTCTTCCTCCAAGAACGCTTCGGTAGTTCCCTCCACGCGCGCTGCACCAACCTACGCAGAAAACTTAACGATGAATACGATAGTGCTCTCAAGGTCGTTGACGTCCTCGTCATGCCCACATGTATCTTTCCACCTGGCAAGATAGAGCCCCAGGGGGGAAAGTCGCTAGGACCACTGAAGATGTTGAGTAGGACTATCGGAATTCCGTATAATACTGCACCATTTAGTTCGTCAGGCCATCCGGCGCTTAATCTCCCTGTGGGATTTGTGCCCGCGCAAGATGATAAGAATGTGTGGTTGCCGACTGGGTTGCAGATTGTGGGGAGGAAGTTTGAGGATTTAACTGTTTTGAAGGTAGCGGGCAGTTGGGAGAAAGCTCATGCTTGGAAGACGATGAGATATAGTGATCATTAAGGGTCTAATATACTAACTTGGATATTCAGAGGGTGGTATTGCGTTGATTTTCACATTGGACTTGGGCATAATTTGGATTGGGCTTATAGTTCAATTTCGGTCTTTTTGGATGGCCTGCCTTGTGGAAGACTGATGGGTGGAGGATGATGCCGGCTGCGTTCTCCTTTTGCGCCTTCTTAACTGACATGTCAAAATAATGGCGGTGTTTTTTGGACCTTGCCAAAAAGCATGCTTGGGTTTGGTGCGGTGAATATTGCCAGGGTATAAGAAATAAGGTTGGCGTTAAGATAGTTGGGGCATCGTGGCATAAAATAAAAGCGTTGACTTTATTCAATAAAGTATTGCTATTCAAAACCTTCGGCTTGACTTCAGGATCCCAAAGCTCCAAGTTATTCTCCTATTTCAAATTAAAATTCACACATTGATAATAGTTGACTGCTAATCAAATAGCAGGGCACGTACTAGAGACAAAGGAAACAGCAGGCAAAGGAAATTTTCAACATCACCTGGGAAGTCTAGACCAATAGCTGAAAAAGGACTAACAGGCTAAACTGAATTATATGACATTTAGACATGGAGTTTTTACGTGTACACTGCCTAGCTTTGATGAAGTAGGAGACATGCCACATATTGTGAGCCTCTCTTTTGATAAGGCTATAGACTTCCACAATTTCCAAGAGAATCTTCACCTCTGTATAAAACGACCTCTAGCTTGCTATACTTTCGAATGATTCAAAATTTTCCCCAACTCCTCACTTCAATATACCCAAAATGGGCTTGGGATCATATCTTATGTATTGCTAGCTAGAAGGACTCGAAGAAGTTTAGCAGTGCTATGATATTCACATTGAACTGAACAATTCAAACCCAGAAGCATTCATACTGCTGAGCAAATTGATTCTTATCACTCTGGCGTTCACAGCTAGACTTGGTAGGAAAAACGCGTCAAGTAAGTTTTGCTCAAATGATAATGAAACTGGGTTATGTGCAAGAATTTTTCTAAATGGACCAAAGCATTGCATTTCTATGTAAAAATCAACGTAGTACTTTTGTAGGCTGTTGCAGGAAACCGCGTGCGTGTCCAGTCCTCTGAATCGAAAATCTCCGTAACCAAGAGTTTTCTCAATCTCGCAACTCTATTTATGAGCTGACCTTTGAGTAGAATTGATGTCCCAAATCCACCACAGTATCCAAAATCTCCTTCAAATGGCCAGCGGTAGTCAGAGGATTTCCGTTAATTGTTCGGAGGACATAAAGAACTTCATCTTCTGGCAATAAAAGATGCGAGCATCTCTTGATGTTGAACCCGTGGACAAGAGCATCGCCGCTCTCCAAAATAGAGGTCTTGATAAAAAGATTGCATTCGTTAAGCTTCTTGACATCTTCGGCTGAGATCCGCTTTCCTTGGTGAAGTGATTGCGGCATGAAAACAAACATGCATGCATTAATATCGGTCTCGTTAAGAAGAAGCACTTCCTTGTGTCGGATAATCTCATCTTGAAACTCCTTAGTGAGTGAAAGTCTTGCATCAATTAAGGATTCAATGCCGGAACGACCAAAGTACTTGATCACCGACCAGAGCTTCAAAGCATCGAATGCCTTCGAACCAATACATGGGGTGATTTGTCCCAAGGACCATTGTGTCTTTAGGATAAGGTCTGAGTTGGTGGAGACATTTGCGAGGGATTTGGGATCCTTGAACAGAGCAAAAGAGCACATATACGGAATCCAAAGGACTTTGTGTGGGTCGATTGTTACCGAATCTGCCTCCTCAATACCTCGAATCTTGTGACGGTGGGTACGAGAAAATGCAAGTTGGCTACCATGGCAAGCGTCAACATGGAACCAAACCTTGTTCTTGCGCAATACTACACCAATATCGTGGAGGTTGTCGATTCTCATGCTTCTGGAGTCTCCGGCATATGCAACACACGCGAGAAGGTGATGTCCCGCAGCTCTCTCCTCATTGATAATGCGCTCAAGTTCGTGAATCTTCATTCGATAAACATCATCAACGGGGATTCGGACTACGTTTGCTTCTCCCATTCCTAGCCAGGCCATTGCTGATCTGATCGAATAATGCTCAATGACATCGGGGACTAGGACTCTGATCTTGGAAGCTACAACAGGAAGACCGGTCATTCCAGAGCCAGGAAACAATGATTCTCTTGCAGCCATCATTCCCACCGTGTTTGAAAGACAACCACCAGCTGTCATGACGCCTCCAATCTCAGTGACAGTGGTATATTCTGATGGCACGTGAAACCCAAGCTGCTGACGAAGCCAGTGAACTACTTCCATTTCAATGAAAGAGGCTGCAGGGGCTTGAATGTCTTGGTTGCACATGTTTTGGTTGATAAATGGAACTAACATAGCAGCTCCGAGTGCAGGAATGGAGTTGGCTGCATCGGGAAAACCCATGAATTTTGGCGATGCAAAGTTCGTGCTATGTTCTGCAATGTCGTGAAAGCACTCCAGTAGTTGTTCGCAAGACATCCCATCTTCAGGCATTGAACCGAACGATTGCGTCGCGTGATTCTCGACCTGCTTGTGTCGGACTTCTGGCTGGGACTTGAACTTGATGCCAATGTCGAGTACTTGGTTGAAGAAATCCAAGGCTTTTTGTTGATCCCCTTGCTCGGAACTTCCTACGAAGTGCTTGAATAATGCATTGCTTGTGACAATGCTTGATATATGTTGGGCTTCTTCTGGGATTACTGGGCGATCTTCGTTGGCAGCAGTGGTGAAAGGGGTAGGGAGTTGACTCTCGATAGGTGGAGAAGCCATGCTGGAAATCTGATGCCGTTAAACTCTGGGGGTGGTTCGTTTGGTGTTGAAAGGTTGAAGTATAAACTCCATGCATGGTGGAGAGAACAGGGGTATATATAGTGGAATCGAAGCGTTGAATCAGCGTTATTGTATGTGAATCATTCGATTCTGAATAATTCACATCTAGGGAAAGCTTTTTGATGGGAGTGAAGGATGGCACTAGCCACATTCAAAAGAGGAGCGTCAGCGCCACTCTTATCTATTTAGGTGACCTGTACTCCATGTGAATCATCAATTCCCACTATTGTACATGGCCTGAGGTTAACTAGGCATAATTATCCTTTGTAAGTGAGTCAAGTACTAAAGAATTCGAGTTTTCACCACTGCTCAATTGACCTAGAACAAATGCATAACTGCTTATGCTACACGGAGACAATAACCAAGGTGAATTGTCTTACACCAGATGATCTTTTCAATATGTATTTGTAGTCTCCAGGTTTTTCGATCACAAAGGCAAAGTAGATTTGAATGCAGCTACCTTCTTTGAATATAAATATCTTTCTCAATCTTTTAAAAGGCATATTAATATTGTAATATATTTGTATTTCGAGTTTTATATTGGTTGATAATTTAAATACATTGCACATCTTCATGGCCTCTATCCTTTACTAAATCTTTTATTGCCATATTCAGCGAGTGTGCCCGATATTCCATGGTGGTGAATAAAAAATGGGGTATTTTTATAGAGATGTGATTTCATTGGACACACTGTGGATAATACTAGTAAAGGTCGCTAATTTCAGAGCGCGGGTTTTGCCACCCTGAATCTCTCCCATTACTCTCCGTCTAGACATTGACACTCTTTAAATGATATTGAAGGCATTGATGATTCTCAAGCAAGCTAGGAACCAAAATCTCGCAGTAGTGCGTGTGCTTTCCCCGTTCAGCGATCTATTATAGCGTTTGGTTCATTATCATGTCTCCTCCCCAGAACTCGTGCACAGATGTCGAAGCCAGAGAAGATGAACAAGAGGACTACACGGTCTTATCGCCTCGGGTGCAGAAGTTAGTTATTGTTCTTTTAGGCATGGCTATGCTCCTTTCGCCACTGACTGCCACGATTTATCTTCCCCTCCTACCATTGCTTAGCGCCCATTTCCACACCAGTGCCCAGGCCATAAACCTCACAATCACTGTCTATATCGCCTTCCAAGCTCTCTCTCCCTTATTACTTTCCAGCACATCAGATCACTTTGGTCGCCGCCCCATCCTCCTTGGTACATTCACCCTCTATACAGTGGCGAGTCTCGGTCTTGCCATCAATACATCAAGCTACCCCGCATTGCTTGTCCTGAGAGCCCTTCAGAGTCTAGGCGCCAGTGCGGTACTTTCAATCAGCTATGGATGCGTGGCCGACATCAGTGTTCCTGCCAAGCGAGGCAAGATGCTGGGTCCAATGCTGGCTGCGGGAAATGTGGGGACGTGTGTCGGTCCTATAGTGGGGGGCTGGGTTGCATTGGTCTCAGGAGGCTATAGATGGGCTTTCTGGGCCCTTTGCATCTTCGGTGGTTTTATTCTATGCGCATTAGTGTTTCTGCTCCCCGAGACCGCCCGACAGGTGGTTGGAAACGGTAGCATTGAGGATCGTCGATGGAATCAGCCGATATGGAGACTCATTCGACGGTCTGGGCGCGGCACACATACAAACGCATCGCAGCCCAGGAGATCACCGAAGGTCAGCAGTCCTCTGGCGGCGATCAAAATCCTGTTTCACAAGGACACACCTTTCATAATATGGCTTTCGTCGTCCTACTATGCCCTATGGTATTGTGTACAAGCCACCATACCGAGCACTTTCAAGTCCCCAATTTACCGTTTCAATGAGCTCCAGATTGGTCTCGCCTACCTGCCTGGGGCGTTTGGAGTCATATTGAGCATGTACGTTACAGGAAAGTTTATGGACTGGAGCTATAAGGCCACTGCCGATAAGATGGGCTTTACGATCAACAGAGTAAAGGGTGACGATATTACTAAATTTCCCATCGAAGACGCACGCTCACGCTGGTGTGAGGTCTTGATACCCTTATCTATGTGTACCATGGTCGGTTATGGTTGGTCAATTGAAATGGCTGCTCATGTTTCTATTCCATTGATTTTGCAGTTCCTGCAGGGTTTTCTGGTCACTTGGCTTATTCAAGTATTTTCTGCTCTACTTGTTGACACTTTCCCTGAAACGCCGAGCACAGCCTCAACAGCTGGGAACATGACACGTTGTGTTGTGTCGGCTGTGGCAGTTGCAATGCTGCAGCCATTGATCGAGGTCATGGGCAAGGGATGGCTGTTTACATTTGTTGGCCTTGTGAGTGGTATTGGCGGTGTTGTGTCACTTATGATCTTACGGCGGCGGGGCATGAAGTGGAGAACTTCAAGGAGAATGGCTTATGAGCAGTGTGACGCTGGATCAAGCTCACATACTAATGAAAGCTCGACTGGATATTTAGAAAAGGGATCTAGTGAAAATGAGAAGCCATAAATGCCCTCGCATGTCAAATGGCATTAAATACTCCTGAACCGGGCAGTATTGGGAACCCCCAAATTATTCCCCTTTTCTACTATGGGATCCCTCGTAGCCTCTTGGGTACTTCCCCACAAGATACCGCATGTCAGTCAGAGCCCTGTGGTAGAAGTATTTGTGTCAGTAAGTAGAACAATCATTGTCAGAGCAACCCCCCACTTACAATTCTCTAAACCTCATGTTATTTAAGTAGGAAGCGGATGAAGTGATGTCGAATCGACTGCGCAATTTCTCAACTTGTTAATCATTTGACACGGCATGACATTGTGGTTTCAGCCTTGCTAGAGTTCCACTTACCAGCGATACAATATCAGGCGATCCTCAAAATCCTCTTTTGGTTCCGACCTTTCAAAATTCCTCAGGTATTCCCGAATGTAAGTTTTATATATCTGATGCCGCGGCAAGTTCCAAGCACCAAGCTCAACTAATCGGCATTAGAGTTACAAAGAAAAGAAAATAATGGGCATCGACGTACATTCGTTGTGAGCATATGTGGAGCTCGCGTCGAAGATCAGAGGCTTCTCGGTTATGGCATCTGTAGAGGTATTGCCGTCCCAGAGATCTCCGTGCACAAACCGGGGTTGGATTTCATTCCCTCCTGTCTCGAGCGGCCGGAGAAGCCGAGGTATGACCTTCTCAATCATATCCTTGAATAATACGTGCATCTCTTCGTTGTTGCCGTGCATCTGCTGCTCCCAGTCGAAAATGCGTTGAAGCATCTCCGAGAAGAACTTCTCCCATGAGTCTGTCCAAGTGTTTGGTTGTTGCAACGCGCCTTGGTTTGTTGGTACGTGGAATCCGTACTTTCCGTTTGGAGAAAGTCCTTTTCGATGCATCTCCGCCACTCTTTCGGGTAAGCTATCGACATCCGGAACTTCGTCTGTCATATCAACAAACTTCATCAGGTAGAAGCTGATATCTGGATTGGAAGCGTAGACCCCGTGTTCGATTGGTTCTGGGCAAAATTCAGGCATCATTCTATAAATTATCTTCATGGATTCGAATTCGCCCCGCAGGTTGTCTCCCCTACATCCGTATGGGTTACCTTGGCCATTAGCATAGTCTTCTTTTAGGACTCACAGAACCCACTTTCAAAAACAAGTCCAAAGGACTGCCGTCTGCTTGAATTGCCTTGATTGCCGCTGTCCTGGTCCAATAAGCTGCCCCATGTCGATTGAAGGACTTGATGATCGAGCCTTGCGGGAGTGCTATTTTCTTCGTATCAGCTCGTTCCGTGGTGCATACTAAGATAATGTTTTACCAGCTATCACGTTTGCGTCGATTTCCTCCAAAGCACTATCTGGCACCTCTGTGAGTGATTTTACAAGATTGCGGACCTTATTTGGAAGCCCAGGCCCTGTGTATTCAGGCAAATTTGCGAACGTCCACACTTTTGCTCGATGGCCATCCATTTTCGACGTCCTTGGCGTGTGAGACAAAAATATGATTTCAAGTCAAGAAAATACTTATTTATTTCTTGCCGTGAGATTTGGAAGTTGTTTTATGATCTCCATACAATAGCGGTTATGCGGGAGCCAATGTTTTGTTTTTACGGCGTCTCGCGGGGTACTGGTGATGGGGGCTGGGGATTTGTTCGCGGGTGCTACACCCGTCCGTACCGGTTTCAGGGTTTACCACCTATCATACTCACGCTCCCGTGTTCTCTATCCAATCATGATAGCTTGGACCTCGACACCTCCACTTATGAGACGATCCTGCAGACAGGCCTAGATTTGAAGGCGCCTTAACATTGCCGCAGGCATGTCGATCCCACATCTCATCGAAATTTATCCTCTTTCACCATCCTTCATGCAAAAGCATACCGCATGGCATTTGTTGGTCTCCCGGTAATCTACATCAATAAGTTATATTGTCCCGCAATTCTGGCACTCGATACCTTCTCAGCTTCGCCTTCCATGACCACGTGCTTGGGGGTCACTCTGCGGGCGGCATCTTATTCTCGCCGCGAACCATAATGAAATCTCTGGTGTTCAATACGGTCAACTATATTGGCAATTGAGACACTCCTATCGGGGTTAGAGGAAGGTGACAGTCTGACCAATGGATCGATACTCCCCATCGGACCGAAGAGTCTCAAAGGTTTCGGCGGGGTTCTTCCATCGAGCCGTAACCTTTCGAAGCATATCTGGAGAAGGCACTCCCGGTAATGACAAGGGTCCGCTAGGGTTGACCACGATCCATAAACCCTTTGAAACTGCAGTCGCCGACCTCGTCTTTGTACATGGCCTTGGGGGCGGCTCTAAGTAAGTTGACATTGAATACTGCAAAAAGATTGGCCCTCCCCCCCTCTCCATATTTGGCATCACTTCGTCATGCACCTCGCTTGTGCTACCAAACCTCGATCTTTTTGTTCTCTGTTTCGTTCCATTTGACTAACGTGGTCTCGATATAGGAAGACATGGACCAAGAATGAGGATCCCAATCTCTTCTGGCCACAGGAATGGCTTCCTCATGACGAAGCATTTAAGGATGTTCGGATACATATCTTTGGATATGATGCAAATTGGGACAAGGAGAGCATCCTGAACATACATGACTTCGCCAAAGACTTATTGGGTTGGTTGAGGGACAGTCCAGCGATACCAGGACATGAGCAGGTATGTGAAGCTACAGCAATACAATTGGTATTGGTTGGAGCAGGAAAACCAGATCCAAATATGACAGCTCGACTGAGTGAGGCACCTTGTTATTGGCTTACTGATGAAATATACAGTGTCCTATTGTTTTAGTGTGTCATAGCTTAGGAGGTCTAGTGGCGAAAAGAGCTTATATTCTGTCGAAACAACTTAAAGAATACCAGGATATCGGGCAGAGGATACGTGCAATATTCTTCCTTGCCACGCCTCATAGGGGATCGAACATGGCTGAGCTTTTAAGTCGTATTTTACAAGTTGCTAGTGGATCGCGACCGTTTGTTACAGATTTACACCCAAATTCTGTCATGGTACAGTCCATTAATGAAGAATTTCCGCATCACTGCCAGGAATTATACCTACATTCCTTTTACGAAACAACTGCAATGAGCTTTGGTGTCAAAAAGGCTATTGTTGTACCAAAGGATTCTGCGATTCTGGGCTATGAGAACGAGCGAAGCGGTTTTCTTTCCAATGCTAATCACCGAGAGGTCTGCAAGTTTGGGAACGACCAAGACCCAAACTACCTTGCAGTTCGCAATGGCATTGCCATGGTGTTAGATGAATTGCGAGGTAAAAAGCAGTTGGTTAGAACAGAGTCTGACTATGCGCAGCAGCTGTGGTTAAAGGAGTGCCTGGACATTAATGACGGCTACGACGATGATTTCCAACGGGTTGATTCTGAGCGCATAGGGGGATCATGTGCGTGGATTGAGCAGAGAAAATCTTTCCAAAGCTGGCGAGATTCATCAGAACCTCAAATGTTCTGGCTAGCAGCAAAGCCTGGAACCGGAAAATCCATTATGTCCGGCTTTGCTATCAAACATTTGACTGAGCTGAATAAGGATTGCCAATTCTACTTCTTTACCTATGGCGATAAATCTAAGTTTGGTATCGGCCTGCTCCTGCGTTCTATAGCGTGGCAGATGTCTTGCAAGCACAGGATTGTTTTCGATTACGTCCTCAAACAATGCAAGAAAGATGCACACCTGGCCGCGGCGGATTACCGGACAATATGGCGCAAACTGTTCCTAGATGGCATATTCAGGCTACATTTACCAACCCAACAGTATCTGGTGATAGATGCTCTAGATGAGTGCGTCAACGATGCCGAGCTTGTGCCTTTGCTTGTCAAAGCGGCAGAAGTCAATGCCCTTCGTGTGTTCTTGACCTCGCGCAATACATTCGACATGTATGGTATACTATACCCGGCCACCCTTTCTATCATATCGGAGAACATTCCTCCAGAGAGTGCAATTGCCGATATCGAGTTGTATATACATGCGAACCTGCACAACTTACCAGCCTTGGGGCCTGACAAGGACAGAGCGCGGGAGTTAATGATGCAGTCCATACTGAAGAAGTCAAACGGTTGTTTTTTGTGGGTGCGACTTGTCCTTAGCGAGTTAAGAAGGGTTCATACTGCAGAAGAAGTACGACAAGTACTCGAAGACGTCCCCTCGGATATGGATGAACTTTATTCGCGTATACTTGATACTATGTCTTCTACTCTCAAACGAGGCAAGCCCCTCACGAAAGCAATACTTGCTTGGACAGCATGTGCTTCACGACCTCTGACTACAGACGAACTCCACGAAGCTTTGCAGCTGGATATTAACGATAGTATTGATAGCGTGGAGAGATCAATTTCATCAACATGTGGCCACTTGGTAGAAATTGACAAGGCGACTTCGCGTGTGCAAATGGTGCATCAAACAGCTCGAGAATTTCTGATACGCCCCAATAACCGGTCCGAATTTGCCTCCGAGAGAAGAGAATGTCATAGAAGGCTAGCGATGGTCTGCCTTAAGTACCTGTCTGGCAGTGAGATGGCTGGGTCTAAAAACAGGAAACTCAGCGCCTCTTTCGTCCCAGTCGCCAATGCCCGATCGCCATTCTTGGCTTATGCTGCCAACGCACTACCTGACCATATTGCATTCGTTCCATCCGAAGATGATGAGTTCCTTCATGCCTTAGGCCGATTCTTGGGCTCTCACAATCTTCTCTCCTGGATCGAGTACATTGCTAGAAACTCCGATATCAATCGATTGATTCATACAGGAAGAGCATTGAGACATTACCTTCAGCGAAGGTCAAAGTATGTCGTCCCATTCGGACGGGATGTGGCATTGCTCGATGCTTGGTCCGTGGACTTGATACGTCTAGTGACTAGGTTCGGTAAGAATCTTTCAGCGTCACCAACCTCTATTTACCACCTTATCCCGCCATTCTGCCCTCCTGAAACGGCATTGAATAGGCAATTTGCCACGTCCCATCGTTCAATTCGCGTCAATGGTCTCAAGGTAACGACTTGGGATGACTGTTCTTCTGTCATCAACTATAAACGTGAGATTCCAACGGCAATCTCTGCTTCCACGTCTCTGTTTGCAGTAGGACAAAAGGGTGGCCAAATAAAAATACACCAGGAAACGAGCTGCCAAGAAATGCATACTCTTATTCATAATGAAGCAATCAAGCTTCTACGATTCGGTGACAATGGTGACTTTCTTGTGTCAGTTGCCGCCAAATCAATTTGTGTCTGGGACATTAGATCCTGGCAAAGATTGTGGAGATTTGAGATTGGAACGCCATGTATGGACCTTTCATTTGTTGACAACGATCGACTACTTCTCGTTGCATTGAAAGACAACCGACTGCTGATATGGGACATGGCAACCGGGAGTGGCAGAGAACTTACAAGCTGGGTCGATGAACTTGATGAGGAATATGTCAGTGACCGCCCAATCACAGCAAGTATTGGCTGCGGCTCAACCATGCTCGCCGTGGCATACCGTGGTCAAGATGTGATCGTTTGGGATATCGAAGAGGAGACTATCCACGATATATACGGGCAAGATATCGGGTCTCTGGGTCCCCGGGCAACAAAGCGCTCTGGTGTGTCACTGGTATGGAGTCTGCTGTATAGCCCTGCCCCGGAGTCAGATCTTCTGGCTGTTGGTTATAACGACGGCGAAATCGTTGTTTTTAACACTATGGATCAAAAAATACAAGCTCGGGCTCCCGCCAACGCCCATTCGCTCGTTTCTTCATCAGATGGAATTTTAATGGCTTGCGGCAATTCCGCCGGTGCCATTCTCATCTTCGAGTTTGAAAGCCTGAAACTTTTGTATAGGATAGTTTCGGAGGAGTATAGCGTGAAATCCCTCGTATTCAGTGCTGATAATCTCCGTCTCATTGATATCAGGGGCCCGTACTGTCGAGTCTGGGATCCCCCGGTACTTTTGCGTGACACTTCTGAAGATGAGCATAACAGTGACACTGTTTCGGTTTCTACCGCCCCGCAAGACTACTTAATTGACGACACTGAGCAGATCATACATATTTCTGCGTTCTGTTGTATTGAAGATGCTGACGTAGTGGTGTGTGGCAAGATCGATGGTTCAATATTGATTTACGATGGAAAGTCGGGCGAGGAGAGACAGGCTCTTGTCCGCAATTCCCACGATAACTCAATTACATGTTTGTTTTATGAATCACGAAGCAAGGTCCTGATCAGCGCCGACATAGACAGTTGGGTAATCTCCTATCGTTTGATAAAAGATGGAAACAAATGGGATTTACAAAAGTTATTCGAGCACCGGACAGGGACAGCAGTCCTTCATGTTCTTGCGAATGAGGGATTCACCAGACTTCTCATCTCCACACGGGAAACCGATAGTCTTTTTGCAATCACGCCTGAAAGCAGTCATATTCTCAAGACCATAGATTGGCCAGACCGAAGACTATACAAATGGAGCGTTCACCCTGTCAATCAACAATTGATTCTCGTTCTCGACACCTCTATCCATCTGTTTTCATTCGAGTCCTTCCAAAAGCTTACATCAGAAACTGGAATCCAAATGACGGGATCCATTCTCCCAGAGCTTTCCATTAGGGCCATAACATCATGTTTCGACGGCCGGGTGATTGCTACTACCTTCGCTGAATCTCTTGCCTCCCGCTCGAAATCCAAACTTCTCCTCTGGCATGCGTCGGATTTCTCTCCCGAAAAAGACGCAGCGGCGCCGATACCCCACTACCAACCTCTCGCGGCACATGTTGAATGCATTATTGGAACCTACAACCACCGCCTTGTGTTCCTTCATCAAGACGGATGGATCTGCTCTGCGGACCCCCAGAACTTCGACGTCGAGTTTTATGATCGCCATTTCTTCCTCCCGGCTGATTGGATGAGCGCTACTCCTACAGGAGGCCTGATGCTTAGCATCTTCCCTCATAATGGGACCATCGTTTTCGTGCAAAGGGACGAAGTCGCCATTATCCAGAAGGGGATGAATTATTTTGAGGGAGGTCAATCAAAGGGCATTTCGAAGAGGCCATCACTTATCAGATCTACGAGATCGGACTCGAGTCACTCGACCGTAGACCGCTTCCTTAGTGTCTCAGAGGGGAAAGATTAAATGCGGCGTAAGAATAGATCAGGAAAGAAATCCTCCGTGGAAGATACTCGTGCCCAAATCAACGTATCTTGTCAATCTCCAAAGCCAAATTCGCTAGCAGATCAAATGTCGAACAGAGAACCTGTGTAGACATCGTAATGGAGGCATTAATGGCCCTCAGAATGGAGGGAAGACGTGCGCGGGATGCAGCCGGAGAAGGCGCCATCGTTTAGAAGATTTAAATTAAGTCTTTAGATAGTAAAATAATAATAACACAAACACAGAGAAGTTCCAAATCCTTCCAAAAACATGCGCCAAGCTCAAACTACTCATAAATCATTAACGCTGCATTTCCGACGCAGCCACTTTATCATCAACGCCACCCAGTGCCTTTCTGCCATCCCGAGGTTTCTCCTACGATGAATCATCCTTCACTTAACGGCGATAACAACTTGAGAGATCTCATCGATGTTCATACGTTTATCGATAGCTCCTCGTGCTCCGTCTTGCCTCCACAACAACCGGTCCACTCCTGCGATAGCTGTTCTGACTCATTCTCGGACTGGCATAGTAGGTCTGGCTCACTGGCCGAGCAGTGGTTCGTGTGACTGAGGTATAGGATGATGTTGGACGATAGTGACTATGCGAATGGTGCGAATGACGTGATACAGGACGAGGTGCGACGTAGACTTCCTCGACGTACTGCTTACGTCCGTGGTGGTGATGCTTCTTTGGGGTGGAGAAGAGACACATTTTGTGCTTATCTGAATTGATGTTGGAGGAGATGAATGTTGGTGTGAATGGTTTTGATTGAGGTTTGAATCAAGGTCGAGATGTATATAGGGATACGAGCGATTGAGGACAGATTTAAATTCGCGTGAGTCAATTGCAAAGACGAGAAAATGGCTTACATATATAGACTCACCGGGTCAGACAAGGCTTTCACCTCCACGATGACATTGGCAGCCAAGACTAGTTCGTATCCCAGTTCCACTATAGAATCATGAACGAATGCCTGCCAGTCTGATCCCACCACTGCAGCCTTACCCCAGCAAATATGACCCAGGATGTCACTGGCTACTCAGCGAGATGCTCCGGGAAACTTTGGGGGCTGCATTCAGCGCATCGAGGCTGAGCAGAGCCGCCATTATGCAACTTCACCGACTATGTGAGTAATGTGTCGTGCGTTAAACTCGTTGCCTAGATTCAATCGGCGAGGCAGTATGAGGCAGTACAAGGCAGCTGATTGAATCTGAGGCGGAGCTTAAGTTTCTTGGGAAGAGGCAATTGAGACAGGGACAGGCAAACAAGACTTTTTGAAAAAGGGTTGCGGAGTACGCCGGGGGGGGGCAGGGTAAGATTACGCTTTCGTATCTGATCTTCTTTGTGAAGAGAGAAAAAAGGCGGGAGATGAGTAGAATGGAGTCTCGAAGAAGGGGCATTATTGGAGTGGATGAAGTGAGAATTTCAGGCTTTCAAGTGGGTTGATGTTTCGATAAAGGTGGCCGACGTCAGGCTGCAGCTGTAGTGAGAGAGACCCCTGTGGGCCACCGTGGGCCCTGCATTTGCTTCCACCATTCTTCAGCGGGATCCTAGTTGTTTGCCTCCCCGACCTCGTGTTCGCGCTCGCAATCGAGCGCCCGCATGCAAAAATATGAAACCATCTATTGATCGGGATCTCTAGATCGGAGAATCAACCGATGCTCGACGACCATCCTCGAGGCTCTGTCAGCGAGTTGTGGCAGTAAGCCTGTAACAAGTACGGGCGTCGCGCCGTACCTCCACTGCACGCGTCCTTCTCCTCTGATTGAAGCCCTCCAAACACGAGATGATTATTTTCGGGGCACACTTGAACGATGGATTGGGATACAAGGGAAATCAACGATTGATTGGGACACAAGGAAAATCAAAATGACATGAGTTATGCGGACTATAGCAAACTATGGCGAACTGTGGCCGATTGAGGATTAGGAATTGGAGTCTATGCTATCGAGTATAACAACCGTGCCACACCTGTCAATGTGGTGATGTAAGTGGAATTGGGCTTCTATTCAGAGGTACGCAAACGTTTAAAAGCTAATTGATCGGGCAGAGGGCTAACAAAGCATAACCCAGCCTTCCCAACACAAGATCACTTTCCCTGCGTTGCCTTAGCTATCTGTGTCGAACGATTCAACGAAACAAACACATAGCTGGGTGTGTTCGAACCATCCAGGGCAACACAGCAGGGTGTAATTTACAACGTTTCTCCCAAGACAGCACAAGATGGAATGCACAAGCGCTTGGAACATTGCGAGGGACGGCAGGTTACAGCACAAGAGGTCGAGACTGCCATCGCTCTACGGTCCCTTCTTGACCAGATGATCGTATCCAATGAACAAACATACATGCTGGGCCAAGTGTGCTACCAGCTACCGTATATATTTGCCTCTCGATGGACGCAGAAGTATTTGCAGCGACATACAGAACTAGGATGGCCTTTCCTGTTCATTAGTCGAGCTTCCATCTATCAGTAGGCTTTCCCTTGCCAGGCATATTCCTAGACCAAAGAAGCGGCTCTTCCACGAGGCTCCGAGGTTCGGATTCGATCGGCGTTGGATCTCCAAAGTTAATCACATGCAGTCCTGGTGGTCCTGCTACGCCCGAACTTATGTTTGCAAGTTCTTCAAGGCTGCTTTCTTCCCTCATCCCGGATTGAGAAGAAATCTTGGTCTCTTTCTGAGTAGCATACTCACCATCAAAATCAATATAATGTTAGGAGAGGCAAGGCCCTTGTTTTGATTCATTGTTCTCGTCCTCCTGCGCATATCCACAATCTGCCTCGAAATATGATCCGTTCTGCGCCATTAATAACTGTTGGGAGTCCCAAAATTTCTTCGTGAGGCACCATTGCTTTATATCTTGGGCATCATTAAAGATCCTAGTCTCTCCTATGGACGGAAACGTCCGAGCGACACTGTTAGGTATCGGTATTCCCCCCCGGGTAGCATCTTCAGATTCTTCTCTTTACCTGCTGCGCAGATTACAAAACCCCGCCTATCTTCCGTGTGAAATTCTTTTCCATTGTGAATTATTGTCGCTCTCCTAACTTTGTCTTTATCTCCTATTAATTTTGAAGGAGAGCTCCCTCGCCATACTGACGAGTTTGTAAAGGCTTTGAGGCCTCGTAAGACCGTAAATCATCACGGTAGAGCTGGGTGTCCCGCCTCACGCTTGGAAAAGGTAAAGTATCTTCAATATGCTTCTATACTGAGGCTCCAACTTCAGAAAGGAAGGCGGGATGAGGTAGAATCTGGGCTCGTTGCTCGTTATTAGGCGTAAAAGTGGAGACGGGCTAGTGGTCGAGCCGTTAGAATGATTTATCAGCAGCGTTCGTAAACCCCATTTGCTTAGAAACTGCCACCAGCGAGTTAAACCTTGCTCAATTGAAGCAATAACTACATCCTCTAAACAAGTTGGATGTTTACCAGACAACCCGTCCTCCCAAGTATCGCATCATGCCGAAAAAAACGGATCCAAGTGCGGATGAATGGTGGGGGGTTCAAGATGCTCGAAAACGAAAGCAGATTCAAGATCGTCTAGCCCAGAGAGCCCGACGTAGGGCCCCTAGTGATTCCCGCTATGCAGAACGCTTTGGTTGAACGATTTAAGATATATGGCTGACCATGCGAGCAGGTCAGAAACTAGCAAAATCAACTGGCCAGAGGACTGATCTATCATCAACGACCAAGCATCTCGCAAAGAGAGAAAGCAGCTCAAAATATGACACTATGTCACCCTCCGAAGATCTTCTTGGGCGTGAAAATGTCTATCACCTCTCAGACCCTAAATTTACCATCTGCTCCGCCCTCTTTCATCACGGCATCATCCTCAACATCGCCTGCGCAAGCTCATCCATCGTCAAATCCGTTCCAGCAGCATCACACGTGCCTTTGTCCCTACGCCCTTTGGACATCCAACTCAAGCAGGTGCATTACCAATTTATTGACCGGTTTCCCTTACCAACGATGAGGCGGAATATGATTGAGATGGCAGATGAGATCAATTTGGAGGAGTTCTTAGCTGATTTGTTTGGGACGGATACGTTTGTTATTACCCCGGGATGTTTGAGCTGGGATGAAAAGGCTTGGAAAGTTACTCGTGGGTTTAGGAGGAAGTGGGGATTTTTACTGGATAGGAGGGAGTCATCGCCTTTGCCCGAGTAGATGCAAGGGAGTTCAGAGAGCTTCTCGTTCAATCCCCAAAGCTCCAAAATGACTTCTTATCAGTATTTCCTAGAAGAAGAAAAATTAGGAAAATGTCGTTTCATAAAGAAGCTTCTTGAGGACCCCCTCCAGAGCACCACTTGGATGTTTTAGCTGCTATAAATCTTCTTGCTAGTTTGAAAACACATCAAAAATTTACCCCATGAATCGTACCTAAAAGGCGTAAACTAAGAAAATTTACCTGCGTGAAGAGAGTATTGTTTGAATAGAAATTTGTTGAGGACTGTAGAAGAATCTGAGCGTAGAGCTCAAAATGATAGAAGAAGGCGGCCGGGATGAATCAATAATTGGCTTAATGAAACTACCCAAATCAAAATCGATAAAAATAAATTAGATGTAGCATTCAAATAAAAAATGACTTTCAAAAATGAAAAATAAATTAAAATTAATGAAAAAGCCACATTTATCAGAACCCTGATTCGAAAATTGCACCCGTTTCGGTTAGACTCTCTCGCGTCTCACAACAACAACAACAACCGCACCTTCTGCCTCTCCCTCTTTCTTCTTTACAACAACAACCCAAAAATCGCAAATCCATCAAAACAAACCCAATCACTTCAACAACTATCTCAATCAATCTCCCTCTTTCGCCACGCGATAATCGAACAGTCAAATCACCACTTCGCAAAAGAAATCACCCGCAACAATGGCCGTCAGCAACGCCGCAAAGACCGCTATGCAGAAGGGTCGCGTCGAGTCCGCCAAGGCGAGAAAGAACAAGAAGGCTGCAGCGCAAGCTAGGGCTAAGGTTGCGAGAGAGGCACGCGTTGGAAAGAAGGCTGCTACTGCGAAGGCTACTCCCAAGAAGTGAGGCTGCGGTGGATCGACGGTTGCGATGCGATGCAGGAAGGCGATGGGTGCTATGCGTGATGATCTCCAGTTGAGGGCTTGCCTAGGACTTGAGCATGGGATGTCGTGTGATGGTTTGGGGGGACATTTGCTTCTGGAGGAGTGGGTTATGATATGCTTTGCGGTTTCTTAGGTGCGCTCGGGTATGGCTGGGAATCAAGGTTGATAATGGGCATCGTAATAGTGCTTTTCAATCAATCCGATGTTATTACGAAATGAACCTTTCTTGCTACTTGCCTCTGTGGTATCTCTCTCCAATTGTGCTCCGTCGCCGTTCCGTAGTTCTGCGTTGGTATCGTGAAGAGCTAGTGGTCCGTTGCTAAAATAGCTAACTCTATCCTTATTTTTCTCTCGGTCTCCGTTCCCATTTTTCGCGCCCTCTCTTCTTATTTACTGCCACATTGCTGCGTATAACACTTCACTAACTACGCTAGTAGCCCTCCGCATCCCCCTCCTGTTTATGTGAAGCGGGGCGTGACATTGGATGATTACTTCGAACGCACACGCAAAGGCAACCCTGAACTTCAAAGTTACATATGAGAATACGCATATTTTGATTCAAACTCGAAAGTTAGGTGGGTAAAGACAGAAAGTAGCCCCTTCACGGCCTTCACGGTACTAGAAACCAGATATTATTCCTCAACTCCAGCCCCACTCATACTCATTTAACACATCTACCCAAACTAACCTCACCCTACAGCTTAATTCACGAGTATCTGAACACGCTCACCGCATCATTCCATCCAGTAAGTGTCGAGTTTGGCGAGTTTGAAATGTGAGTGGGGCTTGGAATTTGGAAGGGAATCGTGGCGTGGGAAAGCGGTCTTGGTTGGAATATTGATAGAGGTTAGGTGGGGGAAGGAGAAAGAGGCCGAGGATGCTGCAGGTCCTCTTTTTGAATTGAGTTAAAGTGTCAGCTTTGTGGTGCTGTCACTGAATTATCTTAATTCATGTGAAATTGGGAGAAGATGTCAAATAATTTTTATATTTTCGCCATCCTGAGGTCTGATTCTAACTTACCTGAGTGCAATGCGAAACGTCTTTCCTTATTTTTAAATTAGATACTCTTTTTGGATTCGAAGCCTTTCAGCAACCCCTTAATCGTGGCTCAAGGGACAAAAAGATACACACACGACTGTGACGGACTGAGACTTGCTGCAGACGACCTTGCTAGCAGACACTTGTTAGCAGATATCAGAACAACGAATAGAAAGCAACTTTCACATGACAGTGCAGTCAGTGCATCCACACATGTTGTCTAGGTTATAAATGTCCTTGGCAGGTTGCGCTGTTTATTATTGACATGATGCAGATAGTTCCCAAGTTCGTCTATCAAGAGTGAATAGATGCGATAGGGCTGAGCAGTAGGAAAATTCTTAGTTGCAATTTGCGATGATCTTCTCACCTTCATTGTCTTTTCTGACGTGATACCAGGTCCAAAGGTTACGAGTCAGGCTGGGGATGGACGGTACCGGCTTTTGCTTATTCTGGTGACATTGGGGACGGGGAAGGCGTGGGAAAAGAATGAACATTTGAGCTTCGGTGGTCGATTAATTGGGAGGGCAGGGATGAGGGATGAGTTACTCTCAGGTTGTTTTGCGAGTCGTTAGGAATCGAGCAATGGATGATCGGATTGTATAAATCGATTTCATTTTTGAACACAGATTGTACTCGGTAACTGATATCTTCATACTTCTTGGGTCTCAAAACGCCATTATCAACGCCGAAAATGCAACTATCCAGAAGATACAAATATATACATACACACACCAAAAAAGGAAGAAACAAAACAGTCTCGAGATATCATACGCCAGGCAGAACGAAAACAGAAAGCAATTTGATACAGGGTAGCGAGTGCCGGCTTCTATGAACATACAAGCGAAGAAGGTAGAATGTAACAATCATGAAATCGTCATTCCATTATGCGTGATTATCTCTGAACTGGATCCCAGTTCTGAGGTTCCCTTCCTCCTCGCCCTCCGCCAGGAATCAAAGCCGGAGGGGGACCTCCCCGCCCTTGTTGAGGAGGTTGATACGGCCTGTAGCCAGGATAGCCGGGTTCTTGGGGCGGTGGACTTCGGCTAGCATATGTTGGCGGTGCTGTGCTCCCTTGATAAGAGCTTTGCGAATTATAAGATTGTTGTGAGGGTGGCGAAGGTCTCGTTGGGTATTCTTGTGGTGGTGGAGAGGGCCGTGATGAGTATTGTTTGGGTTCTTGGTACTGTTGAGGTGCGCCAGTGCCGAAATCGAAGCCAGAATTGTTGTTCAAGGGTGGCGAGGCCATTCTGCCTGGTCCACCAGGCCCCCTCGAAGGGCCACGAGGTGGGCCATTCTGTTGGTAGTTGTCACCTGGATAAGGTCGATCAGAGTATTGTCTCCCGGGATTCAGAGGTCGCGAGGAATCCGAAGAGTATTGGCGGGTGGGTTGTGGAGGATACGGTCGATCGCTGTAGGTATCATTCGAGTATTGTCGTTGAGGCGGGGCACGACCACCCATTGCTGCACCGACAAATCCATTGTTATTTCCATATGCATCTTCAGAAGATGGTGGATCATATCCTCTTCCTTGACCATCAATTCCTTGGGGTGAGTTTGGTCCATAACCTCGACCCCCCATCAATGGCCCATCCACTGGAGAATTTGGCCCGTAACCTCTCCCGGGTCCTGGAGAAGGTCTTCCTCTACCTGGGCCAGGTGAAGGTCCTCCTCGGAATCCTCGGCCATTCTGGTTGTACATATTGCCTCCTGTATACCCATTCCCTCCCATTACTTGCCCAGGCTGAGCACCATAAGGGCTTTGACCTAAGTCATTGGCGGGACTAGGAGGGGAACTAATTCCAGCTCCCGTCGCTCCAGTCATTAGAGGCACCTTCTGACCAGTCACGGGATCTAATTCCCCTAACTCGACAGCATTCTTCTCTTCCTCTGTCAAAATATGCTTCTTGACCGCACTATCCCAACTTGGCATTGGAGGTAGGGCGTCCTCAGAAAGAGTATTGGCCTTTGGTTCAACCGCCAACCCATTCTTTCCTACTTCAAACTGTGCATACTGTGGAGGCTCGAATGCTGACTTTACGGGTAGCGCACCTCCCATCATAGGAGCAGGAGCCTGGTAACCTTGTGTAGGAGGGTGCGAGTATGGATCGTCAAGATGTTTGTGAGGTCGATCTTTCTTCCCATCGCAACATCCACCACAACAATCGCAGCATTTGAGGAACGAGAAACATGTGCAGCAGCATGACATTCCACAGCAAGCACATCGAACTATGCACCAAACGATTGACAGGACAATTAAGGAGACGACGATTATTGCGATTATGACGGGCCATCTGGAAGAGTCAGCAGTTGCGCGGAGAGCGAGAGGGAAGTACTGACTTGCAATAGCTCTTCGCCATACAATTACTCCAGCTTGAAAATGTATTCTTCACGCTGTCTATCTCTGGTATCTGTCTCTTCCCTAGCAGGCTATCGAAGAAGATATCCCCCACACTCCTCCGCACGCTCCTGTGCATAGCTTCCGTAATATGGGGCATCTTAATGTCTGGAGCTCAAGATCGCACGTTGTCGCAGTGTTTCTTCGAGAAGTTCGTTGCAATTGATGATGAGAAGCCTTTCGCAGATCTTCTCTTACTCCATATTCCAAAACAAAATCAATTTCCCTTTCTTACGATCGTCGCGCTGATCACTTGCGGTGGAGAGGTTTGTCAAGTCGTGTCGCGTAAAGTATAAATAATGTCGTCGCGCAGCGGGTGCAATAGGATAAGAAGTGATATTATTGAGAAGTGTACAGTTTGTTTCGAGGCGGGCGCGAAGGTCTGGGCGCAGTCTGGGGCGTTGAATTCGCAAGACTGAAACGGGGGCTGTGTAATCTCACGAGAATGACCACCTCGAAATAACCATGAATCCGAGGGCTGGTAGGCTATTATTCAGTCGTGAATGGAAACAATTTAGGTAATGAATTCCGAGCGTTGGGCTCATGAGGATATTTTGAAAGGAATGACTGTTAGTTGGAGGGGAAGAGTGAAAAGAAGGGAAAGGGGAGGGAAGGCTGGAAGGATGGAGGGTGGAGTTTGTTGGCAGTTGGGGGTTGGGGGGAAAGGAAAGTCGATTACTACGGGGTGTTGATTCTAGGGCAAGGCGTTTTTGGGGGGGGTTGATAATTCTAATTCTAAGGTAAGGTACTGGTGGTACCTAAGGTAAAACCCCTGACGGTAAATTTTTAGCTCATTGATTAGCCCAATCTTAGCACCCGGTATCGATAGGATAGGTACCTACTTACCTTACCTTAGGTACATTACCTTAGGCACATTACCTTAGTACTGTAGCAGTGTACCTAGCTACCTATGGAGATGAGTGGCGTTCGAGGCTGTGGCGCAGTCATTTACCATTTACCATTCACCATTCACCATTCACCATTCACCTTCCTTCCGCCTTTCGCCTCTCGCAAACAGTGACAGATTCATGGTGGGGTGACGCGCGTTCATGAGCGTACCTAGGCATACTCGATCTCCATGTTGAAGTAAGTTCATACGGATACGAGCACGGAAAGTGCGAGAGGGAGAAAATAGGACAGTGACAGTGGAGTGCCTGCTGGTGGGAGTTTCAGAAATTAAATATCATATATGAAGTAGGTAGAGATGGAGCTTCTTGTGCCCATGGGTCCATCAGTCAATTTGATTATTGCTCAGCAAGTTCAACAAACGACACTTCCCTCCGTTGCTTTTGATATCAAGAGCTGCGCAACTGAGGCTTGGCTCCCCTAAACTGAAGAGACCGACAATGTTTCCACACAAGACCACGCCGTATTTCACTGTCGTCAGCAATCGTAGCCATAACGCCTGAAACATACTCTGAAAGGCATGATTATCATTACACATCCCATTCTTCCCATTCTTCCCATTATCCCCAACCCCGCACCCTTTCTCATCGAATAATGTGATCTCCTTTTCCAGGTGGCGGTCCCATAGGAGCATCATAAACTGGATCTCCGCCACGCTGTGGTTGATATGCATTTGACGGAGGTTGCAATTCGAACCCCTCCTGTTGACCATATGGGTGGTGGTTGCCATAATATCCTTCATTGCTGTTGAAAGTATTTCCCGTCTGTTGGTTTTCCATTGGAGGACTGTAAGGAGGAGCCGCACCGCCATTGTATGGTTGATTTTGATAGTATCCCCCGGTGTATTGGCCCTGCGGAGGTTTGCTCGCCATCCATCCTGTCCCATACATCGGTGCAATTCCTTGACGACGGCGGCGGCGAGTGTTCCAACATCTAGACGTGTTAGCCAAAGGAATGGATCAAGGGCTAAATAACAAACATACGAGAATAGGAATGCGATGAGGAGAATGGCTATGACGACGACTGCTAACGCAACCCATCTGCCCCAATTATCCCATCTCGAATAGTAGCAGTCACCATTATAGTATCCGTTTCCATAGCCACAGCTGTGTAAGATGTGAGCAAGCTATCCACAGCCTCGTCGACGATCCTCAACTTACTTCTGTCTTTTCGACAGCAGGCCTTCTAGACGAGTCGGCGCCATTGTGTCGCGAGTTGATAGTGTGACACTGACACGGATCAAGTGGGGAGAAATTGACGAAATTGATGATTGGGTAATTTGGTTGGTCTCCGCTTCGGCTTTACGCTTGAAGTAGTGAACGATAATGGAGAGAGTAAATGCGGTGATGAAGGTTTATAGACACTGGACGAACATCAGGAGAGATGCTGAGGTGACGAAAGGCAAGCTTAAAAAGAAGATCGACTTGCGAATGAAGGTGGTGGCTGTGTTCGGGATCTCGTTCCTTGCTAGATCAGGTGTCAAAAATGCGGAGCAGCAAGCACCAAACACGAGGCTTTTCTCATCGTTGAAAGTCTTGTTAGATTGCGTGGCCACAAAGTGACAAATCTTCTCAGCTCACTTGTCTGGTGTCTCAATTGTTTCTTTTCAGTCGAGAGTCGAAGATCAGGACAAGGCGCGATTTGGTGATTCCAGAAGGAAGATTCCAGAATAATATCTCCCCCAGGAAAATGTCTCTCATATTCCTCATATCCCTCATCATATCATATCATATATCCTATCCTATCCTATCCTATCCTATCCTGTTCTGTCCAATCCTGTCCTATCCAACCCTGGTTCCATCATCGTCATCAACTGATCCCTCCCTTCCAAATCATTCGTCTATCTGTCCAATCATTATTCCCATATTTCATGCGTCTCCTGCGAGGCAAGGGTCGCCATGCTTCCATTGCCAGCGCATCAAATGTGGTTTGTGCGTGTTATAGAATGAGAGTGTTGGTTATTATGTTTCCCAGTTCTAACTTTCTCTACAGATTTCACTTTTTATCCAAACTACTCAGGCAAATCGTCAGCTTAATCCCAACACCAATACCAACATGAGGGTGTCGCGGAATTTACCCGTCCCATGTTCTTGGATTCTGAGAGTAAAAAAAAAAACTTAATTTTCTCGACAATCCACATGGTATTGGATTACACATAACCAGGGCGTTTCTGCGGCACGAAAGCTGCTCCACTACAGCTGGGCGGGATGGAGTTTGAACTTTATAATACTTCCATTGGGAAGAATGAGTACGCTAATTACAGTTGTCATACCCTGCAACACCGAACGATGCCTCGAAAGCCAAATACCCTCCGAAGAACCACTCCACGCTCAGATTAATGCCACGAGAAGAAGAACGCAAGCTGCCCGGTCTTCCCATTCCTCGAATGCCAGTCATTAAATTCGTCACGTCGTGGCAGACCGTCGCGCGTTGAGAAGAGAAATGCGAAGGCGCAAGGAAATCCTTTTTGCAAAGTGGATGAAACGCCGACTGATATAATCCGGGGGTCATAAGAGATGCTGCGAGCTGGTGAAATATATCGCGTCTTTGCAGACTAGGGAAGAGAGGGTTTTATCTTTCCGTTATGTCGTATCGTCATTAGAGATGGCCCAATGTCCAGGGCCGGCGGGATGGAGTCGATGCTTCTCCAGAGCGTTACTTGCTTGCGCGAGCTACGAGCCACTGCAAGACAGCATCCAGGTTTGTTTCTTCTTTTGCGCTGATGCCATAGCAGCTCACTTCTCGGTGAGAGATGCTCTTCAAGTCTAAGGCTTCGATCAACTCGTCAACTGATAACTTTTCTTCGAGATCCGATTTATTTCCCAAGACGAGCAGCGGGATCCCTTCTAGGACTGGCTTCTCTAGGAGAAGATGAAGCTCATCCTTTGCGACTGGCAGAGCCTCTGTGTCTGCTGAATCGACGATAAAGACGATAGCATTTACTCCTCGGCAATATCGCTCCCACATGGACCGAAAGCGTGGTTGTCCTCCGAGATCCCAACATTTCAGTGTCACATGCCCCTTTTGTACGCGCTTCATATTAAAACCGACCGTCGGAATCGAGCTGGGAAAGAATTATGGTGGTCAGCGGAATGCTTTCGTCGGTCGCAAGGTGGGGGTCATTTTGGCCCCGCATCAGAATCGCGCGAGAAGGGGACATACTCGAGTGTGAATTCTCCGCCCTATTCAACAAAGAAGAATCAGCATTTGCGCGATAGACGTGGAGGCGGTTATGGTGAGGGAGCTTACCGCCAGTACTCTCAGAAGTGAGGTCTTGCCGGCATTCTGCAAGCCGATCATCGTGATATCCATCTCGGTCGCCCTATCATCACAGGCCTCTGGTCAGTACTGAAGACCCCATATTTATTTTTCTCTCTGCTAGTGATCGCACAACGTCTCCCTGCCTGTCGCACGAGAGCCACTTACCAAAACAGCCTCAACAGCCAATCATACACCCGCTTGAAAAGACCTGCCATGATGCTTCAATCAGAAAGGCAATGTAGCTCGATTTGTTTTGTTCTCGAATATGGTTGTTGCCTGGATGCGCGAGGCTGTGGCTGTCGAAGGTGGGCTGTGATGATGCAAAATGAAGGAGGGGCGCAGGAGATGATCAGATAGTTCGCAATCCGACGATAATTGTCGTTTAACAGAAATATCTAGACTTGAGCAATTGTAGAACTGGAAATGCTTTTTTTTTCCGCAGAATGTGACGGTGTAGCTAGCGATCGGATGAAGAGAAGTGCTTGTGACGAGATGAAGATGGGCCCAGGGGACGAAGAAGCACGAACCGCGCCCAAGCTCCTTTCTCTTTCTTTTTCTCTCTCGGCAATGAAACAACGATATGATATGTTAAGTCAATGTTTGGCTTGGTATTATTTGTTTATTGTTTTGATGGGTCTGGAAGAGGGTCTGGGTCAAGTTCAAGGCGGCCGTGACGATGCCAAACCTAGAGGTTGGTTTGGAAGTCCTGGGGAGAGTTTGCCTTTGCTGCTCGCTGCTGCACATAGGAGATGGGCGGAAGTGGTGTGCAGTTTGCAGGAGTTGCAGCGCAGCTCTTTTACTTCGGGATGACCTTTTGATGCATTGAAATGGGGACCGATCACACATTAGACCACTCAGAAAGAGAAGAAGATCCGACCGAAAGAAGCACAGCTTGGGCCGCAATCGTCGCCAAGACCTTGTCGATAAGATGCACGTGATCTAAATTTATTTTTCGAAGGGCCTGGTGGGCCAAGAACTTTTGGTTGATTGTGAGACTCGACACTCCTGCGTCGCATTGAAAATAGCTTGTGTTGGGATTGCACTGTGAGCATACTACATGAATCGCTGCTCCAACGATTGATGTTCATTGTTAAGAACTATGCTAATAGACTACGAAGTGAAATCATGCCTCCCGCTGCAAACTCCCCCACAAGCACGACCTGGACTCACGAATTCGATACTGTTCGACGAGAGAAGCTTTTTCGGAATCCTCCGAAGGACCACTCAGCATATCCAGCTCTGCAAGCTGCGATCGCCCCACATATCGAATCATTCAATGCTCTCTTCGAGCCCGAAGGATTAATAGCACAAGGTCTTCTTGACATTGGGACGAAGACCTTCCTCGATGGCGACGAAAGAGCAGGGCCAGCCGGGAAGAACAGATTGACCATAAAGATCAAGGAGGTACTGGTGGAGAAGTCCATGCTACCTGCTTCCAACAAATTCTCAACACGAAATCGAGAGATCTTACCGGCAGAATGCAGAGAGAGGCATGTCACGTACCGAGGGAAGATGATGGCAAGGCTCGAGTACAGGATGAACAACGGGGATGCCAAGGAGTTCATAAGAGATCTTGGGCAGCTGCCGCTCATGTTGAAGGTATGTGATCTGGTAAGTGGGTTTACGAGTGCTAATCGAAAACAGTCAAATAAATGCCATCTCGAGAATAACTCTCCGTCCCTGCTAGTACAAAGGAAGGAGGAAGCCGAGGAACTAGGAGGATACTTTGTGGTCAATGGAATCGAGAAGATTATACGACTTCTGGTGGTCAATCGAAGGAATTTCCCCATGGCAATCATCCGGCCGTCATTCAGGAATCGTGGTCCAACGTTTACGGAGTTTGGGATGCTCATACGATCAGTACGGCCAGATCAGACCTCACAAACAAATGTTCTCCATTATCTCGACGACGGTAATGTCACATTTCGATTCTCGTGGCGGAAGAATGAGTTTTTGGTTCCAGTCATGATGATTATGAAGGCTTTGGTAGAGACGAATGATCGCGAAATTTTCGAAGGACTAGTTGGCTTTGCGGAATCAAAGGGGGCGAAGAATACGTTCTTGACGGATCGAGTCGAGCTGCTATTACGGACATACAAGGCATACGGACTCTATACGAAGAGCAAGACCCGGGCATATTTGGGAGAGAAGTTTCGAATCGTGTTGGGCGTTCCAGATACAATGTCGAATTACGACTGCGGGACCGAGTTTCTACGAAAGATTGTCCTCGTTCACCTTGGGAATGTCAGTGTGACTGAGGTGCAGGACAACGATAAATTCAAGATGTTGCTTTTCATGACGAGGAAGTTATATGCTCTTGTGGCTGGAGATTGCGCGGTGGATAATCCCGATGCGGTTCAAAATCAGGAGATTTTGCTTGGAGGATTTTTATACGGCATGATTATTAAGGAGCGCCTTGAGGATTGGCTCACCACACAATTACGACTAGCATTACGAGAATGGTTAAAGAGAAGTGCGGAGAACAACTTCGCGTCGCCGAATTTTCTCAAGGAGTTTCCAGTCAAGCTTTTCGGGAAAACGAATGAAAACATTGGTAGTGCTTTGGAGTATTTCATGTCCACTGGCAACCTTGTCAGCCCCACTGGATTAGATTTGCAACAAGTATCCGGATTCACAGTTGTTGCTGAGAAAATCAACTTCTTGCGATTCATCAGTCATTTTCGAATGGTGCATAGAGGTAGCTTCTTCGCTCAGCTAAAAACCACAACGGTTCGAAAGCTTCTGCCTGAAAGTTGGGGTTTCTTGTGTCCTGTTCATACCCCCGATGGAAGTCCTTGTGGATTGCTAAATCATTTGTCGCACAAATGTATTATCCTCACCCACGCCGTTGATGTTTCAGCTATTCCACAGCTTGCTGTTGATCTTGGCGTTGTCAGCTCCGGATCTTCATCAACGGATGAGAGCGTGGTTGTTCAACTCGACGGCAGAATTTTGGGATGGTGTACACCGAAACAATCACGTACGATCGCCGAAACTCTACGGTATTGGAAAGTTGAAGGATCACATAGTGTACCCAGGGAACTCGAGATCGGATATGTCCCGAACTCGGAAGGTGGATCATATCCTGGAATATACTTGACTTCAACTCCAGCTCGAATGATCCGGCCAGTCAAGTGCTTGCCCCTGGACAAGGAGGACTTTGTCGGGCCTCTAGAGCAACCATACATGTCGATTGCTGTTACAGAACCAGAAATTGTTTCTGGCGAGTCTACGCATGTAGAATTTGACCCTACGAATATTCTTTCAATCCTGGCAAACATGACACCTTTCTCGGATTTCAACCAGTCTCCTCGAAACATGTATCAGTGTCAGATGGGGAAACAATCTATGGGAACGCCTGGGACGGCAATCCGATACAGAACAGACAACAAGACGTATCGATTACAGACTGGGCAAACTCCTATTGTTCGAGCGCCATTGCACAACGAATACGGATTTGACAATTTTCCAAATGGTATGAACGCCGTAGTTGCCGTCATTTCATATACTGGGTACGACATGGACGACGCTATGATAATCAACAAGTCCGCACACGAGCGAGGTTTCGGGCATGGGACGATTTACAAAGTCAAGAAGTATGAACTCGAGGAAGGGAGACGAGCGAGTAAAAACGTCAAGAAGCTGTTTGGCTTCGCGCCGGGGGGTCTTATCAAGGCCGAATGGAAATCTCAAATTGATGAGGATGGATTGCCTCACATTGGGAGGTTGCTCCATGAAGGCGATCTTGTTTGCGCTTGGCATACAGTCTCCATGGACGGGAATGGGAAGCTAGTCAATCGAGACGGACAAACCCATTTCGAGAAATATAAGGAGAATGAGGTTGCTTTCATCGAGGAGGTTCGGCTTATTGGGAATGAGAATGGAAATGAACCAGCGCAAGCAATCTCCGTCAAGTTCCGGGTTCCCCGACCCCCCGTCATCGGTGACAAATTCTCTTCTCGTCACGGGCAGAAGGGTGTTTGCTCTCAGAAGTGGCCAAGTATCGATATGCCATTTTCCGAGTCAGGGATCCAGCCAGACGTCATCATCAACCCTCATGCTTTCCCGTCTCGAATGACAATTGGTATGTTTGTTGAGTCCCTGGCTGGGAAAGCTGGAGCGCTCCACGGACTTGCTCAAGATAGTACGCCATTCCGATTTGACGAAGAGAACACAGCAGGCGATTACTTTGGGCATCAGCTGATGAAGGCGGGGTATAACTATCATGGAAATGAGCCGATGTACTCTGGGATTACGGGCGAGGAGCTTCACGCGGACATCTACATCGGAGTTGTATATTATCAGCGTCTACGGCACATGGTGAACGATAAATTCCAAGTTCGGACGACAGGTCCTGTTACTCAATTAACCGGTCAGCCAATTAAAGGTAGGAAGAAGGGTGGTGGTATCCGTGTCGGAGAAATGGAACGTGATTCTTTACTCGCGCATGGAACGGCATTTCTTCTCCAGGACCGATTACTTAATTGCTCGGATTACACAAAGTCGTGGATCTGTAAAGCTTGTGGAACGTTTTTGTCAACGCAGCCAACGGTGTCTGCTTTCGCGTCAAGGAAGAAAGGGACTGGCGTTGTCAGGTGTAGGAGATGTGCACATCGAGCCGAGGGTTGGTCAGGTCAAGGTGAAGTTTGGGAAGATGGCGATGGAATTAGATGGGTTGGAGGGGAGGATACCACGATTGTTGCTGTACCAGGTGTTTTGAAGTACCTTGATGTTGAACTCGCGGCTATGGGTATCAAACTCAAATACAACGTTGGGCCATGATGGAGTTTATGTAGCATTTACAGGTAGCATTGCTTGGGATGGGGAAATTAGAATTTGGATAGCTTCGATATTTTCCTAGAGCATAGGCTTCGAAGTCTAAAATTCAAGCCCTTCACTCAATCGCGTTTCTACGTGCCAAAAATCACTCTCGACCTTCGTTTTCTCTTCCACGACAACATCCAACGTCGAAATAAGGCCGAGACACAAATCTAGCCCCTTTTTCAGGACCCAATAAGAGGATAGTCTCTAGGCTTCGCCAATGATACCCGCATCCCAATCCAATACCGGCCAAGCAGCCCGCCTCCACATTTTAATTATGCAGCAGATCTCCCGTTCCACAACCTCATTACGAAATTTTCGAGATTAACAAACAGAACATGTCAATATGCTGCATCAGATGTTCGAAATGTATTGACTTAATCAGGTCAAGTCATCTGTCGGTGAGATCGGGATGGATTGCCACGGTAATGGACGGCAGCTCGTGGGGACGGAAACGCACAGAAAATCAATATTCCGGTATTTGTACCTCGTACTACTTGCATTGAATGGAAGCGAGTAATTGTCAATTTGTCCCCATGTAACATTAATAAAACGTTTTCGTCGTAGTTTTAGGATGACGAGGTGGGACGTCCTTTCCTTCTAATAGCCTGTGTTTCCGTTTGTTTGTTGGCGTCAACTAAATTTCCTTCTCTGGATGTGACTCCTGTCGGGCATCTACTCAGTTTGAAAAGATATACACTCATTTGGTGTTCCGTAAGATACTGCCCAGCTAGGTCTATTGTAATATCAACTTTCTTCCTTCGTTTACAACTTGGCGCATCTCGTGCACTTCACTTCATGTTCTCGGCATGTACTTCCCGCTCCGTCTCAATCTCCTTGCGGTCGTTGGGTTATTGATATTTCAGCTATCACAAGCGCAATCGTATGATTATGGAACTGCCAGGAGTAAGATCCTGCAACGGCAATCTCCCGCACCCTTGGTTGTTACCGGAGTCCAGACAGGATCTGGCCCCAGTGGCTCTGCGCCACTACGTTATGAGGTTCGAGACTTGCAGAAGGATGAGACGACATGGACACTATACATATTAGGGCTAGATGTGATGCAAAATATCCCACAGACAGATCTGCACTCGTGGTATCAGATAGCAGGTATTTCAGCGCATTGGAGTGTGGGTGCATTCGCTGATATTTGAAGGCATTCACGGACGGCCCTACACCCCTTATGACGGCGTCCAAGCTACGACTGGTAATCAAAACAATGGCTATTGCAACCATGTTTCGATCTTATTTCCCACCTGGCATCGACCGTATCTCGCGCTTTTTGAGCAAGTCTTGTATGGATTTATCCAGCAAATTGCAGCTCAGTATCCGCAAGGACCAACGAGAGACAACTTCGTTGCTGCTGCGAAGAACTTTCGGATACCATATTGGGATTGGGCTGCAAGTCCACCATCAGGCCAGAGTGTTCTTCCAACTAGCGTTGGGGGTTCGTCAACTGTCCTGATTGATGGACCGAATGGATCGCAGCTCATTGGAAATCCCTTGTTCTCATATCTATTCGATCCGTTGAATACTACAGACTTACCTGATCCGCCGGTAAGTTTTTATTGTTTTCAGCAGAGATCTGTCGTCTTGGGACAATCACATCAACAATGTTACCTACCCTCTTACCCTGATTGCAAGAGTAGTATACCAGTCCCACGAACCTTCTTCTGATTGACTTTAGTTCAACCAATATCCTCAGACTTTGCGATATCCCAACGGTACAACTTCGAACGCTATCTCCCAAAACAACCTTGTTGCGCAGCAGCTTGACAATAGCGCGGCCTCCATTCGAAGTCGTGTATACAATCTTTTAACTAATTCTCACGACTACTCGAAATTCAGTAATGAGGCCTGGATGCCTTATGTTAATCCTCCTAACTATGATTCTATTGAGTCTGTCCATGATCAGATTCATGGACTAGCTGGAAGCGGTGGGCATATGAGCTACATTGAATACTCTGCATTCGATCCGATATTCTTTCTTCATCATGCCATGATAGATCGATGCTTTGCAATGTGGCAAGCTCTGAATCCAAATAGTATGTCTGACTCTTGCTCGTGGCAATGCTGACCTCTTAAGGTTATGTTGTGGGCACGAACGCAAGGTACGCTACCTATAC